>Ga0255219_1000306_pt1 | contig 13927 bp, 13 predicted proteins | sample Miss_Colum_RepA__FD_183037 | JGI IMG/M metagenome (GOLD analysis project Ga0255219, IMG submission 183037) | Freshwater microbial communities from Mississippi River, Louisiana, United States - Miss_Colum_RepA_8d | ecosystem: Environmental > Aquatic > Freshwater > River | place: USA: Louisiana...
GTGGTGAACTGGATCATGGCGGCCATTTTCCTTGGCAGCGAGTTCATCGGCGCGAGCCCCATGGCCAGGACCATGTTCGGTACGCTGGTCGAGATGCCAGAACCCCGCTGGCGACGGCTCAACCGCTTCTGGGTCGCAGTGTTTCTGCTGAGCGGCTTTGCCAACCTTTACGTTGCACTGAACTACCCGGCGTATTGGGTGGATTTCAAGGTGTTCGGCGGTTTCGGCATCATTCTGCTGGCCAGCCTCGCCCAGATTGTCTACCTCTATCCCTATCTCGAGCAGAAGCCATCGCAAGACGAGTCGCCGCACTAGACGTCGGCCGCTCACGGGGCCGGCGCTGGCTTCAGCGCCGGAAACCGCTCGTCGAGGACAGCATTCCACTCGGCCAACTGGGCCGCCTGGGCCGCCAGCAGAGGGCGATACTCGCCGACTATCGTGATGGAGTGGATGACGTCATCCACACGGATCTGACGCACGACCGGTTTGCCCTGGGTAATGAGTCCGAACACCGTATGCACGCCGTTGAGGTGCGGTGTGGCCTGAAATGTGATGAAGAACTGACTGCCATTGCTGTCCTTGCCCGAATTGGCCATGGCAAGTATGCCCTCCTGGTTGAGCTTGAGGATCAACTCATCACGGAATCGGTACCCGGGTCCGCCGGAACCATTGCCGGCCGGATCCCCTCCCTGTGCCATGAACGTGGCCTCGACGCGATGGAAGGTCAGGCCGTCATAGAAGCCGCGCAGGGCCAGATTGACGAAGTTGGTCACCGCCAGCGGCGCCACGTCCGGGCGCAGCTGGAATTCCATCACACCGCGCTCGGTATCGATCACCGCGTAGAGCGCGGCCGGGTCGCGCGCCGGCACCTGCGCGAACACGGGTCCTCCCCAGAGGCCCAGAATCAACCACCAGAGACTCCGCCAGTTGCTGTTTGCATTCATAGCGCCTCCCGCTCGCGCAAGTACTGCGTGATTGCCGCCACCAATGGCTTCATGAAGTAGACCCGCTGCGGCATGACGGCGACTTTATATCCTGACTGCTCCAGCAAATCCCGCACCACGGGCCCGACCGCCGCCAACGGTGTGCGCAGCAGGCCCTGGTGCAACTCGTGCTCCAGCGCCTGCTGCACGGCGACCTCCTGCAGGCGCTTGACCTGGGCCTGTGAGGTAAAGGCCAGCATCGCCACCTCACCGAGAGCAAGCGATCGGATGAGCGCCGCCACCTTGAGCTCGGCCTCCAGACCCGCATAGACATAGGGCGCCACGACGTCGACGCTGGCACCCTGGGCCCGCAGACCGTCCTGCAGCGGCAGATTCGGTTCCGCGCCGTAGAGCTGGACGGCCACACGCTTACCGACAAGGTTCAGCCCTGCGGCCGTATCGAGCACCCCCGCACTGGTAGGCGCGGCGGCAGCATGCGTTGCTACCAGCCCAAGTTCCCTCAGCACGCGCTCCGGCTTGGGTCCCCGACACAGCGTGGGCACCGTACCGAGCACATCGAGGAAGCGACGCTGCAGACCTAGCGCGGCGGCGCGCGCAAGCAAGCGCCGCAGCCCCTCTCCGGTGAGCAACACGAACAGATCGGGTGGCTGCCCCAGAAAGCGCTGCAGCCATTGGTCGACGGGAGCCGGATCCGGCGCATCGAGTATCGAGACCAAGGGTACTTCCCAAGCAGGCAACCCTCGGTTTTTCAACAACAAACTCAGGGTCTGCCGCTCCCTGGCCTCCGGCACGGCGATGGGTAAAGCGGGCGACAGGGGTCGCAGCGCAGGACTCGTGCTGGAGCGATGGGCGGGCTGCGAGTCTAGGGAGGTAACATTTTCTGCCTGACCATTCACATGTAACACCTTTTTACACACCCATTACGCCACTGGTAACACAAATTGTTACATTTATTCTCGCTTCTTTGTTACCATGCGCGCCGCATCCCTACCCGGGGTGTCAAACCGATCCAACGTTGTCTTAAGGAGACCACAGATGAACGTCAATGCCATCAGCCTGGAACTTGTCGAAGAAGTCACAGTAGCAGTACTCACGGGGATGATCTTCCTGTCGGTGCCGCTGCTCATACTGCTCGGCTGACCACTGGCCCTGGATTCCACCAGGCATCCTGGTGGTAACCCGATACCGGTAACCAACCCCACGTCAGGCGACCCCCCCTCCGCTTTGGCGTGGTGGTTACCGGTTTTCCGTCTTCTGTAACAGTCGATCGGCGAAATTACAGGGGCGATGTCGGCTATCAAGCTGGCTCGCAATGATTTTGCTCCAAGCCGTACGACACGCATTGGTCGAGCCGGGCATGCAAAAAACGGCTGTGCTGTTGCTGAGTCCGGCAAAGGCCCGCGACTGCAGGGTCGACGTGCCGATCTCCTCGAAGGAGATCTGGCGGAACAACTCCCCAAAACCATCGATGCAGGCGTCAAACAGCGGCGTGATAGCCGCCACCGTGTTGTCGCGCTTCGTGAATCCCGTGCCACCGGTCACCAGCACCGCGTGTACCTGCTCATCGGCGATCAGGCCCGCGACCAACGCGCGCAGCTTGTAGATGTCGTCCTTGCACAGAGCTTTGACCACCACCCTGTGCCCTGCCGCCAGTGCTGACTCCTGGAGGAACTGTCCGGACGTATCCGTATCCTCGGTGCGCGTGTCGGAAACCGTGACAATGGCAAGATTGAGCGGCTTGAATTCAGCCATGGGTTTGTTGCCGGACATGGGATTTACCTCGTGGAAGACGAACGACGAAACATCATGAACGCAGCGAATCAGCCACCTGTCATGTTCATGAAGCGCACCACCTGCGGTGCGTCCTTGTCGTAGAAGTAGTGGCGCTGCGGCTTGATGTCCATCGCGGCGCGGATGGTCTGCTGTAGCAGAGCCGCGTCGTCCGGATGCTCCCTTAGCAACTGCCGCAGATCCACAGAATGCTCATTGCCGAGACATAGGAGCAAGCGGCCCTCCACTGTCACACGCACGCGGTTGCAAGACTCGCAGAAGTTGTGGGAAACCGGCGAAATGAAACCCACCTTGCTGCCAGTCCCTTCGATGCGGTAGTAGCGGGACGGGCCGGCGGTCTTGTGCAGGATCGGTAACAGCACATGGCGCTTTTCGATTTCTGCGCGCACATCTTCGTTGCTGACGCAGGTTTCCAGCCGGTCGTGGTCCGAGACGTTCCCCAGTGGCATCTCCTCGATGAACGCTATGTTGATGCCGAGCTTGAGGGCGTAACCCACGAGATCGAGAATTTCGTGGTCGTTACGGCCTTTCAGAATGACGGCATTGAGCCGCAGAGCGTCGAAGTTCTGCGCCAGCGCAGCGTCGATGCCACGTTGGACCTTGGCCAGATCGCCGGTGCGTGTCATCTCGCGAAAGGTTGTGGGGTCGAGGGAATCGAGACTGATGTTGATGCGGGTGACACCGGCTTTTTTGAGGGCCGGCGCCATCTGCTCCAACTGGGACCCGTTGGTGGTGATCAGCAGTTCGTCGAGGCCAGGCAGCGCGCCAATGTTTTCGATCAGCGAGAGCACGGAGCTGCGCACCAGCGGCTCACCCCCGGTCAGACGGATACGGCGCACCCCCAACTCCGAGAAGGCCCGGGCCACCTTGTAGATTTCTTCGAGTGACAGCACCTCGCTGCGCGGCAGAAAGGTCATCTTCTCGGACATGCAGTAAACGCAGCGGAAATCGCAGCGATCGGTGACGGAGAGACGCACGTAGTCGATATGACGACCATAGCGATCGATTAGCTTGGGCGGCTCGTTGCTGACTGCGTTCATCATGAAGGTCATCGGGAAAACTGCGGGAAATTATACGCCCAGCCGGTCGGGGTTGGCATGCATTCGCTGGAGCGAAAAGGGTGAACGGCAAAGACCCCACCTTTGATACGCGGTTGCAGACCGTACGGGCTGCCCTGCCGGCGCGACGACAGAACCCGCCACAGTAAACCGCCGCGGCCGAGCGGGTCAGAGGATGCTTGGCCCAAGCCAAACCTGATACGCTTGCCCAGAAACTTCAGAAGGAGAAAGCCCTGCATGATCATCGACTGCCACGGCCATTACACGACTGCGCCCGACGCCCTCGGCGTCTACCGGGACGCCCAGAAGGCCGCGCTCAAGAAGGACCCTCATTACGGTGGAGAAAAAGGGGTCATTCCCATCACGGATGACCAGATCCGCGAGACCATCGAAAAAGGCCAGCTCAAACTGCAGCGCGAGCGCGGGACCGACCTCACGATTTTTTCGCCGCGCGCCAGCTGGATGGAGCACCATGTCGGCAATGCCACGATCAGCAAGTACTGGACCGAGCATACCAACGAACTGATTTACCGCGTGACACAGCTGTACCCGAAGAACTTCGTGGGTGCCTGTGCACTGCCTCAGTATCCCGGTACCGACCTCCGCAGCTCGATCGCCGAGCTGGAGCGCTGTGTCAACGAATTCGGTTTCGTCGGCTGCAACCTCAATCTGGATCCCTCCGGTGGTCACTTCAACTCGCCGCCACTCGGCGACCGCTATTGGTACCCCATCTACGAAAAAATGGTGGAGCTCGATGTGCCGGCCATGATCCACGTCAGCGGATCCTGCAACCCGGCTTTCCATGCCACCGGCTCCTATTACCTCAGCGCGGATACCACCGCGTTCATGCAACTGATGCAGAGCACGGTCACCAAGGATTTCCCGACCATCAAGTTCATCATTCCCCATGGCGGCGGTGCCGTACCCTACCACTGGGGCCGTTTCCGTGGACTGGCAGACATGCTGAAACTGCCGCACCTCAACGAACTGCTGATGAACAACGTCTACTTTGACACCTGCGTCTATCACCAGAAAGGCATCGATCTGCTGGTGGACGTCATCGACAACAAGAACATCCTGTTTGCTTCGGAAATGATCGGCGCCGTGCGTGGCATAGATCCGGAGACCGGCTTCCCCTTCGACGATACCAAGCGCTACATCGACAACGCCCGCATCAGCGAACAGGAAAAGCACAATATCTTCGAGCACAACATCCGCAAGGTGTTCAGCCGCCTGAAGGTCTGACGGGGCGCTCATGCTGAGCCCGGCGGACCTTACTGCGCTCTGGCTCAGCCTGCGGCTGGCGCTGCTGACCACCCTGATCCTGTTGCTGGTCGGCACGCCGCTGGCCTGGTGGTTGGCGCATAGCCGCTGGCGCTTCCGCTTCATTCCCGAGACGCTCGTGGCACTGCCACTGGTGCTGCCGCCCACGGTACTGGGCTTCTACCTGCTGCTCGCCCTCGGGCCACAGGGCTGGATCGGCCAGGCCATGCTGACGTTGGGAGCCGAGCCTCTGGTCTTCAGCTTTACCGGGTTGCTGTTCGGCTCCGTGGTTTATTCCCTGCCCTTCGTGGTGCAACCGCTGCAGGACACGTTCCAGGCACTGGGCCGGCGTCCACTGGAGGTGGCAGCCACGCTGCGGCTGAGCCCTCTCGCCAGCTTCTGGCGCGTGGTGGTGCCCATGGCTCGCCCCGGCTTTCTGACAGCAGCCACACTCGGCTTTGCCCACACGATAGGCGAGTTCGGTGTGGTGCTGATGCTCGGCGGCAACATCCCCGGCGAGACCCGCGTGCTGGCCATCGCCATTTACGACCATGTCGAGAGCCTTGAGTACGCGGCAGCCCATGTGCTGGCCGGCGGTCTGCTACTGCTTTCCTTCCTCTTGCTGCTGCTGGTCTACAGCCTGCGCAGCCGCCTGCGGTTTCGGCGCGCATGACGGACACGACGCTAGATCTCGACCTCACCCTTGTGCGAGGCAGTTTCCATCAGGCCGTGCGGTTGATACTGCCCGGACGGCAGGTCAGCGTGCTGTTTGGAGCCTCGGGCACCGGCAAGACCAGTCTGCTGCGGGCCATTGCCGGGCTCGATCGACATGCCGGGGCGCGCATCTACAGTGCCGTGCAGTGTTGGCAGGACGGCAGCCGCTTCCTGCCGACGCACCGCAGGCCGCTTGGCTACGTCTTCCAGGAAGACAACCTTTTTCCCCACCTTAGTGTGGCGGGCAACTTGGCCTTGGCTGTCCGCGGGACCGCGGGTGCGGAGGTCTTGCTGGAGCAGCTCATCGAGTCGTTGGGACTGGGGCCCTTGCTGGCACAGCAGCCTTGGCAACTGTCCGGGGGGGAGCGGCAGAAGGTGGCCATCGCCAGGGCGCTGGCTTTGCAGCCCCAGTTGCTCCTGCTCGACGAACCGCTGTCAGCCGTCGACGAAGCATTCAAGCAACAGTTTTTGCCGGCCCTCAAGCGACTACTGGTCGACAGCGGCATCACCACGCTGTACGTGACACACGCCAGTGCAGAGGTCGCTGCTCTGGCGGATACGCTGGTCCTGTTCCAGCGGCATGCGCCGCCGGTGCAGGCGGTCGCCAGTCAGCTTCTGACGGATCTGGGGCAACCCTTGGCCTTTCGCCCAGACGCCGAAGCACTGCTGCTGGCCCGCGTGAAGGGTCACGATGCACCGTTCGGCCTGCTCGAAGTGGACTGTGAAGGGCATGCGTTTCACGTAGGGGGCGGCGCGGCGCCGACCGGACGGCAGGTTCGGCTGCGGGTGCAGGCACAGGACGTCAGCCTGACGCGACAGGCCCCAGTCGCCACCAGCATTCTCAATGTCGTGCCGGTGACCATTCGAGCCATCGCTCTCAACGACGACCACAGTTGTGTTGTGCAGCTGCTGCTCGGCGAGCAGCGCTTGCTGGCGCGTATCACGCGCCGTTCCGTCTCCCTGCTTGGCCTCGCTGAAGGCGATCGCGTCTATGCCCAGATCAAGAGTGTCGCCCTGCTGCAGTAGCCAGCGACTGCAGCACGTTTCGCCCATCGCCCGCGGCTACCGGATACCGGTCACTGCGCTGCCGAACCAGCCAGCCACACTGTAGCGCTCGCGCTGGGCAGGCAACACTTCGTGGGGGAATTCCTCGCTCAGGAACATCACCAGGCGATTGCCCAGCGGCGCGATCCGCTGCAGTTCGGCATCGCCTTCCGCCGCATAGAGCACCAATTCGCCGCCCTGGTCCAGCTGCCAGTCCGGATTGAGATAGAGCACGGTGGAAAGTCGGCGGCTGCGCTCGCCGCGGAATGCATCGCGATGACGCTGGTAGCGCGCCCCGGGCGCGTAGCGTGCATAGTGCGCCTCGACGTTGAACAGACCGAGGAACAACGTGCGATTCAAGGCCAGCCGCAACGCCTCCATCGCCGCAAGATAGCGGGAACCCGCTGCAAGCTCGGGAGCCAACCAGCAGATCTGATCATCGCGCACGCGGTGATCGACCTGAAAACCGGACCCTCGGCCAACACCGGCTGCCCTGCCGTGCTCGGCAAGCGCCCACCTCGCTTCGTCGCAAAGTCCGCGGAACAGCGCGGGGTCCAGCCCCTCGTCGACGACAGCATAGCCTGCGCTGGCTAGCCTGGCGGCAAGCAGGTTGGTATCGACCTGCCACCCTGCCGGCTGATCGCTCATTGCGGGTTGGTTTGCCCCATCAACTTGCGCAGCAGCGCCGCCATCTCGGGCAACTCTCCGACCACGTTGAAATTGCCGAAGCTCTGACTGTCAGCCTTGCCGGTGGCGTAGTCGAGCGGCAGCAGGTCGCGTGCGTCCTTGGCGAACAGGTTGCCGCCATGGTCGACGATGAACTGGACCACACCCAGCATGTTGAGGCGGGCTGCGGTATGCAGCGGCGTTTCACCATTCGCTCCACCTTGCTGGTTGATGTCTGCCCCGGCATTCAGCAACACCTCGAGGCCGGCGATCATCTTGGTTTCGTCCTTGTTGCGGCCGCGACTGCCGCCGCTGTTGGTCATGGCGATCAGTGGGGTCACGCCATTGATGTTGCCCATGGTCCAGTCGGCACCATTGGCCAACAGCAGCTTCATCATGTCGACGTCGCCGCCGTAGGCGGCCCGCTGCAACGGCGTGGAACCGGTCGTCATGACCGGGTTGTCGCCGGCGCGGTCATAGGCGATCTCGCGTGGCAGGGGCGGCAGCTTGAGGTAGTAGTTGGGATTGGCGCCTTTTTCCAGCAGCAGGCGCGCTATCTCCAGCCCCGTGGTGCTCTGCACCGGCGGTAGATCACCCCGCTGGCTGAGGGGAACGATGTTGGTGTCGGTCGCGGCATACAGGGGGGTGCGGCCCCAGTAATCCCACTGATTCACATCGGCACCGCGCTCGATGAGCAGCTTGGCGATATCGAAGCGCATGTTGAGCAGGGCCATGATCAGCGGCGACACATTGTCCGGATCCGGCTTGTTGATGTCGGCGCCGGCATCCAGAAGGTGTCGCACGCAGTCGAGGCAGTCTTCCCGTGCGGCGTAAAGTAGTGCCGTCAGGCCTCCCTGGAACATCTCCTTCACCCTGGGCTCCGCCGTGACACGTCGCTCCCAATTACGATCGATGGCGCGGACATCGACGTCTGCTCCCTCTTCGATGAGGAAGTCCACCATGGCGGGTTGCTGGCGCGCACTGGCCCACATCAGCGCGGTCTGCCCGCCCCACTTTTCTGCGGTGTTGACGGCTGCACCGCGGCTGATCAGCAGACGCGCCGCCTCGATGTTGCCGGTTCGCGCCACCGCCATCAGCGCCGTTTGACCTTCGAGATTGGGAGATTCGATGTGGGCGCCGGCATCGAGCAGTGCTTCGATCAGGGGCAGATTGCCGGCGATGGCAGCCTCCATCAGTGGAGAGGAGCCGTAATCGTTGCGGCTGTTTGGTTCGGCTTCGGCGCGCAGCAGCGCCTTGGTCAGCTCGAGGTGGCCGTGGTACACCGCCCAGTGCAGCGGCGTGGTGCCGTCACTGCTGGGCCGGTTCACGTCCACGCCGGACTTCAGCAACGCCTCGGCTTCGGCGAAGGATTTGGCTTCCAGCAACTGTACCAGGGTCTGGGACCACGCAGGCGTTGACGCCAGCAGCGCCAGCAGGGCAATCGAAAGAGCAGGCGTGGTTCTCATCGGAAGGCTCCGGATTGGAAAGGGATCGACCGCGTCACACGTTGGCCAGCGTACCGGTGCTGTCACCAAAACGCTCAACGCCTATGTCGGCCTTGTGAAGGATACTCAGCATGAGGTTAGCCAGCGGGGTGTCCTTGGCAAAGGCCAGATGCTGGTTTCCGGCCAACCTGCCGTTCGCCTTGCCCACCAGCAGCGCCGGCACCGGATCACAGTTGTGCAGGTTGCTGTTGGCCATGCCGCTGCCGTACAGCAGCAGGGAATGATCGAGCACGCTGCCGTCACCATCAGGCATCTGCGACAGCGTCTTCACGAACTTGGCGAAACCCGACAGATACCACTGCTGGACCGTCGAGAGCCGCTCCAGCTTGGCTGGATCGTTCTGGTGGTGTGAAAGCGGGTGGAAGGCATCGGAGATACCGATGTGCGTAAAGGTGCGCATGCTGACTTCGCGATCGGACAGGAAGGTGATCACGCGGCTGAGGTCCGCCTGATACGCCAGCGCCATGAGGCTGTACATCAGATCGAGATGCGCCGGGAACTGTCCCGGCGTGCCGACCGGCGCATCGGGAATGGCCACCTGGCTCAGGTCCTGCTGGGCCAACTTCTGCATCTGCATCTCGATCTCACGGATGGAGTCGAGGTACTCGCCCATCAGTACGCGGTCCTGACTGCCGAGCGTGCGGTTCAGTGCCGATGCATCCTCGAGCACGAAATCGAGGAGACTGCCGGTTTCCGCTGTGATGGCTGCGCGCTCTTCGGCCGTGTCGCCCTGACCGAACAGACGGTAGTAGAGCTTGCGCGGGTTGCCCTCCATTGGCAGCGGCTGAGTCGGCGTACGAAAGGCTATCGACGACGCAAAGCTGCCACCGCCCCCCTCGAGTGTGGTGACTTCCAGCGAGGCAAAGGGGTTCTCGGTGCCCAGCTTGCGGGCCGCCAACTGGTCGATGCTGATGCCGTCATCCGGATTGGCCGTACCCTCCGGGGCAACACAGCGCAGCCAGCAGCCAGCCTTGATGGCATGCGGATCGGGGCTTTCGCCCGGCTTGTTGCGCAGACCGCTGACCACGGTCATGTAGGAACGGAGATCCTCCATCGGCTTCAGGATCTTGCTGAGCTCGAAATCCGTACCCGTGGTCTTCGGGGTCCAGCTTTCCTCCACCGCTCCGTGCGGCACATAGACGAAACCGAGCCGCAGACGACTGGCAGGCTGGGCGCTGGCCGCCGGCACCATGGCGTCGAGCAGGGGCAGCGCGATGCTGGCGCCAACGCCGCGCAATACGTGACGGCGGGAAAGATGCTTCTTGCTGATGAACATCGACATGCTCCTCTGCTGACTGGCAGGCCCGGCTCAGTGCCCGGCCCAAAGGTTCTTCACGGGGCGCTGGCCACAGGCTGCAGTAGCCCGGCCACAGCAGCCGCCGTCGCCGGTTTCTCGTCAACCTGTACCTTGCGGAACTGCTCACTTGCCACGATGCCCTGCACGATGGTCTGGAAGGCGTACTGCTGGCCGGCGGATTCGCGCACGATGCGACGTACCGCTGGCATGTCCTTGGCTTCTATCGGCCGGCCGATGGCATACAACAACAGTTTCTGTGCCAGGTTCTCCACGAACAGCTGCGGGCGCTGCATGATGGCCTCCCGCAGTTCGGCGATGCCCTCGATACTCTGGCCGTCGGGCAGTACGCCATCGATGTCGACCGGTGCCCCCACGAAGCGATCCACCGTTCGCGAGCGGCCGACGGCGTCGAAGCCTTCGAGGGCAAAGCCGAGCGGATCGATGAAGCCATGGCAGCCACTGCAGCTGGGGTTGGTCCGGTGCACCTCGAGCCGCTCGCGAATGGTCATTTGTCGCTGGCCAGGCTTGTTGTCAATGAGTGCTTCCACGTTGGGTGGCGGCAGGGGCGGTGGTGTGCCGAGGATGTACTCCAGCACGTATTTGCCACGCAGGACCGGTGAGGTACGGTCGGGGTAGGAGGAGGCCATGAGGATGCCGCCCTTGCCCAGCAGGCCGAAACGCGCAGGGTCCTTCAGCTCGACCTTGCGGAACGCATCCCCCTTCACATCGTTGATGCCGTAATGAAGGGCCAGGCGTTCGTTGAGGTAGGTGAAGTCGGCAGTCATGAGTGCAGTGACCGGGGCATTGCCGAGAAAGAGATCGGCAGTGAAACGGGTAACCTCCTCCTTCAGCAGCCCTCGGATACCGCGATCGACATCGCGGAACAGGGCCGGGTCCGGCTCAATGTCGTCGAGTGCCGCCAGGTTGAGCCACTGCGTGGCGAAATTGCTGGCCAGCGCTGCGGCGCGGGGATCGCCGAGCATGCGTGACACCTGGGCACGCAAGACGTTGTCGTCTCCCAGTCTGCCCTGCTCGGCGAGGTCGAGCAGTTCCTCGTCGGGAATGCTGCTCCACAGGAAAAAGGCCAGACGTGAAGCCAGTTCGAGATCAGTCAGGGCATGAATCGAGCCCGGCGGCGCGTCGGCCGGTACCTCTTCGACGCGATACAGGAACTTCGGGCTGGCCAGGATGGCAGTCAGTGCGCGTCGGACTCCCTGCTCGAAGCCAGCTTGCCGGGCAGCGTCTTCATAGATCTGCAGCAGTTTGTCCTTGTCGTCGGACGCCACCGGACCTCTGAACGCCAGCCTCGCCAGGCGGCTGATGATCTGTTCCGCGCAGGCACGCTCCTCGGCTGCGGCGGCAGGCCGGCAGGTGAAGATGCGCTGGCGCGCCGGGGTGTCGCTCAGGCCGGCCGGATTGAACGGGCCCTGCACCTCGATCTGGTTGAGCGAGATGACGTCGGCCCCTGTGGTGCGCAGCATCGGCGACAGCGTGCCTTCGAACTCGGCGAACGAACGGTGCAGGAAGGTGACGCCCAGACGGTGTGCCCCGGCCTTGGCAGTGAACTTGATGTTCTTCAGCTTGCTGTTGATGGCGTCCACCGCCGGGTCACCCAATTGGTCGATGGCCTTGAGGTCCTCTCCCCCTCCGATATCAAGTTCGAAAAAACGTTCGCCATCGAGCGTGGCAATCACCGTGTGGGTGAACTCCTGGTTGGTGACCCACAGTGCTGCCGCCAGGTTGCCGATGTTGAGCACATACTCTCCGTCAGCCGGAAAGTAATGGTCCACGACCAGACCGCCGCGGGTGCCGAGCGGCAGTCCGGCAATGTGTCCGTACTGATTGCCGGTGGCAAAGTAGGTACTGCCCCCGGCGCGCGGCGCAGGCGTCCCCACCGCCTGGGATACCACGACGCGGGCAGCCGTGAGGGACTGCTCGAGCAGAGCCGGTGAGGCGCGCAGCGCCTGCGCGACGTTGTCGAAACCATCGACGGAGGCATCGGCCGGCAGCAGCGAACTGGCATCCACGTCGATACCAAAGAGATCGCGCACGGCATTGGCGTACTCCTTGCGATTGAGACGGTGGAGACCGACACGACCTGCGTGCTGCTCGGTGCTGGCTGCGTGATCGAGATACTGCTCGACCCAGGCAATGAACGCGTCGGTGGTCTTGGCATCCGGGCGAGGCTGTCCGGCTGGCGGCATCATGCGGCCCTGCAGTTTGCTGACCACTTTCTCCCAGAGCTCCGGTTGATCCGCGATTTCGTTCGGACCGATCAGGTCGAAAGCAAGGCTGCCGGCCCAGTCCTCGGCGTTGTGGCAGTCGACACAGTTCTCCTGCAGGAACGCAAATCTGTCCGCGGCCTCGTCGAAACGACTGAAGGTGGCGGCCACCTGCGCGGCATGCTCCGATGCTTCGGCCCACACGACAGCCGGGAGCAACAGGGAAGTGGCCAGTACGCCACGGCGCAGGAAACCATTCGATCCGACTTTCATGTACTGCTCCTCAGGCGAGCCAGCCGACCTAGTCAGGGCATGATACCGACATGGCGCGTTTCGCGCAGGTGCCCGTAAAAACTGCGGAACCCCTCGTCGAGAAATGCCGAGGCATCGCCCCATTCCGGTTTGAGACCGATCGCCGGGTTGGCCGCGACCACCTCATCGGCACTGCGACTTTGGCGTAGCAGGGCGACCATTTCCTGCATGAGCTTTTTGTAAAGCGCGGCCTGCTCGACGAACGCCGCCTGATCGATCAGCGGGCCACTGAACGGGACGATGCGGGTTTCACCGGTGATCTGCAGGGCGAGTTTGTCGTAAGCATCGGTCAGCCCACCGACGAAACCGTTGGTCGCCTCGTCGACGGTGCTCCAGGCATCGGTGCGCACGGCCGGTCCTGTGTACAGCACGTCCTGGCCGGGGAAACGCGCGTAGAGATCGCCGTCCGTATGGGCGTGCAGCAGCCACCCGAGTTCTATGCTGCCATCGCGGAATGGCAGGCTGAGCGTTTCGTGGAAGACGCGGGTCGGCAGTTCATCAACCGGCACGGGTCTGTGCAGGATGGTATCGCCGCGACGCCGGATGGTGGCGGACAGCCACTGGCGGGTATTGTCGTGGGCGATGAGTTCTGCCCCGGCAGCGACCGCCAGCGCGTTGAGACCATTGACCTCGGCGTGCCAGTGACTGACCACCAAGGCCTTGACCCGGGACTCGCCCGTGAGGTCCTGCACGAAGTCCCAATAACCGGCGGCCTCGGCGGCCGGCACACCGTCGATCAGAATGAGGCCGTCGGCATCGACGGCCACCAGCGTATTGCCGCGGGGTCCGGCGACCCGAAAGAGATGCTCGGCAAGCGGCGTTGACGAGTAGGCCTCGGCCGCGCGCGCCACCCCCGTCCCGGACCACGAGACAAGCAACGCCAGCAGAGCGCCAACGAAATGTACTGACCCCGGTTTCATGTCTGTCTCCCGCTGCACTGCGCCTCGCCGCGACCACGCATCGCGCCAGTCTGAGCGTAGCACTCGGTCCTGCTTCAGTTAAAGACTGGCCACCGTCATCACGACCGCGCCGTCGGCTGTTCTTCGAAGTGCTCGCGCATGACAGCCTGCCCGCGCCACAGCAGCAACAGCCCGATGAGGCAAAGCCCCGT
>Ga0255219_1000308_pt1 | contig 13900 bp, 12 predicted proteins | sample Miss_Colum_RepA__FD_183037 | JGI IMG/M metagenome (GOLD analysis project Ga0255219, IMG submission 183037) | Freshwater microbial communities from Mississippi River, Louisiana, United States - Miss_Colum_RepA_8d | ecosystem: Environmental > Aquatic > Freshwater > River | place: USA: Louisiana...
CTACGACCTCGCCGGGGTGTTGGCCGATCCGCTGAAGATCGTGCGCGTGTGGGAGGGCGGTATGTCCTTCCACGGCGGCTTCGTGGGGGTGCTGGTGGCGGTGACCTGGTATGCGCGCAGTGTCGGCAAGGATGTGCGCGACGTGCTCGACGTGGTGGCGCCGCTCACGCCACTCGGCCTCGGTGCCGGCCGGCTCGGCAACTTCATCAACGGCGAGCTGTGGGGCCGCCCCACCGACGTGGCCTGGGCCACGGTCTTTCCGCAGGACCCCAGCCAGCTGCCGCGGCATCCGTCCCAGCTCTACCAGTTCTTCCTCGAAGCCATCCTGCTGTTCGGCGTGCTCTGGTGGTTTTCCAGCAAGCCGCGGCCGCGCTTTGCGGTGGGTGGCCTGTTCTGCCTCGGCTACGGGCTGCAGCGCTTTGCCGTGGAATTCTTTCGCCAGCCCGACGCCCAGCTTAACTTCGTGATGTTCGACTGGATGACCCGCGGCCAGCAGCTTTCGCTGCCCATGATCGTTGCCGGTATCGCCATCCTGCTGTGGGCCTACCGCCAGCCGGCTCGGGTGCCCTGATGCAGGCCTATCTCGACCTCATGCGCCGCATCCTCGCGGAAGGCGTGCGCAAGCAGGACCGCACGGGCACCGGCACGCTGTCGGTGTTCGGCCACCAGCTGCGCTTTGATTTGCAGGAGGGCTTTCCGCTCGTCACCACCAAGAAGCTGCACCTGCGCTCTATCATCCACGAGCTGCTGTGGTTCCTCACCGGCGATACCAACATCAAGTACCTGAAGGACAACGGCGTCAGCATCTGGGACGAATGGGCCGACGCCAACGGCGACCTCGGCCCCGTATACGGCCGCCAGTGGCGCGCCTGGCCCGGCAAGGACGGCGGCACCATCGACCAGATCAGCCAGGTGCTGCACAGCCTCCGCCACAATCCGGATTCGCGCCGCCACCTGGTGGTGGCCTACAACCCCACCTTCGTGGAGGACATGGCGCTGCCACCCTGCCACTCGCTGTTCCAGTTTTACGTCGCCAACGGCAGGCTCTCCTGCCAGCTCTACCAGCGCTCGGCTGACGTGTTCCTCGGGGTGCCGTTCAACATCGCCTCCTACGCGCTGCTCACCCATCTGGTGGCGCAGCAGTGCGATCTCGATGTGGGTGACTTCGTGTGGACCAGTGGCGACACGCACCTCTACCTCAACCACCTGCAGCAGGTGGAAACGCAGCTGGCCCGCACGCCGTATCCACTGCCCAGGCTGCTCATCAAGCGCCGACCCCCGAGCCTCTTCGACTACCGGTTCGAAGACTTCGAGATCGTCGATTACCAGTGCCATCCGCCTATCAGCGCGCCGGTGGCGGTCTAGGCGGTTTTCTTGCCCGGCGGCCCGCAGCTGTCAACCGCGCTCGGTCGTCTGCGTTAAGCACGGTACAAGTACAAGGCCGAGGACGGTCGACAGCGCATGCCATTGCTTCGCAGGGCCCACTGGCTGGGCATTTCTCTCTTGCTGGTCTACGCCATGGGCACCCGGGCGGCCAGCTACGACACCGCGACCGGCCTGCTGGCGCTGCCCTCAGTGCTGCTCGCCGGTAGCAGCAGCTGCTACCGCGTCAGCCTGCGCACCACGGGCAGTCAGCCGCTCAGCCTCGACGTCCTGTCGGCGCAGCCGGAAACCTGCAACGACGGCGAGGCCGCCATCTACCGCGCCACCGAGGGCCAGCTCACCGTGCAGGCCCTGCGTCTGCCGGACGCCAGCTGCTACGACGTAAGCCTGCTGCGCGTGGCAGAGCAGCCCCTGCGACTGCAGCTGACCTCGGCGCTGGCCAGTGACTGCAGCGTCAGCGGCATCGCCCGGCCCGGCGTGCCGCAGGGCCTGACGGCATCGCCCGCTAATACCGCGATCACGCTCAGCTTCACGGCACCCTCAGACGGCGGTACAGCCACCGGCTATGCGGCTGCCTGCGGCGATGGCCAGAGCGCGGTGGCCGTGTCTGGCAGCAGCAGCCCACTGGTGGTGACGGGTCTCACCAACGGTCGCAGTTACCGCTGCAGCGTGTTCGCCACCAATGCCTCGGGCAGCGGCACGCCGGCCGAACCCGTGACTGCCGCGCCGCAGGGTGCTGCCAGCGGCTTTACCCTCAGCAGCAGTCTCGGCAGCGACGGTGGCGTCCTGCCGCGCGACTACACCTGCGACGGCACCGGCTCCTCACCGGAGCTTTCCTGGAGTAACGTGCCAGCGGGCACCCGCGAGTTCGCGCTGCTGATGACCACGCTGCCGCGCGACGGCGCCCTCAAGTGGAACTGGGTGCTCTACAACCTCGACGGTGGCCTGCGCTCGCTCAAGAAAGACGCTTTCGGTGTGGGTACGCTGGGGGTCGGCAGTGACGGGCCGATGGCAGCCTATCAGCCACCCTGCTCGCAGGGGCCCGGAGTGAAGCTCTACACCTGGACACTCTATGCCTTGTCCGCGGCACCCGAGCTGCCGGCCGGCAAAGCAGTGACCGGTGACGTGCTGACGGCCGCGCTGGCTCCCCTCACGCTCGCGTCGGCCAGCCTCACGCTCGGCCATGAACGGTCAACGACGAGTGGCACCAGCACGGCCTGCGTCAACGTACGCAGCTCGACACTGGCGTCCACCACCGGCTACCCGATCGTGGCCTGCGACGAGCAGTTCGCTTATGTCAGTTCGCTGGCCCTGCCCAGTCACACCCTCATGAACGGCATCACCGCCACCAACCTCCAGGTACCGGTGAGCCAGAATTTCCTTGGCGCCAGCGGCTGGAAAATACCGCTGAATCCGCAGCTGGCCGCCACCACGGTGTCGGCGGTGGATGGACCGATCGGCGTGGCCATCAACGGCGTGCCGATCTTCAATCCCTGCAAACAGGGAGGTTGCCAGAATGGCGACACCAAGGTGCTCGGCGAACTCGATGTCTGCAACGGTCATGCGGGTCGTGCCGATGACTACCATTACCACGCCGCGCCGGTCTGCATGATGGCCGCCCGCCCGGCGTCCTACTGGGCGACGCATCCGGTGGGTTGGGCGCTCGATGGCTTCGCCATCTTCGGCTACCTCGATGCCAGCGGCGCTCCGGCCAGCCGCGACGGCGTGTGCGGCGGCAACACCGAGCCGGTCAGCAACGCGCCAGCCGGCTACAGCTACCACGTGACCGACCTGTCGCCCTACGTGCTGTCCTGCTTCCGTGGCACGCCCGGCCCGGACCTGGCCGGCCAGTCCGCCAAGTTCAAGCCCTTCCGGCAGCCGCCGGTGCAGCCCTTTGCCGTGAGCGGCATGACGCTGACGAAGGCTGCCGATGGCTATCAGGAACTGCGGTTCACCTCGGCGCTCAACTTCAATACCACCGAGACCGGCACCGACCGCTACACCAATGCGCCCGGCACCTACCGTATCCGCTACCGGCAGCTGACGGGCGCCGAGCTGCTCGCGCAGCTGCAGCAATCGAAGAACAGCGGCAAGGCCGCCTGCTGGGCCTTCCAGTTCACCACCGATGCGGGCGCCAGCACGCAGCCGGATGTCACCTACTGCCGCTGAACCCCCATGCGCCGTCGACTGCTCCTCTGCCTGCTGCTGGCCTTCGCACTGCCACGGCAGCCTGTCGCCCATGAACTCGACGAGAACAGCATCACCGTCGTGCTGCACGAGCGGCACAGTGTGGCGCTGGTACTGCGACTCGATTTCGCGGGGCTGCTGCAGCGCCTGCTGGCACCGCACAGCTCCGCCGAGGAATTCCTGCTGGCCGCCGCCACCACCGACGAGGCCAGTCTCGGCGCGGCTTACGCGCAGCTGCAAGACACGCTGCAGCAGCAGCTGCTGCTCGGCAGCCGAGGTGCCTCGCTGCCCCTGCAGCACTGGGTCTGGCCCCCGCTCGCCGTGGTGCACGAGTCGCTGCGGTGGCGCCTGGCGGCCGGCCTCGTCGGCGACGAAGCCCAGGCGTTCGAGGGTGCCCTGGAAGTGCACGCCGATGCCGCCGATGTGCTGGCCATCGAGCGGCTCACGCTGACCCTGCCCGACCTGCTGAAGCCAGCGATCGTGCTCTGGTACCAGCCTCGCCAGCGCCTGCTGGCGCCCGATCAATCCACCACCGTGCTGGAGTTCTGAATGGGACGCCCCTTGCTTGCCTTGCTGTTGCTGTTGTCGACCGGCGCCTTGCAGGCGCAGGCGCCGAGTGGTTGCCGCGGCAGCCCCTGCCTGCAACCGGCCGCAGCACAGGCAGCGGCGCTGTTCGACAGCATCGAGCACCTCTATCCCCAGCTGTTTTTCCCCGCCGCCCGCACGCAGAGCCAGGCGCTGGACGGTTCGGAGGCCTTGTTTCGTGAGTATGGCGGTGCCTCTGGCTGGGGCCTCGCGACCTGGCAGGGGGGACTGTGGTATCGGTCCGCCGGCCAGTGGACCCGCTTCGGCGCACTGGAGGACGGCGATCGTCAGTTGTGCAGCAGCCAGTGCCTGCTGCCGGCTGCTGCAGACGGGGCCTTCACCGGATCGGTCGTGCTCGGTGCGCCGACCGATTCGGGAGTCGTGCTGAGCCTGTACGCCAGCGAGCAGAGTGGCCGCCTGCGTGTGGAATACGGCAGGCGCGGGCAGCCACTCAGCGAAAGCTCCGCTACCGTCGGGCTGAGCGCCGGGCAGCCGGTCACCCTCACCCTCGCCGGTCTCGCCGCCGACACCGCCTACGACTATCGCGTGCAGTTCCAGCCGCAGGGCATGGCGCAGGAAGTGGCCGGTGCCGTGCACCGCTTCCATACGGCGCGCCCTGCTGGCAGCAGTTTCACGTTCACCGTGCAGGCCGACTCGCACATGGACGAGAACTCGGTCGTGCGCATGTACCAGCGCACGCTGGCCAACGTGCTGGCGGCGCAGCCCGATTTCCACGTGGATCTCGGCGACACCTTCATGACGGAAAAGCATCAGGCGCCGCTGTCGCTGACCTCGGCACCGGCCAGTTCTGCCGCCGCCGTCGAGCAGCGCTACGTCTATGAGCGCGGCAACTTCGCCGCCATCACCGCGGACGTGCCGCTCTTCCTGGCCAATGGCAATCACGAGGGCGAGCTGGGCTGGTTGAAAACCACGGCCGGCAACGACATCGCCAACTGGGCGGCGCAGGCGCGCCAGCGCTACTTTGTGGCGCCGGCCACCGGCGGCTTCTACAGCGGTGAGAACGGCGGCAGCGCGCGCGGGGCCTGGTATGCATGGCACTGGGGCGCTGCCCTGTTCGTGGTACTCGACCCCTACTGGTACTCCGCACGCACGAAGGGGGCGGACGGCTGGTCGATGACGCTCGGCCCTGAGCAGTACCGCTGGCTGGAGAGCACGCTGGCCAGCAGTACGGCAGCGTTCAAGTTCGTATTCCTGCACAGTCTGGTGGGAGGACTGGATGGGCAGATGCGCGGTGGCGCGGAGGCGGCGCGCTTCTTCGAGTGGGGCGGCTACGACAGCGACAACACCACGCGCAGTTTCGCCAGCAAGCGGCCCGGCTGGAGCGCCCCCATCCACGAACTGTTCGTACGCCACGGTGTTTCGGCGGTGTTCCACGGCCACGATCACCTGTACGTGAAACAGGAACTCGACGGTATCGTCTATCAGGAGGTCCCTCAGCCCTCAGCGCTCAATACCAACAACGCCGCCAACCTGGCGCGCGATTACCACTACGACAGCGGCGTGGCGCTCAGCAGCGCCGGCCACCTGCGGATCACAGTCACGCCCAATGACGTGACGGCCGCCTATGTGCGGACCTGGCTGCCCGAGCAGGAGAATGCCCAGCGCCGCAACGGCCAGATCGACCACCAGTGGGTCATCACACGGAAGCCCTGAACGATGCGCAAGTCGTCGCCTGAGAATCAAGCCGGCCGGATTTGCCGGACGCTGCCGCTGACCTCTCTCTGCAGCCCCGCCGCCGTCCTCGGTGCGCTGTTGCTGCTGTTGGCCTCTGGCGCCTCAGCCGACTGCAGCGGGACGGCCCCCTGCCGGCAGCCTTCACCGGCGCAGACCGAGCAACTGCTGGGCATGATCGAGCAGGTCTATCCCACTCTCTTCAGCAACGGCTCCAGCCTGCAGGTCTACCCCGATGCAACAGGCGACGGGTATTTTCGCCGCTACGGTGCCAACGGCGCGCTGGCGGTCGGCACCTACCAGGGGGCGCTCTGGTATTCGCTCGGCAGCGGCTGGCAGCGTTATGGAGCACTCGACGACGCCAATGCCGAGTTCTGCGCAGGCACCTGCTTCGGCCCACCGCTCACGTCAGCGGCCTTTCGCGGCAATCTGGTGCTCGGTTCGCCCACACGGGAGTCCGTACGCCTGAATGTGTTTTCAGCGGAGCAGAGCGGCCAGGTCTATGCGGTCTATGGCAGCGAGCCCGGGCGCTACCTGCAGCGCTCCGCCAGCCTGCCGCTGCAGGCCTCCGAGGGCAGCGAGCTGCTGCTGGCGGGGCTGCGGCCCGATACGCGCTATTACTACCGGCTGTATTTCAGGGATGCCGCGGGCCGTGAGGCCGGCCTCACGCCCGAGTACAGTTTCCATACGCAGCGCGCGGCCGGCAGCAGTTTCACTTTCGCGCTGCAGGGCGACTCGCATCCGGAACGCGAGCGCTCGCAGTTCGACGGACGGCTGTATACACGAACCCTGCAAACCGTAGCGGCCGATCGCCCGGACTTCTACATCCTCATGGGGGATGACTTCAGCGTAGACACGCTCAATCCCGCCACGATCACCCAGGCCCAGGTCAAAGCGCGCTACACCTTGCAGCGGCCTTACCTTGGGCAGTTGGCCAATTCTGCACCGCTGTTTCTGGTGAATGGCAACCACGAGCAGTCGGCCCGTTATCTTCTGAACGGCACGCCCGACAGCGTTGCCGTCTGGGCCCAGAACGCGCGCAACAGTCTCTATGCCCAGCCAGCACCGGATGGTTTTTACAGCGGCAATCCAGAGCTGGTGCCCTTCATCGGGCCGCTGCGCAATTACTTTGCCTGGACCTGGGGCGACGCACTGTTCGTGGTCATCGACTTCTACTGGGGTTCCGATGTCTGTGTCGACAACTCCTTCTTCGACGACAACAAGCGCAGCAACCTCTGGGACGTTACCCTCGGCCCGGCCCAGTACGCCTGGCTCAAGCAGACGCTCGAGCAGAGTAAGGCCAAGTTCAAGTTCGTGATGGCACACCATGTGCTCGGCACCGGGCGCGGTGGTATCGAGGCGGCGCTCAAGTACGAGTGGGGAGGCCTGAATGGAGACGGTCGCAGCAGCGGCTTCGCCGCCAATCGGCCCGGCCTGCCCACGCCGATCCACAGGCTGCTGGTGGACAACGGAGTCGACATCTTCTTCCAGGCCCACGACCACATCTGGGTGCGCCAGCAACTGGACGGTGTGACGTACCAGACACTGTCGGAGCCGGCCGATCCGAACTACTCACTGTTCAACAGCGCCGCCTTCACCAGCGGCGTGCAATTTCCCAACACGGGCTACACCCGGGTGCTGGTTTCGGATCGCGAAGTGAAGGTAGAATACGTGCGAACTTACCTACCGGAACACGAAAGCAGCGACAAAGTCAGCGGTCAGGTGGTCTATTCCTACACGCTGCAGTGAGTCGTTGCCCAACGCCGCATGAAGCTCGCCCTCATCGTCGCCGCCGCCCGCAATCGCGCCATTGGTCTCCACAACAAGATGCCGTGGCACTTGCCTGAAGATCTCAAGTACTTCAAGCGGGTAACGCTCGGCAAGCCGGTGATCATGGGCCGCAACACCTTCGAGTCCATCGGCAGGCCGCTGCCCGGTCGCCCCAACATCGTCATCAGTCGCAATGCCGGCTATCCGGCAGAAGGCATCACGCTGGTGACGTCGCTCGATGCGGCGCTCGCCGCCGCCGAGCGTCTACTGCCGGCAGGGCAGGACGAGGTCATGGTGATCGGTGGCGCGCAGATCTACGCGCAGGCGCTGCCGCTTGCCTCGCGGTTGTACCTGACCGAAGTCGATGCCGAGCCGGAGGCCGATGCCTTCTTTCCGGCCTTCGATCGTGCCGAATGGCAGGAAACTGCGCGCGAAACGTACAGCGCTGGCGAGCGCAATCCCTACGCGTACAGTTTCGTCGTGCTGTCGAAAGGCGTCTGAGCCGAAGCGACAGTCAGGCAGCCGCGCTCATGCCTTGCTGTGTCGCGCTGACGCAGAGTATTCGCAGGCTTTGCACAACACCTATACTCCGCTCGAGAACGAGCAGGCTCTCGACACCCCACTCTGCCCCTGCCTTAAGGCAAGCCACCATGCACTCCACCAGGCAAATCCCCGTCCTCATCGTCGGCTCCGGCGCGGCCGGTACGCTGCTCGCGCTGGAACTGGCGCGGCACGGCGTGGAGTTCCGCTGCGTGGACCGTCTGCCGCAGCCTTCGCATTACTCGCGTGCCGTCACCGTGCATGCGCGTACTCTGGAAATGCTGGCACGCATCGACGAGGGTCTGCTGCAGCGCTTCCTGGCGCGCGGTATCCACAGCCCGGGCTACGTGATGCATTACGTGGACGCCGCCGGCACGCGCCGCGAGGTGCGACCAGGTCTGGATTTCACGCAGCTGGATTCGCGCTACCCGTTCCTGCTGCTGCATGGTCAGGACGATACCGAAGCCCACCTCCGCACGCTGCTGCAGGAGCGCTACGGGCGCAGCACCGAGTGGGGTGTGACCTGCACCCACGTCGTGCAGACCGGTGACCGCATCATCGCCACGTTGCAGGACGGCGACGGCGTCGAGGACGTGGTGGAGTGTCAGTATCTGATCGCTTGCGACGGCGCCAATTCCCGTCTCCGTCAGCAGCTGCAGTGGGAGCAGGATGGCAGCGAGTACGCCGGCACCGTGCTGCAGAATCTCGACATCCACCTGCAGGGCTTCCCCGATGACCCCGACTGGGTGCACTACTGCATGGGGCCTGCGCATTTCGTGATGGTGGTGAAGCTGCCCGATGGCCACTTCCGCCTGCTGATGAGCCAGCCGGCCGACAAGGCCGCGCCGGACGCCGTGCCCGAGCAGGTGTTCGGCAACATCCTCGACCAGCACTTCGATGGCGTCCACCTCGGCGAGGCCGTGTGGCATTCGCGCTGGGGCAGTCGCATCCACCTCGCTCGCCACTACCGCAAGGGCAACGTCTTCCTCGCCGGTGATGCAGCGCACGTGCATTCCACCGCCGGTGGCCAGGGCATGAACTGCTGCCTGCAGGATGCCTACAACCTCGGCTGGAAGCTCGCCTACGTGCTGCAGGGCAAGGCACCGGCGACCCTGCTCGACAGCTACGAACAGGAGCGCAAGCCGATCGGCCGCCAGGTGATCGCAGCGGCGTCGGCGATCCACACCCTGTTCATGGCTGGCCGCAACAGCGACCCGGCCGAACTGCTGGCACTGCGCGCATCCGGGCAGCTGCAATCACTGGTGGCGCAGGTGAGCGGGCTTGGCTACCACTACCGCAGTGAAGCTACGGCAACTCTGCCCGGTCTGCAGGTAGGCGACCGTCTGCCCGATCTGGCACTCCCGCAGGGCTCGCTGTACGCGCTCTCGCGCCACCCACGCCACGTGCTGGTGCTGGCTAGCGCGGGCCGGCTGTCGGCTGCGGCGCGCGCGTTGCTCACGCAGGCGCTGGCGCCGTACGGTGCCGTGCTGCAGCCGCTCACGGTCGAACAGGCCCCAGCGGCCTTGCTCGATGCCGGCGCCGATCAGCTCCTGCTCGTGCGCCCGGATGGCTACCTCGCCCTGCGCGCGCCCTTGCTGGACACGGCGGCGTTGACCGCCTATGCCGCAGAGCACTGGCTCTGCTAGCGCTGCGCGCTGCTGCTGGCTTGCACAGGGTGCCGCTGGTTCGCCGGGCGCGCCACTACTGTAATGCCTCACCAGCGGCTACTGCCGGCTGCCTGGTTCCCCTTCGTCCGCGGAGCTCGCCATGAACAAGCGCATCCAGGAACTCAACGAACAGATTCGCCGGCTGGAGGCCGAGCTGCGCCAGGAAATCCAGCGCATCCGGGTGCAGACCTACGAAATCCGCGATCGTGTCGTGCACTTCCGCGAGGAGGTACGCCAGCAGCACCGCGCACAGCTGCTGCGCCTGCTGAGCTATCTGCGGCAGTCCCAGCTCAAGCATGTGCTCACCGCGCCCGTCATCTGGCTGTGCCTGTGGCCGGCGCTGCTGATGGACGCAGTGGTGTCGCTCTACCAGGCCGTGTGCTTTCCGGTGTACGGCATCCCGAAGGTGCGGCGTCGCGACCACATCGTCATCGATCGCCACTATCTCGGTTACCTGAACGTCATCGAAAAGCTCAATTGTCTGTACTGCAGCTACTTCAACGGCGTGCTGTCCTACGTGCGCGAGATCGCTGCCCGCACCGAGCAATACTGGTGCCCGATCAAGCACGCCATGCAGCAGAGGAGCCAGCACAGTCGCTACCAGCGCTTCGCCGAATACGGCGATGCGGAGGCCTTTCGTCGCGAACTGCCGCGGCTGCGCCAGGACTTCGGCGACGTGCAGCAGGACGAGCCGCCCGCCTGAGCCTCGCTGCTACCCTGTCGTCGAATCCACACGCCGCAACGGAGCCCGCCGCGTGCACCCCTTCATCCTGCACCGTGATCCCACCCGCAGCTACTTCACGGAGGAGCTGTGCCACATCAACGAACTGTGCAACACGCCAGATGACCCGACCGTCTCGGTGGCCGAAGCGCGTGTGGCGCCGGGCGTGACCACGCGCTGGCACCGCTTGCGGGGCACGGTGGAACGCTACGTGATCCAGAGTGGCAGCGGTGTGGTCGATGTGGGTGATCTGCCGCCCACGCCGGTGACCGTGGGCAGCGTGGTGGTCATTCCGCCCGGCTGCCGGCAACGTATCCGCAACACTGGCAGCTCAGAGCTGGTGTTCCTGGCCATCTGCTCGCCGCGTTTCGAACCGCGCCACTACGAGGACGTCGAGCACGAGGTCGCGCGCTGACGGCGCGGCTCACTCCCCGACCAGCTGACGTACCTTCCAGTGGCCGTAGGCCGGCGCCAGCTGTTCCTGCAGGCGCGGCAGCAGCGCGCGCAGCGCACCCGGCAACGTGAAGGGCGGATTCACCACCAGCATGCCGCTGGCCGTGAGCCCATGCCCGCTGCGGTCGGCGGCCATGCCCAGCTCGAACTGCCAGAGATCGCGCACACCGCTGCGCTGCAGGCCGCCCAGCAGTTGCTCGATATCCGAGCGCTCCACCACCGGATACCACAGCAGGAGCTGCGCCGCCCGCATGCGCTGCTGCAGGTCGGCCATCAGTCTCACCACCTTGCGATAGTCGTCCTTGCGCTCGTAGGAGGGATCGATCAGGACCACGGCCCGCTTCTGCACCGGCGGCAGCAGCGCCAGTGCCCGCTGGTAGCCGTCGGCCTGCTCCACGCTGCAGCGGCGGTCGCCCCACAGGTGGCCGGTCAGGAGTTCCACGTCGGTCGGATGTAGCTCGCAGAGGTGCAGGTGGTCCTGTCGTCGCAGCAGACCCGCCGCCAGCAGCGGCGAACCCGGGTACTGGTGACGCGCCAGCCAGGGCTGCACGGCGGCGGCGTAGCCGTCCACCAGGCTGTGCTCCTCGCCCGTACTGGCGGCCAATAGCTCGGAGAGATCGAGCCGCAGAATGCCGGCACTCGCCTCACCGGTCTGCAGCGCCTGTTCAGAGCGCAGGCTGTAGAGGCCGGCACCGGCGTGAGTGTCGAGAAAGAACAGCGGCGCCTCCTTGCGCAGCGCGTACTGCAGCGTGGCGCACAGCACCACATGCTTGAGGATGTCGGCGTGGTTACCGGCGTGGAAGGCGTGGCGGTAGGAAAGCATGGGCGTAGGACCTCAGCCGGCAGGTAGCGGGCAGCCGCGCGCGTGGCGGCGTGACCGGGGAAGGATGTGCGGGGTGGCGTGCCCGGGGTTGTTGGCGTTCACAGGCCGTACTGCAGGCGTTTGCTCAGGCTGCGCCAGTGGTGGCGCAGCAGCAGCTTGTCGGTCTCGGCCATCGGCAGGTCATCGAGTGCCGCTGGCCACAGCGTGCGGGCGCGCTCCACGGTCTCTGCCAGCAGGGGCCGGAGCTGCCGCCACGGCACTCCCACGGCGGCGCTCCACTGCGCGAAGTGGCGGAACTCCAGCGCCGACCAGTCGGCGCAGTCGCCGATGGCGAGCGGCGGCTGCCCAGCGGTCGGCGGCGTGAAGCCGAGATCGTAGGCCGGTGCCAGCGTGGCATGCTGGCCGTCTTCGTAGCGCAGACTCCAGTTCTTGAGGTGCTGGTCACCGTTGCCGAGCAGCACGTTGACCAGGAGGCGCTGGGCGAAGGCCCGCGCGTTGCCAAGGCCCTGAGGCGTGTAGCGGTAGAGCAGTCGGCCGATTCGTACCGCATCGCAGGCCCGGTACTTGGCGGCGGGCGCAACGCCGAGCGCCTGCGCCAGATCCTCGACCTGTATGGCGCTGCCGTCGCTCCGACGATCGAAGCGGCGCACGGCCAGTGCAGGTTCGCCGGCCACCTCGCCCGGGACCGGCGCGGCCCAGTCGGCGGCCGGCACCAGACGCGCATCCACGCAGGGCACGCCGGCCAGGGCGGCAAGCTGGAGGGCGCTGTACTCGGCGCGCGTCGCTGCCGGCTGCCGCGCGCCGGGCAGCTTGAGCAGCCAGTCGGCCGCTGCGGCGGGGCAGGGCCGCAGACTTCGACCTTCGACGCGCGCTGCCAGCTTGGGCTGGCTGCCGCCGAGAGCGATCAGTCCCTCCATCGGCAGCGGGGCCACCGGCGGCGGCTGCACGCGGGCTGTGTAGTCGAGCACGCCGGGGGGGATGCGCTCCGGCGGCAGGGCCTCGGCCTGCCAGGCGCCCGGCAGCGCCTGCCCCAGACAGGCCAGCAGATCGAACGGGACCGCCGCCACTGCCGGCGACAGCCAGCGCCGCACGCCCGCCTCCGGCAGCAGATTGGCCAACAGCGGCGGCAGTTCGTCGCGGCAGCGCCAGGCCGCGGCAAACAGGGTCTTGGCGCCAGGATTCAGGCGGGTGCCGGCCAGCGTAAGGGCAGGGCGCTGCGCGGTCTCACGCCAGGCGGGGTCGAACAGCAGCAGCAGGGCGCCAGGCTGCCGCAGCAGGTGGCCGACTACGCTGCCATGCAGCCGCAGTTGCAGCACGTGCAGACTGCTGCGCTGTTCAGCGGGCATGCTGGCCGAGCAGACCGGCCCAGGGATCTTCGAAGGCCTGCGCGGCCGGGGCTGGGCTGGCTCCGCCCCCGAGCAGCGCTGCCACGGCGGCCGCCCGGTCCTGCGGGACGAGCAGCAGCGTGGCATCGAGCGCCCCGGCGATGCTGAGCAGGGTGTCCAGGCGCGGATTACCATTGGCCTCGATGCGCTGGTACTGCTGCTGGTCCATGCCGATGCGCGCCTTGAGGTCGCCCTGCTGCAGGCCGAGTGCCAGCCGCCGTCGTTTCAGTTGTTCGTGCAGATGCATGCCGCTGCTCCTGATGGATGGGGCAAGTGTAGCCGCGCAGGAGAATGACGTTAAAGTAGGTAATACAACTTTTTTATTGTTTGTTTTTGAGGATTGCCAGGGAAAATACCGAAAATAATTATTAAAAAAGATGTAAAACAACTTTAATGACTAAGGTGTCTGCTCCCCCCAGCGGTGCGGACCGCTGTCCAGCCCGAACAGGTCGAGCGCTCGCCCCACGCTCTGCTCCACCAGATCCTGCAGGCTGGTCGGCCGCGCATAGAACGCCGGCACCGGCGGCATCACCACCGCCCCCATCTGCGTGACGTTGAGCATGGCTTGCAGGTGGCCGGCGTGCAGCGGTGTTTCGCGCACCATCAACACCAGACGCCGGCGCTCCTTGAGCACCACGTCCGCGGCGCGGCTGAGCAGGGAGGCGGTAACTCCGCTGCTGATTTCGCCGAGGGT
>Ga0255219_1000309_pt1 | contig 13882 bp, 13 predicted proteins | sample Miss_Colum_RepA__FD_183037 | JGI IMG/M metagenome (GOLD analysis project Ga0255219, IMG submission 183037) | Freshwater microbial communities from Mississippi River, Louisiana, United States - Miss_Colum_RepA_8d | ecosystem: Environmental > Aquatic > Freshwater > River | place: USA: Louisiana...
CTCTCCCACCGTGACCGGTGCCACCAGCGAACTGTTGGATCCGATGAAGGCCGAGTCTTCGATGACCGTCTTGAACTTGTTCACACCGTCGTAATTGCAGGTGATGGTGCCAGCTCCGATGTTGACGTCGGCACCCACGTCGCTATCCCCCACGTAGCTCAGATGATTGACCTTGCTGTGGTTACCGAGCCGCGATTTCTTGATCTCGACGAAGTTGCCTATCCTGGCATCGTCAGCCACAGCGGTGCCCGGGCGAACACGGGCGAAGGGGCCTATCTTGCAGCGCTGGCCGATCACGGCTCCCTCCAGGACGGAGTTGGCTTCGATGGCGGTACCGGCACCGATGCTGCAGTCGCGCAGCAGGCAGTTGGGCCCGATGCTGACGCCGCCGGCAATATGGATGTCTCCCTCGAGCACCACGTTGATGTCGATGTCGACATCGGGCTCGATGTGAATACGGCCCCGCAGATCGACCCGCGCAGGATCACGCAGGGTGACGCCAGCCAAGAGCAGGCGGCGGGTTTCGCGTGCTTGATAGTGCCGTTCCAGCTCGGCGAGTTGCTGGCGATTGTTAACGCCGGCGGCCTCCAGCTCGTCGGCGCACACGCTGGTGTGCACCCGACAGCCTGCTTCGAGCGCCAATGCCACGATGTCGGTGAGGTAGTACTCGCCTTGGGCATTATGGGTGCTGATGCGCGGGAGCCACTGCTGCAAGCGGGCGACGGGAATGGCCATGATGCCGGTGTTGATTTCGGTGATGGTGCGCTGGGCGTTACTTGCGTCTTTCTCTTCGATGATGGCCTGTATGTTGCCGTCTGCGGCGCGCAGGATGCGGCCAAGGCCGGTAGGATTTTTCACCTGGCAGGTCAGCACGGCCATGCTGTCGGCATCGACTACCTCGAGCAGGCCTCGCAAGGTAGCGGCCTGCACCAAGGGAACGTCACCGTAGAGCACGAGGGCGATCGCGGTGGGCGCTAGGCAGGGTAGCGCCTGATGGACGGCATGCGCGGTACCGAGCTGTCGGTCCTGCACCACGAAATTCACGATGGGGTCGTTGACCGCCTGCCGGATCTGCTCCGCCTCATGGCCGATCACCACCGTCACGGTGCTGGCTTCAAGCTGTCGTGCGGTATCGAGCGTGTGCTGGAGCAGGGACCGGCCCGCCAGGGTATGCAGCACCTTGGGCTTGGCTGAGCACATGCGAGTGCCCTTGCCCGCAGCCAGCACTACGACATTGAGGTCAGACATACCCACGAGGGTTCCTGCAGTTCTCGAAGACGCAAGGATAGCAAAAAAAAAGGCGGCTCCTGCCACCTCTTCACGTCGTGCAAGACGACAGCGCTGCGCTCGTAGCGTGAATCACGAGCCGAGCTTGCGGCGCAACTGCTGTACCGTGCGGATTTGGGCAACAGCTTCGGCCAGCTGGCTGGCTGCGCGCGAGTATTCAAATTCGGCGCTGCGGTTGGCGATGGCTTCCTCGACGTCGCGCTTGGCCTGCTCGGCGGCCGCCTCATCCATGTCATCGGCTCGAATGGCGGTATCGGCCAGGATGTTGACGACGCCTGGTTGCACTTCCACATAGCCACCGGACACGTAGTAGATCTGCTCTTGACCATCCTGCGTGACGAGGCGCACCGGGCCAGGAATCAGCGCCGACAGCAGCGGCGCGTGGCCTGGCAGGATGCCCATGTCGCCCAGCGTTCCAGTGCACACCAGCGACTCGACACGGCCAGAAAAAAGGCGGGCTTCGCTGCTGGCGATCTCACAGTGCATTGTCATGGCCATGGCGGCAATCCTGTTCGCTTGAGTGGTGCAACGTTACTTGTTGGCCATCTTGGCAGCTTTTTCGACCACCTCTTCGATGCCGCCCACCATGTAGAACGCCTGCTCTGGCAGATGGTCGTAGTCGCCATTGAGGATGCCCTTGAAGCCGGCAATCGTGTCTTTGAGCGAGACGTACTTGCCTTTGGTGCCGGTGAACACTTCGGCGACCGTGAACGGCTGCGAGAAGAAGCGCTCGATCTTGCGCGCGCGGCTGACGGCAAGCTTGTCGTCTTCCGACAATTCGTCCATGCCGAGAATGGCGATGATGTCCTTGAGTTCCTTGTAGCGCTGCAGGATGGATTGCACACCGCGGGCAGTCTCGTAGTGCTCCTGGCCAATGACCAGCGGGTCGAGCTGGCGCGAGGTGGAGTCCAGCGGGTCGATGGCCGGGTAGATACCGAGCTGGGCGATCTGTCGCGACAGTACGACGGTAGCGTCAAGGTGAGCGAAGGTGGTGGCCGGCGAAGGATCGGTGAGGTCGTCGGCGGGAACGTAAACGGCCTGGATCGACGTGATGGAGCCGGTCTTGGTGGAGGTGATGCGCTCCTGCAACTGACCCATTTCCTCGGCCAGCGTAGGCTGGTAACCCACAGCGGAGGGCATGCGGCCGAGCAGCGCCGACACTTCGGTACCGGCCAGGGTGTAGCGGTAGATGTTGTCGACGAACAGCAGTACGTCGCGGCCTTCGTCGCGGAATTTTTCGGCCATGGTCAGCCCGGTCAGCGCGACACGCAGACGGTTGCCCGGGGGCTCGTTCATCTGGCCGTACACCATCGCCACTTTGGAATTCTTGAAGTTCTCGGTGTCGATCACCTTGGCTTCCTGCATTTCGTGATAGAAGTCGTTGCCTTCACGAGTACGCTCACCCACACCGGCGAACACGGACAGACCGCCGCGCGCCGTGGCGATGTTGTTGATCAGCTCCATCATGTTCACGGTCTTGCCCACGCCGGCGCCACCGAACAAGCCCACCTTGCCGCCCTTGGCGAAGGGGCAGACGAGATCGATGACCTTGATGCCGGTTTCCAGCAGTTCCTCGGAGGCCGCCTGCTCTGCATAGGTCGGGGCTTTACGGTGGATCGGCATGCGCTCGGTTTCTCCGATCGGACCGCATTCGTCGATCGGGTTGCCCAGCACGTCCATGATGCGGCCCAGTGTCTCGGCACCAACCGGCACGGATACGGGAGCCCCGGTGCCATTGACGCTAAGACCTCGGCTCAACCCTTCGGTGGAACCCATGGCAATGGTGCGCACCACGCCGTCGCCGAGCTGCTGCTGTACTTCCAGGGTGATGTTCTTGTCGGCGACTTTCAGGGCGTCATACACCTTGGGCACGGAGTCACGCGGGAATTCCACGTCGATGACTGCGCCGATGATCTGGACGATGCGACCGCTGCTCATGTTCGGTTCCTCTGTTTCGCTGGCCTTCGCCAGCCTTCGCTAATGGGTCAACTGCGTTGTGTCTGGATCCGGCGCGCGCGGCTACACCGCTGCTGCACCACCGACGATTTCCGACAATTCCTGGGTGATGGCTGCCTGGCGAGCCTTGTTGTAGACCAGCTGCAATTCGCCGATCAGTTCGCCGGCGTTGTCGGTGGCATTCTTCATGGCAATCATGCGCGCCGCCTGCTCACAGGCATGGTTTTCGACCACGGCCTGGTAGACGAGGGATTCGATGTAACGTGTCAGCAGACCATCGAGCAGTTCCTTGGGCGCCGGCTCATAGAGGTAGTCCCAGTGGTGCTTGAATTCCGCCTCGTCGGAAGGCTGCAGGGGCAGCAACTGCTGTACGGTCGGCTTTTGCGTCATGGTATTCACGAATTCGTTACCGACGAGGAAGAGGCGGTCGATCTTCTGGGCCTGGTAGGCATCCAGCATGACTTTCACTGCGCCAATCACATCCGCCACCGTCGGGCGCTCGCCTATATTGCGAACCGAGGCAACGACGGTACCGCCGAGGTTGTTGAAGAACGACCCCCCCTTTGCGCCGATGGTGCAAAGATCGGCACCGACGCCCTGCTCGTGCCATGACTTCATGGCGCCAACCGTGGCCTTGAACAAGTTGATGTTGAGGCCGCCGCACAGTCCGCGGTCGGTGGAAATCACGATAAAGCCGACGCGCTTGGCCGGACGCTCACCCATGTACTCGTGCTTGTACTCGGGGTTGGCGTTGGCGATGTGGCTGACGACGTTGCGTATGTTGGTCGCATACGGTTTGCCGAGCTGCATGGCATCCTGCGCCTTGCGCATCTTGCTCGCAGCGACCATTTCCATCGCGCTCGTGATCTTCTGAGTATTCTTGATACTCTTGATCTGGTTACGGATTTCTTTGCCGACCGCCATGGTCCTTTACCAAGTCTGGGTGGAGACGAAGTTGTCGAGTGCGGACTTGAAGGACGCGGCGATGGCGTCGGAATAGTCACCGGTCTTGTTGATGTCCTTCATGAGAGCCGCGTGGCTGCCATTCATGAATGACAGCAGCGCCGCTTCGAAGTCGGCAATCTTGTTCACCGGCACCTTCTTCAGGTAGCCCTCGTTGGCAGCAAAGATCACCACGGCCATGTCAGCCACCGACATCGGTGAGTACTGCTTCTGCTTCATGAGTTCAGTGACGCGTTGACCATGTTCGAGCTGGGCACGCGTCGCATCGTCGAGGTCGGATGCGAATTGGGCGAAGGCGGCCAGTTCGCGGTACTGCGCGAGCGCCAGACGAATCCCGCCACCGAGCTTGCGGATGATCTTGGTCTGGGCGGCACCGCCCACACGCGACACCGAAAGGCCGGCGTTCATGGCCGGGCGGATACCGGAGTTGAAAAGGCTCGTTTCCAGAAAGATCTGCCCGTCGGTGATGGAAATCACGTTGGTCGGTACGAAGGCCGACACGTCACCCGCCTGCGTTTCGATCACCGGCAAGGCAGTCAAGGAGCCGGTTTGGCCCTTGACGGCGCCACCCGTGAATTTTTCGACATAGTCGGCGTTGACACGGGCAGCGCGCTCCAGCAGGCGGCTGTGCAGGTAGAACACATCGCCGGGGTAGGCTTCACGGCCTGGAGGACGGCGCAGCAGCAGTGAAATCTGACGGTAGGCCCACGCCTGCTTGGTCAAATCGTCATAGATGATGAGGGCGTCCTGGCCACGGTCACGGTAGTACTCGCCCATGGTGCAGCCTGTATAGGGGGCGAGAAACTGCATGGAGGCTGGGTCGGAAGCGCCTGCGGCCACCACGATGGTATGTTCCATGGCACCGTGTTCTTCGAGTTTGCGCACGACGGAGGCGATGGAGCTTTGCTTTTGGCCGATCGCCACGTAGATGCACTTAATGCCCGTGCCTTTCTGGTTGATGATCGTATCCACCGCGATGGCGGTCTTGCCCACTTGGCGGTCTCCGATGATCAGCTCGCGTTGGCCGCGGCCGATCGGCACCATGGCGTCGAGGGCCTTGAGACCCGTTTGCACTGGCTGCGACACGGATTGACGGGCGATTACGCCGGGCGCCACTTTCTCTACTGCATCGGTAAGCTGCGTGTTGATCGGACCTTTGCCGTCGATGGGGTTGCCAAGGGCGTCGACCACGCGACCTTCCAGCTCCGGGCCGATCGGTACTTCGAGAATGCGCTGGGTGCAGCGGCAGGTCTGGCCTTCCGCGAGCTTGTTGTAATCACCAAGGACGACTGCACCAACCGAATCCCGTTCGAGGTTGAGTGCCATGCCGTAAAGGCCACCTTCGAACTCGATCATTTCGCCATACATCACGTCGGCCAGACCGTGGATTCGCACAATACCGTCGGACACGCTGACGATGGTGCCCTCATTCTGGGCCTGCGCCTTGACGTCCAGCTTCTCGATGCGCTGTTTGATGATGTCGCTGATTTCGGATGGATTCAGTTGCTGCATGCTGGAGTCCTCAACTTATTCCTGGATTCTTTTCAATGAAATGGGGGGTGGTCAGGCCGTCATCGCTTCGGCGAGCTTTTTCAGGCGGCCTCGCACCGAGCTGTCGATCACGGTATCACCAGCGCGAACCACGACACCGCCAATCAGGCTGCTGTCCACACGGGTTGTGAGTTTTACATCTCGCTGCAGTTTCTGCTTCAGCACCGTGGCGAGCTGCTGCTCGGCCGCGGTATCAAGCGGGAAGGCCGACAACACGTCGACGTCGACACTGCGCTCGCGCTCGGCCTTGAACTGCTCGAAGAGCGCGACGATTTCCGCCAGCAACCCGAGCCGCTTGTTGGCCGCGAGCACCAGCACGAAGTTCTGCACCTTGGCGTCGAGCTCCTCGCCACACACGTCGAGCAAGGCCCGGGCCTGCTGAGTTGCATTGCGTGAGGGGTCGGCGAGGAATGAGGCCATGCGCGGCTGCCGGGCAACCGACGCGACGAGACCCAGATCTTTCGACCAGGCAGAGAGCCGGGAGCTGCTTTCGGCTGCGCTGAACGCCGCCTTCGCGTAGGGTCGTGCCAGAGTGGTGATCTGCGCCATCGGTTGGATCCTCGCGGCCTAGAGGCTGGCAGCCAGCTTGTTCAGCAGGTCGCTGTGCGCCTTGGCGTCCACCGAGCTCTGCAGAATCTTTTCCGCGCCGGCAACGGCCAGCGACGCGACCTGCTGGCGCAGCTGTTCGCGCGCCTGACTTACCTGCTGCTCGATTTCTGCCTGCGCGCCGGCCTTGATCCGCTGACCTTCGTCACGAGCCTTTTCCTTGGCCTCGTCGATGATCTGGTTGGCCCGCTTGTTGGCCTGGTCGATGATGCCGGCTGCGTTGGTCTTGGCATCTCGCAGCAATTCGGTTGCCCGCTCCTGCGCCAACTCGAGGTCCTTGCCGGCGCGCGAGGCTGCTTCGAGGCCATCGGCGATCTTCTTCTGGCGATCAGCCAACGCTTTCACGATCGGCGGCCAGACGAAGGCGCTGCAGAACCACGCAAACAGGAAGAATGCGATGATTTGACCAATGATGGTTGCATTCAGATTCATGTCTATTCCACCTCAGGGCTGCAGCAGGCGCTACCGCTGCTGCAACGTCAGACAGCTGTTGCTCGCAAGCCCGCCGGGGCCCGCGACAGTTCTTGCCATGCTCAGGCGAACGGGTTGGCGAAGATGAACAGCATCGCCATACCAACACCGATGATCGAGATTACGTCCACGAAACCGGCAACCAGGAAGAACTGGGTCTGCAGCCGCGGGGCCAGTTCCGGCTGACGGGCAGAGCTTTCGATCAGCTTGCCGCCAAGGTTGCCGAACGCTACGGCTGTGCCGGCGCCGCAGATGCCGAAGATGAGGGCCGCTGCGATGAGGGTTGCTGCTGCGATGGTGGGTTCCATTGTTGTCTCCAGGGTTGTGAAGGTTGTCGTGGGTTGTTGCCAGGGGTTACCGCAAAAGAGGGTTTAGGGGTGTCGGGTTTTCAGTGATGCTGATGTGCCTGGTTGAGGTACACGATGGTCAGCATCATGAACAGGTACGCCTGCAGCGGGATGACGAGCAGGTGGAATATCGCCCACGGCACGTGCAGGAAGGCCTGCCAGTACCCGAGCAGGGCGATGATCAGGAAGATGACCTCGCCGGCGAACAGGTTGCCGAACAGTCGCAGCGCCAGCGATACCGGCTTGGCAAGGAAGGCGGGCAGTTCCATGACGAGGTTGAGCGGCAGTGCCCATTTGCCGAAAGGTTGGAAGGCCAGCTCCCCAAGGAATCCACCGAGGCCCTTTACCTTGACGCTGTAGTAAAGGATGAGCAGAAACACGCTGATGGACAGCCCGGCCGTGATGTTGACATCGGTGGTGGGCACGGCCTTGAAGAAGATATGGGGATCCTGCGCTGCCGCCTGCACCGCCAGCGGGATCAGGTCGACCGGCACGAGATCGAGCAGATTCATGAGGAAGATCCAGCAGAAGATGGTCAGCGCCAGCGGGGCGATGAAGTCGTTCTTGCCATGGAAGGTGGTGTTCACGTTGCTCTGCACGAACTCCACCAGCAGTTCGACGAAGTTCTGCAGTCCGCCGGGCACGCCGGAGGTGACTTTACGACTTACGCTCAGGAAAAGACCGAGGAAAAACAAGCCAAGAATGACGGAAATGGCCATGGTGTCGACATGGACGGACCAAAAGCCCATGTCCGCGGCCTCCTCCTCGGTGTGCGCGAAGCCCCAGTGGCCGTCGGGCAACTTGCCATAGGTGAGGAAGCCGAGATGGTGGCCGATGTACTCACCGCCGGTGGCGTATTGCGCCGCCTCGGCATGGTCTGCCACATGCTCTCCGGCCTCGGTGACAGTCGTCAGGGCGGCCTCGCCCGCGGCTGACGCCTCTGCTGCTTCTGCTGCCTGTGCTGCTTCTGCCATCGGTTACACCAGTCAACGCGTGCTGTCTGACAACAGCGAAATTCATTTCAGTTTGCGGGTGCCCAACCAGCTGGCAATACCGAGGCCAGCCAGTTGTACCACCACGAACCCCCCCGCCACGGCCACGGGCTCCACGGGTTTCACCAGGGCGAACACCAAGGCGAAACCCACGCCCATCTGGGTCAGCTTCACCAGCTCCGCAATGTAGGCATTCCTTACCACCTGCTCCATGGCGCGGGCTCCGCTGTGCCGGAAGTACCGCAGCGTGAACAGCGATCCCGGAATCAGCGAAACCAGCCCGCCAAGCGCCGCCGAGTATCCAGTTCCCCAACCGAAAGCGAACAGGGCCGTCAGCGACGTGCCCAGCCAGACCACGCTGTGGCTGGCGATTGCTCTCAGGATCGGGAAGTTATGCATGGCCCGGCCGGACCGCCCGTAGAAGGCGGCGCATTATATTGAGTGACGGGTGAGGCAGCAACCGAATAAGGCCCGTTTGCGGAGGAAATTTGCAGACGCCCGTGGGCGGCGCCATGCCTCAGCGGATCCTGGCGAGTATGCCGTCCAGCTGATCGAGCGAGTGGTACTTGAGGATGAGACGCCCCTTCCCCTTGGCAGAGTGCTCCACGATCACCTCGGTCCCCAGTTTTTCGGCCAGGTCGTCCTGCAGCGAGCGGATATCGGGATCTGGCTCCGGCGCCACCTTGCCCTTGGCGGGTTTCTGGCTTTGCAGGTGGCGTACCAAGGCCTCCGTTTGCCGGACCGACAGCTGCTTGGCCAACACCGTGCGTGCTGCCTGCACCTGTTGCTCGACCGGTAGCGCAAGCAGGGCCCTGGCATGACCCATCTCGAGCTCTCCGCGCTCCAGCAAGCTTCGCACTTCGCCCTGCAGCTGCATCAGTCTCAGCAGATTGGCCACTGCCGCGCGGGATTTGCCGACGGCGTCGGCCACTTCCTGCTGGGTCAGCGAAAACTCGATCTGGAGACGGTTGAGGGCCACTGCCTCCTCCATGGGATTCAGATCTTCGCGCTGCAGGTTTTCGATGAGTGCCATCGCGATGGCCGCGCGGTCGTCGACCTCCTTGACGACCACCGGAATCTGGTCGAGACCCGCCAGCTGGGTGGCACGCCAACGACGCTCACCGGCGATGATTTCGTAGCGATTGGGGCCGACCGGCCTGACCACGATGGGTTGCATCACGCCCTGTTGCTTGATGGAGGCTGCAAGTTCCTCCAGTCCCTCGACGGGGAAATCCTGACGGGGCTGGTAGCGACCGGGCTGGAGAAATTCCACGGGGAGCATTCGCTGCTGCGGTTCTGGCGCCGCAGAGGCGACGGCTGCAGGTGACGCCGCCTGGGACGTCCGGTTCTGTTTGGCTCCGCCGAGCAGGGCATCCAGCCCGCGACCCAGACCATGTTTTTTTGCAGCCATCGCTCAAGCCTCGGTCTCGGTAGCAGGGACTGCGGCGCCCCCGGTCTCACGCCGCAACAACTCACCGGCCAACGACAGGTAGGCGAGCGCTCCACTCGACGCCTTGTCGTAGGCAATCACGGGCAGGCCATGGCTCGGCGCCTCGGCCAAACGGACGTTACGGGGGATGACAGTGCGGTACACGGCATCCGCAAAATGCTGTTTCAATTGGTCGGAGACCTGCTGGGTGAGGTTGTTACGTGGGTCGAACATGGTGCGCAGGATTCCTTCGATGCGCAGACGCGGATTCAGTGCAGACTGCACGGCGTCGATGGTTTCAGAAAGGGCAGTCAGTCCCTCCAAAGCGTAGTATTCGCACTGCATTGGAATCAGCACACCGTCGGCGGCCACCAGCGCGTTGAGGGTGAGCATGTTGAGGGATGGCGGGCAGTCGATCACGATGAAGTCGAAGTCGGCACCCAGGCCGGCCAAGGCTCGGGTCAGCCGTTGTTCCTTGTCGTCGACCTGGAGCAGTTCTACCTCGGCGGCGGTGAGATCACTGTTGGCTGGCAGCAAGGTATAACCGGCAAGGTCAGCAGCGACACTGGCACTCGCCGCCGTACACTGCCCTGTGAGCACGTCGTAGATGCTGCGCTCCAGAGCGTTCTTGTCGATGCCACTGCCCATGGTGGCATTGCCCTGCGGATCGAGATCGACCAGCAACACACGTTTTTGCATGCGTGCCAGCGACGCGGCAAGGTTGATCGAGGTGGTCGTTTTGCCGACACCTCCCTTTTGATTCGTTACAGCGAGAATTCTGACCACAGCCTTGCAACCCAGGGACAGTTTACGGAGCATTCTTTTTAAATGTTGTTGTCATTGCGTTGGCCGCCTGCGGCGGATGTCCAACAGATGCCTGGTGACTGCACTGCCCGGAACCCGCAGCACATGGCTGGCCGCCACAGAAAACTCCGCTGGCAATTCGGCAAGTTCGGCGGCGGGATACTGCCCCTTCATTGCGAGCAGGCGTCCATCGGGGGCGAGCAGGTGCTGGCTGGTTTCAACGAATTGCCGCAGAGAGGCAAAGGCACGGCTCAGGACGATAGCAACTTGCGGTGTGATTGCATAGCCTTCGGCCCGGGCGTGGATGGCCTGCACGTTGCGCAGCCCGAGGGCGTGGGCGGTCTGGAACAGGAACCGTACTTTCTTGCCATTGCTGTCGATCAGGAAGAACTGTAAGTCGGGTCTGCAAATGGCGAGCACCAGACCCGGCAAGCCGGCGCCCGTGCCGACATCGGCGATGGCGCCAGCGTGGATGAATGGCAGCACGGTCAGGCTGTCGACGACATGCAGGGTCAGCATCTGCTGAGGGTCCTGCAACCCGCTGAGGTTGTAGGCGCGATTCCACTTGTGCAGGGCTGCCAGATACGTCAAGAGCTGTTCCTGCTGGTCATGGGTCAGACCGAGCTGGAGCTCGTCGGTGGCTTGTTGGAGAGCACCCGCCAGGTGGGCAGGTAGCGCGGCAGTCACGTTGACAGTTCTCAGGCGCTCAAACGGCCGCCAGCTTGGTTGCTGCCGACTCGCTGCAGTTGATACTTCTTGAGATAAACCAGCAACAGTGAAATGGCCGCCGGTGTGACTCCCGGAATTCTCGAGGCACGACCAATACTGTCGGGTCTCTGCTCGGAGAGCTTCTGCTTGAGCTCGTTGGACAGACCGGGAATGGCCCGGTAATCGAAGTCGTCCGGCAGTCGCGTATGCTCCTGGCGCCTGAGCTTTTCGATCTCGTCGAATTGCCGGTCGATATAGCCCTGATACTTGGCCTGAATCTCCACCTGCTCAGCCACCTCGTCGGAGGCCACGTCATGCGCGAGGCCTGCGCTGCTGCAAGCGGCCGCGATGTCCTGATAACTGATGCCGGGGCGCGCAAGAATGTCGCGCAGCCGATACTCGTGGGAAAGTCCCGCCTCGAGTTTGTCCTCGAGCGCGGTGGCCAGGGCCGTTCCGGGCTGAACCCACTGCTGCTGCAACCAGGTCGATTCCCGTTCTGTGGCGTCGCGCTTGCTGCAGTAGGCCCGCCAGCGTTCATCATCGACTAGGCCTAAACGACGTCCTGTTTCCGTGAGGCGGAAATCCGCGTTGTCCTGCCGCAGCAGCAGGCGGTATTCGGCGCGGGAGGTGAACATGCGATAGGGCTCCCGCGTGCCCTGCGTGAGCAAGTCGTCCACCAGCACACCGAGGTAGGATTCTTCGCGACCGGGGGACCAGGGCTGTTTTTCCTGCGCTGCGAGCGCAGCGTTGACTCCCGCCAGCAAGCCCTGCGCAGCCGCCTCCTCGTAGCCGGTGGTACCGTTTATCTGGCCCGCAAAGTACAGGCCCCTGATCACCTTGGTTTCCAGGGTGGGTTGCAGATCACGCGGGTCGAAGAAGTCGTATTCGATGGCATAGCCAGGCCGCACGATGTGGGCATTTTCCAGCCCCTTGATGGAGGCGATGAGCTCACGCTGCACATCGAAGGGCAGGCTCGTGGATATGCCGTTCGGGTAGAGTTCGTGGGTGGTGAGGCCTTCCGGTTCGATGAAGATCTGGTGGCTGTCGCGGTCGGCAAAGCGCACGATCTTGTCCTCGATGGACGGGCAGTAACGTGGCCCCACACCTTCGATCACGCCGGCATACATGGGGGACTGATGCAGGCCTCTGCGAATGATGTCGTGGGTCTTTTCGTTGGTGCTGGTTATGAAGCAACTCACTTGGCGTGGATGCTCTTCCACACGTCCGAGATAGGACATGACCGGTGTGGGTGTGTCACCCGGCTGCTCCTGCATGACCGAAAAGTCCACAGTGCGTGCGTCGAGTCGCGGCGGGGTACCGGTTTTCAGCCGACCCACGCGGAGCGGGAGTTCACGCAGGCGACGAGCGAGGGCGATGGATGGGGGATCACCCGCTCGCCCGCCAGCATGATTTTGCAGGCCGATATGTATCTTGCCCCCAAGGAAGGTGCCAGTGGTCAGAACGACCTGGCGCGCAAAGAAGCGCAGTCCCGACTGAGTGACCACGCCATCGACCCTGTCACCGACCACGATCAGATCGTCGATGGGCTGCTGGAAAAGGCGCAGGTTGGGCTGGTTTTCGAGGAAGTGGCGCATCGCAGCCTTGTAGAGGACGCGATCGGCCTGCGCGCGTGTGGCGCGTACGGCCGGCCCCTTGCTGGCGTTGAGCAATCGAAACTGGATACCTGCGCGATCCGTGGCCCGGGCCATCGCACCACCAAGTGCATCCACTTCTCGCACGAGGTGGGTCTTCCCGATACCCCCGATCGCCGGATTGCAGGACATCTGGCCAAGGGTCTCGATGCTGTGGCTGACCAACAAGGTCTGGGCACCCATGCGAGCGGCGGCGAGTGCAGCCTCACTGCCGGAGTGGCCACCACCGACGACGATCACATCAAAATGGTCCTGAAAACCCATGGCGTTCTCGAGGGGGGAGTTAAGGGGCCGCGCATTATACGCGCTTTGCGGCTGCTCACTTAAGGCGGGCCTGGCGGTCGGCTCTGCCCGGGAGGACTGTTGTTCAAATACTTTGAATACCTAAGTACTGGAATGAGAGAGATATATACCTTGATGTTGTTGTTATTTAGCAGGCGGCTGGCTGTGGATTACACCCACTGTCGCTGCCCGATCAGTGACTTGCGGCGCGTCGTACCCTGTGGATGGCTGGCGGGCAACGGGGCGATGAGCGCGGGATAACCCGGGATAACTGCTCATGGTGCAGCGAGGCGTTCACGTGCCGGTTTGGGCTCCCGGCTTCTGTGCACCTGATACCCACAGGCAGGTCACAGGAAGTGAGGCACCACTTCCACACGCAGCGGTTGCGTGATGGGAGTTGGTCTATTTGCCGATGCAGAAACTACCAAAAATCTGCCCCAGCAAATCGTCGCTGCTGAACTTGCCCGTGATCTCGTCGAGGGCGAGCTGGACTTTGCGGAGTTCCTCGGCCACCAGTTCACCGGCGCGCAGATCTTGCAGGCAGTGTCTGGCGGCGACCAGGCCCTTCTCTGCCTGCTCCAGGGCCGCAAGGTGCCGCCGGCGTGCGATGAAGCCGGCGTCCTCGGCCGGGTTGAAGCCGGCGCGCTGTTTGAGGTGCTCTGTGAGCAAGCCCAGCCCAGCACCGGTGTGGGCTGACAGGTGCAAGCAGGGAATGTCCCCGTGCATGGCCGAGCGTGGCTGCTCCGCGAGCAAGTCGATCTTGTTGAGGATGACGGTCAGACGACTGCCGACCTGTTGCTGCAATTCTGCAAAGAGATCGCTGCTGTGGACAGG
>Ga0255219_1000314_pt1 | contig 13718 bp, 7 predicted proteins | sample Miss_Colum_RepA__FD_183037 | JGI IMG/M metagenome (GOLD analysis project Ga0255219, IMG submission 183037) | Freshwater microbial communities from Mississippi River, Louisiana, United States - Miss_Colum_RepA_8d | ecosystem: Environmental > Aquatic > Freshwater > River | place: USA: Louisiana...
CTACAATGGCTACTCGTTCCGCTTCCGCTTCCCGTTCCCGCGCTCGCGCTCGCGCCGCTCACCGCTCTCGTTCTCGCGCTGCGGCTAGAACCATGCGAAGGGCCGCTTCTGCCGCAAGGGGCGCTGCCGCTTCTGCCTCCAAGGCCGCCCATGCTGCCGCTTCTGCCTCCAAGGCCGCTTCCAAGGCTGCCTCCCACAGCGCCTCCAAGGGTGTCTCCCGAAGTGCTGCCAATGCCGTTGCCGCTGCTGCTCACCGTGCCCAGTCTGCTGCTGCCCAGGCCGCCGCTGCTGCTTCCAAGGCCCGATCCAACGCTGCTTCGGTTATGTAAGACAGGTAATACATAATAGTTAACGAATTGTTTGTTTTATGTTATTGTTTTCAACAATATAAACCAGAATATCTTCAAACATGGAGCGGCATCCTTGGCGATGGATGAAAAATGTTTGAACTTTTGGGTTCTTAAAACATTGCAGGTGAGAGATATTCATGAAATAATATTTCATGAATGTATAAAATTTTTATGGGAATAGTAAGTTTTTTTCGGGGTCAGTCTGAGCCTGGTTGGGTGTCATCTAAAGAAATTGAAGTAGGGAAAGATTATAAGTATTTGGCCGAATATGCAGACCGTCGTCGCAAAGGGATCACGAGTTGCCGGACATTGAAGCGGAAGGTGCCTGCCAAATTGGGACGCAAGAAAAAGCATGACTTTGATTTAGTATTTGACACCGATAAAAATGTTAGGGCGTTATTTTTTGTGCGAACTGACAAACCTATATTCAAAAGTTGCAAACGACGCAAACGTTGATTTAGGGTGGTGCCTTTTTTTTAAGCTAACCCCTATAACCCTGTAAAAAAGAAAAAAGGGTTAACCGCTCCAAGACGTGTAGTCGGTTTTGTAGTCGCGTCTGGCCAGTGACAGCGCGGGGTTCTGCGGCAGCGGCTTTTCAATGACCACGGGCTGGTAGCACAGCTTTTCCGGTTTCAGCTTGAACGCGCTCCCGGCTTTGACGAATTCGGCATTATAAATGTTCAGATTGGCGTCTTTCATCAACGGCATCATTCCGACCAGCTGGCAGCCGAACGTTTTTGCCACATTGAAGTTGACGTTGGCGTCAAACGGCGCATCGGGAAACACGATGCTCATGTTCTTCTTGTTGTGCTCAATGAGCTCGTCCATGTTGGGCGCGTTCTTCACCTGCATTTCGTAACTCAACTTGTGCATGAACGGGGACGTGGTGCCAATGTTTATGTATTGATGCAGGCAATAGTCGGCGGCGTTGCCATCCGTGGGGCAGCCGTTTTTGGTTATGGGATTTGAAATGTCCACAATGAGGATCACCTTCCCCATGAAATTCTTCACCGGAATCATGCCGACGTTTTGACCGCCGAATTCATAGTTGTACTTGTCTTCCAGGAGCCGGTCGCCAAATAGTTTAATGCAGTCAATGATGCGTTTGACAAATTCCTTGTTGGGGTTTTCGCTTTTGATGCGCAGGCTGATCAAGAGCGGATCATCCGGGTTCGGAGCAACCGAAAACGCGCGGTTACTCATCTCTCGGCACACCTCCATGAAATCCAAATGGTTGTATGTTTCCATGTGGTAAAAGTTGTCCGGTTGGGTGGACGCGCCCACAATCGGAACGTCATTTAGGCTGTAAATTTCAAAATCCAGGCAGCGGTACCCTTGCGCAATGGCGTACTGCAGGGCAGTCATGTCCACGTAATTGTCTTTCCAATCCCCTAAACAACAACAATTTAGTGCGGTTTTAATGTAAAAGTTGCGCAAGGGCTGCTCGCGCACATCATCCTTGATGGACTGCAGCTGACGCGCGGTGTCAAGCGGGTTGACCGCTTTTTGCTCAGTGGTTTGCAGCGTGTACTGGGTGTACAACAAATACCCCAGAATGCAAACCACCAGCAAGAGGAAAAACAACCCGCCCGGGGAAAACATGCTGCTCAGTGAGCCAATTTTGGCGTTGACCCCGGCCATTAGTTCGGATGCGGTACGCATTGCAGCAGCTGCCGCGGCGCGTGGGTCCATCATGGCATTGGCATTGGCATTGGCATTGGCATTGGCATTGGCATTGGCATTGGCATTCATTTTTAGATTCAAACCACAACACAAATGCGCAAATACAAATATAAATGTAAGGTAATGGATACATTAACAGTATAAAAAATAATAACAACATATTACAAATGACGGGCGGGTTACTAAACATTGTGTCGTACGGCAATCAAAACGTAATTCTTAATTCCAACCCCAAAAAGTCGTTTTTCAAGACCACGTATGCCAAATACACCAATTTTGGCATGCAAAAATTCAGAATTGATTTCACCGGGCAGCGCAACCTGCGCATGAACGAGGAATCGCGCTTCACGTTCACGGTGCCCCGCTATGCGGAGCTGCTCATGGACACCTACCTTGTGGTCACGCTGCCCACCATTTGGAGCCCGATCTACCCGCCCATTGCGTGCGACGACGTGTGGCACCCCTACGAGTTCCGCTGGATTGAAAACCTGGGCACGCAAATGATCAAGGAAATCACATTTTCGGTCGGCGGCCAAACGCTGCAGCGCGTGACGGGCAAGTACTTGCTCGCGCAGGTGCAGCGCGACCTGAACGGCACCAAGCGCTTCCTGTACGACAGCATGACCGGCAGCACCGCCGAACTGAACGACCCCGCCAACTTTTCGGGGCGCAACGGCACGTACCCCAATGTGTACTACAACACGAGCCAGCAGGGGCCGGAGCCGTCCATTCGCGGGCGCAAGCTCTACATTCCGCTCAACGCGTGGTTCTGCAACAACAGCCGCGCCGCGTTCCCGCTGGTGGCGCTGCAGTACAACGAGCTGCAAATTGACGTGACCATGCGCCCCGTGCGCGAGCTCTTTGTCACGCGTGACGTCACACATCCGGCCGCCACGCCCGCCGAGGTCGCCCGGGCGCCCTTCATTCAGCCCAACTTCAACGAGCAGGAGTACCAGTTTTACCGCTTCCTGCAGCCGCCGCCCGCCGCCGACATCACCACGTCGGACGTGTACGACGACAAGCGCACGGACTGGAACGCCGACGTGCACCTGCTGTCCACGTATTGCTTTCTGTCGGCCGAGGAGTCGCGCGTGTTTGCGTCCCAGGAGCAAAAGTACTTGCTCAAGGAAGCGTACGAGTGGGAGTACAAGAACATCACGGGCAGCCACCGCGTGGAGCTGCAGAACACGATGGGCATGGTGGCCACGTGGATGCTTCTGTTTCAGCGCAGCGACATCAACCTGCGCAACCAGTGGAGCAACTACACGAACTGGCCGTACAACAACGTGATTCCGGATGACGTGGTGCCCGCTGCCAAAACCGGAACGTACCCGAATCCGTGCCACCCCACCAAAATTGGACCCGGCGTGGAGCCGGACGGCACAACGTCAACCGGGCTCTACGTAACGCAGGACTACAACGTGGAAAACCAGCGCGAGATTCTGCAGCAGCTCGGCATCCTGCTGAACGGCTCGTACCGCGAAAACATGCTGGAATCCGGCGTGTACAACTACGTGGAAAAGTACATCCGCACCGCGGGGTCCGCGCCGTTCGGGCTCTACATTTACAACTTCGGGCTGGACGCGAGCAACGCCACGTACCAGCCCAGCGGCGCCATCAACATGAGCAAGTTCTCCACCATTGAGCTGGAATTCAGCACGTACGTGCCGCCGCTGGACCCGAACGCCCAGTCCTACACAATTTGCGACCCCGAAACGGGCATCCCGGTGGGGGTCAACAAGCCGCAGTGGCGCATCTACAACTACAACTACGATTTGACCGTGCTGGAGGAGCGGTACAACGTGCTGACGTTCATCGGCGGCAACTGCGCGCTCATGTATGCCCGATGAATTAGATAAATTGCGATCCCATCCCCATCCCAATCTAGAAAAGTTGCAGTTTAGCGCGCACTCTAAATAAGCATACTAATAATAATAATATTATAATAATTTAGTATTATAATACTTGCGCGCCAACATATAAAATAAATAAAATAAAATGTCAATGCCTATGACCAAACTCAGCGATGTACAGGCGCAGTCGGATGCACCCGCGCCGCCGCACGTGTTTGGCGATTATTTCAAGTTAATTTTGAAAATATTGGCCGGATTCATCCTGTTTTGTTGGACCACTGCGTCCAATTATTTGAACTCGCTGCACATTGACACCGACACCATGTATCCCGTGTTTGGAGCAAAGGACCGCAAGTCCAACAATCCATATGCCACGTGGGTTGATCCGGGCCCCATCAATATGTCAAAAAAGGAAGAAGTCATTGACAAAATCGGGCTGCGGTGGTGGCTGGAACGCACCCAGCAGTCGTGCTATCAGCTGGGTGGCCTGATTTTACACAGCGTTTTTAATTTTTTCAACGGGCACGTGCGAAGTCTTGAAAAATCCGGCCAGCCCGACTCCGAATCTCTCATTGTTAAACTATTTTTATTTATAAAGTGGTTCATATTTGGCCTGTTGTCCAACATACTATTTGCATGTTTTTTGGCGCTCGTGTTTTTAATCTGGATTCCTGGATTTATTGGAGGCGTCACCGCGTTCATGCCCCGGACGTACTTCATACCATCCGCAGGCATTCAGTTAATTATGCAAGCAGTCATTCTGTTTTGGTCATTTATCTGGATGTGCGTCACCAGTTTTGTGCTGGCGGTGCCAGTCCTCTATTCGCTGGGGCATTTGCTGTACATGCTATTTTTCAAACAGCTGAACGACGATCCCGCGCGGTTTGGAGACGAGTTGTTGAAGCGAATGAAACAGCTGGTCGCCATTTACGTCGTCGTGGCACTCGTCGCGGCGTTTGCATCCAACCACCTGCCGAATGAAACCAAAATCACGACTGGGTCGGTGTTTACAGTCATCCTGCTTTACATGGTGTACAACAAGTTTATGTCCAAATCCAGCCCCAAATAAATAAATACATGCATAAAATATCATAATAAAACCATTCCATCCTGGTGTTATTATTACCCCCGTCCTGTAATGACAATGCACCCGTTTGTAAGCGTGTGCACGCCCACGTTCAACCGCCGCCCGTTCATTGCCGCCATGCTGCAGTGCTTCAACCACCAGACGTACCCGCGCGACCGCATGGAGTGGATCATCATTGACGACGGCACCGACCCCGTGGAGGACCTCGTGTCCCAGCACCCGTGCGTGAAATACTACCGGCTGGACGAAAAGATTTCCCTTGGCAAGAAGCGCAACATGATGCACGAAAAGGCCAGCGGCGAAATCATTGTCTACATGGACGACGACGACTACTACCCGCCCGAGCGCGTGTCGCACGCGGTCAGCACGCTGCTGCACCACAAAAAACGGAAGACCGGCGTCAAACTGGCGGGCAGCAGCGAAATGTGCATTTATTTCAAATCAGAAAACCTACGGTTTTCCGAACCTTTCCCTTCAGAAAACCTACGGTTTTCCGAACCTTTCCCTTCAGAAAACCTTGGCGCCCTGCACACAACGGCTCGGCACATAACGGCTCGGCACGAGACGTGCCTTGACGAGACGTGCCTTGGCCCCTCCTCATCGGAAAGGAGGGGTGCGGGGAACGTAGTTCCCCGGTCCGGTCAAATGGTGCAGTTCGGCCCCTACGGTCCCAACCACGCCACCGCCGCCACGTTTGCCTTCTGGAAGGAGCTGCTCGCCGAACTGAATTTGGCGTACGACGAGACCGCCTGCCTGGCCGAAGAGCGCGCGTTTTTGCGCGGGTACACCGTGCCCATGGCGCAGCTGGACCCCACCAAAGTCATTCTCGTGTTTTCGCACGAGCACAACACGTTTGACAAGCGCGCGCTGCTGCAAAATTTGGGCAAACCAAACTCCGGCATGCGCGTCAGCGAACGGACGGTCGCCGACTTCATAAAGGAACCGGACCTGCTGCAGTTCTACATGCACGACGTGGATGCGGCCCTGCAATCGTACGATCCCGGGCATCCGCGCATGAAACCTGATGTTTTGAAACAAATCCAAGAGAAAATGCACCAATCTGGACAGTCCAACCAGAATGCCCAGAATGCAGTATTAAAGGCCGTCATCACTTTCAAGGCCCCGAACGCGGAAAGTCGTAGCATGACGGTGGAAGACTTGATACACACGGTGCAGTCCCAGGCCGACAAGTTGGAAAAAATGCGGGAACTCTGCAACAAAAAGGTGCGTGAAAATTCGGACCTGCTCGCCACTATCAAGGATCGGGACGACGTCATTGCAGCGCATCTGGAAACCATAGAGCGGCAAAGCAGGCTGCTGGATGCGAAATGATTTTTGGATTTGGATTTGGATTTGGATTTATGCCTCCCATGCGTCATCCTCCGCGTCCTCCTGCACAACCTCGCTGGGATACGTGCATTTGTTCAAATAGCGCTGCATGCGCTGAATGTCCAGCTTCGTGATTTCAAATTCTTCAATGAGGTCCTCCATTTGTTTTTCGCCGGTTGGGCCGTTCGCAAACATCCGCATGAAAAAGGCGAACAAGTCTTTCTTGTCCATCCCGAATTTTTGGCACATCATTTGAATGAACAGGGCGTTGTTGTATTCGGTGCTGTATTTGGTGAGCACCTTGGTAAAGCGCACTTCCGACGGGTTGAACACGGGGCACGGGTCAAACCGGTCGTGATACAGTTTATTGTTGTAAAAGGTTTTGATGAGCGAGCTCATTTCATTGAACTGCCAAATCTGTTTTTGAAAGGTGATGCGATCAATGTAGTCCGCAAAACAAATGTTGTCCAGCGCGTCCTTGTAAAAGGCAAACGCATCCTGCTGCCGCGGCAGCTTGATCAATGCGTCCACCACGTTTTCATGCCACAGCAAGCCCACGATGGTGCGGTCCGTTTCATTCATCATCGCGGAATGTTCGCTCAGCTTGCACGGCGCGTTGATGATTTTTTTCACAATGGTTTTGCTGTCCTCGTTGTTAGTCTTGCGCTGGAATATGGTTTGAATCAGCAGGTTGCTGTGATTACTGTGATTGTTTGGATTGTGTGGATTAGACCCATTGTTCAATATCCCGCAGATGATGGAAATTTTGCGAAGGTCGCCTTGAATGAACCGAGCCACGTTCTTGTGCAGCGCCGCATCATGCGAGTGAAGCACCGATTTCACAATGACCCCCACTTGATCCAGCGTCGGCATGGGGAGTTCAAACGTAGCACACACCTTCATGAGCTCCCGTATTTTTTTGTCCATGTGATGGTTTCCAATGCATATGATGGGGTTCATCGTCACGTCTTCCAGGCGCTGCTTTTTTGTTTTTTTCGGGCGCATAAGTTTGATCAGCGTGTTGATGCCGCCCTTGTCGCCGTTGTTCATGCCGTCAATTTCGTCCATCACAATGGCAATCCGCCTGGGCTTGCGCTGAAACATGGACAGCACGCTGTGTTCGCTCATGTTGTGCTTGGTTATCATGTCAATGATGGACTTGTTGCGGATGTCGCCCGCGTCGTACTTGACCGTGTCGTAGTTGAGGGATTTCAGCAACTGCACCACAAATTCGGTTTTCCCCACGCCCGGATTGCCGTAAATGTATATGCCGCGCCGGATAGTAAGGTCTCCTTTCTTGTTCTGAAACTCATTCAGCGCGGCGGTCACTCCTGCGACAATCCCCTCGCGCCCAAGCACTTGGTTGTAATTTAGCGCCGTTATTGGTTCCTTTGGTTCCTTTGGTTCCTTTGGTTCCTTTGGTTCCTTTGGTTCCTTTGGTTCCTTTGGTTTCACTGCCTTTTTATTCAATGCATTCATTTTCCCCCGTCTGTATTAAGCATGTATTGTGTTGTATGTTATGTGTTCCATGTATTTAATATTGGAACGAATCAAATTATATAAACCCCATAAAAATAATAAAAATACATTGTATATTTGCAAAATCAAATCAAATCAAACTCAAAACAAAACATGGATTCGGGTCAAGGTTCTGGTTCCTTTTTGCGTGGACTCAATTTTCAGCGCATTGTGATCATCATCGCCATCATCATGCTCATTGTGGCAATGATCTTCATTGGACACGCGCTCTACCGGCAATCCATGGCAGGATCATGGCCTCCAGAAGAAACGAAATGTCCCGATTACTGGACAATAGATCCCACCGCTAACGCTACCAATGGATGCAGGGCACCAACCGCACCAATTCCTCCGTGCGAATACAACGGTATACCTGCAGTTGGAAGTCAAAAACTCACAGGTTGTCCCTAATTGAATTGGGTTTCATAGTCATAAATAAAATAATTATATGTGTATACTTCAATAGCGTACACACATATTCAATCAATGCAGCAGTATCAACGAGTTCCCGGGTCTTCAAATTCAAACTCAAATTCAAATATCAGAAGTCATTACGCCAACGGTCGCATTGACATATTGGGCCCCACGGTGGAGCAGCAGTTCGCCATGTACGACAAAATCCCGAATTCCGAGAAGTGCTCCTCATTTCATGACGCCATGGTGGGGAACTGGTACAACACGCCGCTAAGCGACGCCTTTTTTAGCGCGAGAAACATGGAGGCCGTGCAAAACGCGCTTCGCAACGGCGTGTATGCCATGTCCAACGGCGCATACTTGATCGGTCCGCAGGACTGCGACAACTTGAAGATGATCATGCGCAGCGTGTTTCTGCAGAGCTCCATGAATTTAGCCACCGACATCCCGGGGCAGATTGCCGCGCTGAACAAAATCGTGGTGGACATGTTCGTCCCGAAGCTGTGCAGCGAAGCCCGGGCGTACCTGCAATACAAGCGCGATGCCAGCACCATGTACCGACCAATTGACCGCCCCATTTACTCCGCGCAAAATGACAAGACGCTGGAACTGCAGCCGTGGTTCTAACCGGGGAACGTGGTTCCCCGAACCCCTCCTTATCAGGGAACGTAGTTCCCCGAACCCCTTATCAGGGAACTACGTAAAAGCTCCGCGCCCCGAATATAAATAAAAATTGAATTACTTTGCACATTTAATAATTCAATTCAATACACATCAATACACATTACGTACATAATGTCATCGCGTGCCGCCTTGTTCAAGCAGCAATCTAACCGCAATCACGAATTTGAGAGATATCTAACATTATCCGAAGCAAACACAAATTCAGCAATCACAATTGACAGCACCCGCGCGTACGTCATTGCCCTGCCGCTGTCCTACTTTGTTTCAAAACAAGGATGTCACAGGCCCAAGGGCAAGGCGGATGCCATGCCGTTCGAAAGTTTCCGCGTCATCAACGTGCAGCACCGCGGCGGCAACGCGCACTCCCTCGTTCTCATTAAGAGCCGCGCCATTAAAACCAACATGTATAACATTTCCATCTTTGAATCCAACGGGCGCAACGGCTTCTGCGGCATCCGCATCCTGGACGACCACGACAACTCCATGCAAAACGTAACCAAGGCGTACACCTCCATCTCCCCCGAATACAACATCAACTACGGCACAAATGCGCACAATCCCGGGTATTGCGGCATTTACGGCATCATCTGCATTGTCGCGCTGCGCCATTACCGCAGCAAAACCGGCGCCCTCTGGCTCGCAAAATGGAACAAATTGCTGGTGCACATGGGCCGGTGCATTAACCGCAACGCCGGATGCATGGGTGTGGAACTTGCTGCGCGCGTCCAAGAAATCATCGCAACCAATGCCGTTCATTCGTCGGCTGAAAAGGAAATCGCCGCGGCCATTCGCGCGTGTCTTTCCCCTAAGACACCCTCGTCCCATTATTTGGATCTTTGAACAAGTTAAACAGAGAGAAATTCACCATAAATATCCCGAAATACAAATGAAATAGATTCAATAAAATGAAATAAGTTCAATAAAATGAATCAAAAATATATTTTTATTCATGTATTTTCTCTCAAGTGTTAATCCGATAATGTGGCATTACTTGTGAATCACTTACGCATTATGTGGTTTGGGCTTGGCCTTCACGATCTTCTTTGCGCCGCCGCCTCCTGCGGTTTTTGGACCCACCGCCACTTCTGCCGTCACCCGTTTCTCCTCCTGTTTCACGTATTCGGCGCGCAGCTCCGCCAAATCGGACAGCCACAGCTGCTCAATGCTGGTGTCTTGCAGCGTGGCGTGCTGCACCTCTTTTTGCTCCTTCTCTTTCAGCAGTTTCTGCACGTTCTCCTCGCTCACGCTGTCCATCGGCAGCTTCAACAAGTACTTGTATTGCTGGTCGCCTTCCACACACTCGTAGCCTTTGCACTGCAGCATAGCTACCAGCTCATCGCCGCGCTTCCGTCTCAAGTCAATGCTGCCATCAAGTAACTCTTGGATGTAGCGCGCTTTGTTTGTCAGCAGTCGCAGCTCTGCCGACAAAGCCGCCAGCTGATGCGTCTTGCGCTTCCCATACAAGGAGAGGCGCGTCGCATAGTAGTCGCGCACAATGTCGCGCACGTTGCCGTACTTCTTCAGCTGGTCCTGGCTGTCAAACAGGTGCATGTTGCTCGTGGATTCCGTCGTGTACAGCTTCAGCAGCTTTTCAACTGCGGTGCAGCAGCCATGGTCCACGACTGCTGTATCTATGGAAGCAGTCGCCGGAAACGTGATCGTGAAATCCACCACCGTGTCCGTGCTCATGTCCACGTAGTCTTTGATCGTGTTTGTTTCAATCAGCGTCTCCAAGTGCTTCTTAAAATCCTCCGTCCAATAGCCAACCGGGAGTTCAGTCACGCGCACCTGCTTCTTCGCAGCATCCACGCTGTGCAGCCCGCGAACCAGGTACTTACCAGGGGTAGACAGTGGTGTAATTGATCCTTTGAACCCGCGGTAATACGGCTCAATTGGCCCCCATTCTGACTCCGGTTTTTGTTGCAGCATGGATTGTATGTAATCCATTACTTGCAGCGGGTTATAACACATGATGTCCGTGCTGAACCCCGTGCCGATGCCTTTCGTGCCATTGATGAGCACCATGGGCACAATCGGCGCGTAAAAGGTGGGCTCCACCAGCTGGCCGTCGTCGTCAAGATACTCCAGGACGGCGTCGTCCTCCGCGCGGTAAATCAAACGCGTGATTGCATTGAGCTGCGTAAAGATGTACCTTTCACTAGCAGAATCTTTTCCGCCCGAAAGACGTGTGTTGTGCGTGATTGTAAAATCACCAAGCAAGAATCGTTCATTTTGGTCAATGTTCCATCCGCAAAATGCACCACGTCCGATGCTTTTGATTTCTATATTGTGTGTCCCATATTTTTTCATTCGGATTTGATAAGGGATTTGTTTTCTTGGAAGTTTCACTGGAATTTTGTGAATATTGTCTCCCGTGATTGACAACTCAAACATGTCATTGGTTGATTCTAATATTTTTGCTCTAAACCCCAAAGAGCCTGCAATGATTCTAAACGATTCCAACAAATGTTTTCTTTTCTCACATTGCGCGATTGCATAACGATAACAGTCGTTTTGTTTTTTCAAACATCCGTCGGTGTCAATCATTCCAGCAAGTATTTTCAACCGATTTTCTTCAGAATTCAGGATGTATTCAATGGGAACATGTTTGTTGTTGTAAAGATTGTGCTTTTTGAACAGTTCAACAACTGGATTTAGGTTGACCACATTGTGTCCATTGGAATTTTTCCCATCCCCTTTGATGGAATCCGTCCGTTTTTCAAAAGTCCAATCACATGCAGTGCAAACATGTTTTGAAGTCGTGCACCCAATGCAGTTTGCCCGGCTATGTTCCGGGTCTCCGATGGCGGTTGCCTTCCCGGTTGATGAACCACGTCGTCTAATGTAGAACGAATGATTTTCATGCGGGGGAATATTTTTGACATGACAGATTTCACATCCAACTGTGTCGGTCCACACAGCCCAAGATTTGATGATTTCAGCATCCATGCTTGCAAATGCATTGCATTTGCTCATTCCATCTCCCAACCACAATCCCAATATGTATGGGTCTATGGGCAACTCTTGTTCTTTCCATTGAACAACCGACGTGTTGATGACACCTTTCACATGTTTTTTTACACTGGATGGCAATGCTAAATATTGCTGGACATTGATGTCAAACACATTGGTGTCGGGTATTGTTTTGGAAAATTCCACCATTTTTTCGTATGCCTCTTGTTTCGTCAAAGACGATTTGTTCAAGTGTGTTCCCTTCGCTGAATCGGCGGTTCTACAACTCGTATGTTTTGCAGTTTTAGTGGCATCGTCAAAGTAGTTCATGCACCATGAATTAGATGATTGTTTCCAAAAGATTGTTTTATGGCCTGAGAAACTCACTGTCAAAATGTGATGGCTATTCACAATGTAATTGTCCATGTTTCCATTTGACACTTCATACATTTCATCCACCCCGTCCGTCAATTTTGAAACTGTTCTGCATCCTCCATCATCGCCAATCAATTTGTCGCCAACCTTTATATTTTTAGCCTTTTCTATGTTGCCATTCCACAACAACACTGGCGTTTCTGGGTCAATGCACCCAAATTGACCGTTGGGCTCAAACAAGTTGATGTTGTTGCTGCCTACGAAGTTCTGTGCCATGCCGATAATGGCCGCGTTCAAGCTGGCCTCGCCGTGGTGGTAGCCAGAGTGCTCCGACACGTAGCCGCTGAATTGCGCCACCTTGATTTCTGTCTTGAGCCCGCCCTTCTTGAACGCCGCAAACAGGATTTTGCGCAGCGAGATTTTCAACCCGTCCATGCCGTTTGCAATGGAGCGCTGGTTGTCGTAGATGGAGAAGTGCTTCATCTCGCGCGTCATGAAGTCCTCGTACGTCACGTGCTTGTGGCTGGTGTCCAGATGGTCCGCGCGATTGTACGTGGACAGCCACTGCTTGCGGTCATCGGCGCGCTTCTTGTTGAACACGAGGTCAATGGCGTCGTCGCTCGGCTCGCCCGTATACGCGAAATCCACGACCTTCTTGTGCTCAAAGTACTCGCGAAATTCGCGCCCCGTGCTGGTGCCCAGACCCTTATAATACTTGATGTTCCAGGTGCTGACGTCCACAGCTGCACCACCGCTTGCACCTGTAGAACCGCTTGCACTTGTGCCGTTTTTCCACGCTTCAAACTCGCCTTCGTTGTAAAACACGCGCTCCTGTGCGCCCTTGCGCGCCTTCAGAATCGGCGTGTTCATGAACCCGATGAATCCCGGGATGTGCGTCAGGGACGGCCACTCGCTCTGAAACAGGTTGATGCCTAGCCCCTTGATATGCGACCCGTCCAAATCCTGGTCCGTCATGAATAGCACTTTGCCGTATCGCAGACGCTTGGCCACGTCTTCCGCCGTGTATTTGCGCCCGTTCTCCAGTCCCAGGATGCGCTTGATTTCCGCGATTTCCGTGTTTTCCGCAATGCGCTTCACCGTCTCACCGCGCACGTTCATGAACTTGCCTTTCACCGGATACACGCCGATCGTGTTGCGATCCTCTTTGCTCAGGCCGGATACAATCCCCGCCTTGGCTGAATCTCCCTCGCAAAAGATGATGGTGCACTGCGCCGATTTCTCCGTGCCCGCAAAATTGGCGTCAATGAGTTTCGGGATGCCGCGAATGGTGCGCGTCTTTGCACCATCCGTCTTCTTCGCCGCCTTGGCTTCTTTCACTTCCGTCAATTCACATGCCGCATCCATCACGCCCATCTTTGCCACTTTTTCCACGAACTCGTCGCTCACGGTGCAGGCCGACCCGAAGTTCGCGCTTGTCGTCGTGAGCTCGTCCTTCGTCTGGCTGGAAAACGC
>Ga0255219_1000315_pt1 | contig 13708 bp, 12 predicted proteins | sample Miss_Colum_RepA__FD_183037 | JGI IMG/M metagenome (GOLD analysis project Ga0255219, IMG submission 183037) | Freshwater microbial communities from Mississippi River, Louisiana, United States - Miss_Colum_RepA_8d | ecosystem: Environmental > Aquatic > Freshwater > River | place: USA: Louisiana...
TGACGACGACGAAGAAAACGCCAAGGCCGGCGACTGACCATGCAGACTGCCGCGTCACCGCGCCAGTTGGTGTTCTGGCTGGGTTATCTGATTTTCTTCGCCGTCCTCAACGAGACCGTCTTCAACGTCTCCACGCCGAAGATCGCCGAGCAATTCGCCCTCAGCGCCGCCAGCGTCAGCTGGGTGATGACGATCTTCATGGTGTTTTTCGGCATCGGCTCGGTGATCTACGGCAAGCTTGCCGATCTCTACAGCCTACGGCGCCTGATCGAGGCCGGTACCTGGTTTTACTGTGCCGCCTCCGTCCTCGGCTTTCTCGGTCAGCAGTCCTACCCCGTGGTCGTGCTGTCGCGAGGCCTGCAGGCCGTGGGTGCGTCGGCCATACCGGCTCTGACCTTCGTGGTGATCGCCCGCTGTATCCCCGAGGCGGGTCGCGGCAAGGTGTTCGGCACCATTACCTCGATGATCTCCGTTAGCGTGGGGGTCGGACCGGTCATCGGCGGTTTCGTGTCAGGTCAGCTGCACTGGGCACTGCTGTTCCTGATGCCACTGCCGACGCTGCTCGCCCTGCCGGCCCTGCGCCGCCACCTGCCGGAAGAAACCGAGCGTGGCGGGCAGGTCGACGTCATCGGTGCCGTGCTGGTGGCCCTGGTGGTCGGACTGCTGGTGCTCTACCTGAATTTCGTGGAGCTTGGATACCTCGGTGGGCTGATCGCCACCTCGCTGCTGCTGGTGCTCTGGTTGAAACACAGTCCGGCACCCTTCATCGAGCCTGCCCTGTTTGCCAACCGGGGTTTTCGCAATGGAGTCTTCGTTGGCATGACCCTGTTTGCCGTGGTGCTTGGGGTCTTCTTCCTGATCCCCCTCATGCTGACCAGCGTTCACGGCCTCAGCACGCAGCAGATCGGCTTGTTGCTGTTTCCCGGTGCCATCAGCGCCGTGTTCTTCGGTCCCGTCGCGGGCACTCTCGCCGACCGGCGTGGCTCGGCCTTCGTGGCCACCATTGGTGTGCTGCTCTTGGCCGGCAGCATGCTGGCCATGGCGGTCTTGCTCGGCCTTTCGCCCTGGGTGACCCTGCTGGCCATGCTGGCCAATTACATTGGCTTCACCCTGTTTCAGACTGCCATGATCAATGCCGTCTCGCAGACCTTGAGCGAGGCGCAATCCGGCGTGGGCATGGGTATTTTCAACCTGATCAGCATCGTGGCCGGGGCGCTCGGGACCACACTGGTCGGCCGTATCCTCGATGGGCGCTGGCTGGACCTTGGTGTCATTTCCTGGGTGCGTGAGGCCGAGGCCTATCCCTACAGCGACATCCTGCTGCTGTTCACCGCCGTGGTGCTGACCGGAGGCTGGGTCTTCACCCACACCTTCAGGGCCGTTCGCCCGCTGCCGGCCGGCGCTCCACCGGCGTGACCGGCCGCAGCCAGAGGCCGAGAGCCATGCCGACCAGCGAGGCGGCCAGACCGCCGAAAAGGGGAGGCAGGCTCACCCAGGTGGCATATTCGCAGATGGCGTAGCTGGCGAGTCCGCCCAGCATGCTGAGCCAGGCGCCGAGGGGTGAGCGCGGCCAGTCGAACAACGCAAACAGCATCGGTACCAGAATGGACACGGCGCCCAGCATGGAGGACGCCGCGACCAGCTCGTAGATGGAATTGCCACTGAACGACAGCGCCACGGCCAGCAAGGCCATCACCACGACGCAACTGCGTACGACCGGCAGCAGCGTGGCGTCGTCACTGCGCTTGAGGAACAGCGGCTTGATGAGGTTTTCCGCCATGATCGATGCCGGCGCCAGCAGGGCACCGCTGCAGGTGCTGAATACAGCCGAGATCAGCGCACCGAAGAACAGGCCCTGCAACCAGACCGGTGCCTCCAGTTGGACCAGCCTGATCAACACGGACTGGCGATCTCCTTCGGCCAGCAACTGCGGCTGCAGTTGATGCACGAGCAGGGCGAGGAAGAGTGGCAGCATCGCGCAGAGCAGATACAGCGCGGCCCCGAGCAGCGTGGAATAGACCGCTATGCCCTCACTGCGGGCTGCGTTGGCGCGCTGGAAGATGTCCTGTGAGGCGAGCGAGCCAAGGCCGAGCGTGAGCCAGGCAGCGAGGTAGTCGCTCCAGCGCATGCCATTGGCGCTGGAGGGCAGAAAGTCGAAGTAGTGTGGCGCCGGCGGTGTGCGCAGCGCGGCAAGGTCTGCCTGCGCGCCCAGACTCACGCAGACCACCAGCAGGCCGGCGATGATCACGATGCTCTGGATGAAATCGGTCAGCGACACTGCCCACAGTCCGCCGCTGGCCGTATAGAGCGTGACGATCAGGGCGCCGAGCAACAGGCCGGGCTCCGGTTCGAGACCGAATACGTTGGCGAACAGCAGGCTGAGGGCGATCAGTTGACCGGCGATGTAGCCGACGAAGGTCAGGATCATGCAGAAAGCGGCAAGTGTCTCGGTGTGCGGCCCGTAACCGCTGCGGAAGAGGTCGCCCAGCGTCAACAGGTTGCGACGGTACAGCGGTCGCACCAGCAGCAGGGCGAACAGCACGAGACACAGGAAGCCGCCGAAGGGATCCTCGATGACGCCGAGCAGCCCGTGGCTCAGGAATTCAGCGCTGGCACCAAACAGGGTTTCCGAACCAAACCACAGCGCGAACAGGGCGAATGAACTCAGCAGCAAGGGTAGGCGACGGCTGGCAGTGAAGAAGTCGCGCGCGCCGTGCACGAGGCTACCAGCGGCAACTCCGATGACCATGGTGAACAACAAGTAGGTGGCGACCAGCCAGGCAACAGGCATGACGCGCGTCAAATGACTGGCAGCTGTCTGAGTCGACTGCACGAACTCAAGTTCTGCATAATGCGGCCCGTCAGGCGTTCGCCTGCTCGTCAGTTTAGGAGAAGCATATGCGCAGCATGGTAGGGACTGTTCCCCGCAAAGGCACGCTTTTGGTACTGTCGCTGGCCCTGGCGGCCGGCGGTGTGCACGCACAGGATATGAAGTGGTACGGCGGTGCCGGCCTCGGCGAGGGGCGCGCCGATGCCCGCACGGCAGAGCTGACCAGCCGCCTGTTCGGACGCGGCTTCAGCACCACCAGCAACGACATCGACGACAGCGACAGCGCCTGGCGCCTGTTCGGTGGCTATCGCCTCAACGAGCGGATTGCGGTGGAGGGCAGCTACCAGGATCTCGGTGACTTCAGTATTGCCCGGTCACTGGTCGGTAACCAGATCTTCGCCGGGTCTTCAGAGACCAGCGGCTGGGGCCTCGACCTCGTCGGCACCTTTCCGCTGAGCGAAAAGTTCGCCTTCCTCGCCAAGGCGGGCATCAACTACACGCAGATCGAGGACGCCATCCGGCCCGGTCCGGGCAGCAGCTTCATCCCCAGCGATGACTACAAGAGCATCGGTGGTACCTACGGCCTCGGCGCCGAATACAACGTCACCGACCGGCTGGGTCTGCGGGCGGAAGTGAGTCGTCTGCGCCTCGATGACGACAGTGCCCTCATCGATGATGACCTGACTCTGCTCACCGTCAGCGCCCTCTACCGCTTTGGTGCCAAGCCCACGCCGCCGCCGGCACCGGCCGAGCCGGCTCCCCCGCCGCCGGCTCCGCCGCCGCCGGCCCCGGAAAAGATCACCCTGTCGGCTGATGCCCTCTTCGACTTCGACCGGGCCGAGCTGAAGCCGGAAGGTCGAACCAAGCTCGACGCCTTGGTGCGCGATCTGCAGGGCGTGACCTACGAAATCATCATCGTGACCGGCCACGCCGATCGCATCGGCACCGAGTCCTACAACCAAGCACTTTCCGAGCGACGCGCCGCCGCCGTGCGCAACTATCTGGTGGCCGCCAACGTCAGCGCGCAGACCATTCGTTCCGAGGGCCGCGGCGAGAGCCAGCCCATCACCACGCCGGCCCAGTGTCAGGGCCGCAGCGGCGATGCCTTGAAAGCCTGCTACCAGCCCGATCGCCGGGTGGAAGTGGAAGTGTCGGGAGAGCGCCCGGCTCGTTGAGCCTCGGCTGATCGCTCAGGAACCGCCCTCGTCGCTGACGAGGGCGGTTTTTTTTGGCTTGGAGCAGTGGTGCGAGCCGGCAGCACCGAGGCGGACGTTAGGCAGCGGCGCTCAGCGTGCACTGTCCCGGACGAACAGCGCCAGCTTTGGATTGGCGACCAGATCGCTCAGGGTGTAGCCGCTCAGCACGTCCATGAACGAGCGCTGGGCCTTGGCCAGTGCGTGGGTCAGACCACACACGCCGAGGATGGGGCAGCGGTTGGTTTCCTTGTTGAAGCACTCCAGCAACTCCATGGACTCGAGTGCACCGATCACCTCGCCGACATTGATGCGATTGGCGGGCCTGCCCAGCACCAGTCCGCCTCTGCGGCCTTGGGTGGTGTCAAGGTAGCCGAGGCGGGCGAGCGTATGCACCACCTTGCGCAGATGCTCCCGGGAAATCCCAAACGCCTCCGAGATGCGGCTGATTGTCACCGTTTCCTCCGTTGCTGCGGCGAACAGCAGCACGCGCAGGGCATAGTCGGTGTAGCGGGTCAGGTGCATGAATCCTCTCGGTGCTGCCGCCGGTCAGCGGATGGGCTTCAGTCTTCCCTGCGGTAAACCTGCACGCGTCGGTTGGTCACATCCGCGATGTAGGCGTTATTGGCTGCATCCAGTACCAGATAGTGCGCTTCGCCGAACTGGCCGGTTTCCTTGCCTGGGCTGCCCAGGGCGCCAAGTAGCTTGCCTTCGGCATCCAGCTTGGCCCACTCGCCGTCGAAGCCGCTGGTGATGTAGAAGTGTCCATCGCTGTGCAGATACAGGCCACAGACCATGGCGTTGTACTTCCACTCGCCGAGGAAGTTGCCCTCGGTATCGAAGCGCTCGATGCGCATGTTCTCCCGGTCTGCCACGTACAGCGTGTCGCTGGCATCCACTTCGATGGAGTGGGCCGCGAAGAATTCTCCTGCGCCAGTACCGCGCGCACCCCATTGCTTGATAAAGCGGCCCTCGCCAGAAAACTTGAAGACGCGGGGTTCACCAACGCCATGTCCCTGTACGACGTAGAGATTGCCCAGGCTGTCGAGAGCGGTCTCGTTGGGCTGGTTGAACAGTCGGACCCCGGCGGCTTCGTCCCATAGCCCGGCCTGGCCGGAGGTGCCGAGGGTCATCAGTACCTTGCCGTCGGCGTCCATCTTGTAGACGACGTGCAGTCCCACATCGGTCACCCACAGGTTACCGGCATCATCGATGCGCAGGCCATGTGCGCGGTTGAACAGCGTGGGGTCACCGAAGCTGCGTACCAGGGTGCCGCTGGCATCGAATTCCAGAAAGGGCTGGGGTCCGCGATTGAGTACCAGCAGGTGTCCGCCGGGGGTCATGGTTACCGCAGCGATCTGCCCGAACTCGATGCCCGTCGGCAGCGTAAATGCCTCGGTGGCAGCGACGGCGTGATAGCCAGGCAGTGACCAGGTATCGAGCGCGATCAGGGGGCGCTGCGGCGGTTGGGCCACTGCAGTGGCAGTGGCCAGCAGGAGCAGGGAGGTGACGTAGCGCATCGGATTTACCCTCGGCAGTGGACCGCAGGCTGTACGCACTCGGCGCTGCAGTCTGGTGGTCAGTCGGTGAATTGTTCTGTATCGATCTCAGTCTGCGTTGGTGCGTTGTAACGCTCGCCGACCACGGTGCGACGGTTGATGAGGCTGTCGAGCCTCGCAACCTGGTTCGGCTCGAGTCTGACGTCGACGGCAGCAAAATTTTCGCGGGCATAGTCGAGGTGGCGTGTGCCCGGGATCGGAATGACGTGCGGCTGCTTTGCCAGCAGCCAGGCCAAGGCCAACTGCGCCGGGGTGCAGCCCACCTCGCCGGCCAGTTGCAGGTAGCCGGGCAGCAGCTGCAGGTTGCGCTGGTAGTTTTCCGGATAGAAGCGCGGCATGCCGTGGCGAATGTCGGCGGCTTCCAGTTGCGCCTTGGGGTCCGTGAGCTTGCCGGTGAGAAAGCCCCGCGCCAGTGGGCTGAAGGCCACGAAGGCGATGTTGAGCGCCATGCAGGTCTCCAGCACGGCAATCTCTGCATTGCGGCTCCACAGCGAGTACTCGGTTTGCAGGGCTGTGACGGGATGCACGCGCTGCGCCCGCTGCAGGGTATCGGCTGACACCTCCGACAAGCCGATGGTCTGCACCTTGCCTTCCTCCACCAGCCGGCTCAGTTCTCCGACGCTGTCTTCGATGGGGACGTTGAAGTCGCGGCGGTGCAGGTAGTACAGGTCGATGACGTCGGTTTGCAGCCGCTGCAGCGAACCTTCGCAGGTCTCGCGGATGCTGCGAGGCGTGCCACAGATCAGTCGCTTGCCATCCGCACCACGCACGATGCCGCATTTGCTGGACAGCACGAATTCCTGGCGGCGAGGCTTGAGCACGCGTCCCAGCAGTTCCTCGTTCTTGCCGAAACCGTACAGATAGGCACTGTCGAGAAAGTTGTAGCCGATGTCGAGTGCTGCAGCGAGCGTCCGCTCAGCCTCGACCGGATCGGGTGTGCCATAGGCATGCGACATGCTCATGCAGCCAAGTCCGATGGCATTCACCGTGAAATGACCGAGCTTGCGGGTTTGCATCGAATCTCCGGAACAGTAGGCGCTGGCGGCGATTCTAGCGCAGGCAGGCGAAGCAGCGGGAAGGCCCGGGGCTTGGGGGTGGGGCCCACGGGCCCCGCCCCGACCTTACTTGGTCTGGTTCAGGCACTGCTCCAGCCGATCCAGCGTTTCCATGGCGGGCAGGCACTGGGCGATCGAGGCGTTCGGCTCGCGACCTTCGCGGATGGCGGCGAAGAATTCGCGGTCCTGCAGTTCGATGCCATTCATCGAAACATCCACCTTGGACACGTCGATCTGCTCGTTCTTGCCGTTGAACAGGTCGTCATAGCGGCACAGGTAGGTGCCGTTGTCGCAGATGTAGCGGAAGTAGGTACCGAGCGGGCCATCATTGTTGAAGGACAGCGACAAGGTGCAGACGGCGCCACCGGCAGTTTTCATGCCAATGCTCATGTCCATCGCTATCTGCAGCTGCGGGTGATACGGGCCTTCCAGTGCGTAGCAGTGTTTCACCGGTTCGCCGGTCTGGTAGGAAAACAGATCCACCGTATGGCAGGCGTGGTGCCACAGCAGGTGATCGGTCCAGCTGCGTACGCCGCCGGCCGCGTTGAGGTTTGTGCGCCGAAAAAAGTAGGTCTGTACATCCATCTGCAGCACCTTGAGTTCCCCGGCCTTGATCTTTCGGTGGATCCACTGGTGGGAGGGATTGAAGCGGCGGGTATGACCAGCCATCGCCACCAGCGGCTTGCCACGCCCAGCCAGCTCCTGCTGCTTGGCCAGAATTGCGCGGGAGTCCTTGATGCTGTCGGCCATCGGGATTTCCACCTGCACGTGCTTGCCGGCTTCCAGGCATTGGATGGTCTGCTGAGCGTGCACCTGGGTTGCCGAAGTGATGATGACGGCGTCGACATCCTGCCGCAGGCACTCAGCCAAATCCGTTCCATAGTGCGGGATGCCGCGCTTTTCAGCCGCGGCCCGCGTGGCATCTTCGCGCCTGCCGCAGATCGACACCACCTCGACACCGGGGATGTTCTTGATGCCGTCCATGTGTTTTTCGGCGAAGGCGCCGTGGCCAACCATCAAAACCTTGATCGTCATGTTCTTCGCTCCTGCCTTCTCAGCGCTTGCGGGCGCTGCTGCGTGCGGCTGACTTGCGTGCCGCCGGCTTCTTGGACGGGACCTTCTTGGCGACTTTCACCGTCTTGCGCGGTGCTGCGACCTTCGCTTTGGACGTTGCAGCCTTGCTGCCGCGGGACGGCTTGCCCGTCGCTTTTTTCACGACGGCCTTTTTCACGACTGCCTTTTTCACGATGGCCTTTTTCAAGACGGCTTTTTTCGCCGGTACTTTACCCTTCCTGCCGGGCCTTGCCGCGGCGGGGGCCTTCGCTTTTGCTTTTGTCTTCGCCTTGGGCCGTGCAGCGCGCGCCTTGCCGGCCGGCTTGGGATTATGGAGGTCGTCATTCTCGAGGATGATGAGACCGGCTGCCGTGTTGGACGCGGGCACGTGGTAATGCCGATAGACTTCGCGCACCTTGTTGTCGCCCAGCGCGGCGCGCATCACCATCCACATCACCATTTCGATGCCCTCTGCGCCAGCCAGCGTGGTGTATTCCTCGTGCTTGATGTGACGCAGACGCTGAGGGTTGCGCGTCAGGTCGTTGAGGAAGGCCGTGTCGAAATCCCGGTTGATCATGCCGCTGCGCTCGCCGTGGATCTGGTGCGACATGCCGCCGGTACCGAACACCACCACGTTGAGGTCTTCCGGAAATGCCTCCACTGCCTTGCGGATTACTTCACCCATCCGCCAGCAGCGGTCACCGGTGGGAATCGGGAACATGACGACGTTGATCGGAATCGGAATTACCGCAAAAGGCCACTCGTCGACTTTTCCACAAGTGATGTTGAGGGGCACGGTCAGACCGTGATCGACGTCCAGCGTGTTGAGTACACACATGTCGAATTCGTTGATGATCAGCGTCTCGGCCAGATGCCAGGCCAGCGCCGAGTGACCCTTAACGACCGGCACCTGCCGTGGACCCCAGCCCTCGTCGGCCGGCTTGAATTCGTCAGCCACGCCGATGGCCAGTGTCGGGATCATCTCCAGCGTGAGGGCGCTGCCGTGGTCGTTGTAGACCAGAATGGCCACGTCGGGCTTGTGCTTGCGTATCCAGTCGCGCGCCGGTTCAAAACCGTCGAACAGTGGCTTCCAATACGGCTCTTGCGTCAGACCCTGATCGAAGGCCGCGCCGATTGCGGGAACGTGGGAACAACCAATACCTGCTGTGATCTTTGCCATCTGAGTCTTACGCCTGTTTGCTGAAGTCCTTGCCGGACTTGTTGGAGATGCAGCTGACCTTGCCACCGTTCTGGGACTTGTGGAGATTGCCCTTGGTAGTGCGCCCCCCGTCCATCATCATCGCGCGGTAGTTGTCCTGCCCCTGACCGGTCATCTCTCCTGCCATGTACTGGAAAGAGCGCCCCAGCGTGGCGCCGAACTTGGACATGTAATAGATATTGGCACCGCTCTTGATCATGCCGAGCCAATCGCGCTCGAGCACGCAGCGTCGTTGCTCGTCGGTCATCTTCGGAAAGTGCTTCTGCATGTACCCGGCTTCGTCGGCGAGAAAGGCCTTGCGGTTTTCTTCCTTCGACATCGACGAGCAGAACATGTTGAGGTGGTAGCCCTGTCGGCAGCGGTCGCAGTTGAACAGATAGGTGCCCGGTACTTCTTCGAACTTGGCCTTCAGAGCCTTGATTTCCTTGTAGTCCATGTGAATGACCCTTGGTGACGGAATCGGGAGGAATTACTTGAGATCGTCCAGCGAATCGACGTAGGTGAAGCCTTCTTTCACCAGCCGCTCGCGCATGTTGTAGATGTCGAGACCGAACTCGCCCTTGGCAAGCTTTTCGCGCTTGGCCACTTCGGCCGCTTCCCGCTTCCTGGCGAGATCCCGCACGGCGGTGGCATCGGCTCGCGGCACCACGCATACACCATCCTCGTCGGCAACGATGACATCGCCGGGGTTGATGTAGGCACCGCCGCAGACGATGGGCACATTCACGCAGCCGAGGGTTTCCTTGACCGTCCCCTTGGCATGGACCGCCTTCGACCACACGGGAAAACCCAGCTCCCGCAGGTCCTTCACATCCCGCACGCCGCCGTCGATCACGAGACCGCGTACGCCGCGGGCCAGACAGGAGGTAGCCAGCAGATCTCCGAAGAAGCCGTCGGTGCTGTCCGCCGTGACGCCCACCACGATGATGTCACCCGGCTGGCAGAGTTCGATGGCAACATGGACCATCCAGTTGTCACCAGGGTGGGCGAGGATGGTGACCGCGCTGCCGGCGATTCGGTTTTGGCCCCATACAGAGCGCATGTATGGTGCCATGAGGCCGACGCGACCCTGCGCTTCGTGGACGGTTGCCACGCCGAGTTGGGCGAGATCGTCGATGACGGCGAGGTCGGCGCGGGGGATGTGGCGAACGGCGACAGGTTTGAACATGGAAGAGGTTCCCGGCTGAAAAAACGCCGGCATTATAGGCACCGGCCAGAGGCTGGCACAATTGCATTGTTCCACGCACAATTGACGCAAATCGTTTGTTTGCCGTTCACTCCGCGTCCATTCCTGCTTACCAATTCCGAGGCTTTTTCATGCAAGTCGCCGTCCCCTGTATGTTGCTGCGTGGTGGTACCTCCAAGGGTGCGTACTTTCTGGCGGAAGATCTGCCGGCCGATCCGGCCGAACGCGACCAGGCCCTGCTCGGCATCATGGGGTCGCCGGACAAGCGTCAGATTGATGGCGTAGGAGGCGCACATCCACTGACCAGCAAGGTGGCCATCGTCAAGAAATCGCAGCGCGCTGGCGTCGATGTGGATTACCTGTTCGTGCAGGTGATGGTCGAGGAAGCCAAGGCGTCCACCTCGCAGAACTGCGGCAACATTCTTGCCGGCGTCGGACCCTTCGCCATCGAAAAAGGTCTGGTGCAAGCCGAGGACGGTGAGACGCTGGTCACCGTGTACATGGAAAACACGGACAGCGTTGCGAGGCAGCGCATTCTCACCCCAAATCGCCGGGTGCAGTACGAGGGGGCTGCCCGCATCGATGGTGTGCCCGGCACCCATGCACCCATCATGATCGAATTCCTCGATGTTGCCGGTTCCAGCTGTGGTGCCTTGTTTCCGAGCGGCAACTTCACCGACGTCGTCAACGGACTCCGCGTCACGCTGGTGGACAACGGCATGCCGGTGGTCATGATCGACGCGCGTGACCTTGGCCTGAAGGGCGATGAAAGCATCGAGGCCCTCGAAAGCAATGCGCCTCTCAAGCAGACCATCGAGCAGTTGCGCCTCGCCGTTGGCCCGCTGATGAATCTCGGCGATGTAAAGGACAAGACCGTGCCCAAGATGACGATCGTCTCGGCACCGAAGGCGGGCGGCATCCTCAATACGCGCAGCTTCATACCGCACCGCGTGCATGATGCCGTTGGTGTGCTGGCTGCTGCCAGTGTGGCGACCGCCGCCAATATTCCCGGAGCGGTAGGGCACGATCTGGCGGTGATACCAACGGGCCGGCAGCGCGTCTGCGAAGTCGAGCATCCGACGGGCACCATGGGTGTGGAGGTGGTGCTCGACGAAGACCCCGCGGTGCTGGTGCCCAAGAGCACCTCGATCATGCGCACGGCAAGGTTGCTGTTTGCCGGCACGGTTTACTACATGAAGAAGTAGCGTCTTGGCTCAGGGCCACTGTCCGCGCGAGATCCACGCTTTTCAGGACGCGTCACAAACGAAAAAAGGCGAGAGGAGCTGTCCTCTCGCCTTTTTGTTTTTTGCTCAGCTGTTTCGCCGGTCCTCGCTCCATCGCTGCGGCCGACGAATGCTGCGACTTACTCGCCGTCTTTGAAGCAGTAGGCGCAGATCTTGTTGCCATCTGGATCGCGCAGGTAAGCGGCGTACGAGGTTGGGGTGAAGGTACGCGGGCCGGGTTGGCCTTCATCCTTGCCACCATTGGCCAGACCTTTGGCATGGAATTCACGTACGGCGGCGCGGGTCGGGGCAGCAAAGCCGATGGTGCCACCGTTGGCGTAGGTGGAGGGCAGGCCGTTGCCGGGCTTCAGCACGATGAATTCAGGGCCGCCGGCGCCGTACAGGGTAGCGGTGGGGCCGAAGGCGCCAAGGTTATTGATGCCAAGTGCACCCAGGGCGGCCGTGTAGAACTTGTTGGCGCGGTCGAGGTCGTTGGTACCAACACATACGTGGGTAAAGATAGCCATGATGGTTTTCCTTTCGTTGGTTGCGGTAAGTGACAGTCGCTATGTTTGTGGTGAACGACCTGCGTGAGCAGTCCGTCCGGAGGGAGGGCCCCTCATCAGGCCAGGAAAATGGTGTCGGCAGAAAGCAGACAGTGTGCCCCTGGTGAGCCGGATTATAGGGGGCTGCCAAAAAAAAAGGATAGGGGAGCACTCGGGATTTGCATGAAAAAACCATGACGCCCACGGCAGCCGCGACTTCTACGGTAACGACGGGAATTACAGCAACGACAGGCTCATCGTGTGAGGGTGCCATCAGGCATGAGCGCAAGTTAAGACACCCAATGGCTGCTCGCTGCCAGATGATCCACGCTTGGCACGAACCGGTGCGACAGTTGTCCATGGGACCAGGCGTTGCACTGACTGCACAGAATTTTCTCATTCGCCGCGCTGCCATTGACAGTGCAGACGCTAGAATCACCGGCAAGTTGTCAGGGCGCCTCGGTGGTTTTCGTAGCGTCTTCGTCATCGCTGGGCAACGCACATCGATAAGCAAAACAAACTACTGGCAGCCGCCGTCCATGAGCTGCGATCGGGGACTTGCATGAGAAAACTTCGCACCATCCACCGGCTTGCCCACCCGGCACTGTCCAGTGCCTGTGGCCTACCCGCCCTGCTGGCAGGCTCCCTGTTGTCGCTGCCTCTGCTGGCGCAGGACGTCGCAGTCGGCACTGAGATATTCAACGCGACCTGCGCTCACTGCCACGGCGGCAATGCGCAAGGTGGCGTGCTCGGCCCCTCGATATTGCAGCGGGTCTCGGCAGATTCGGATGCGGCACTGGTGGAGTTCCTCAAGGTCGGCAACCCGCTCAAGGGCATGCCACCGGCGGCCGTACCCGAAAACCAGTTCGGCGATCTGCTGGCCTATCTGCGGCTGTTGGCAAGCACCACGGCCGATGCAAGTTTCGCCACCGACACCACGCGTAATCGCTACGCTTCCATGCCAAGCATCGAGAAGTTCGAGCCGGTCACGGAGGCGATGCTGCTGAATCCTTCACCCAATGACTGGCTGTGGTTCAGCCGTACGGCTGATGCGCAGCGTTTCAGTCCGCTCGATCAGATTAACCGCAGCAACGTCCGGCAACTCGGTCTGGCCTGGTCGAAAGGCCTGCCTGCCGGTATGACGGAAACCATTCCCACCGTCTACAACGGCGTGATGTATCTGACCATGCCCGGTGGCAACGTGGCTGCCCTCGACGCCACGACGGGCGATACCATCTGGCTTTATCAGCGCGAGTACGTGAACGCCGGTGCGGGTGGCTCCAGCCGCTCGAAGACCATGGCGATCTTCGAGGACCTGATTTATTTCACCGCGCCCGACGAAACCATCGTTGCGCTCGATGCCAGAACGGGTGCAGTGCGCTGGGAAGCGCCGACGGACGGACGTGGCAACACCACCGGTGCCATCGTGGTCGACGGCAAGGTCATCAGCAGCGGAACCTGCGGCGGCGGTCGCAATGCCACACGGGACAATTGCAACATCACTGCCCATGATGCCCGCACGGGCGAACTGGTCTGGAAGTTCATGCTCACCCAGGCACCAGACGATCCGTTCCCCGGCTTCGACACCTGGTTTGGCAAGCCCCTCGACCAACGTCGCGCCTCGTCATGGGGACTGCCTGGTTCCTACGATGCTGAAACTGACACCTTGCTGTGGAGCGTTGCCAACCCGAGCCCCTACACGCGGCTGGAACGCCATGGCGGACCTGAGGCCGTGCCCCTCAAGGGGCCTGTGGATCTGTACAGCAACTCCACGCTCGCCATCGACCCCGCCACGGGCAACTTGAAGTGGTACTACCAGCATCTGCCCGGCGACGACTGGGACGA
>Ga0255219_1000317_pt1 | contig 13669 bp, 12 predicted proteins | sample Miss_Colum_RepA__FD_183037 | JGI IMG/M metagenome (GOLD analysis project Ga0255219, IMG submission 183037) | Freshwater microbial communities from Mississippi River, Louisiana, United States - Miss_Colum_RepA_8d | ecosystem: Environmental > Aquatic > Freshwater > River | place: USA: Louisiana...
TTCCACATCGAAGTAGCCGGCCGGTTCCTGTGCTGCAGCACCAGACAGGCCAAGAAAACCGCGCGAGAAAGGGTGCAGCGCAAAGCCTGGTACCGGCACCAGTGGGCCCGGGTTAAAGATGCTGGCGATGGTCGCTGCATCGACGTTGCCCTTTTTCATGGTCTCGATGGCCTTGCGGTAGGCATCGCGGCCCCGCTCGCCCCGGTCATAGGCGAGGTGCCAGTCGCCGACATCAATGTAGGCCTGGCCTACCGCCACCGGGTTGCTGCCAGGGTCCTGCTCCAGCCTTGCTGCGAGGGCTTCGAGGGTTTCGCGATTACGCGTGTAGCCCTGCGTTACCAGCGAATTGGGCATGCCAGTCGTGCCCATCTGTTGCAGGGACGTAGCACCCGGATCGAGACGGTTCTCGAGGGCATCGAACTCGCGCTTGGTGGCGAAGGCGATGTTGGCCAGTTTCAGCTCCACGTCCCGCTCGCGAGTGCGCTGAAAATCCTCGTCGGGATGGTCGACGATTTCCTGATAGAGATCACGGGCGCGCCGAAGCCGCTCGTCCATCATCATTTCCGGTGATACGGCGAAGGCGCTGCTGCGCATGTAGAGGTCGTTGACACCCATGGCGCCCGGAAGGCCTGGTGAGTTGAGCACGTTGAGCATCTGGCTACGTGGGACGTAGAGGTAGCTGCCATTGCGTGGGTTCTGCACAGCCACAAACTCCGGTCCGGCGGCAGAACCCAGCGCTGCTGTCCCGGCGGGACCGGCATTGAACGACGTATTGCGGTTGCCCTGCTTGAGGTAGGCCTGCACATTCCAGTCGGCCCAGCGCTCCTTGGCTGCCAGCAGCCTCGGATCGTTGTCGGCAAACGATTTCTGGTTGATGTAGTAAAGGTATTCCTCGAAGTTGCTGACCTCATCGACATTACCGCCCGCTTCGTAGCTGGCGATGATGCTTTCAACGAGGGGAATCTGCTGCATGGTGTAGAGACCGCCATTGACACGGTCGACATGCATGGCGCTCTCGAAACTGGCGATGGCTTCCTCGTGCAATCCAGCCTGCTGCTGCGCGAGACCCAGGGCCTGATAGGTTTCGCGTACGGCTGCCGAATAGGGGCCGGTGGATTCCAGCGCAGTACCTATTCGTTCGGAGAAGCGCCGGATCTGCGCGTCGAGGTCGCGCTGCTCCCTGACAGCCTCTGCCGGCGGAGAATCGGGACCGCGCTGTACCGGCGCCGTTGCTACAGGCGGCGACTCGAGGGTGCCAGCGATCGAGTCGGGTGAGTCGCTGGCCTCGGCTGTCAGGGGCTCTCGCCAGCTGAAGTCAAAAACCAGACGGCTGTAGTCGAGCTCCGCCGGCAGTTCGGTGGCCGACGTTATCGTCTCGTCGCCCTCGGCTGGTTCGGGCTGCTCGGCGGCGAGGCTGAGTTCTGCGCAGAGCACCAACAGACCGCCGAGTGCGGCGCCTCGCCACGACGACAGTCTGGATCTGGATTGGTTGAGCATCACCGGTGATCTCATGGCGTGCACCTCTGGAACGGAGGGTGGACAGGCCGAAGCGCCGTAGCTGTCCGCAAGACAGAGCGGGCGGCATGCGCGCAACCTGCTGATCCGCATACTAGCGCGCTCTGCACCCGAGAGGATCATCAAATTCGCCATGATGACGCACCACTACTGCCGCGCGACTAACTCATCGTCGTTGAAGCTGCAGAAAATACGCAGCGCAGCGTGGCGCAGATGAGGCCGTCGCGCCGCAGTCCCCCGAGGAAACCTGTACGAACGGGGGAGACAGCTCGTGGCGACGTCTAAGGCGGGCAGCCCACTTTTCACTCAAGACCCAGCGTCGACCGCAGCGTCGGGTAGAACTGCACGAAGGTGCCGTCGAAGGCGCCCTCCGGTATGTGGCAGGCTACGCAGGCATTGTCGGGTGCCACGAGTGCAGCAGTCGTACGCTGTTCGCCTTCGCCTCGGTATACGAAGAAGGCGTGACCGTCCGTTTCCGGGTAACGCTGCTTGTCGATGACATGAATTTCCTGCTGCACCATCCTGCCCTGCACGAAGCCCTGCAACTGCGGGGAGGTCTTGCGGCGTGGCTCGTAGAAAGTCAGCAGGAACATGGTGCCATCGGCGTATTGCTTGTGCTGTTGGAAATACGAGTAGGCCGTTGGTTCCATCTGCACCACACCGATGGTGCCAGGATTCTCCACGTCGATCGGCTCCTCGTTGTAGTCACTGCCTACAGAGGCCCCGGTTTGTATCCAGGCATGCAGATCCAAAGGGTAGACGAGATTACCGATGGCATCGTAACGGGCCACCTCCAGCGAGTTTTGTCCGAGGGCAGGAAGGGCAGACAGCAATGCAAGACCAGCCAGCGCGCGCAGCAACATCATGAGTCTCTCCAGTGAGGGCTAGGTAGCGGCCGTGCCCGCGAAATGGCGCAGCGCCGCTTGGATTATGCTACGGGCGTGGGCAGGGAGCGACTCACCTCGAACACCCTCACCACCCCGCTGCCCGTGCCCTGTCCGCACGAGGGTGAGGTCAGTGAGCCGCTGCGTTCTGCAGCATTTGCCCGGCCTCGAAGTAGTGAGGATGACCGTTGAGCAGGCTGGCAATGTTCATGGCAGGCTTTCCTTCGATCTGCACGTCGAGAACTTCGAGAATCCCACCGTCGCCGCAGCAGATACGCAGCGCTGCGCTGCTCACGTCGAGTAGGGTGCCTGGCGTTGAGGTTGCCCTGCCGCTGCCGAGGCGGGCGCGAGTCAGTCGCAGGCGTCCGCCTGCATGCAGGCACCAGGCTGGCGCCCGCGGGAACAGCGCACGAATCTGGTTGTGGATTTCCAGCGCGCTGCGCTGCCAGTCGATTTGGGAGTCCTCCTTGCCGAGCTTGCGTGCGTAAGTCGCACCCACCGCAGCCTGTGCCTCCGACTGCAGTGCTCCGCTGGGCAGGGCCAGCAGCACCTCCCGCAGCGACGTGCAGCCAAGGTGCTGCAGGCGAGCGGTGAGGGAGGCCGCGTTGTCCTCCAGACTGATTGGAGTGGCCGCGCGCTTCAGCACCGGCCCCGTGTCGAGCCCGGCCTCCATCTGCATGATGCAGACACCGCTCTCCCGGTCGCCCGCCAGCAACGCCCGCTCGATCGGTGCGGCTCCGCGCCAGCGGGGCAGCAGCGAGGCATGCACATTCAGGCAGCCGTAGCGAGGCAGGGCGAGCACCGAGGGCGGCAGTAACAGCCCGTAAGCCACCACCACCATCACGTCGGCGCGGCAGTCGCGCAGGCGACCAATCTCGACGTCGTCGCCAAGCTGCGTGGGTTGGTACACAGGCAGGCCAGACGCTGCAGCCACCGCCTTGACCGGGGTGGCCAGCAGCTTCTTGCCCCGGCCACTGGGGCGGTCGGGCTGTGAGTAGACCGCCACGACGTCGAAGCCTGCCTCGAGCAGAGACTGCAGGTGCACCGCTGCAAAGTCGGAGGTGCCGGCAAAGACGATGCGAAGTGCAGGGACAGACATGGGGTTGACTCGAGAGGGCAAGCGACCGGTAACCGGCCGGACTCAGAGGGCGTCGTGCTCGTCTTTCGCGGGCTTGCCGTCGCCACGCTCGTCCCGCTTGCGGTCCTTCTGCAACTTGGCCTTGATGCGTTGGCGCTTGAGTATGGACAGGTAGTCGACGAACAGCTTGCCCTCCAGGTGATCCGCTTCGTGCTGCAGGCAGACGGCGAGCAAGCCCTCTGCTTCCATTTCGAAGGCCTGTCCGTTGCGGTTGAGTGCCTTCACACGAATCTTGCGCGGACGCGACACGAGGTCGTAGTAACCCGGTACCGACAGGCAGCCCTCCTCGTAGCCGAGGGGCTCGGGGTCCAGCACGTCGATTTCCGGGTTGATGAACACGAGCGGCGTGTCCTTGTTTTCCGATACGTCGAGCACCAGCAGGCGCTTGTGGATATTCACCTGCGTGGCGGCCAGGCCGATACCGGGAGCGGCGTACATGGTCTCGAACATGTCGTCGATGGTCTTGCGCAGTGCATCGGTCACCTCGGTGACCGGGCTTGCACGCTTGCGCAGGCGCAGATCCGGATATTCCAGGATGGTCAGCAGGCTCATGTTTGCAGGGCTAGTGGCAACAGGAGCGCCAATGATAAGGCAGGATTCGGGCGCTGGCTGCCCCGCGGCAGCTGTATGGCGGCAGGCCATGCCTGGGCATGACTCTGATGGTCGAGTGTGCGGGGTTTTCTGGCGCGGTTACGGCTGGCGTACTACGCTGCTGCTGCAGGCTCGCCCTGCAGCGTTGTCCGGATCTGCCTGTCACCATGGCTGTGCCGTCGACGCGCCGGAACGCCGGCAATCCCCGTCTCGTTCAAGGAAGAACCGATGACACCCACCGAGCTCGGGCGCTGGCTGCAGCTCACGCTGGCTCCAGGCCAAAACGCCGCCTGTCTCAAGTTGCTATGGCAGGCGGCTGGCTCGCTCGAAGGGCTTGCTGCCTTGGCGGTGGTCGAGACCGACGGCATCATGCTCTCGCCGGCAGCCTTGTCGACGTTTCTCGCGTGGCAGCAGGGCAGTCAGGATCCAGTCGTCGACGCGCGCGTGCAGCAGGCACTGCGCTGGGCAGGCGAGCCAGGACACCGTGTACTGGCGTACGGGGATGCCGACTATCCGCCGCTGCTTTACGCCTGCGTCGATCCGCCGCCGCAGCTGTTCATCCGTGGAGAGGCGGCCCGTCTTTCACTGCCGCAGCTCGCCATCGTGGGTTCGCGTCACCCCACCGTCGATGGTCGACGCCTGGCCAGACAATTCAGCCGAGAGTTGGCCGAGCGCGGCTGGCAGATCACCAGTGGTCTGGCACTGGGCATCGACGCCGAGAGCCACGAGGCCGCGCTGGCCACGGCAGCGGGAACGCTAGCCGTCCTCGGCAGCGGGATCGACAACGTACAGCCAGTGTCGAATCGCAGACTGGCCGCTGCAATCGCCGCCAATGGGGCTGTGGTCTCCGAGTTCCCCCCGGGTGCACCGGCGCAAGCCTGGCATTTTCCCGAGCGAAACCGCCTCATCAGCGGGCTTTCACACGGCGTATTGGTGGTGGAGGCCGCCGAGCGCAGCGGGTCTCTGATCACGGCACGACTGGCCGCGGAGCAGGGGCGCGAAGTGTTTGCGATTCCCGGCTCCATCCGCAATCCACTGACGCGCGGCTGTCATCGCCTGATTCGTCAGGGAGCGAAACTGGTCGAGCGTGTGGAGGACATCATGGAGGAATTGCCTGCGTTGCTGGCCTGGCAGCGCGCTCAGTCCAGCGGGCAGCCACAGGCAGGGGCGCTGTCGCCCTCCCGTGAGTTGCCGGCGCCTCAGGCCGCGCTGCTTGCCCACTTGGGTTTCGACGCGCTGCCGATCGACGCCCTCTTGCTGCGCACTGCCCAGCCGGTGGAGGAGCTGTTGCCGTTGCTGCTGCAGCTTGAGCTGGCAGGTCTGATCGAGGTACGCGTCGACGGCTATGTTCGCTGCAGCGCTTGATGCGACAATCGCCGTTCGTCGACGTTGACCGATGCAGCGGCGGAAGGTCTGATCCCGGTCAAGGAGCGCGGAGCGCCTGAGGCGCTACCTTGGTGTCCACGCAGCCGTCCGACCACTGCCCGACAGGAACTTACAGCCGTGAATCAAGCGTACAGCCAGCAGACCCCCATCGACCGGACAGTGGTCCGCGACTACCTGCTCGGGTTGCAGGATGCCATCTGCGCCGGGCTCGAACAGGCTGACGGTCTCGCGACCTTTCGTACCGATGCCTGGGACCGTGACGATGGGGGCCGAGGCATCAGCCGCGTGCTGGCGGAAGGGGCCGTCATCGAAAAGGGCGGCGTGAATTTTTCCCACGTGTTCGGCAAGGCCCTGCCACCGGCAGCGACAGCCAAGCGTCCGGAGCTGGCCGGCGGCGCTTTCGAGGCCATGGGAGTTTCGCTGGTCATACACCCCCGCAATCCCTTTGCACCGACATCGCATGCCAACGTGCGGTTCTTCATCGCCAGCAAGCCCGGCGTGGAGCCGGTGTGGTGGTTCGGCGGTGGTTGGGACCTCACTCCCTATTACGGCTTCGAGCAGGACTGCCGACATTGGCACAACGTCGCCAAGGCGGCCTGCGCTCCGTTCGGCAGCGATGTCTATGCGACCCACAAGCAGTGGTGCGACGAGTATTTCTTTCTGAAGCACCGCAATGAACCCCGCGGAATCGGCGGTCTATTCTTCGATGATCTCAACGACTGGGGTTTCGACAAGTGTTTTGCCTACCAGCGTGCGGTCGGTGACAGCTATCTGCAGGCCTACCTGCCCATACTCGCCCGGCGCAAGGACACGCCGTACACCGAGGCCAACAAGCGCTTCCAGCGCTACCGGCGGGGGCGCTACGTGGAATTCAACCTGGTGATCGACCGCGGTACCATTTTCGGACTGCAGTCCGGCGTGGGCCGCATCGAGTCCATCCTGATGTCGCTGCCGCCGGAAGTGCGCTGGGACTACGACTGGCACCCCGCCCCCGGTACGGAGGAGGCGCGGCTCTACAGCGATTTCCTGCGCCCGCGCGATTGGGCGGACTGACGCAAAAGCAGCTACGTCTCCGCGAGGGTGACATGACCGATCGTTACGCCGTGATGGGCAATCCCGTGCTGCACAGCAAGTCGCCGCGTATCCACAGCCGGTTCGCTGCCCAGACCCATCAGGATCTCCGTTACGACGCCATGCTGGTCGAGCCCGGCCATTTCGCCGAGGCCGTCACGGATTTTTTTGCCGGCGGTGGTCGGGGGCTCAACATCACGGTGCCCTTCAAGCAGGAAGCATTTGCCCTTGCAGACGACCTGTCACCGCAGGCGGCCCTCGCCGGTGCGGTCAATACGCTGTTCCAGCGCGATGGACGCCTGCAGGGGCATAACACCGACGGTGTCGGGCTGGTGCGGGATATCCGTGAGAATCATGCCGGAGTGCTACAGGGCAAACGCCTGCTGGTGCTGGGCGCTGGCGGTGCCACACGCGGCATCTTGCTGCCCCTGCTGCAACAGGAGCCGCATTCGATATGCATCGCCAACCGCACCGTAGCGCGAGCCGAAGAACTGGCGCGCATTTTTGCGGCTCACGGCGTGGTCACGGCCTGTGGTTTCGCCGATCTCGCCGGTCAACGTTTCGACTGGGTACTGAACGCGTCGTCCGCCAGCCTGCAGGGCGACCTGCCACCGCTGCCACGAAATCTACTGGCGGAGGGCGCATGGTGTTACGACTTGATGTATGGCAAGGAACCTACCGTGTTTTGCCGCTGGGCCTCCCAACAGGGTGCGGCACGGGCCTTGGATGGCCTCGGCATGCTGGTCGAACAGGCGGCCGAGTCCTTTGCACTCTGGCGGGGGCTGCGCCCCGCCACGGCCGAAGTATTAGCCGAGCTCCGCGCCAGCTAGCCTCAGTCCGGGCCTCGATATCTCAACCCAGTGTTGCAGACTCGCACACGTGGCGGTTTTTCAGTTTCACGTAGTGGCCGGCGCTGTAGCGGAGAAATTCCAGCTCTTGCGGCTTGAGGTCCCGTATGCGTTTGGCGGGAGCACCCACGTAGAGTCCGCCACTCTCGAGCACCTTGCCCGGTGCAACTATGCTGCCACCGCCGATGATCACGTCGTCCTGCACCACCGCACCGTCCATGACGATGGCGCCCATGCCGACCAGTACCCGGTTGCCGATCGTGCAGCCATGCAGAATGGCCTTGTGGCCGACCGTGACGTCGTCGCCGACGACGAGCGGAAAGCCATGGGGTGGCGAGGAGTCGGGCGAGGTGTTGTGCAACACGGAGCCGTCCTGAATGTTGGTGCGGGCGCCGATACGGATGTCGTTGACGTCGCCGCGAACCACGACCAGCGGCCAGACGGACGCATCCTCGCCGAGCGTCACCCGACCAATCACCACGGCACTGGCATCCACGAAGGCGCCGGCCCCGAGGGTGGGACGGTATTGCTGGTAGCTGCGAAGTGTCATGGTGCACCCTGGAGAGCGTGGGGGAGGTCGTACATTCTACGCCGGCGCTGCGCCAGACCGGCAGGGCGGCTGCGTTTCCCGAGCCCCGTCCCTACTCGCTGTAGGGCCATGGGACTGTTGCCAGAGCCGTGCGTGTGGCCGACCCTGTCAATTGATCTGGATCAGGCGAAACACCGGCACTTCGATGTGACAAATCGCCGCGGCCTGCTGCTATAATGCCGGCCGTTTTTGCGTGCATGAACTCGCTGCAAATGGCCGACTTTCCGTGCTGGCGCTTCCGCCGCAGGGGCGCCCTCGGTGCAGGCACGGGTTCTGCTGTGGTCGGCGGGTCCTCGAGGGCCCGCGTCCGTCGAGCGGCACGTCTCGTACAAGGTTCACTTCAAGTAGTGGAGATAGGGCACATGTTGCCATCGTTGTCGATCAAGCCCACCCCAGCTGTTCATTCCGGACGTTTACGCGCCCTCGCCGCAGGGTTCGCCCTGATGTTTGCCTCGCCGGCGCTGCTGGCCGAATGGGGCATCAACATGACCGAGGGTGTAACGGCACTCAGCGCCGAGACGTACAGCCTGCACATGCTGATCTTCTGGATCTGTGTGGCGATCGGTGTGCTGGTCTACGGTGTGCTGATCTACTCCATGATTGCCTACCGCAAGTCGAAGGGCGCGGTGCCGGCAACCTTCAACCACAACACTACGGCCGAGATCATCTGGACCGTGATTCCGTTCCTGATCCTGATCGGCATGGCCGTTCCCTCCACCCGGGTACTGACCCAGATCTACGACAGCAGCGACTCCGATCTGGACATCATGGTCACCGGCTACCAGTGGCGCTGGCAGTACCGCTATCTGGCGGATGACGGGGCGGAGGTGACCTTCTTCAGCAACCTAGCCACCCCTCCCGAGCAGTATGAGAACTACGAAGGCTCTCTGGCCGCAGAAAAAGGCGAGAACTACCTGCTCGAAGTCGACGAGCCCTTGGTCATCCCGGCGGGCAAGAAGGTGCGTTTCCTGCTCACGTCCGCTGACGTGATTCACTCCTGGTGGGTGCCGGATTTCTCCGTGAAGAAAGATGCCATCCCCGGTTTCGTCAACGAGTCCTGGGTGCGAGTCGAACAGCCAGGCCTTTACCGTGGCCAATGCACCGAGCTCTGCGGGCGTCTTCATGGCTTCATGCCCATCGTGGTGGAAGTCAAGGAGCAGGCCGATTTCGACGCCTGGTATGCCGAGCGTCAAGCCGCTGCCCAACGCATCTCCGACGCCGCCAGTCAGACCTTCACCATGGAGCAGCTGATGGCGCAGGGCCAGACCGTGTACAACACCTACTGCATGGCGTGCCACCAGGCCAACGGTCAGGGCTTGCCGCCAGCCTTCCCGGCTCTCACTGGCAGCGCCATCGCCACTGGACCTGCGGCTGATCACATCAACATCGTGTTGAATGGCAAGCAGGGCACCGCCATGGCAGCTTTCGGAACCCAGCTTTCTGCCGTCGATATCGCTTCGGTCATCACCTTCGAGCGCAATGCCCTTGGCAACAGCGTTGGCGACATGGTGCAGCCCGTGGACATCGTGCAGGCCCAGGCACAGTAAGGTTCAGCAGTCAGCCCCGACAGAGAATTCCAGGTCAGTCCAGCAAGTCATCTCTCAGGAGACATCCATATGGCAACCGGTCACGCCGAACATCACCACGGCCCAGCCACAGGCTTCACCCGTTGGCTCTACACCACCAACCACAAGGACATCGGGTCGATGTACCTGTGGTTCAGCTTCGCCATGTTCCTGCTGGGCGGTGTCTTTGCCCTCGTGATTCGCGCGGAACTGTTCCAGCCTGGCCTGCAGTTCGTCGATCCCAACTTCTTCAACCAGATGACCACCATGCACGGCCTGGTGATGGTGTTCGGGGCCGTCATGCCGGCCTTCGTGGGTCTGGCCAACTGGATGATCCCGATGATGATCGGTGCGCCTGACATGGCGCTGCCGCGCATGAACAACTGGAGCTTCTGGATCCTGCCCTTCGCGTTCACCATGCTGGCCTCGACGCTTTTCATGGAAGGTGGTGCACCGAACTTCGGCTGGACCTTTTACGCGCCGTTGTCCACGACCTACGCGCCGGCTTCCGTGACCTTCTTCATCTTCGCCGTGCACATCATGGGTGCGTCGTCCATCATGGGCTCGATCAACATCATTGCCACCATCCAGAACCTCCGCGCCCCCGGCATGACCTACATGAAGATGCCGCTGTTCGTGTGGACCTGGCTGATCACGGCCTACCTGCTGATCGCGGTGATGCCCGTGCTTGCCGGTGTGGTCACCATGATGCTGTTCGATATCCATTTCGGCACCAGCTTCTTCAGTGCTGCTGGCGGCGGTGACCCGGTGCTGTTCCAGCACGTGTTCTGGTTCTTCGGTCACCCCGAGGTTTACATCATGATCCTGCCGGCTTTTGGCGTGGTCTCGGAGATCATCCCGACCTTCTCGCGCAAGAAATTGTTCGGCTACGACTCGATGGTGTACGCGACGTCTTCGATCGCCTTCCTGTCCTTCATCGTGTGGGCCCACCACATGTTCACCACCGGCATGCCGCTGGCCGGTGAGCTGTTCTTCATGTATGCCACGATGCTGATCGCCGTGCCGACGGGTGTGAAGGTCTTCAACTGGATCACCACCATGTTCCGTGGATCCATCTCCTTCGAAACCCCGATGCTGTTCGCCATTGCCTTCGTCGTCCTGTTCACCTGCGGCGGCTTCACGGGCCTGATGCTGGCCATTGCGCCGGCTGACTTCCAGTACCACGACACCTACTTCGTCGTCGCTCACTTCCACTATGTGCTGGTGCCCGGTGCGGTGTTCTCCATCATGGCGGCCGCCTACTACTGGCTGCCGAAATGGACGGGCAACATGTATGACGAGACGCTGGGCAAAGTGCATTTCTGGCTGTCCTTCGTCGGGATCAACGTGCTGTTTTTCCCGCAGCACTTCCTCGGTCTCTCCGGCATGCCGCGCCGCATCCCTGACTACGCGCTGCAGTTCGCGGACTTCAACATGATCTCTTCGGTGGGTGCGTTCCTGTTCGGCTTCAGCCAACTGCTGTTCATGTTCATCGTGCTGAAGACCGTGATGGGCGGCAAGAAGGCCACGGCCCAGGTTTGGGAAGGGGCCGAAGGACTGGAGTGGACGCTTCCGTCACCGGCGCCTTACCACACCTTCAGCACACCACCGGCTGTGAAGTAAGCAGCGGGAGCGGGCTGACATGGCTGCGGCGGGCAACCAGAATCTGAGCGTGGGCCGCCTGGTGGGCAAGCTGGTGCTCACCGTGGCAGCCATGTTCGGATTCGGGTTTGCCATGGTGCCACTTTACGATGTCTTCTGTGAGTGGACCGGGCTCAACGGCAAGACCGGTGGCCAAGTCGTCTACGAGGCCGACACGGCCGACATCGATCTCGCCCGTGCGGTCACCGTGCAGTTTTCCGCCACCAACAATGCCGGCATGGCCTGGGATTTCCGTCCACTGCAGAGCCAAGTGGTGGTACATCCGGGGGAACTCAATGAAGTAAAGTTCTACGCGCGCAATCCCACCGCCGCGCGGGTCATCGGCCAGGCTGTGCCGAGTGTATCCCCTTCGGCTGGCGCCGATTTTCTGCACAAAACCGAGTGTTTCTGCTTCAACCAGCAAGTCCTGGAGCCTGGTGAAAGCATCGAGATGCCGGTGCGGTTTTTCGTCGACAAGGCACTGCCGGACGATGTGCACAAATTGACGCTGTCCTACACCTTGTTCGACGTAACGCAGAATTTTGCCGAGACAGCACAGGGCATCGCCAATTGAGGGCGCTGTCAGGCTGTAGCGGCGAGCAATGACAACAAAGCAGTGGTAACCAGAAAAGGTTGAACAACATGGCAACTCCAACCAAGCCCAGCAACGTCAACGGCGTGGACCAACCCTACTACGTGCCGGACCAGTCGAAATTCCCGGCGCTGGCATCCCTCGGCATGGGGCTGATGGTTTTTGGCCTCGGCAGCATGCTCAACGACATGAAGGCCGATGTCAGCTCGACCGTTTCCTCCATGATGGCCGTGCTGGGTTTCGCCGTGCTCGGCACCGTGCTCTTCAACTGGTTCGCTACCCAGATTCGCGAAAACCATGAGGGTCTGCCCGGACCTCAGCTCAAGCGGTCCTATGTGCTGGGCATGTACTGGTTCATTTTTTCCGAGGTAATGTTCTTTGCCGCCTTTTTCGGCAGTCTCTACTACGTGCGCAATTTCTCGGTGCCGTGGCTGGCTGGTGAGGGTGACAAGGGCGTGTCCAACATGTTGTGGGAGGGCTTCCAAGGCAGCTGGCCGGTGATCAGCAACCCGAATCCCGGCCTGTTCACCAATCCCAACGAGTCGATGGCCTGGCGCGGATTCGGTGAGGCGCTCCACTATTTGCCGCTCTGGAACACCATCCTGCTGCTTAGCTCATCGGTGACGGTGCACATCGCCCACACGGCACTCAAGAGCGGCAACCGCAAGCAATTGATCGGTTGGCTCGGTGCCACGGTACTGCTTGGCATCGTGTTCCTGTTCCTACAGGCCGAAGAATATGCAGAGGCCTACGAAGAGCTTGGTCTGACCCTGAATTCGGGCATTTACGGCTCGACGTTCTTCTTGCTGACCGGTTTCCACGGCTTCCACGTCACACTCGGTGCCTTCATGCTGAGTGTCATGTGGTTCCGGGCCCTGCGTGGCCACTTCAAGCCAGAAGACCATTTCGGCTTCGAGGCGGCATCCTGGTACTGGCATTTCGTCGATGTGGTCTGGGTCGGCCTGTTCTGCTTCGTCTACCTGCTCTAAATCCACACACTGTTCAGGCGCCTCGGCTTAGGCCGAGGCGCCGTCGCTTTCTAACCTCGTTCTGTAGGGATACCGTCGCCACTCGGCGGTGACCCGGCAGTGTTTACGTTGCATTCTGCGGCGTTTCTGCAGTTCTCCAGTTCTAAACGGATTTTGTCGGCATTCAAAAGCGGCGCCCCGTCGATGTTGCTGGCCCGGCATAATTCGCGCTGAACACCGCCCTTGCGCAGGGCGTCAGGGTGAAACAGCCGGTTGCGCTGAGGGCGCGTTCTGATGCCACGGGGCATTGAGACCGAGTTGACCGCTCAAAACACCGTAGGTGATCGTGATCATCAGCAGGATCGCTAACGTAATACGCACACCCAATGCATGCAGGGTCCTGCGCGTGCTGCCCTGATCCTTGAAAAAAAACACGGCGCCACTGAAAAGGCTGGCGACGATGGCAATCAGCAGAACCACGATCAGGATCTTAAGCATATGGGTACCGGCGGAAAGGCGGCGGAAGGTCGGTCAAGTCAACGAGCCACGGAAGCATGAACCTACTCGTACGCAGACTCCAGCACTACCGATTTGACTGGAAGCTCAGCCTGCTGACTGCCGTCTTGTTGCCTGTGCTGCTCAATCTGGGCTTCTGGCAGCTGCGCCGCGAGGACGAAAAGCGCGAGTTGCAACTGCAATACGAACAGCGTCTGGCTCTGGCACCCCAACCCTTCGAGACGCTCGACTGGACTGCCGAGCTGCAGTACCTGCCAGTGCTCCTGTCGGGGGAGGCGGATCAGTCGCACGTTTTCCTGCTCGACAATCGCACGCTGCAGGGTCGCGCGGGTTTCGAGGTGCTGGTGCCCGTCCGCACCGCACAG
>Ga0255219_1000323_pt1 | contig 13495 bp, 15 predicted proteins | sample Miss_Colum_RepA__FD_183037 | JGI IMG/M metagenome (GOLD analysis project Ga0255219, IMG submission 183037) | Freshwater microbial communities from Mississippi River, Louisiana, United States - Miss_Colum_RepA_8d | ecosystem: Environmental > Aquatic > Freshwater > River | place: USA: Louisiana...
TTTATTCAAATTCAATTACAGAAGCTAAACTTGTAAAGAGAAAGAAATTATATGGGTTTGATAATAAAAAAGAACATAAATTTATATTTATTGAATTTGTAAATTTAAATGCATTTAATAAAGCAAAAAAATTGTGGTATACTGATTACAGCAAGGGTCATCAACTATTAAAAAATGGTTATCAGTATTTTGATACAAATATTATGTTATATGAAGCAAATATTCCACCTTTATTACGATTCTTCCACATTAAAGACATGAGTCCATCTGGTTGGATTGCTATTCCAAAGAAAAAAGTAATTGAAAGAAAAGATGAATTAAAATCAGTAAATTGCCATTATGAATTTGTTACAAATCTTAAAAATATTATTCCGTTAAATGATAAGGAAACAAGAGTTCCTTATAAGATAATGAGTTTTGATATTGAAGCTAGTAGTAGTCATGGTGATTTTCCTGTTCCAATTAAAACTTACAAGAAATTAGCTACTAATATTGTAGAATATTTTGAAAATATTGGTATTGATCAATTTAATAAAAATACAATTAGACCTGTTTTAATAAATATTATTCTTACTGCATTTGGTTATGAAAATATAAGCGGCATCGATTTAGTTTATCCTAAGAGACATCCAGGATCAAAGGAAGTTGTAATTGAACTATGTAATAGATGGCTAGAATGTAAGGTTAGAAGTATTAAAAAAACAGATGATTTTAATCAAGCTAATTCACTTGAATATATGTTTGAAAAAATTTCTAAAGAAATTGAAACAGAAAATGAAGAAGTAGATGGAGAAGATGGTGATGGAGAAACATTAGAAACTTTTGGTAATAAAGTATATAGTAAGTTTGTCAAAGAATATGCTGATAATCAAGCAACAATTATTGATGTCATTTTAGATAAAAAATATGAGCGTGAAGGTAAATTAACTGAATTAAACCTAACATTAAATTCAGTCTTTCCAAAATTAGAAGGCGACAAAGTTACTTTTATTGGTTCAACATTTATGAATTATGGTAACAAAGATCCTCATTTTAATCATTGTATTGTTTTAAACACTTGTTCGAAAATTCCAATGGAGAATTCACAAGTAGAAACATATAAAACTGAGAGTGAATTATTATTAGCATGGCAGCAATTAGTTCAAAGAGAAAACCCTGACATAATTATTGGTTATAATATATTTGGTTTTGATTATGAATTTATGTTTCGTCGCGCTGAAGAAAATAATTGTGTTGAGGATTTCTTGAAACTTGGAAGAAATAAAGATGAAATATGCGGAACAAGAGATAAAGATTCTGGAAAATGGAAGATTGAAGAAAGTAGTATTCAAATAGCTAGTGGTCAGCACGATTTAAGATTTATTAAAATGAATGGTCGTCTTCAAGTCGATTTATATAATTTCTATAGACGAACAGAAAATTTAACTAGTTATAAATTGGACTACGTTGCAGGTAATTTTATTGGAGATTTTGCTAAAAAAATCGTTCATAATGATAACAACTCTGTTATTTCAACGAGTAATTTAACTGGTTTATTAATTGGTAGTTATATTCATATTGAAGAAATTGGTCATTCGGTAGATTATTACGCAGATGGTGCGAAATATTTAGTAACTGAAATTGATAAAGCAAATTGTAATTTTACAATTGATAGTGTTATTGATCCAGACTTTAATAAAAAAGTAAGATGGTGTTTAGCTAAGGATGATGTTACACCAAAAGATATATTTAGAATGACAAATGGAACAGCAGATGATAGGTCGGTTATCGCAAAATATTGTATTCAGGATTGCAACTTGGTTCATTATCTATTTAATAAGTCAGATATTCTTACTGGATTCATTGAAATGGCAAAGATTTGTAGTGTCCCAATTAATTTCTTAGTAATGCGAGGTCAAGGTATTAAATTACAAAGTTTAATTGCTAATGAATGTCGTAAAATTCGAACATTAATTCCTGTTATTGAAAAAGGTGATTTGGATGAAGGTTATGAAGGTGCTATTGTTTTACCGCCTAAATGTGACTTGTATTTAGATAATCCGGTTGCTTGTAATGATTATGCTTCTCTATATCCTAGTTCAATGATTAGCGAGAATCTATCACACGATAGTAAGGTTTGGACAAAAGAATTTGATATGGCAGGCAATCTTATTGAAGAATGGGGTTTCAAAGATGCTGATGGAAATTATATTTATGATAATCTTTCTGAATACGAATATGTAAATGTTCAATATGATACTTACCGATACTTTAGAAAGCATCCAAAAGCAGCAGCAGAAAAAATAAAATGTGGTTATAAAATTTGTAGATATGCTCAATTTCCTGATGGCGAATCCGCAATCATGCCTGCCATTCTTAAGAAATTATTAAAAGCAAGAAAAGATACAAGAAAAATGATTCCAAATCAAACAGATGAATTTATGAAACAAGTATTAGAGCAAAGACAACTTGGTTATAAGGTAACAGCAAATTCGTTGTATGGAGGATGTGGCGCGAAAACTAGTTCATTTTATGAAAAAGATATTGCTGCTTGCACGACAGCGATGGGTCGCAAGTTCTTAACGTATGGAAAGCGTATTATTGAAGAGTGTTATGGTAACAAAATTTGTGATACAAAAAAATATGGTCAAGTGAGAACCAAAGCTGAGTATATTTATGGTGATACTGATTCTGTATTTTATACCTTCAATCTTGAAGACCTGAATGGTAATCCTATTAGAGGTAAATTAGCGTTAGAAATCACAATTGAATTAGCACAAGAAGCAGGTGAAATAGCCGCCAGCTTTTTAAAAGCTCCACATGATTTTGAGTATGAAAAAACATTTATGCCTTTCTGTTTATTATCGAAGAAAAGATATGTTGGTATGCTTTATGAAACCGACCCTAATAAATGTAAGCGTAAAGAAATGGGGATTGTATTGAAGCGTAGAGATAATGCACCAATAGTGAAAGATGTATATGGTGGTATCATTGATATTTTAATGAAGAAACAGAATATTCCGGATGCTGTTCAGTTTCTCAAAAATTGTTTACAAAACATTGTAGATGAAAAATACCCTATTGAAAAATTAATTATTACGAAATCATTGCGTTCTGGTTATAAAAATCCCAAGTCAATTGCTCATAAAGTATTAGCTGATAGAATAACAGCAAGAGATCCTGGCAATAAACCTGGACCTGGTGATAGAATTCCATTTGCTTATATTGCTGTTCCTGGTAAGAAAGTTTTACAAGGAGAAAAAATCGAAACTCCATCATTTATTGCTGAAAATAAATTAAAAATTGACTATTCGTTTTATATTACAAATCAAATTATGAAACCAGTTCAACAATTATTTGCTTTAGTTCTTGAGAAAATATGGGTAATTCAAAATAAACGACCTAAGTTATTAAAATATAAAAAAGATGTGCAAGTATTAAAAGAAAAATATATAAATGATGAAGATAAATTTGAAGAAAAATTACAAGATTTTAGATGTAAAGAAATTAAGATATTATTATTTGATGAATATTTAAGAGAAACTAATAATGAAAAATTAGGAAATCAAAGTGTAGCCAAATTCTTTATTAAAAAATAATAGTAATATGATAAGTATTTTAACATAATAGTAAATAAAAAATTATTACGATTAACAATTTTTTATTTAATTTAAAACCAACTCTTGGTTGTTGATGATTTGTTAAATGTTTTCATCATTTGCTTAATGATATCTCTAATCTCAGAAACACTTTCTTCAAGACAATAAACTCTCTCTGAAAGGCTGACTTCATCATTGTCTTCACAATCGGCATTTTCAACATGTTCTTCATCTTCACTATCATAATCTAATTGACTTTCATTATCTTCATAATTATTATTATGTTCAAGAGAAAGATTAGATGTATTCTCATTAGTCATTATATTATTAAAATAATAATCACTATATAATACATTATAATCAGCAAAACCTTCTTGATCAAGCTTCAACATAATAGCATTAGGTGTTCTCTTATGTTTTTGTGCAATTTCATCAATACTCCAACCTAATAGTTCAAATTCTCTTTGAAGGGAAAGAATTTCATTAACATTCCATCTAAATCCAACTCGTGTAAGCGATGATGATCTCATTTTATTATACTATACATAATATCTTTATATCATTTTTATATTATTTATCTATTATATGTCACTTACTTTTTCTTTACCGATAACCCATATCATAGAATATATCCAAGCACCAATAACTATCCACATATTATTAATTATATTTGCTGCATTATACACAATCCATCTAAGACCTTGACAATGAGGGGTCATTATCATAAATGGTGACATAATAAATCCTATTATAGTATTTGGAACACAAAATTTAATATATAAATGTGCTGAAGAATAATGTAAAAAAATCCATAACAAATAAATACCAGAAGCCTTTAATGAAAATAATGTTGTTCTCAGAACAAATGAAGAAAAATTAATTAAAAAATTATATGATTTTTCTAATAATTTACATTTTGAAATTTTATCTAATTCCATATCATTTAATTCGTCAATTTCTTCACGTGTTAATTCAATCTCATTTTCATTATAATTTGGTTCCTTAATTCGTTTCGGCATACTTTAAAATATAAAAAATCTTTATATCATATTAATATAAATTATCAGATATTTTGGTTTCTATTTAATACATTAAGAATATTATTTAAGCCATAAACAGTTTGGTTATTAGGGTAATTACCAGAAGGGTCAAAAATCGTATTAAGTAAAAGGGTTTCGAGAGAAACCAAACTATTATTAGAAATTCGATTACCAAATGTGTGATTTATGAGAGCGGGTTCATCATTATTATTATTATTATTATTATTATTATTATTATTATTATTATTATTATTATTATTATTATTATTATTATTATTATTATTATTATTATTGTTGTCTATGTTATTGCCCGAAGAGTCTTGAGTATTATTGAAAAACTGATTAGACACGTTAGAATTATACTCTCTTATATCATATCTACATACTGGACAACGACAATTGCTCCTGAACCAATTCATAATATGTTCGTTGTGAAATGTATGTCCGCAATGTCTAATAACAGTGACTATGTCATTATCATTAAATTCATCCATTGAAATAGGACAAGATGTATTTATTGGTCTAGCAATATCACAATATCTAACTCTTCTAGTAGCAATTTCAATTTGAGATAGTGTTGGATATATTTGAACTGGTTGAAATAAATTCTCGAATTCCCTTAAGAGTTCTGTTGTAGAAAAACCATTTCTATAAGTATTATTAATCCTGTTTCTATTAATAGGAATTGTATATTCATCAATCAAATAATTAATATTTCTACTATTTTCATTTGATATATTATTTTCAAAATTATTTGAATTATTATCAAATCTTCTAGAATGATTTCGTCTATTATGTCTAGTTCCTTGATTTACATTTAATAATTGAACTAATGTGTTTCGAATTTGGTTATTTGAATTATTTAAATAATTTATATTTTGAATTAAATTATTAATTTGAATAAGATTATCATTATACATAGTATTTAAAATATTTAATAATAATACGGATTCATTTTCGGGTCTAAAAGTATTATAATTATTATTCATAATTATATATTATGAAATATGTTTAAATATAAAATATATAATAATATATTGTTCAAATGGATATAACAAAATATGAAAATAAAGGTTTAAGTGGACTAGCAAATCTAGGTAACACTTGTTTTATAAATTCATGTATTCAGATTTTATCACATACTTATGAACTAAATAATTTTTTAAATAATGAAACATATAAAAAGAAATTAAAAAATAAATATGAATCGGCGTTACTTATTGAATGGGATAATTTAAGAAAAATTTTATGGAATGATAATTGTATTGTTTCGCCTGGTAAATTCATAACTACTATTCAAAAAGTAGCGAAATTAAAAAATGTGGAAATTTTTACAGGATATTCACAGAATGATGTATCAGAATTTTTATTATTTTTGATAGATTGTTTTCATACATCTCTTTCGAGGGAAATATCAATAACAATTTCGGGAAATCCAGAAACGGATACAGATAAACTTGCTATAAAATGTTTTGAAATGGTAAAAAAAATGTATTCGAGTGATTATTCAGAAATTTGGAATTTATTTTATGCAGTAAATGTTTCAGAAATTACAAGAGTTGATAATGGAAAAGTTTTAAGTATAAATCCAGAACCTTTTTTTATGATAGATTTGCCTATTCCACCAAACAATAAATCACCTTCATTAATTGATTGTTTTAATTACTATGTTGAAGGAGAAATAATACAAAATTATACAGATGAAGAAACAAAAGAAAAAGTAGATATTAAAAAAAAAATATCATTTTGGTCATTTCCAAATATTTTGGGAATTGATTTTAAAAGGTTTAATAATCGTTTTCAAAAAAACCAAATTAGTATTACATTTCCTCTTGATAATTTAGATTTATCAGATTATGTTATTGGATATAAAAAAGAAAATTTTAAATATGAATTATATGGGGTTTGTAATCATAGTGGTAGTGTAATGGGTGGACATTATACTTCATATGTAAAAAATGCAAATGGAAAATGGTATCACTATAATGACACATGTGTTTCAGAGGTTGGAATAAATGAAACGATTGTTTCTCCAAAAGCATATGTGTTATTTTATAGAAAAAAACAATAACTTGGTATTTTTTTAACTATTTATATATTATAAATGGAAGTAGTAAATACGACAACAACAACTGATCCTATTAATATGTATAATAATTTAAATAATTTTATATTGAATCCAATGGTATTTATTATAGTAATTTTAATTGTTGTAACATATTATGCTTTTTCATCATCTTTAGGAAAGGATAATTTAGGAACTAGTGAAGAAACAACTGGTGGTGGTATATTTGTAGTAATCATTATTGCTATTTTAGTAATTTTAATTTTAGTAAATGCTTTACAATACTTTTTTAGTATAAATGTTACAGCTTATATTCAAGGATTATTTTCACCAAAAACCACAGTTGATATAGTAGTTGATCAAAGTACATATCATCCATCATCTGTTCCTGAGATAAAATTTAAAAAGCAGGTATTTAATATTCCAGGTAATTATTATACTTATGATAATGCTAAGGCATTATGTACTGCTTATGGTGCTAAATTAGCTTCTTATGACCAAATTGAAAAAGCTTATAATAATGGTGCTGAATGGTGTAATTATGGATGGTCAGATAATCAATTAGCTTTATTTCCAACACAGAAGAAAACATACGATACTCTACAAAATATTCCAGGTCATGAGAATGATTGTGGAAGAACAGGTGTAAATGGAGGTTATATAGCAAATCCTAACGTTAAATTTGGTGTAAATTGTTATGGATACAAACCAAAAATAACTTCAGATGAAGAAGAATTAATGAAAACTTCACCTCCTTATCCAGAAACTCCACATGATATTGCTTTTCAAAAGAAAGTAGATTTAATGAAAAATAATTTAGATCAAATATTAGTTTCGCCATTTAATCATAATACATGGGGTGAAATCTAATTATTATTAGAGTGATAAAAAAAATTATCTTCTTCTGAAATAAATATAGATTTATATGTATCATTATGTGGTGTATAAATGGTTTTTAACACAAGTAAATTAAAATAAATTAATATATGATAAATTAAAAAAATCAATAAAAACCTCAAGATACTTATATTATATATATGTTTTGCAAATGAATAAATTTGTATTCCCCATGGAACAGATTGTAAAACAATTATTATTTTATTATTTTCTACAACAATATTATTTCTACAAATTGGACATGACTTATTCTTATGGAGCCAAATTTGTAAACAATTATTATGAACTGCTACATCACAATTACAATTAGAAAAATATAATAGCTGTTTCCGTAAACTTGTGGGTTTGTTTTCAAAATTAGTTTTATATTCAAAACATATAACACATTCATTATATTGTTCTTGAATTACATGTTCATAATAATCATTATAGGGTTCGTAAACTCTAAAAAGCATTATTTATATTAAAATAATAATTTAATATAAATAATATATTTTACTTAATTCTTTTTGTTCTTCCTTTTTTAGAATAATTTTTATTTTTTCTTGTCATTCTCTTTTTTATTGATTTTGCTTGAATATTATTTTCTTTAACAAGTTCTAATAATTTTTCATGTAAATCATCATGAACTACATCATCATCATCATCATCATCGCTAGCAGAATTATTATGTTTAACTTCTTTATATTTACCACCAGAAGTAATACGATTGTTATATGATAATGCCCAATTGGGAACAACAAGGTCGTTAAATAAATCAGAAACTTTATCGAGTTTTCCACCAGTTTGTTCTGTATTAATTGTCATAATTGGAGACATTCCATTTTTCAACATAATAGAATTGACACTAAATCCTCCAGAATGAACACCTCCTTCAATATCATTATTAAAAACTAATTCACTTGCGCCAATATAATCTAATTCACTCATATAAATAGTTGATATATAATTTAATTATTAGAAAAGCGCTTTATTTCAGGCACTATTTTGACAACTCGTTTTTGTTTAATATGCTCCATAATAACATTAACTTGAGATTCATTTTTAATAATCTCTCCAAGAGTTTTCTCTAAATATTTAAAAGTTAATGGTTCATGTACTTTTGTATTAGTAAATTTTAGTTTATCATTATTTACTTTAATTGTAGTGTCCACCATATTATTAGTCTTCGCATAATTTGTTAAATTAATTTCAAGTGAATTTCTTTGTTCCCTCAATTGTATTACTTGTTCATTAAGTTTTTTAAGTTGATTATCAATTTGAACCCATTGTTGAATTTTATTTTCGAAACTCATGATTAATATAAATTATTAAAAATATATTTAAATTCTAATTTAAATACAAAAATAATTAATGGTGAAATAGTCTACGTGTTTTACCACCTTTTCTCTTACGACCATAAGTTTGTTGAGCACCTAAAAGAGCTAACGGAACAACAGCTTGGTTAACGACTTCGCCTAAAAATCCTCCACGTTTTTTATTTGTTTTACCACCTTTTTTCTTACGTCCATAAGTTTGTTGAAGACCTAAAAGAGCAACAGGAACAACAGCTTGGTTAACGACTTCGCCTAAAAATCCGCCACGTTTATGTTTACCTTTACCTCCAGCAGATTGAACTAAATTTAAATTACTACTATTAGGCATTTGAGATGTTGGTGTAACATTTTGTCCTTGAGCACCAATAATAACGTTTCCTTGAACTTGACCATAAGGTCCTGATTGGTCCATTGTTCTAGTCCATTGGGAAGGACCCTGGCCATTAACATACATTCCATAACTAGCTCCATCTGTATATGATCCGCCTCTCATTTTACGACTTCTATGTCTACGACTATGTCTTGGCATTATATAATCTAATGAGAATAAAAAATAAAACGATTTTGCCTAAAATTCTTCCGCAAAGTTTAAAACAATTTATTAACAAGTTCCTTGTTTCGTATTATTAAAATTAAAATTATAAGAATTGCTAATATCATTATAAATATTAAAAATACTAATGACATGATAATGTAAATATATGGATTAATTTCATATAAAATAAAATTAATAACAGGTTTTAATAGCATTTTAAATTCATTTTTTATATCTTCTCTTTTTAAAATATCTAAACATTGTTGAACAATAGAATCCTTCATACTTATCTTAAAGAGAATTAATAGAATAATTTTGCGTGTTAAAAAAAAATTATTTTTCTATATTTTGAGTAATATGGAAAATATAATTGAACCGAATGACTCGTTTGACTTTTCAAAACTTTCTTTAGCACATCCGACCGGTATTCAAGGTGGAGCATATTTTACCAAAATCGAATTCAATAAGAAACCATTATATATACAAACTTTTAAAAGTTTAACAAGACAAGGGTTTGTTAAAACTGGTAAAAAATATTATTGTGATTTAATGTTTGATAAAAATTCTGAAACTCTTATTCATTGGTTCGAAAATTTAGAAGAAAGATGTCATAAACTTATTTATGAAAAAAAAGATGCTTGGTTTCAAGGTAATTTAGAGGAATCTGATATTGAAACTGCTTTTACTCCATTGATTAGAATTTATAAATCTGGTAAGTATTATTTATTAAGAACTAATATTAAAAATAATAAAGATGATATTCCGGCTGTTAAAATTTATAATGAAAAAGAAATTACATTAAATATAAATGATATAACTCCTGAAACTGAAATTATATCTATTTTAGATATACAAGGTATAAAATTTACATCAAGAAATTTTCAAATTGAAATTGAATTAAAACAAATTATGGTTCTAGACAGTGATCCGATATTTGATAGTTGTCTAATTAAAACAAATAAGAAAAATGATAAACCTTTAGAAGAATTTATACAACCAGTAAGTTTACAAGAATCTTCTATAGATGAACAACCGTTGAATGGTGATTTAAATAATTTAATTGGAGAGATAAAAATTGAACAACCAGTTGTAGAAAAGAATGAACCAAATATTTTAGAGACTTTAGATACTTTAGAAGATATTTTACAAACAGATGAACCAAAAGAAGAAAATATATCTATTGAATTTGAAGACTTAATTGAAGATATTGAGGAAAACAATGATGATTTAAGAGAAATAAATAATGATGATTTAAATTTAGACAAAAATGATTCATCATTAACATTAAAAAAACCTAATCAAGTTTATTTTGAATTATATAAGGAAGCAAGGAATAAAGCAAAACAAGCAAAAAAGAATGCCATTTTAGCTTATTTAGAAGCAAAGAATATTAAGAAAACTTATATGCTTGAAAATATTAATGATAGTGATAGTGATTTTGACGCCGAAATAGATGAAGCTTCAGAAAGTGAATTGGAAGGTCTTTAAAAAAAGAAAGTTTTAGGATAATTAATATTAATCATAAAAATTATTTTATCATTAATTTTATATAATGAGTGTCTCTTTAAAGAAACTATGGAATGACTACGGAATTGGAGCCATAATTATTTTACTAATTCTAGCCTATGTTGTATATGCATTCGCTTGTTATTTAGGTGCCAAAGGAATGCCTGGACCTGAATCCAACTCTCAAATGCAAGCTCAGTATAAAAATACCAATGCTGCTTATTCTGGCGCTGTTCGACCTTCAGAACCTCTAGGACAAAATGAAGTATTTGCTTCTGCTAATGGTGCTCAAACTTCTATGCCTGGTATTCCTTCTTCTTGTTCTAAGCCTAATGTTCAAAATCCTGCCGAACTTTTGCCTAAGGATACCAACTCTCAATGGGCTCAATTAAACCCTTCTGGCAAGGGAGAACTTGCTAACGTTAATTTGTTAAAAGCTGGCTACCACATCGGTATTGATACTGTTGGACAATCCTTGAGAAATGCTAACCTTCAAATTCGTTCTGAACCTCCTAACCCTCAATTGTCAGTGGGACCCTGGAACCAATCGACTATTGAGCCAGATTTTATGCGAACTCCTTTGGAGTTGGGGTCTGGTCCTCAATAAATTATTTTGTGACGGCAACTTTTAAATAATATCAAAATCTTTATATTCATTATTTTTACACATATAAATATTTTGTTCTATATTTACGTCTGTGAGTTTTATTTTTTCTAATTTTTTTTTTATGAGTTTTTTTCCTTTTATATCTTCCACCTGTAAGTGTTAATTGTGGATTGAATAAAAATGTAAAATCTATGATGTTTGTATCGGGATTAATTTGTTTTTTCATAGTAATATCATGTTGAAATTTTTGACCACATACAGAATCTATTTCAAATCCCATTTGTTTATAACGAGGAACTAAAAAATTAGCATTTGAAGGATCATTTTCCACAAATAATTTTATATCACTCTTTCTTAAATTTTGAGCTACTAATTGTTCCATTAAAATAAACATTACATCGACCGGAACTCCCGTTGACCCTGTATTAGTCTTTTCTTGTAAAATTACATCCATTGGAGATATTTTACAAACATCATTAATCCAGGCATCCTCACCATTTATACTTTCACACCAATCATAAATTTGTAAACTTCCAGATGCTACATTATCTATACCATCAACTCTAACAATAAAAAAAGCGCTAGCGTCATTTTTACGAAGTATTGTGCGTATATCTTTTTCAGTTATATCTAAACACGATTTACCCTTATATATTCTATTTCCAAAATATTTGATAATTTCATTTTTTTCTCTTGAATTAAATGGTTTTAAATAAATTATGTAATTATAATTAAACCCCTTATAATTAATTGTTCCTGTAAATTTACTTTGCCCAGTATTGTTGTTAAAATTAAGAGCAGGCATATATAAAATAAAAATATATTATATTATTTATATATGGAAAAACATAGTATATTTTTTTATATATTTTTAGGATTTGTATTATTTTTGTGTCTAATAATTTATTATCAATCTGACGCTTTTGATTTGAAATGTATTATTGCTTCAAAAGATGGAAATAGATATTGTGTAAGAGAAAGAGAAAAAATGGAATTGGCAGCAAATCTTTTAGCAGATGTTACACAAAAAATGAAAGATACCGTTAATTTTATAAAACAAAAACATCCTGAAGATCCAAGAACCAAAAGATTAGTTAATGGTTTTAATCCTAAAAAAATAAGTGAAACATTACCAACAAGTGAACTTACGGCTTTCAGTGAAAACAAAGGAGAAAAAATAGCATTTTGTTTAAATAAATCTAAAAATGGAACTAAATTAATTGATATAAATACACTAACATTTGTAGCCCTTCATGAATTATCTCATATAGCAACTGAATCTGTTGGACATAAACAAGAATTTTGGCAAAATTTTAAATGGGTGTTACAAAATGCAAAAGAAGCTGGTATTTATTCACCAGTTGATTATAAAAAATATCCAGAAGAATATTGCGGTATGACAATTAATGATAATCCATATTATGATTTAGAATAATTTTTTCTATTAATAATATATAATGGAAGGTGTTTTAAATCATGTTTTCCACGCGTTAATTATTACTATAATTCTTTATGTAATAATGAAATTTCTTTTGAAACAATCACAAAATATGGCTTTAAATAGAAGTATTTTGATAGGTGCAATAGCATTAATATATATGATTTTATTTGGACATGGATTACCAACTCATATCAACAAGATTTAATTATTTTTAATTTAATTATTTGTATAAACTAAATTAAAAATAATAATTTATTTATATATAATGTCACAATCAATATCTTCAAGTATTAGTTCAATAAAACCAATAGACAAACCTTTAGATAAGATAATTTATAAGGTTAAAAAATTAGTAAATAACAAAATTGATACTATTTATGTGTTTTATGGAAAAAAAGAAAACGATATGAGTGAAGATACAGTTATTAAACAAATATTTACAGATAAAGAGTATGATGATATTAAAGAAAACAATACTAAAATAATTTTTAGTGAAAAAAGAATCCATCA
>Ga0255219_1000324_pt1 | contig 13492 bp, 9 predicted proteins | sample Miss_Colum_RepA__FD_183037 | JGI IMG/M metagenome (GOLD analysis project Ga0255219, IMG submission 183037) | Freshwater microbial communities from Mississippi River, Louisiana, United States - Miss_Colum_RepA_8d | ecosystem: Environmental > Aquatic > Freshwater > River | place: USA: Louisiana...
ATCACTGACCTGTTGATGCAGATTAAGAACGATCGTGGAGAGCAAAAGTACAAAACTGTGGAGGATGCACTTAACGGGCTTAAACATGCCCAAGAGTATATTCCTCAACTGAATACTACGCTAAAGCAACGTGAACAAGAATTGGAAGAAGCACGACAGCAAGCAGCTAAGATTCAGGAATTGGAAAGTACGCTACGTAAGCTCACTCAACCTCAAGATCCTGTACAGGCCACCCCTGTAGCTGGAATGACGGCTGAGCAAGTTGCTGTTCTAGTAGAACAAACTCTTACCAAGAAACAAGTTGAAACTGTCTCTTCTCAAAACATCGCTTCGGTTACCCAAGCCGTTGCATCCAAGTTTGGAGATAAGGCAGAGGAAGTGTTTTACGGTAAGGCTCAGGAACTTGGTTTGTCTAAGGCTGAATTCAACGCCTTGGCAGCTAAGACACCTAAAGCCGTTTTAAGCCTCTTGGGTATCTCTGATACGTCTGTGGCGCCCGCTCAAGTCAAGACCTCATCCCAAGGTACGGCTATTAACACAGCAGCGATTCAGCCTAATGTTGAGTCGTTAGTGGGACGAAACAAGTCGCCAGTCATCGTAGGTGCAACTACTCAACAACTAAAAGAAGAAAGTGCTCGTGCCCGCGCTATGGTTGATGAATTGCACTCTAAAGGACTTACTGTGCATGACTTGACTGATCCCAAAGTATTTTTCAAACATTTCCAATAAGGATAATCTATGTCGCAAAATCGTGCTAATAGCACAGCATTTATCGAAGCAGAACAGTATTCTAGCTTCATTCTGCGTAACTTGCAAGATGGTTTGCTGCCAGGTCAGTTCTATCGTAACGTCTCTGACTTCGGTTCTGGTTCCACTCTGCATATCAAGACTGTCGGTACTGTTACCATTCAGGATGGTGCCGAAGAAGTGCCATTCGACTATGTGCCTATCGAATCTGGTGAAGTCACTCTGACAATCACCGATTACGTTGGTGACGCATGGTACGTTACTGATGAACTGCGTGAAGACGGTGCTCAAGTTGAAGCTCTGATGTCTGCTCGCTCCAGCGAATCGACCCGTGCTATTCAAGAAACCTTTGAAACCCGTTTCCTGAAGAAGTGCAACACTTCGCAGACCAACGCCAACCCGAACACCATCAACGGTTTTGCTCACCGTATTGCTTCGGCTGAAGTAAACAACGTCATTTCGTTGAACCATCTGATCGCTATGAAGCTGGCCTTCGATAAGGCTAACGTTCCTATGGCTGGTCGTGTGGCAATTGTTGATCCTGTTGTTGCAGCTACCTTTGACAAGACCATCAGCTTTGGTCGTGACGTCACCCCGTTTGCTCAGAACATTCTGGAGAACGGCTTTGCACGAGATCACAGCTTCTTGATGAACCTGTATGGCTGGAACATCATCACCTCGAACCGTCTGGATACTGGCTCGTTTAGCGACGGTACCACCACTGTTTCTAACGGTGTGGCTAACGTCTTCATGTGTATCGCTGACGATAACACCAAGCCTGTGATGGCTGCATGGCGTCGTATGCCCAAGGTTGAAGGCGAACGTAACAAAGACCTGCGTCGTGACGAATTCGTTACCTCTGCTCGTTGGGGCTTTGGTACTCAACGTGTTGACACTCTGGGTATTGTTATCACCTCGGCTGTGAACTCCTAATTCTTGAAGGGTATATATGGCATTTGAAAATTTGACTGGCCTGGGTGTTTACTCGTCCTACGGCAAGCGAGACACTGGCGGTACAGTAGGTTCTGAAACCACTGATACTTCTACTCGTGATTACAGCATTGCCTTTACTGGTGCTTCTCTCAACTCTGGCTTTCTGCCTCCTGTAGTTGTTCCTAAGGGAGCTAAGTTTATGGGTGCAGTGCTTCGTGTGGATGAAGCATTCAGTTTGACTGGTACTTCCCCTACCGTTATCTTTGGCGGAACTGCCCCAGGAACCAACGGTATTGTGCTTAGCGAAACCGAGCTGGAAAACGTAGGAACTAAAACTCCTTCGTCTACTGGTACTGGCACCTGGGCTGTTGGCTCGTCCACTGGCACTACTGCTGCAGAAAAGATCACTAAGACCCTCGGAGGCACTACTCCTGCTGTCTCTTCGACACAGGGTAAAGCAACTCTGATTCTGACTTTTGTCAACTTGACCAAGGTCTGATGATGTAATAAAGGAGGCTTCCGAAAGGGGTCTCCTTTTCTTATTTGTGAGGACACATGGCGATCCAACATAAAGACATCCCTGACGCACAGCTACACGAAGCCAAGGGAGCAGCTAGTGCTTCTGCAGGACAGCTCCTAACCGCTACAGGATCAGGAACCGCTACATTCCAAACACCGGCATTTACAAAAGCTGCAATGGGCTGGTGGGACTATAACGATACAGCTACAACTGCTACGCCAATTGCATTGACCAGTGCTGGCGTTGAATATCAGTTAACTAATAACGGATTGGGCGGCAATACGAATACAACGTATAGGCTCCCTGCCGTCACGAATATTTGGAACACTTCTACTAACTACTTTCAGTTTACAGGGCTGAAATTAGGAGACACTGTAGATTTGCGTATTGACATTGAAGTTACTACGGGCTCTGTCAATAACAACATTGACCTAATCATGGAGCTTGGAATTGGTGCTTCACCATACAAGCTAACTCTTGATCGTAGATTGTTGAAATCTAGTGGAGCAAATGCTTACGTAGTGTTGGCAAGCATCTATATTGGAAATACTCTTACGTTGAACAACCCTGCACGTTTGTTGATTAAGAACGACAGCACAGGTTCTACTTGTAAGGTTAATGGTTGGTTTGTGAGGGCAATTACAAATGGCTAAGATGACAGTTCTTGAAATGGTTCAGGATATTTTGTCAGACATGGTTTCTGACGAAGTAAATAGCATTGATGACACTGTAGAAGCTCAGTCTGTAGCCAACATTCTGAAGAGCACATACGAAGCAATGATGGCCAATAGAAATTGGCCACACACACGTAAGCTCGTTCAGCTTGAAGGTTTTGGCGATACAAATAAACCGAATTACATGCGACTGCCTGAACGATTGAAAGAGCTGGTATCTATCTCTTACGATTGTGCTAAACTAGGCGCAGCTAATTCTGACTATCGGGAATTGAAGTATAAACATCCTGATGAGTTTCTTCGTATGGTTTCCTACAGAAAGAGTTCAGACAGTAATGTTAAAACAGTCACCGACGAAAGCGGAGTCAAACTATTCATTTACGATGACAAGGCTCCTGAATATTACACATCTTTTGATGATGTCAATATTGTATTCGACTCTTACGATAAGTCAGTTAATACCACACTGATTTCTTCTAAGACAAGCTGTATTGCTTATATCTACCCGACATGGGTTAGAAACGACAGTGCTATTCCAGACCTTCCTATTGACGCGTTCCCTGCTTTCCTAGCAGAAGCTAAGAGCTTGGCTTTCTACAACATCAAACAGATGACTAATGAGAAAGTGGAATTAGGGGCTCAGAAACAGAATAGATGGTTGGCCCGAAAAGCTTGGCGAACCAATGGCGGAATTAGAATGGAAGACTATGGACGAAAAGGAAGACGATGAGAGTAGTACATCAAGGATACATCATTAGCACATCAAAAGAATTTCCCCCATTGCTCACTGTTGCAGTAGAGGGTAAGGGAGGTAAAATCCCTAACGTTTTGGCTGGAACTTTTACTTCAGTGGGTCTAGCTAAGATTGCTATTGAACGATATAACGAAACCAAGGGTAAAGCTGATGCCAAAACAACCGATGAAAGTAGAGGTTAATTCTTTCGTAAAAGGATTTATCTCTGAGGCAAGCCCACTAAACTTCCCTCCAAACTGTTCGTTAGATGAAAAGAATTTTGAGCTGCGTAGGGATGGAACAAGAAAGCGTAGACTGGGGTTTGACCTAGAAGTCGGGCATCAGTTTATCTCTGCACCAACAACTACATTGAGTCTTTCAGGACTTGTTAGCTCGACTTACAAATGGTCTGAGCCAGGCGGATCTGAAGGGGACGTATTCCTAGCGTATCAGATCGACAACAAGATTTTCTTCTTTGATATGAAGAAGACCGTTCTATCTGTCGATGGGGTCCTTGGAAGCGTAACACTTACTGGATTCCCTACAGGGGTTGAATACTCAATGGCCTCTGTCGATGGTAAACTAGCCGTTGCAGCAGGTGTTTCAAACATTGCTGTGGTTTCTTACGATGGCACTTCTTTCTCCGTTTCATACGACACACTAAAAACTCGTGACGTATGGGGGATGCAAGACGATGCTTCTTATGAGGCTGATTCAAAGTATAGAGGGAATAGCTTTAATGCCTACCACATCTATAATCTTCAGAATCAATCCTGGGGAGTACCACGTAAGGATAGTGCAGGAGTTCTAAAAGATCCAGTAACCATCTATAAGGATGCTCTTACTGTATATCCCTCAAATTCAGAAACTGTCTGGCCAGGGCTACAGTTTCAACCAGTTACTAGCGGAACACCGTTTGAACGGATTTACCCGGATCTGTATACGGATGTTCTGAATGCAGACAGCTTAGCTCCTAAGGGCTACTTCATTATTGATGTAGTCAATCGTGGTACATCAAGACAATCTGCTGTCGATGCTAATAAGACTCGCTATCCAGAAATAACCTCTTACAGTTTGGTTATTCGTCCAGACTACACAGAATCGGGTTGTTCTCAGTTGACTGAGTTTTCCGGTAGAATCTTCTACGCAGGGTTTAACGGAAAGACTATTAGTGGAGACTCTCGCAGCCCTATTCTAAGCAACCATGTATTCTTCTCGCAGTTAATTAAGGGGCCAGCAGACTTCTTCAAATGCTACCAAGAAGGAGATCCTACATCAAGAGAGAACAGTGATGTTGTCGATACTGATGGTGGGTTTATCCGTATTGCCGGGGCAGATAGAATTCTTCGACTGGTTAACGTAGCAAACGCTTTGATTGTTATTGCAACGAACGGTGTTTGGTCGATTACTGGTGGAAGCGATGACGGATTTAAGGCAACAAACTATCGAGTAGATAAGGTTAGCACCTCTGGCTGTATCTCTTCTCGTTCCGTTGTTGCAGACAAAGACAATGTATTCTATTGGTCAGAAGAAGGCATCAACGTAATTACCCGAAATCAATTGGGGGCGTTCCAAGCCGATAGTATTACAGATCAAACGATCAAGTCGTTTTATCAAGGGATTGATATTAACGACCGTAAGCTCTCTAAGGGTGCATTTGATAATCTTGAGAACAAGGTTAAGTGGGTGTACAAGCAGGGTAGCGATAACTACGAGCTGATTCTCGATTTGACATTGAAAGCATTTAGCTTATATGTTATCAAGCCGTTAGAGGCTTCAGACGTAACTATCGTAGATGTTTTCTCTTCTACTCCATTCCAAAGTGTTGCAATTAACGATAGTGTTTACGTTGCTACTGATATGGTTATGGCTTCTACTGACGAAGTTCTAGTACCATCAGAGGAAACTGGTTCATCCCTAATTGCTGTTAAGTATGTAGTTGCTTCGACAGTTGGCGGTGTGGTTAAGTTTTCTTTTGCAAGCTATAGGAATACGGAGTTTAGAGACTGGCAACGAATCAATGGATCAGGTAATGACGCCAAGGCACATATGCTCACTGGTGCTCAAACAGCAAACGATTCTTCGTTACAGAAGCAGGTGCAGTATTTGGTTATGCACTTTAAGAGAACGGAAGACGGATTTACTTCCCCATACGTTCCTCGAAATCCTTCATCTTGTTTCGGACAGGTTCGTTGGGATTTCTCTAATACTGCTTCGTCACTCAAGTGGAGTGCTTTGAAACAGATGTATCGTTACAGCAAGAGCTATGAATACTCAGGCCCATCTGATCCTTACGATACAGGATTTGAAGTGATTACCACTAAGAACCTTATTAGAGGTAGAGGAAGAGCACTAGCTCTATACGTTGAAACCGAGCCGTATAAAGATTGTCACTTGCTTGGTTGGAGTATTGCAGTAGATGGAAACCCAAGAGTATAAGATTGAGAAAGTAGATTTCAATTTGTACATTGACGAATGGACTTCGCTGTTTGATGAGCATTGGGATGAAGTTGCTAAGAACAAGCAGCTAATGAAAATCTCACCTGACTATGAACGGTATGCAGCTCTAGGTAAGCTAGGTAAATTGAAATCTCTAGTGGCCTATAGGGGAGACGAGGTTGTTGGCTATTCAGTCAACATCCTTGATAAACATCTTCACTATAGCGATCTAGCAGTTGCATACAACGATTTACTGTTCGTAAAGAAAGAGTATAGGAATAGTCCTGTTGGCCTGAGACTAATCAGACAAACTGAGAAGTACATGGCTGAAGAGGGGGCACAGTTGATGTTCTGGCACGCTAAAGAACAGACATCGCTGGCTAAGATTCTACCTGCTCTTCGATACAATACACATGAAATCATGTTTAGTAAAGAACTAAAGAGAGGCTAATATGGGCGTTACAGCGGCAATTTTAACTGGAGCAGCAGTTGCAGCTACAGGGATGCAAATGTCGGCGCAAGAGAAAGCCGAAGACGCAGCAAACGCAGCAGCATCTGAACAGACACGTATCAGGCAGGAACAGAAAGCTGCTCAAACAGCAGAAGCTGCTGCCGAAAGACGTAGACAGATTAGAGAAGCTCGTATTGCTAGAGCACGTGTTCTACAGACAGCAGCCAATACTGGAACAGCAGGAAGTGCTGGAGAAGCAGGGGCACTTGGAAGCATCGGTACACAGTTTGCTTCTAACATTGGTGAAAACCTTGGTGCTCAAATGCGAGGAGAGAATATCAGCTTGTTCTCTCAGAATGCTGCCAACTTTATGCAGACAGCCGGACAGCATCAAGCAGATAGTGTCTTCTGGGGCCAAGTGGCGGGTTTGTCAATGCAAGCTGCATCGGCTGGTGCAGGGTTTGGAGGAAGTGGTCCTGGGTATTCGGGAACACAAGATGCAGCTCCAATCTCAGATTTAAGTAGATAAAGGATAACTATGACGGAACCAAACATCTTTGATTCGTTTGAGGGGGGTGGAGAGCCTGAAACCAATCTGTTTGACTCTATGGCTCCTGAGACGAGCAAGAAGATGGCCCCAGTTGCTGCTATTAGAAATAAGGCAGCAGCCCTTGCAATGTTAAAGGGCGGAGATCCAATTGCTAATTTCAGAGATGTAATTGCTTCTACGGAACAGGGTGACAACGCCGTAATGTCTCAGTACGAACAGCAAGTAAAACAATCTGCAAAAGATAGGGACTTTACTGGCGTCTATTCCGTTCTGAGTGATCCTACGGTTCCGTTTGAACAAAAGAAGCAAGCAATCAATAGTTTGCAGGCTCCCTCCCCGATTAACGATACTAACGGCATTTTGATGTCTCAAGCGTTGGCTGCTGAAAGTAAAGGGGAGAACTCAGAAGAAGAAAAAGCTCGAATGGCTCTCGTGGGTAATATGGAAGCCAACTTGCTTGCTCGACGGGAGATTCAAAACAAGATTAACGAGTTCTTGATTACCCGTCACTCAGATCGAGCTAAAGGCACATGGGAAGCAACTAAAGGAGAAGTTGGTCCTGGCATGGGCAGTGAGATTGCTGCCAGAATGTCCAATAAAGGCGTATGGGGCAAGATTGTAGACTTCTGGCTTCCAGGCTCAGCAATGCAAGAGCGACAGCAACAGCTTATTGAAATGGAGCCCAGAGAAGCTGCTGCTGCTATCACGTCTATTATTGATGAGCTGAAAGACCTAGATGGTTTCTTGATTGATGAAGACGACTCCTATAACAAGCTTCAGTATTTGCAAGAAGTGGCTTCTGGAGAAGTTCTGTCCACTCCTGAGAAGGTGTTGATGAACTTAGACCCTTGGCTGTCTGTATTGGGTCTAGGAGCATCTAAGGCACTACGTAGTGGAAAGATCAGCCTGAGAAACCTGGCTGCAGAACGCGCTAAAAAGGGCATAGATGCCACTGTAGATGCTGTTAAGGGGGCAGCTACCCCTGCCATTGAAAACGCTGTTAAAACGGTTTCTAGAGCCCCTGATGAGAGCCTGCTCTCTAAGGCTACCTTGCCAGATCCGCAGGAGCTAAAACTAGCAGGTCTGAAAGAGGAACGTGTACAGCTTCGTAAAGACTTACGAGCAGCAGAGACCAATAACAAAGCATCAATTTCACAACGCATTGAAGAGCTAGATAAGAAGATTCGAGAACTGAAGAGAGGTAAAGAAGCTCCTTCAGAAATGGATTCAGCTATTAAAGCTGTCCTGTTGAATCAAACTGTTCGTATGGATTTGCCATCTTCTGTTGGCAATGTCGTTGCAGCAGCCAATCCTTCAATGGCCCGTTCGTTGTTTAAGGCTGTAGTTGATTCACCAGATGATATGTTGGCTAAGTCAATCTACGGAACAAGTAAAGCAGACGTATTGGTTGCAAACTTGGCTCCACAGATTGAATCGGTAGATGGCGCAGTGGTGACTAAGGTTCCTGAAATCAACAGAACTGTTAAGCCAACATTTGCTGCTGAAGAGATTTTGGAAGGTTCTGACAACCTGCAGTTTACCGATAAGGAAATTGAAACAGCCAGAGCAAACATTAGAACTAAATTTACCTCTACAGGGTTGGTTCCTAACGATGCAATGGGTGGTCTCAAGTTTACCGAAGAAGGTGAGCTGGTTACAGTTTCCGGAGTATACGGCACCCCTGAGGGTGGCTTCTCTTCCGTAGAAGAAGCAATTTCTCAGACTAAATATCTGATGCGAGAGCTTGGAGTTACGGAGAAGAACATTGAAGTATTGGAAGCTAACGGTATTACTCATCGCCCTGCTGATGTGTCTAAAGCAGCAGGTAAAGAAGGAAACTACTATGTACGAGTTAATGTACCGTACCAGGTTACATTGGATGATGTAGGCACTCCTGAATGGTTGGACGTAAAGCTTAACATTCTGGACAGACTGCCAATGACATTGAGCAAGGACTCTGGGCAAGCTTCTCGTTGGGCTTTGGATGCAGCTTCTATGCTTCACCCAACACTCACTGGTGCTGCTGTTCGTGCTGAAGACCTTGGCGCAGGTATGACCGCTGTATTGGTTGAAGAGGTTAAAGAGTTTACAGACATCTATGACAAGCTTCCTAAAGCTCGTCAAGCTAAGATGCAGGACTATCTGAAACGCAAGAACTTGGAAGGTACTCCTGACAATCCAATGGAATTGGCAGCAGAGTTTGATCCTAACGAGATTGATGCTATTGGTAAGTTCCGTAAATTCTGGGATACTCATTTCTTCCTTGAGAATCGAAGCGTGGTTGTTTCTTGGCGTAACGAAGGTTACAAGGTCATTGATACCGCCAACACTAAGATGTATGCTAGACCAGTACATGAAAACTTCCGTAGACAGATTAGCCGAGTATATGACCCATCGACAGGTAAGGTTGTAAATCAATCAGTAACTGATGCAGATGGTCTGTACAGTCTCGGAGGGTATTATGCTAAGCTGCGTAGACCAGAGAAGATTGATGGTGTTGATGTTGAACACATCATGATCCGTAACACTCCACAGGAATACATGCGTTCTTTGAACGATACAGATCAAGTGTTGAATAAGCGAGATGGATATTTCCAGCTCTACTATAAAGCACCTAAGTTTGTAGATGTTGTTAAGAAAGATGCTAAGGGTGGCGTGGTTTCTCGTAGAACTGTAGCAGTAGCAAACGATACAGGTGAAGCAGAGGGATTTGCTAAGAAGCTAAACCTAGACCCTGGTGAAGAATATCAAATCCGTAGCGATAAGAATGCAGTTAGAGCAGGTTCTGACGAATGGTATGATTTGAATAGCACAGGCGGGCGTATGGCAACACGTCATCGTGGAGCCCCACTAAACCCCGCTGGTTCGGTAACACATCTTGGAGATGCAGACTATATTGTTAACCCAATCGATTCTGCAGTTAGAGCAGCTAAGAGTATTGGTACTCACTCCGCTATGCGTCCTATTATTGAAACCATGAAGCGTAGAGCTTTGGAACAATACTGGGAAGTGATGCCTAAGAACAGTATCGGTGGACGTGCATACCCAAGCGACTTCAATCAGATTGGGGAAGTGGGGGCTGACAGTAAATTGTTGGCAGACGCTAGAACAACTTGGGGATACATCTGGTTCTTGGAAAACGGCTATTTGAATCAAGCTGACAATCTGTATAAAACAGTTATGGGCTTGACTTCGGATATGTTAGGGGCCAAGGGATTCTATAAGCTTGAACGTGCAGCGGTAAGTGCTCAACAGAAAAGTCCTGCAGGTGTTGCTAAGGGGGCAGTGTTCAAAGCTGCCATTGCGGCTCACCCAATCAGACAGTTCTTGTTGCAGATGCACCAGTCGTCTCGTATGAGCGTGTATCTCCTCAATCCAATGGCAATCAAGGAAGCTGTAGGACATTTCTCTGATTATCTGAAAGGTTCGTTGTTCAATGTCAACACTGAGTTCCGTAAGTTCGTAAAGGAAAGCGGAATGATGGAGGCGATTACTCAGCAGAACTTGATTAGAGAAACTTCTGAAGTTGCTCTGGATCACTCCCAGAAAATCCTTAGAGGAGCTAATGCTCCATTTGATTGGCTGCGTAATATCGGTTTTGTGAATGGTGAGAAGTTCTCTACTCTCGGTCACTTGTCTGCAGTATACACGAAGTATCGTAGAGACGGAAAAGACTTGGCTGATCTTCGTGTTCGTGCTCAAGCATACTCAGAAGCAAGAGCTTTGATGGGGGATATGAACCGAGCAGGTGACATGCCTTATAATCAAAACTGGGCATCTGTAGTTTTGCAGTTTATGCAAGTTCCTCATAAGATGTTCTTGCAAGCAACTAATAGACGAATCCCTGCAAAGGAACGTGCTAAGCTAGTGGCTGGTGATTTGATGTTCTTTGGTCTCCCTGTATGGGCAGTTCAGAACTCTTTCACAGAAGAAATGATTCCAGACGCAGAACTAAGAGCTAAGCTGATTGATGGGGCTGAATCCTCTATCGTAAATTGGTTCCTTCAAGATTTGTTCGAATCAGAATACAGTGTTGACCTTTCTTCGTTAGCCCCTAATGACATGAGTGGTTGGAGAGCTTGGCTCGAAACCTTGTGGTCAGAAGGTAATGACGACGTATTGGCTAACAGCCCTGTAGGAAGATTGTTGGGACAGAACGGAAGAGTTGCTCATGCGTTCCATATGTTAGGAAGATACTTCCAACCGTTCATTGATGAAACAGCTACCCCTGTTGAGTTTATGACTGTGGCTACTGAGATTGCTAAGATTTCTTCTGGCTTCAGTGATTACCAGAAAGCTATGCTCATCAAGCAATTCGGAGAAATTCGAGACGCTAATGGTAACCTGATCCAAGGAGGGGTTCCTGAGTATGCAGCTTGGTTCCAGTTGTTTGGTCTGGGATCGAGAGACGTTAAGTGGATGTATGAGACGATCAAAGCTGAAAACAAACGAAAGAAGAGCAAAACTGAAGAGCTTCGCCAAGTATATAACGAAACTAAGAAGTTTTACTCTGCTATGGAAGAAGGTGGTATGGAAGATGCAAGACAGGCCACAATGATTACTGGGGCAATGTTGAACATCTATAAAGACGATATTGAGGCCCGTAAACAGATTATGTCTTGGGTTCGTTCTGATATGCTTGGAGCTGATTTTAATTTGGCTAATAAGCTGATTAAATCTGCTGGAGTTATTGATGAAGGTGAACGTAGACGTATTATTGAGATGGCCCCTATTGACTCCAACCTCAAACAGCAATTGATTGAAAACTCAAATCAGTGGAGTATTCACCACAATAAAGAGGAAGAATAATGGCAGAATTTGGAAGCCAAGCAACACGGCTCTCGGCCCCGCAAGGGGCTGGAGCTTCCCCACTAGCCCCAGTTAGTTCAGGGGTGGTTAAGACCTTTGACCTAGCTCCTGTGGCTAAGTTGGTTGATGCTGGAATGAGTTTGTTTCAGGACAATCAAAAAGCTAAACAAGAAAAGCTTAGACAGTCTACATTGCAACAGTTGTCTGAAGAGGTTAACAAAATCGATCAGGCAGGGATGACTGGACAATACACTCCATCAGAAGCGAATACACGTCGTCAAATGTTGATTCAACAGTCTGCTGCTGAGTTCCCTCACTTGATTGATGACATTCGTAAGATTGCTGCTTTAGGTAAAGATTTTGGAATGTCCGGAGAAATCCAGCAACGAATGGATGACGAGCGTAAAGAACGTAATAGGTTGATTACTAAGGCCAACGATAGAGGTTTGTATATCGGTCCCAATGATCCTCCTGAGATTGTTAATGCAGCTCTACAGGCAAACCAGACAGCTACACGTCTTGAGGAGCAGCTACGAGAAGCACATGAGACACGTAAGCGTCAAGCTGAGATTGCAGAAATCGATCAGAAAGCTGCCGACAGGGATCTGAAGAATCAGTCTGGAAAACTGCTAGGTCAAATGGCAGACAATCAATATGACTATTTCATTCAGCGTGTGGGACAAGTTGCTAAGAGTGGTGGTATGTCGGAGGAAGCTAAGGCAGGACTACAGCAGCACTACTTGAAAGTACGTGGACAGATTCAGATGTTTAAAGGATCTAATCCTGAAATGGCATCTGCTACTCTCGAAATGTTTGACACTGCATGGAAACAAATTGAAGACTATTTCAAGCCAGGCGGTGACACTAAAGCACTTGAAAATGAATTGTCACGTACTAAAGCGTTTTATGCTTTGGAGTTTATTAAGTCCAACCCAGTTGCTGCAAAGGCTGTTGGTGTTGAAGCTGCTGGAATCAAGAATCATCCTTACACCGTTACTGGTCTGGATGCTCCTATCCAACAATTCCTTGGAACCACTCTAGCTGATAAAGAACCTACACAGGTGGTTGTTGGAGATGGCAATAAGGAACGTCAAACCAACGAAGGTTTGATGAAGATGGTTAAAGCCTTCAAGACTCCGGAAGAGAAAGCTCAACTGAATAACGCATTGAAACATTACGTAGATCAGTTTGATACGTTGAACCTAAAGGGCAAGCTTAGAGAAGAATCAGCTTCTCGGTTGTTCGGTTTGATTGGCAGTCCTGAAATGTCGAAGTACATTAAGGAAAACAACCTTCCTCCCGAGACAATCAATCAACTAAACAACATGTACCAGAAACGTGTTACTCAGGTGTTTGAACAAAACCTTGAGAAGAAATTGATTGGTACTCTTGCTGGTAATCGTGTCGGAATTGCAGACACCATGTTAGGCATGATGGGGCATAAATTCAAAGGTGCCCAATCATTAGCTGAGACTGTTAAGGTTGAACATAACGGTGTTGGTTTGACATTTACGCCAGTGTCTTCGGACAACAACACTGCTGAAGGAGCTAGGGAGCTTAACAAATTGTCTGCAACAGCTACACAACTTGTTAACGTAGGGGCTGCTATCACACGTATGGAGCCAAAAGCTTTGTG
>Ga0255219_1000325_pt1 | contig 13486 bp, 10 predicted proteins | sample Miss_Colum_RepA__FD_183037 | JGI IMG/M metagenome (GOLD analysis project Ga0255219, IMG submission 183037) | Freshwater microbial communities from Mississippi River, Louisiana, United States - Miss_Colum_RepA_8d | ecosystem: Environmental > Aquatic > Freshwater > River | place: USA: Louisiana...
CTATGGATATAATCAGGGATTGATTTCTAATAATATTAAAAACAGAATAGATTTTATTAATTTAATTCCTAAGGATAAAATGATATTAGAAATTGGACCTTTAGCTTTTCCTTCTATGCCAGTAGGCGAAAAAAATATTCATACTGTTGATTATTTTTCAAAAGAAGAATTAAAAGAAAATTATAAAAATGATCCAAATGTTAATATTAATAATATTTGTGATGTTACATATGTTTTAAAAGGTAAAACAAGATATGATGAAGTAATACCAAAAATTTTTGACTATTGTTTTAGTTCTCACAATATTGAACATGTACCATGTTTAATATCATTTTTAAATAATGTTTCAAGTATATTAAAATCTGACTCATATTTTTTCTTATGCATTCCAGATTATCGCTATTGTTTTGATCATTTCAGAACCCCATCAAATATATTTGAAATATTAGATAGCTATTATAGTAGTAGAGATAAGCCTTCACCAGCAATAGTATTAGAAAATAAATATTTACTTTGCCATAATGATAGTAATAAACATTGGGATAAATTTCAATCATCATTTAATGACACATTTGTTAGAATTAATGAGGAAAGGCAATTTTTAAATTCTCAAAGTGTAAAAATTATTGATGAAATTGAAAATATAAAAAAATTATATGAAAAATCTAAAAATGAATATATTGATTCTCACTGCTGGAAATTTACACCATATACTTTTAGAAATATTATATATATATTATTCAATACAGGATTTATAAATCTTAAAATAGATAGAATATATAAAACATTAAAAGGATCAAATGAATTTTATGTTATAATGAAAAAATAAAAAATACAAAATACTTATAAATTTGGTAATAATCGTTCAGACCATTTTTTAAAATACTCATCTTTTTCTTCTTCAGTAGTATATAATTTAAAATATTTATCATTTTTTAATGAAATATTAAAATAATGATTAGGAATGTAATAATATTTTTTAAATAATTTATAGACATTTTTATAGTCTTTATTTTCACTAATATTATCCGGAATAATATTTACATTCATTTTAAATATATTACTCAAAATTTTATCCCATATATCAATATCAGTAAAACGAAGTTTTATAAAATGAATATTATTTTTTGATACCATATTATATTTTTTTTCAAAATCAAAAGAACTAAATTCATCTAATCCATAATACTTCATAATTTCATCTATTGATTGGAATTCTTCAATATTATATAAACAATTATGATTAAAATAGGTTATTAGATCTTGTATTTTATTACATTTTTTATAATTTGGACAAAACTTTTCAATACTTTGAAAAAAAGATGATATTTTTCTTTCAATGGGTGTTCTATATACATCAATTATGTAGATATTTTTGTTAGTTTTTGAATTATAATCAATTACATCAAAAATAGTGTATTTTGTTTATTTATAAAAATTAACAAAATCATCTTGATTATGTACATGAAATGAATTATAATACTGACTAAAGGTTTTGTGTAATGTCATACTTCCACATTTTGTAGAACAATAAATAAATACCTGAATATTTTTAAAACTGTTATCAATATCAATAGATGATGTCATATTAATTTATATAATAAATATATAATTTATATTTGTTATAAATACTAGATAATCCTTTTAATTTTAGTAAAAGGTAATAATGTCATTTGTTTTAATCTTTTATATAAAATATCATTTGTAAAAAAAATATTTAATCCCTTATTTATACTAAGTTCTCCAATATTTAAAAAACAATTCTTAGTTTTAAACCATGTAGTCATTTTTAATTCATAATGATCAATTACATCATTTTGATTTTTTATTAAATGTTTTTTTTTATTATAATTACGTATAAATAATGGTATAACGTTATATTTTAATACAAATAAATATGATTGATAATGATATTGTTGCTGTGTAGAATCATTATAGCCATAAAAATCTACATTGTATTTATGTGCCAAATTAAAAAAATGATTAATTGGTGCATGTATTATAAATGAGTCATTAGTAAAAACTACATAGTTATATGTATAGTATTTTACATTTTCTAAAGCATTTATCCATTTTCCAAAATCATAAGTAGAAAAATTCTGTGTTTCAGTATATTTAATATTATTATATTTTGAACATTCTGCTATAATTTGCTGATTATATGGTAATCCAATAGTATTTATTAATAAAATATCAATGCATTCATAGTCAAAATATTTGATATTTCGTTTTATAGCAGATAATTTAATTTCTGAATCACAATGACATGCCATAATAACTAAATATTTAACATTATTTTCATTTGGATTATAATTATTTGATCTTTTTTGGAAAAATTTTGAATTACAATACTTTGTTAAAGCTATATCATTCATAATAGTAATATAATAATCAATATTTAAAAATAATAATTATAACATAAAAACAAAAAGATAAATTAAATATATTTTTATTATGATTTAAATATAATAATAATAAGAATAATATAAATATTAAGTTTAATTAATAATGAGAAAACAGATAAAAATACAGCACATTCATATATTGAATTATATGAAAAATTATTAAATAACAAAAGATATTTATCTAAAAATATTTTAGAAGTAGGTGTTCAAAGAGGTGGAAGTATCAGGTTATGGCATGATTATTTTGAGAATGCAACTATTTATGGATTAGATGTTAATCTTTCATATGATAGTATATTGAATGAGCCTAGAATAAAAGTATTATTAGCGGATGCTTATGATGAGAAATTTTTTAAAAATAATTTTCTAGGAAAAATTCATTTTGATATGATGCTAGATGATGGACCTCATTCATTAGAAAGTATGATACAATTTATAAAATTATATTCTCAGGTATTAGCCGATAATGGTATCTTAATTATTGAAGATGTACAATCTATTAGATGGCTTGATGAACTTCAAAAGGCTGTACCTGAACATTTAAAGCAATATGTAGAAACATATGATTTACGACATATTAAAAATAGATGGGATGATATTGTATTTGTAATAAATAAACAAAAATTACAAAATAATTAATTAGATACTAAATTATAACGGCAAGGAAAATAGCCATTATCTGCAAAATATTTATATGAACCAGTTGATTTACGACAAACATCGCCTGGTTGATGCTCTGCATACTCATAAAAAGCATCACTATCTATCCATCCACCAAATAATAGAACATGTTGACTAGGTTTTAATATAGCATCACCCTTTTTCATATCAGACTTATTAATTTTAGTACATATTTCCTGCATATTTCCAGTCCAATGTCCGCCACCAGATGTAGATGAAGCCCAACAATATGATACATAACCACTACAGTCTTGTCTATAACCATCTGTTGTAGCAGATTGTGAATATGGTACTTTTTGGTCAACCCAAACTTGTGCGCGTTGCATTATTTGATCACGAGTAATAGATGATGCTGTTAATGTAGAATTTATATCAAATGCACTATATGATGATAAAAATGTAAATAAAAATAAAGACAAATAAAGAAACATTATATAATTAGTTTAGAAATATTTAAGTTCTAAACTAATTTAAAACAAAATACACAATACACTTGTATATTCAATATTAACATTTACACAATATTTAGCAATTTATTCATATACTCAATTTCAGCTTGTTGTGTAGATATAATATTTTCAGCAAGTCTTTTCACACGTTCAGATTGTGTTTTCTGTAAAATTTCATCACTTGTTAGTAAAGCCATTGAATGATGTTCAATCATTTCGCTTAAATACTCTTTATCATAAATATATACTTGATATCTATATAAATAAATAAATATACCAATTATAAGCCCTAGAAATAAGTAATAAAAAATACTAATAGAACCCATATGAAAGTCATACATAGCTACTTCTAAAATTCCCATGCTAAAAGCCATAACACAAGACATATAAAATTTACCCAAACTTGCACGAATATTAAGTGACTTATTTGTCATCAATAAACTCATTAAAAAAAATTGGATTATAAAACTTCCCAAAATCATTATAAATAATGAAAGATGTAAGTTCATTTATTATTATAATACAAAATAAACAAAAAAATAATTCATTATAATTATAATAAATTATTTAAAATGATAAATAATTGAATATACTAATTATTTTAAATAGTATTATTATTCAAGTTATTAAATGCCATATACTCATCAATGTCATCACTAGATGTATAAGTTGTTTCCGGCATTAATTTAACAAATTGTGTAAATGTTGATATATTCATTAACTTACCAAAAGCATTAACTACATATAAAGGAGAACCATCGCCAGAACGTAAATCAATACGATTAGGATAATTACAAACAATCATTCTAAATGGAGATCTATTACTAACACCTAAAATATGTGTTATTTTTTCCTGTCCAATAGTTGATAAACAACTCATACTGAAATCTAATTGTTTTTCTTGTACTGTCTTAGTTGACCAATCATTATCAACTACCCAAGTCAAAGAGTTAAAGGTAGCATCTGAAGCCTTTGTTGCACATACATTAATAAAATTAAAAGGAGTAGAAGTTAAAACATTTGACTTAGTTTTTAATATAACAGTTGCGGTTTCTCTTGTAGACGCATTAAATCCTAAGTTTTGTATAAAAAACTGAGCAGCATTTGTAGAAAAATCATAACCTGTACCCGTAGTGTATCTAACAAATTCAGCAACTAAATCACCATTATTATTTGTAGTAAATGTGTGACCATATAATACTAATTTGATAGAATCTCCAGTTATTAAATCTAAATGTCTATTTTCAATTGAAACACTATCTAAATTCATAAAAGGTAAAAATCCTTCTGTTTCAATATTAATAACATTGTTTCCAAATTGTCCGTAAAAATCTTCTGTTGATAATCCAGGAGAAATAATAGTGTAATCTTGTGTAAAGGATAAATCATATGACATGTCACTGCGTGAATTAAACTTACCATCAACAAATGTATTATCAAACTTATTATAAATATTTGTATCAATTGCTATAGAAGTATCAGGATCCGTAATACTATCTACAACACCATCATAATTATCTACATCATAGTTCTTTAATTTATGAATATATCCATCATAAACAGTGTTAATTAATAGTCCGTTATCTAATGTAGAATGCGCTGAATAACCCTTATATAACTTAACATTTACTTTATTACTAGGAATATATATGTTTCGTTTATTCATAGCTGAATTATAAACTCTATTAATATATTTTTCATTATTATTAAATTCAACAGTCATATCATTTATAACACGAGTTCCTAAAACTAAGCCATTACTTGTTCCAAAACCAGACGCAAAAGGATTATGAGAATTAATTTCCAAGTTAATATCAAAATATCTTGTTGTTCTAGTAGCAGTATTAAAATTATATGGCATGCTAATAATATTATCTGTAGCAATAGCTTCAATAACATGCTGAGGTCTAGGTAATAAAAAGTATCCAATAAAATCTTGTACTATAATTGGAGCAAATTTAGCAAATAGATGAGACTCTGTTACTCCATCAGGGTGTAATATATGTCTACCTTCATTTAAATCAGCATATGTTATAGTATCAATTCTGGTTGCTGCTGACCAGTCAAATGAAGCTGGGTCACCTACATATTGTTCAGCAAGATAATCAATTTGCATTGGAGGTGTTGTATAGTAAAAATCAAATATTTCCTCTATAGTATTTCTAATCCAAACTCTGGAAGCAACAATATTCATAGCATTAGAACCTGTGTAATTTCTAATAGAATAATAGTTTGTAAATACTACACCTTCAGCACTAGTAACAGCATTTACATCACCTAAATTAGTAGTATTAAAAGGATTACTAATAGTCCATTTATACGCATCAAAAAGAATAGTAATGGGTTGGCTCATTACAACATCTTGACTAGTATATGAAGTATTTACATTTCTAAATCTAGAAAGATTACCATTAAATTTAAGATTTAAGTCACCTATAGTTCCACTTAAATCATCAACAATATGTGTAGAACCATTATACAAATTATCAGCAGTATCATTGTATGTTGTAACAACACTACTAGCATCAGTATTTACTATTTTCATATTAATTTGAGTAGGTGTGCGTGTCCATCTAAACTCCTCATAAGTAGCAGGAGAAACAGCGGTTCTAACAGAGTTACCACGATAGAAATTAATATCAATATTACGAGCAAAAGAATCTCCAATTACTAAGCCATTGTCAAATGTAACTTCAGTAACACTATCATATGTTCCAGCATATCCATTATATAAAGAAGCTTCTAAATAATCACCTAATAATGTATAATTTGCATTATCAAGAATGGCAGTATAGAAAATAAATGTTAATTCAATACCATCAATAACTTGTAATTTAGTTAGAGTATCAGCCATCTTATATGTATCAACTGAAGTAACAGTCAAATCTTCAGTCCAAGAAGCACCATTTGCATCAGGAACAGTAATAGTTACATTCTTATAACTTTCAATAATATGAAATACAGGTCTGCGCGAAAATAACACATTAAAACTAGAAGTAGCTTTTACTCCATTTGTTACAAAATTAGCCCAAACAACTCCATTACTATCAGTAACAGTAATAGTTACATCTGGTTGTGTAGAAGGTTGACCAGGTACAGGACTAGATGTTACAGTAGCAGTCAAAGAAACAGATGTACCACCATTAGGCATTAAAATTGATGATACATCATTAGAGTTAGCCCAAGCAGTAATATTCTCAGCATCTGCTAAAGTATTAATATCCCATTTTTTAGCAGCTACAGAGTAACTAGTAAGTCCAGTACCAGTACTTAATTCAATATAATATAGTGGTTGATCTAATACAACATTATTATTTGAACTAGTAGTAATATCAATAGATGCATCAATACTACCAGCATTATTATTTAATGTAAAAGTAGTAAAACTTCCATGTGCACCATCAAAGTCATATGAAGGACTTACATCAGACCAGCCACTTACAGAAGAACCATCTCTCTTTTGAACAACCGCAGTAAAACAATATAAATTAGAAATAGCAAGATTTAATCTTGATGTTCTTCCTGTGCCAATAATCTGTCTACTAGCCTTTGATTGACCATAACCTAAAGTATTAAGAGTAGATAAATATGAAGAAGTTAAATTAATATATTTTATATAACTATCAGGTAGAACAGTTCCATTTGTTTTATGTACTAATGTATGATATACTGTTCTAATAACAAGTTCTTTACCGGTTATTTTTATATTTTTATAAGCTCCAATATTAAAAATAAAACTAGGTGTTGTAGTTCTAGATTCAACATTTCTAACTAAATTATAATTACCTAGCAAATTTTGAACAGCAGGTGTTAAACCATCTGCAAAAGTATAATCACTAGATAAAGTTAATACATCTGTAGAAGGTGCTGGGTTTGTTCCAGTTAAACTAATATCACTCTCAAGAATAGTACCAGAACCAGATAAACCACTATAAGACCAACTGTAGGTTATAGAAATATTTAGACTATCTTGATTATCAGATGTACTATTTGTTGCTAGTGTGAAGTTAATAGGAATAATACCTGTATTTCCAGTGGAAGATGAAACATTTGTCATAATGTTATTAATAGATTTACCAAAAATACCAGCAATGCCTAAATCTGTTTTTAAAACAGATCCACTAGATAAACTAGAAGACCAATTATTAGTAAATGCTGAAGACAAACCTGTTTTATTAGATAACTTGATACGTAAATCAGTAGTATTAGATTGAGATACATTTTCAATAGCATTATAGTTAATATTTGTTCCAATAACAGTAGCACTTGTATATGGTAAAGGTCCAGTAGCACCATCAACATATAAAGAGTCTTCATTACTTAAATATTGGGTATTAATTAAATGAATAATAGAAATCTCATTACTAGCTAATAAATTAGCAGCATTAGCGCTAGATGTAAATGTGTAATCTGAATTTGTATTAGTTCCAGAGTTACCATCTTGAAATACCGCAGCAAATCCATTATCTATTCCAATATAGTTTGAACCAGAAAATACAGCACCAGCTGCAGCAGTGCTAGGAAAAATTGTAGTAATATCAAAATTCTCATAATAACGTGAACGTCTATCATTAGGTAATATAGATGAGCTTAATACACCTTCACTAGCATCATATACAACTCTAAAATCAGTATAACTACTTGTATTTCCAAGATCACTATCAGCTCTATGATAAGCAGCAGAAACACTTGTACTAGGTTCAGTAAAATAACTTCTAACCCAGTAATCATTTTGATATTGAGACGCATTCAAATTTTCATCAGTATCATGAGGAACAGGATTTCCATTTACATCATTTGTAATTACATCAACACGATTAATTAATAAATCAGCATTAGAACCGCTAAATGTACGATTAGCAATAAGGTCACCATTCATAATTTCAACAGTTTGAACTGAATTATTAAAATTTTGTCCTTCTTCAGCACACTTACGCATATAAGTTGTATTACGTTTAACATCAGTATCATCAGTAGTAAATCCTCTAAAAGGACCAGATCCTACAATTGTACCATTGGTATAGTAACCACCTTGAACACCATCTCCAACGGTATTATAATCTTTTTCACGAATTGTTAAACGATATTCAGAACCAACATAAGGTAATTCATTTACGCTAAATAAATCATTAAATTCAGTCACTGTTAATGAAGTTGGTAAATTAGACCCAGGATCAGAAGGAACCATAGCCAATGTTGTTGTAGAAGAACCTGATGCAGAGCCAGAAACAACTATTGAATTAGGTTGTTGGGTTAATTTAACAGCACCAAAAAAGACCTCATCATTAGGTGCACTATGTTTATCATCAGCAATACCAATAAATCCAGAACCAAAACCAACATTATTTCCAAAATAATATTGTCCACTTGAATTAGTTAGTGAACTTGCAGCATTAGTAATATCATTACCAATACTTAACATATTATTTGTAGGGTCACGAGATACTATTTTCTCTGTGTAAATAGAATCAGTACTATTAAAAACAGTATGTTCATAAATAGACAAAGGATCTGTTTTATTTAAATCAGGATTTGCGGTTGCTAGGCCGCCATTTAAATAATTAGAATAGCGACTATTAACTGCTTTTTCAGCATTAAAATTAGATGAAGAACTATCAAAAGTTACAGTATATTTATTATCTATACTATCTTCATTATCTACAAAAATATGCTCAGTATTATCAGTTTGAATAACCAACTGAGAATCGTAGTATGAAGCAGAATCATTTGTTATATAAACACTACCAGAAGCATTTGTTCCTAAATTAGAACCAATAGAACCACTTGTTGTAGAAAAAGATAAATGAGCAGAATTATCAACAACACCTTTTAAATTATCATAATCATGTTGAGCAGCAATAGCAAAAACTGAACCTAAATCATGTTGTTGTTGATTAATTAAAAGATGTGTTAGCTGCTGTGAACTACCAGAAGCTGGTGTAATAAGAGAAAAAGATGTATTCATATTACCACTAGGGGCAGAAGTATTAAAAGTTTGAATGTCTTGCGACAACATAGCCTTAGCTAAAGCAGTTTCTGTTTCATTAATCATTCCAGTATCTGTTTGTTCATACTTAGTATACTTAGCGGCTGTATTATTATACAAGATAGTAGGAGGAGCCATTATATTAATACTGAACAAAAAAAAATGATAGTAAAATTTAAATATTATTTAATTAGAATAAATTAGAATTCCCTAAAAATTAAATATCTATCATTTTATTCTAAATATATAAAACATCTAACAAATCTTATATTTTCTACTTATAGCATATTTATATCCAATATCAACTAATTTTTGTCCATTATCAAAATTTAATGAATTATAGTCTTTTAAATACTGTGGACTAACAAAATATTTATTAATTTCACCAATCGGATTTTTACAGTTTTGATTAAGTGTTGCCAATGGATTATTAAAATTACTAAAAACAATGTCTAATGTGCGTTTAAACATATCTTTTAATGATGTAATTGGATTATTATTATATGTATAGCCTTCATATGGTGTAATATAAGTAATATTCAAATAATCTGTTTGTCCCTTTACTTGTAGTAATTCATTGCTCAATGTTCCACCATCGGCATATAATTGACCATTGTAATTTATAGGCGGAAAAATACCAGGAATAGCAGATGATGACATTAGTAATAATACCTTATTTACATCATCATTATCTTCAAATGTAAATACATCAAGATTTCCGCTGTATAAATTTGTAGCACCAATTAATGTATGAACAACTGGTTTTCCGCGCATGCCATTAATAACAGTTGTAAGTGTATTAAAAAGTGGTTCAGTATTTAATAATGATACACCAGTAAAAGGTTCTAAATTATATATTAGCAAATTATGTATGTTTGCATACATTTTCTCAGCAGCTTTAACACCAGTTTTTAAGTTAGAAAAATAAGATAAGAACCCAGCATTTAGAGCACCGGCTGAAATACCAGTATATAAATCATAAGATTTGGCATCTGTTTCTATAATGCGCTTTAAAATTCCAATTTCAACAGCACCAAACGAACCACCACCTGAAAGTGATAGCTGATTAAATGCGTTTGATATTGAACATAACTGGATAACTAGAGCAAAATACAATATAAAATTTAGTAATGATAACATTTGCTGTATTTTAGTATACTATTATAAAATAATATAAGCATATTTTTATATTATTTTATTTATTGATTTGTTAGTTTATCATTTTATCAATCTATTTGCACCGTCTTGTTTTATTATTTTTTTTTCTTATATTTTTAGTTATATTATGTTTTGATTTAATATATTTTTTAGCAAATTTAATAAGCTCACTTTTATTTTGAAGAATTAAATCAATAATATTTCTATAAAAACTGCGAAATTCACTGCGTCTTTTAGCTAGTTCATTAATATCAAACCATTTAATTTGTGTCTTTTCAAAGATTTTTGTATCACGAATAATTGATGATGCAAGACGTTTTTGTAAAAAACGTTGATTATTATTGTAATAATATGGTAAATACATATCATAATCCATTGGAAATATATGGCATCTGTATGTTCCATAACCATTATCTGACGTATAATCAATATTATATGTGCCAAAACGTAATAATAATTTTCTTATATCAGCAGAAGAACCAAGAAACCCAGTCATTTCTTCACCACCTTCTCTTACAGCAGTTTGTAAGAAAGTTTCTCCTTTATCGGTTCCACCTCCAAAATCAGACCACCCAGGATTTTCATCAATATCACGTTCTTTTCCAAATAATAATAAAATTTTGCCATTATGAACTGTTATTGGTAATATACTAGCACCCATAATATAATAATTTATAATAAATTATTATAATTTTATTATAAATTATTATAAAAGAATTTTATAATCTAAATAAAATATAAATGGTACTAACAAAAAAACAAAATAAAAAACGAAAAAATAAGACACAACGCAATAATAATCGTAAAGATAATAATGAAAATAAACCAAAAAATCTAGGTATTATTATTTTACCAAATAATACACCAAAAGATGTAGCTGAAATTAGTCAAAATATTAATGATGAGCTAGAAAAATCATCTTCTAGAGTTCCAGTAGAATCATATAGTCCAACAATTAATAAAGAACTAGTATCTTTAGTTTCTGTTCAAAGAGAACCAGTATATAATTGTAATAATGAAGAAGCATTTTTACTAAAAGCTCCTCTTCAAATTGGTATACCTGGATATATATATGGTAAATATTGTAAGCATTATAATTCACCACAAGCTAAAAAATTCTTATTAAAAAGTCTAAGAGCAAATAAACATGTAAATCCAGAGAAAATTATACCACCAATACAGGCAATGGGTAATTGCTGGTTTAATACTATGTTTGTAACTCTTTTTGTTAGTGATAAAGGTCGCAAATTTTTTCATTTTTTTAGACAACTAATGATTGAAGGAAAACAAAAAAATAATCAGCATATTCCTGAAAATCTAAGAGATGGATTTGCTTTATTAAATTACGCAATAGACGCATGTCTTACTGGTAATAAATATGCGTATATTCTTAATACAAATACAATCATAAAACAAATATTTGACGCATTACCTACTAACTATAAGGAAGCTTACAAATATATTAAGGATATCGATGAAGCTGGTAATCCTATACGTTATTATATTAGTCTAATTAATTATTTAAATAATAAAGATTTACAGCTTGAATATTTCCAAAATGTTAATAATAACTGGAAAGAGCAAATTATTGAAAAAATGAAGAAACATCAAGGCAATCACGCTCCACATGTAATTGTTCTTGAATTTTTTAATGATGAACAACCAACAACTAACAAACCATCTAGTTTCTATTTAAATGAAAATAAATATGTACTTGATAGTTGTGTTATTAGAGACACCGGTAAGTATCATTTTTCATCTTTGCTAACATGTGATGGTAAAGAAATGGCATATGATGGTATGAGCTATCATCGTCTTGTAAAATTTAATTGGAAAAAACATATTAATACAGGATATCGATGGCAATTTAAAGGTTCAGAAGATGGTGGGAAAAATCTAACATGGAATTTTATGAAAGGATATATGATGTTAATTTATTACCGTGTCTAATATAGCATCTGCTATTTTTTTACCACCTATTTCTGATGGTTCAATAGCATTAGTAAAATCTGAATTATTCATCATAAATTTGTTAGTTTGTATGACATTTAACTCATTATTTTCAGCAAAATCTGTTAATAAAGAGTTCCATGTATCAATATATGGATAAAAATTCTTAAAACGGGGATCTAATGGATAATATAAATTTAATAAATATATTTGGGGATTAGGAAAATTACTTTTTAATGAATGTATAAATGTAGTGTATTGCTGAAAAAATGCTTCAATCATTTCATTGGATAAACTAGTTTTGTTTCCTATTCCAGGTTTACTAGACAAAATATTATTACCTCCAGCAGATATAAAAATATATGTACTATTAACATTATTTTCTGATGGTATGGCTTCTATTTGTGAATAACAATCTGTAATTACTGCACCATCTTTAGCAAAAAGATAAGTATTGCTATGTTCCGCTTTAATTAAATCAGGAACCGATTTTCCTTCAGTAAAAATATAATTAGTATTATTTAAAATACTGTCTCCAATTAAAATAATAGTCGTATCACTTTTGTTAGTTAGTCCTTCTTTTAAGACACTATTTTGAGACATATATATATTTGTCATTTTTTGTTGCTCTTTATACATACATATACTAACAAATATAACAATAATAGAAATTATAATTATAAAAATAAGAAATAAACTATGCATATTATTCTATAATATATATAAGAATATATAATATGAATATAAACAAAAATAAAAACAGAAACAGTAGAAAAATGACATTAAAACAAAAAATGAGCCAAAAAAGACGAAACTATACACGTAAAATGGTGAAAAGAATAGATCAAAGTGGTGGA
>Ga0255219_1000327_pt1 | contig 13480 bp, 10 predicted proteins | sample Miss_Colum_RepA__FD_183037 | JGI IMG/M metagenome (GOLD analysis project Ga0255219, IMG submission 183037) | Freshwater microbial communities from Mississippi River, Louisiana, United States - Miss_Colum_RepA_8d | ecosystem: Environmental > Aquatic > Freshwater > River | place: USA: Louisiana...
GTCCGGTGGTTGCCCTGGAAGCCATCGAGGCAGGCAGCTGGCTGAAGCGTCTGATGGACTGGCTGCACCTGTTCTTCCTGTCGTTGTTTGGCTGAGCCCCGGCAGATCGTCGGCCCGTCATGACGACGCAGGAGCCGCCCAGACTCGAGTATCCCTGCCCGTACCCGATCAAGGTCGTGGGCGAACACGCCCAAGACTTTGTGGCGGTAGTGCTGGCCATCGTGCAAAGACATGACGCGGCCGTGCGCGCCGAGCAGGTGCGGCGGCGCGCCAGCGCCGGTGACCGCTATCTTTCGCTCACCATCACCATCACAGCCACGGGGCCCGACCAAATCCAGGCCCTGTTCGCCGACCTGAAGGCTAGCGGTCGCGTGCTGGTGGTGCTCTAGTGGCCACCGGCTGGATCTCGTGATTCGTCAACCCTGTCTGCTGCGTTCGCTCGGGCTCCAGCCCTACCAGCCCGTGCTGGCTTCCATGCATGCGTTCGTGGCCGATCGCGCTGCCGCCACCATCGATGAGCTGTGGGCGTTGCAGCATGCGCCGGTATTCACGCAGGGGCAGGCCGGCAAGGCCGAGCATCTACTTAACCCGGGCACCATTCCTGTGGTGCAGAGCGATCGGGGTGGGCAGGTGACTTATCACGGGCCGGGGCAGGCCGTGGTGTATTTCCTGCTTGATGTCAGGCGTCGTGAGGCCGGCGTTCGCGTGTTGGTGGACTTGATTGAGCAGAGCGTGCTGCGGGTACTGGCAAGCTACGGCATCGAGGGTCACCTCCGCGCTGGCGCGCCCGGGGTCTACGTGGCGGAGCGCAAGATCGCGGCGCTTGGGCTGCGCATCCGCCGAGGCTCGTCGCTGCATGGTCTCAGTTTCAACATCGACATGGATCTCGAACCCTTTCGCCGCATCAATCCCTGTGGTTATGCCGGGCTACAGTGCACGCAGTTGCGGGATCTGCTGCCTGCACCGACCCCCGCACTTTTCGCCGATGCGGAGAGCAGACTTGTCCGGGAATTGCTGGGGGCGCTGGTATAATCTCCATGCTCCGCGACCTCCGTGGGCTCCAGTCAGGGCTCGATCTGAGCGCTCGTGCTGGCCCCGGTCCCTTTCATCGTAAGCTGAGAATCGCATGTCAGACCCCACCATGATCGACCCTGCCGCTGCCCCGCCCAAGAAAGTCGTGCAAGGTGAAAAGCTCCGTGGCGCCGACAAGATGGCGCGCATACCGGTCAAGATACTGCCCACGGTCGACCTGCCAAAAAAGCCGGACTGGATCCGAGTGCGCATGGGCGACGCCGGGCGAGTAGGAGAGATCAAGGACATCCTGCGCCGGCACAAACTGAGTTCGGTGTGCGAGGAAGCGTCCTGCCCCAATCTCGGTGAGTGCTTCAGCGGCGGCACCGCCACTTTCATGATCATGGGTGACATCTGCACACGCCGCTGCACGTTCTGTGACGTGGCACACGGGAGGCCGAATGCACTCATGGAAAACGAGCCACTGGAACTGGCCACCGCCATCGCTGAGCTGCGACTGCGCTACGTGGTCATCACCTCGGTGGATCGTGACGACCTGAAGGATGGCGGTGCGGATCACTTTGCCCGCTGCATCGCCGAGACGCGGCGCCTGAATCCCGGCATCAAGGTGGAAGTGCTGGTCCCGGACTTCCGGGGTCGCGGCAGCGTGGCGCTCGAGATCCTCACCCGCACCCGGCCGGACGTCTTCAACCACAACCTCGAAACAGTGAAGCCTCTCTACCTGAAGGTGCGGCCTGGCTCCGACTATGACTGGTCGCTGAACCTGCTCAAGCAGTACAAGGCGCAGGCTCCGGAAGTGATCACCAAGAGCGGCATCATGGTTGGCATCGGCGAGACCAAGGCGGAGGTGATCGGCGTGCTTGAAGACCTCAAGGCCCACGATGTCGACATGGTTACCATCGGTCAGTATCTGCAGCCGAGCCGCTCACATCTGGCCGTGGAGCGCTTCGTGCATCCGGACGAATTCGCCGAGTATGAGCAGATCGGCATGGCGATGGGTTTTCGTCACGTGGCAAGTGGTCCGCTGGTGCGGTCCTCGTATCACGCCGACAAGCAATCGAAAATCTGAGCAGCGTCCTACTCAGCCGTCACTCGCCGAGGTGAGCCGGCGGATCACCGCGACGAAGGCAGCGCCGTATTTTTCACAGCGGCGCTCGCCGATGCCGCCGATGTCGGCGAAGCCATAGAGCGTGGTGGGTTTCAGCCGGCAGACTTCCTCCAGCGTGCGATTGTGCATGATCACATAGGGAGGTACCTGCTGCTCTTCCGCGAGTTGGCGACGGCAATCGCGCAGGGCCTCCCACAGCACGGGGTCGAGATCGCTGGCGCTGCCGGGCAGTGTGCCTCGGCCACTGCTGCGCCCCTTGGCTGGTTTAGGCTTCTCATCCTGACGCAGAGCTACCACGGTCTCTCCGCGCAGCAGCGGACGACAGGTGTGCTCGACCAGACGCAGGGCACCGAAGCGTTCGAGATCCACCGTCAGGAAATTGCGGGCCACCAGTTGCCGGAACACCGAGCGCCAGCGCGCGGTATCAAGCGCGCGGCCGATGCCGAAGACGCTAAGGTGCTGGTGTTCGAACTGCAGGATCTTCTCACTGCTTTCGCCACGCAGCAGGTCCACGAGGTGGTTGACACCGAAACGCTGGCCGCTGCGGTACACCGCACTCAGCGCCATGCGCGCTGCCTCCGTTCCGTCCCAGGTCGTCACCGGTTCCAGGCAGGTATCGCAGTTGCCGCAGGGGGCCGGCAGTTCCTCGCCGAAGTACCGCAGCAGTACCTGGCGCCGGCAGGTGGTGATCTCGCAAAGACCCAGCATGGCATTCAGTCTCTGCTGCTCGGTCCGTTTGTACTCGTCGCTGCCCTCGGAAGCCGCCAGCATCTCCCGCAGCTTGATCACGTCCTGCAGTCCATAGAGCAGCAGCGTGCCTGCCGGCTCGCCATCGCGTCCGGCGCGTCCGGTTTCCTGGTAGTAGGCTTCGATGGTCTTGGGCATGTCGAGGTGTGCCACGAAGCGCACGTCAGGCTTGTCGATGCCCATGCCGAAGGCGATGGTAGCCACCATCACCAGACCGTCTTCGCGCAGAAAGCGCGCCTGGTGCGCGGCCCGTAACTTGGCCTCGAGGCCGGCGTGGTAGGGCAGGGCCTTGAAACCTTCGTCGCACAGCCACTGAGCGGTCTCCTCGGTTTTCTGCCGCGAAAGGCAGTAGACGATGCCGGCTTCACCCGGGGGGCGCCCGCGCAGGAAGCGCAGCAGTTGCTGGCGCGGATTGTCCTTGAGCGTGATGCGGTAGCAGATGTTCGGGCGATCGAAGCCGGCGATGAACTGCTCGGCATCCTGCAGCGCCAGACGTTCGATGATTTCCTGCCGTGTGCGCACGTCGGCGGTAGCCGTAAGCGCCATGCGCGGTACGGAAGGAAACAGCCGCTGCAGCACGCCAAGTTCGAGGTAGTCAGCGCGAAAGTCGTGACCCCACTGCGAGACACAGTGGGCTTCGTCAATGGCAAACAGGGCGATGCGCGCGCGCGCCAGCAAGGCCAGCGTACGCTCACCCTTCAGACGCTCGGGGGCCAGGTAGAGCAGATCGAGCTCGCCCTGCAACAGGGCCTGCTCGATGGCACGTGCTTCGTCGAGCGAGAGCGTGGAGTTTAGAAACGCCGCGCGCACGCCGACCTGGTGCAGCGCCGCCACCTGGTCCTGCATGAGCGCAATCAACGGTGAGATCACCACGCCACAGCCCTCGCGCACCAGCGCCGGGATCTGGTAGCACAGGGACTTGCCGCCGCCGGTCGGCATCAGCACCAGCGCATCGCCGCCGGCGATGACGCGTTCGACGATGGCGTCCTGTGGGTGCCGAAACGCGGTGTAGCCGAATACGCTGCGCAGAACCGCCAATGCCTGCGTCATGCGAAGGCGAGCAGCGGCGTCGGTAGGCGAGGATTGCTGAACTGCAGCACCAGCGTGGCGAGTTCGTCCCAGACCTGGCGCTGCAGCAGTCCCTTGGCTGTCTGGTCCACCACGCGGGCCCGGTCCAGCAGTTGCTGCAGGCTACGTTGGCTGTGTACCTGCAGGGCGTGCTCGGTCAGCTGCACCCGGGTACCCCACAGGCGGTAGCTCTGCACGATGTCGCGTGGGCTGCGGCCCTGATCGCGATCCACCAGCATGGCGCTCAGCTGGCGCAGTTCGCGGGTGAGCATGCCCAGCAGGGCCAGGGCCTCGTCGCCCTCCGCCCGCAGGTGCCCCAGCACCTTGAGCGCTCGCTCGCTGTGGCCGCCAAGGCAGGCGTCCACCAGCGAGAACACGGTGAAGCGCGAACTGTCGGCCACGGACTCCAGCACGGTGGCAAGATCCAGTGTGTCCCCTTGGGCAACAATGCGCAGCTTTTCGATCTCCTGATTGGCGGCCAGCAGGTTGCCCTCCACCCGCTCCACCAGCAGGGCGAGCGCGGCAGGGTCGATACCAAGGCCCTGCCGCCGCAGCCGCTGCTCTATCCACTGCGGAAGTTCCTGCTCCCTCACCGGCCAGATCGCACAGAACAGGGCTTTCTGCTCCAGCGCAGCGAACCACTTGCTGGACTGTGCCTGCTTGTCGACTTTGCCGGTGCTGAGCAACAGCAGGTTGTCCGGATTCGGGTCGGCGAGATAACGCTGCAAGGCCGTACGTGCCGCTTCGTCAAATTTCGTGGGGCGCAGATCGATGAGCTTGCGCTCGGCAAACAGGGACAGGGAGTTATTGCTCTGCAGCAGGTCGTTCCAGTCGTAACCGGGACCGGCCTCGATCACCTCACGCTCGCTATAGCCCTGCTCGCGTGCGGAGCGGCGCACCAGATCGCCGGCTTCCTGCATGAGCAGCGGTTCATCGCCACTGAGCCAGACCAGCGGCAGGGTGAGTTGCTCGAGACGCTGGGGGAGTTGTTCGAGTTTGATCTGCATGAGTACCCTTCGGGTCGCGGTTCCGATCGTAACCGCAAAGTCTCGGAAAAACAGGGCAGCTCCGGCCTCGTCGATCGGACCAACCGCCACATCTGAGCGCCTCGATGAAGGCAAGATCGTGCAGGATCACTTGGCCAGTTCCCGCAGGGCAACCTCTACTGCTTCTGTTGAGACCTGTGCCGTCGTTATAACCCAAGTTGTCACGCTCTCGCCAACCGAAAAATCCCGGTGGCCGTTGGTGTCGGTCCGGCGAGCTCAAGAGAATCAGCTTGAATAATCAACAGGTTAGCCTATACTGCGCGCCCCGCCAGAGGTCCCCTCCCCCATGTCGTCCCCCCAAGAAGTCTCGTTCAGCGAACTCTCGCTGAGCCCCGCTGTACTGCAAGCTCTTGAAACGTCGGGCTATGAGCGTCCATCGCCCATCCAGGCCAAGACCATTCCGCTGCTGTTGGCCGGCCGCGACGTGATCGGTCAGGCGCAGACTGGTACAGGCAAGACGGCAGCATTTGCGCTGCCGCTGCTCAGCAAGCTCGATCTGGCGCAGAAGGAACCGCAGGTGCTGGTGCTGGCGCCCACCCGTGAACTGGCGTTGCAGGTGGCGGAGGCCTTCGAGACCTATGGTAGCGAGATCCGTGGTCTGCAGGTGCTGGCCGTCTATGGGGGCGCTGGCTTTGGCGACCAGTTGCAAGGCCTGCGGCGCGGCTGCCACGTCGTGGTGGGCACGCCGGGCCGGGTCATGGACCACATGCGGCGCGGCACGCTCACGCTCACCGGGCTCAAGACATTGGTGCTCGACGAAGCCGATGAAATGCTGCGCATGGGCTTCATCGACGACGTGCAGTGGATTCTCGAGCAGGCCCCTGCCGAGCGGCAGATCTGTCTGTTCTCGGCCACCATGCCGCCGCCGATCCGCAAGATCGCCAATGCCTACCTGCGGGAGCCAGAGCACGTCACCATCGAAATGAAGACCGTGGCCGCCGAGCTGATCCGCCAGCGCTACTGGCCGGTGCGCGGCACCAACAAGCTCGATGCGCTGACGCGCATACTCGAAGTCGAGGACTTCAGCGGCACCCTGATCTTCGTACGCACCAAGACCATGGCGGTGGATCTGGCCGACAAATTGAGCGCACGCGGTTTCGCGGCGGCAGCGCTGAACGGCGACATGTCGCAGCAGCTGCGCGAGACCACCGTCGAAAAGTTGCGCAATGGCGCACTCGACATTCTGGTCGCCACTGATGTGGCGGCGCGCGGCCTTGACGTTGAGCGCATCACCCACGTCATCAACTATGACATACCGCACGATGTGGAAACCTACGTGCACCGCATTGGCCGCACGGGCCGCGCCGGTCGTGAAGGCGACGCCATCCTGTTCGTCGCTCCGCGCGAGCAGCGCATGCTCGGCATCATCGAGCGAGTCACTCGCAAGAAGATCGGCCTGCTGGAATTGCCCGACGTGGCCGTGATCAATGCCAAGCGCAGCGAGCGCTTTCTCGCGCGCATCAGTGCCACCCTGGCCGAAGGGGGACTGGATAATGAGCTACAGCTGCTGCGCCGTTTCCAGCAGGAACACAACGTAGCACCGCTGGACATGGCTGCTGCACTCGCGCGTCTGCTGCAGGGCGGCAATCCGTTGCTGCTGGAGGCGGGTGCCGGCAAGTCCGCAAGAGAGGCTCGGCCGGAAAGTGCCGATGCCGAATCCGGTAGCAAGCGGCCACGACGCAGCCGCGACGCAGACGGCGCTGCCGAAGCGACCACTGCCGAAGCCCCGCGGCGGCCGGCCCGCTCGCGCTCCATGACGGGCGGTGTGGAGGAAGACAGTCGCCCGCGGCGGCCGTTGCCGCCGCCCGACCTGCTCGGTCCGTCGGAAGCGGGCATGGAACGCTTCCGCATCGAAGTCGGTCACGACCATGGCGTGAAGCCGAACAACATCGTGGGTGCCATCGCCAATGAAGCTGGCATCGACAGCAAGTTCATGGGGCGCATCAGTATCTACGACGATTTTTCGCTGATCGACCTGCCCGAGGGCATGCCGTCTCAGGTATTCCAGCATCTCAAGAAAGTATGGGTTGCCAACCGGCAGCTCGACATCAGTCGCTTCGAGGCCGGTGGCGCCACGGCGCCGGAACGCCCGGCCCGGCCTCCGCGCGAAGACAGGCCGGCATTCGAAAAGCGTGCAAAGCCAGCAGTCGAAGAGGGACGGACGCGTCCCTTCGAAAAAACTGGCAAACCGTTTTTTGACAAGGGCAGCAAACCGGCATTCGAAAGAAGCGCCAAGCCAGCTTTTGCAGCGGGGAAAAAGCCGGCTTTTGCGAAAGGGGACAACCTGGGTTCAGGCAAGGGCGACCAATCGGGCTTCAGCAGGGGCGACAAGCCGCGCGTTGGCAAGGGCGACAAACCGGGCTTCAGCAAAAGCGACAAACCGAGCTTCAGTAAAGGCAACAAACCGAGCTTCAGTAAAGGCGACAAACCCGGCTTTAACAAAAGCGACAAACCGAGCTTCAGCAAAAGCGAAAAGGCGGGCTTCAGCAAAGGCACCAATCCCGGCTTCAGCAAGGGAGACAAACCGAGCTTCAGTAAGGGCGCCAAATCCGGCTTCACTAAAGGCGGCAAGCCCGCGTTCGGCAAGCCAGGCTTCTCGAAGGGCAAGCCAAGCAAGGCCAAATACTAGCAGCGGCCCGGCGGCGCCCGCTGACCCCGGGCCAACTGCGCCGCCCCACGCACCACCTGCTACTGCCGCTGCTTGCCGCGCGCTCAGCGCACCGTTTGGACAAGCCGCTGCTCGCCGCCGGCTGGCAAGGCGAAGCCGCGGGTGAGCGCGGTTTCCACACAGACGAAGCGCGTGTAGTCGTCTGGCAGCAGGTCGTTGAAGGCAGGGCTGCCGCTGGCGCCCGGGTTCCACACCACGATGCTGTCGTGTCCCTGCGATTCCACGACGGTGCTGCCGCCGGCGTGCTGGATCAGTACGGTGGGGCAGGCCTGCAGATGGATACGATCGGTTTCCGCCACGAAGCGGTAAGGCTGCGGCGTGGGCAGGATGGCCCAGTCGCGGGTCTTGTCGGAGTAATCGCCGCTCAGGCCGAGCAACTCGGTGCCCGCTAGATCGGCCACCGCGAAATAGCTGTGCAACGCGGCGCTCAACGGGAAGGGTTGCGTGCCCCGGTTGCGTGTTTGCAGTTCCACGCGCAGTGTCGCGCCTACCTGCACGTGCAGTTGCAGCTCCACCTGACCGGCAAAGCCCGCGCCCTCGGGGTCGGCCAACCGCAGCAGCAGTGACGTGCCAGCGGCGTGATGCAGGCTTTCGACCAGCTGCCAGCGGCGGTTGCGGGCGTAGCCATGGGCTGGGAGGCCCGCCGCGGTATCTGGGTGGGCGCCGAACCAGGGCCAGCACAGGGGAATGCCGCCGCGAATGGACTTGCTACCATCGAGCTTGGCGCGCGGGCTCAGGAACAGGCGCTCACGACCATCGTAGCGGGGGCAATACTGCAGCACCTGCCCGCCATACAGGGCCACGCGCGCCGTGGCGGCGGGATTCTCGATCCGCAGCACGTCGAAGCCGGGGGCGAGGGTTTCGGTGATGATCGAATGATCGAGCACGGGTGGCACTCCGGTTCAGGCAGGGCGCGCGGGCAGGGCAGAGTCCGTCGCCGCTGCAGTCGCCAGCGTACGCAGGCGCAATTCAGCCAGGCTCACCACTTCCAGTCGCGGGTCGGCCAGCACCTGCTGCAGCACACGCTCGCCGATCGCCAGTCGCGCCGGCTGCATGCCCATCACGTGTGAATGGAAGATGAAGATGTACGGCGTGCCCGCCGCAACGGCCTGTTCGAGCGCCTGCTGCCACTGCTGCCAGGCCTGCTCCGGCGTGGCCTTGTGCCACAGCCAGTGGGTGGCGTCCACACCACTCCAGGCGTAGGGCAGTTGCACCAGGGCGGAGCTCACCACACGCGGCCGCGGTGACTCGGCAAAACTGGCGTCTATCTCGTAGCCGAGACGCGCGAGCAGTTGCTGGGTATGGGTGGTGGTCTGGCCGCCGGGTGCGCGGAATGCGGTGGGCGCGATGCCGCAGGCGCGCGTGATGGACTGCGTTGCGCGCTCGCCGAGTTCGTCGATTTCATGCGGGTCCAGCAGATGCCAGATTTCGTGCTGCCACCCGTGCATGCCGATGCAATGACCGCGCGCCACGAACTCGCGCAGCAAGCCGGGGTAGCGTTCGGCACTCCAGCCCTCCACGAAGTAGGTGAGCGGCACGGCGTGGCGCTCCAACAAGGCGAGGAGCGACGGCACCCCCACCTCCAGCGCGTAGTTGCTGCCGGCCGGGCGTGGCTCGAGGATTCTGCCGCGGAACAGGTCGGCGGCGTCGCCGAGATTGTCGAGCGTGAAGCAAACGGGAACGCGGGGCATGCAGGTGGTGGTGAGCTGTGCTGGTGGGGCCGGGGTGGCAACAACAAAACGGCAAAGGGCTGTGCTATGGTACCGCCATCGTGCGGGCAAGTCTGGTAGCGTTCATGAAAACCCCAAGCAAAAGGCCACGGCAGGCAGTCGGTTGGCTGTGCGCCGCCGGCTGCATGGTGGCTGCGTTGCTGCCCGTGGCGCAGGCTCAGGAACCCAAGCACTCCAGCAAGCCACCGCTGCATGGCAAGCACTGGGTCGCCATCACTGGCAAGCCGCTGGCGGCGTCTGCCGGCGCGCTCACCTTTGCCAAGGGCGGCAACGCCGTCGATGCCGCCTGCGCCATGCTGGCAGCGGCTGCCACCATGTGGGACACGCTGAGCTGGGGCGGTGAAACCCAGGCGCTCATCCACAATCCCAAGACCGGCAAGGTCATTGCCATCAATGCGCTCGGTGTCGCGCCCACCGCCGCCACGCCCGAGCAGTACCGTCAGCGTGGACTGCAGCACCCGCCGGAATACGGTCCGCTGGCGGCGATCACGCCGGGTACCCCCGGCGGGCTGCTGGTGATGCTGGCCGAATTCGGTACCCTCAGTCTGGCCGAGGTGCTGGGGCCGGCCATGAGCATGGCTGCCGGGTATCCGATCGAGCAGAACATGGTCGACCAGCTCAACGTGTACGCCCCGCTGCTACGGGCCTGGCCCGACAGCCGTCGGATCATGTTGCCGCACGAGCGCGAAGGTGAGCAGGCCGGCACGGGAGCTCCGGTCGCCGGTGAACTGTTCGTGCAGCAGGACCTGCTGGTCATGCTGGGCAAGCTGGTGGAGGCCGAGCAGGAGGCGCTGCAGGCGGGCAAGACGCGCAAGCAGGCCATCCTGGCCGCTTACGACCGCTTCTACAAAGGCGACATCGCCCACGAGATTGCGCGTGCTACCCAGGCCGCCGGCGGTCTGATCACCGAGCAGGATCTGGCCAACTGGCAGGTGCACATCGAAGAGCCAGTGATGACAACCTACAAAGGCATTGACGTCTACAAGCTCAACACCTGGGTGCAGGGGCCGGTACTGCTGCAGACACTGAACCTGCTGGAAGGATTCGACCTGCGCGGCATGGGCTATAACTCGGTGGAGTACATCCACACGCTCTACCAGGCCATGAACCTCGCGTTTGCCGACCGCGATTTCTACTACGGGGACCCCTATTTCCCACCCGAAGAGCCCGTTGCCGGCCTGCTCAGCAAGGACTACGCGCGTGACCGCGCCAAGACGATCAACCCCACCCGCAATGACGCGCTCGCCAAGCCCGGTGACCCTTACCCGTACCAGCAGGGCAGCAATCCCTACCGCCAGTTGCTCGAGGCTTGGCAGCCGCGCACTGACCCACACGCGCTGGCCAGCCGCGACGCCGAACGCGAGCGGCGAGTCGGCACCACCTCCATCCAGGCCGCCGACGCCGAAGGCTGGCTGGTGTCGATCACGCCGAGCGGCGGCTGGGCGCCGGCCTTCATCGCCGGCACGAGCGGGGTGGGTCTTTCCCAGCGCCTGCAGAGCTTCGTGATGGATGCCGCCGAGGCCCAGAATCCTTTCAACGTGATGGAGCCCGGCAAGCGGCCGCGCGCCACGCTGTCGCCGGCGCTGGCGCTCAAGGATGGCAAGCCCTTTCTTTCGTTCGCTGTGCAAGGGGGCGACTTCCAGGACCAGAACCTGCTGCAGTTTTTCCTGAACATGGTGGAGTTCGGCATGGATGTGCAGCAGGCCACGGAAGCGGCCAACATGGGCAGCTACCAGAACCACACGTCGTTCGGCGAGCATCTCAGCGAGCCCGGCAAGTTGCTGCTGCGCGCCGACACCCCGCTCGACACGATGTTCCGGCTGCAGGACATGGGCTACAGCATCGTCAACGAGGGCAAGACCTCGGGCCCCATCAACGCCATCTTCGTGGACCAGGCGCACGGCACGCTGATGGGCGGGTCCAGCGACTATGGTGATGACTACGGTGTGGCGTGGTAAGTTTGCCGCCTTTTGCGAGTTGCTGACTGTCGATGCTGCCCACCCCGGTTATCCTCCATCCTGTGATTCTGTCCGGCGGCAGCGGCACACGGCTTTGGCCGCTGTCGCGAGAGTCGTACCCGAAGCAGCTGTTGGCTCTCACGGGAGAGGATACGTTGCTGCAAGCCACTTTGCTGCGTGCGCGTGGACTTCGCTCCAGTACCTTGCGTGTTGCGGCACCAATCTTGGTCTGCAATGAAGAACACCGCTTTCTCGTTCGCGAACAGTGTCAGGCGATCGATTGCACGCCGGAGGCAATTTATCTCGAGCCGGCCCCCCGCGGGACCGCGCCCGCCATTGCCCTTGCCGCGTTGCATTTGGTGGAGTGTACGCAGAACGCAGAGGCGTTGATGCTCGTGCTTCCGGCGGATCACCTCGTTCGCGATCAGCTGGCCTTCATCCGTGCCGTGGAGGCTGCTGCCGCGGCCGCCAGTCTAGGATACCTCACGACATTCGGAATCACTCCAACCCATGCCGAGACCGGTTATGGGTACATCCGTCGAGGTGCAGCCCTCGATGGGCTGCCGGGTGTCGAGGATCTCGCGTGTTTTGTAGAGAAGCCTGACGCCGCAACCGCCGAGCACATGCTGCAAAGTGGCAACCACAGCTGGAACAGCGGCATGTTCATCTTCAAGGCCGGACGCTACCTCGAAGAGCTCGCCCACCAGAATCCCGCCATGTTGGAAGCGGTGACTGCAGCTTGGAACCAGCGCACGTCTGATCTCGATTTTCAGCGCCCGGACAGCACCTGCTTCGGGCAATCACCGACAGATTCGATTGATTACGCCATCATGCAAGGGGCCAGTCGTGCCGCCGTCGTAGCTGCTGATATCGGCTGGAGCGACATTGGGTCGTGGAGTGCTCTCTGGGAGGCGATCAACAAGGATGCGGCCAACAATGTCATTGCTGGGGATGTCCTGGCCTTTGGCACGACCAACAGCTTCCTGTGGAGCGACAGCAGACTGTTGGCGGTGGTTGGTGTCGACAACCTCGTCGTGGTGCAAACACGCGATGCCACCCTGGTGCTGCACAAAGACAAAGCCCAGCAGGCGAAAGACGTCGTTGCGGGCTTGCGGGAGCAGGTCCGCGCTGAAGCTTCCCAGCACGCGCGAGTCTATCGGCCCTGGGGCTGGTACGAGGCGATCGATCGTGGAGAACGGTTTCAGGCAAAGCGTCTGATGGTCAAGCCGGGAGCGAAACTGTCGTTGCAAATGCATCATCACCGCGCCGAGCATTGGGTGGTTGTGAGCGGTGTGGCGAAGGTGACCATACAGGACAAGGAAATGCTGCTGGTCGAAGATGAGTCGACCTACATTCCGGTTGGACATCGTCACCGTCTGGAAAATCCTGGCAACGAACCCCTGCATGTCATCGAAGTGCAGTCCGGGGACTATCTGGGAGAGGATGACATCGTTCGCTTCGAAGACGTTTACCAGCGTGTCTAAAGACTCTGTCGAGGGATCGCGCGGCCTGTGAGGAAACGCGCGAGCAGCGGAATATTCAAGCAGGGAGTGGCTGAAAATACCGGAAACGGTAGATCAGGACTCCTTCAAGTCGGGTTTGATTAAGGTGATTTTGATTCTCGGTGCGACCGGACAAGCCGGTTGGGAGCTTCAGCGCAGTTGCGCGTCATTGCGCGGCCTTCGGGTGCTCGACCGTGCTTCGGCACCGCTTGACGATGCGCGGGAACTGGATCGTTTGCTGCGCGACATCCGACCGCAAGCTCTCGTCAATGCTGCTGCCTACACTGCTGTGGACAAGGCGGAGGCAGAACCGGAGTCGGTTTTTGCGGTGAATGCTACAGCGCCCCGGATCATGGCAGGCGTCGCGCGCGAGTTGGACATTCCTTTCGTCCACTTTTCCTCTGACTACGTTTTTTCTGGATCAAAGCCCGGCACTTACACCGAGACCGATACAACAGATCCACTCTCTGTCTACGGCCGCAGCAAGCTGGTTGGCGACGAAGCGATTCTGGCCTCGGGTGCCAACGCGGTGATTTTACGAACCAGCTGGGTGTACTCCGCGCGAGGTCACAATTTCCTGAAGACCATGCTGCGGCTTGGGCGCGAGCGTGAGTCGCTGCG
>Ga0255219_1000334_pt1 | contig 13268 bp, 6 predicted proteins | sample Miss_Colum_RepA__FD_183037 | JGI IMG/M metagenome (GOLD analysis project Ga0255219, IMG submission 183037) | Freshwater microbial communities from Mississippi River, Louisiana, United States - Miss_Colum_RepA_8d | ecosystem: Environmental > Aquatic > Freshwater > River | place: USA: Louisiana...
GCCTGCTGGAAAATCCCTACCGCGCCATGAGCGTGCTCTTCGTGGATACGACGCAGAAGACCGCCGGCGGCCCACTGACCGGCGACCTGCGGGCGCTGCTCGAGCAACGTCCGGACCACCGTCGTGGCCGCAGCGCCAGCCTGCACTATGTGCAGCATGTGGGAGCGGTCGATGCATCGCTGCACATCGACTACGACTACAGCCGCGACAGCTGGGATGTCGAATCACAGGCGCTGGAATTGCAGTGGCTGCAGCCGTGGGGCGACTGGCTGCTGGCGCCGCGCCTGCGCTGGTACAGCCAGCAGGCCGCCTGGTTCCACAGCGACGTGCTGGTGAGCCAGCAGCGGTTTCGCAGTTTTGCGCGTGACGAGAGCGGCCGCGAGATCTGGCTGGACGCCCGCGATCCCTCACAACGCTTCTTTCGCAGCAGCGACGGCCGCTATCTCGACGCCACAGGTCGCGAGCGCGATCCGGCCCTGCTGGATCTCACACCGCAGTTCCAGGACTTCACAGCAGCGCTGCTGCCGGCGCAGTTCTCCAGTGATCCCCGGCTGGCTGGCTATGGAGTACAGAGCGCCGGACTGACGGTGCAGCGACGCCTCGGTGACGGGCTGGTGCTGGAGGCCGCCTTCGATCGCTACCGGCGGGCAAGCGACCTGCAGTTCAACGGTCGCGGTGACAGCGGCTACGCCGATTTCAGCTACTCGCTGGCCAGCCTTTCGCTCACCCTCGATCTCGCCGGCAGCCCGCTCAGCACCGGCCACACGACCGGTTCGTCAGCCGGGCATGAGCATGTCGCCCTGTCCCACGACGCCGCCCCGGCCGGGGTGATGTACGCCCACACCCCGGGCAGCGCCGGCAGCTGGATGGGGGGCTACCGCCTGCAGCAGCAGGGGCAGATGACCATGCACATGCTCGACGTGGTGTACCACCAGAGCGAACGCTTCAGCCTGATGCTGATGCCCCAGTTCATGACCATGGATCACGCCGGTACGCCGCACGTGCACGCCGGTGACAGCAGCCGCATGCCAGTCAGTGCCTATGCCGACACGGTAGTGGCTGGTCTCTGGCACCGGCCCACCGATGGCGGCCTGTGGCAGCTCACCGCGGGCGTCGGACTGCCGAGCCGGCGTACCGGCGCCACCGACCTGCTGCCCTCACTGCAGTATTCCACTACCGCCAGCGGCTGGCGCTGGGGTCTGCGTCTTGCCGCCAGTGCAGCGCTAGAGAGGCAGCCGGTCGCCGATACCGATCCCGCCCGCAGCCTTGAGCAGAGCGCCTGGCTCAGCTATCCGCTGACAGCGGCCTCTCGCTTGTCGCTGCGCTTGGTTCACAGCAAGGCGCACTTCAGGGGCAGCGGCACACGGCAGGAAACTGCCGTCGCGCTCGGCCTCGCCGGCTCGGTGTTTGCACTGCCCGTCTCGTTGGAGTGGGTGGAGCGCAGCGCCAGCAACGGGATCGAAACGCCGATGGGGCCGATGGCAGGTGGTCAGCTCTGGCTGAGCTGGCAGCTGCCCCTGTAGGATCGCCCGGCGGCGCCTGAACTCCCGCTCCTCTGCCCGATTTTCCACCGACCTGCGGCTCCCCGTGCAGCGCTACGACTTCCCCTTCCACGCCATGGGCACCCGCTGCGAACTGCGGCTGTTTGCGGTCGCTGCCGCCGAGGCCAGCGCCTGTGCGGCGGCCGTGCAGGCCGACGTCGAGCGCCTCGAAGCCAAGTACTCACGCTACCGCGCAACCAGCGAGCTGTCGGCCATCAATCGGGTGGCCGCCGCCGGCGGCACGGTACAGGTCGACGACGAGACCGCCACGCTGCTCGACTACGCAGCCACCTGTCACGCCGAGAGCGAGGGCCTGTTCGACATCAGCTCGGGCATCCTGCGGCGCGCCTGGGACTTCCACTCCGGTCGGCTACCGACCCGCGCCCAACTGGCTCCGCTGCTCGCCCTCACCGGTTGGCAGCGCGTCGACTGGCAGCGTCCCGCGCTGCGTTTTCCATTGGCCGGCATGGAACTCGACCTCGGCGGCGTGGTGAAGGAATACGCAGCCGACAGGGCCGCCACGCTCTGCCAGCAGCAGGGCATCGCGCATGCCCTGATCAACCTCGGGGGCGACCTGCGTTTCGTGGGTGGGCAGCCCGATGGCAGCGCCTGGCAGGTCGGCATCAGCGACCCGGCGCGGCCAGAGTCGGCGCTCACCACCGTGGCGCTACGGGCGGGGGGACTGGCCAGCAGCGGCGACTATCAGCGTTGCATGGTGATCGACGGCGTGCGCTACGGCCACATCCTCGATCCCTTCACCGGCTGGCCGGTGCAAGGGCTGGCTGCCGTCAGCGTGGTGGCGGATTTCTGCGTAGTTGCTGGCAGTGCTGCCACCATCGCCTTGCTGAAGGGCGCCGCCGGCAAGGACTGGCTGGCGACGCTGGGCCTGCCCTACCTGTGGGTGGATCAGGCAGGGGCGAGTGGCGGACCGCTGTTGGGCGCTCCGCCCTGACTCAATTGGCGTTGATGTCGCCCAGTATCTGCTTGCCGAGCAGACTGTGGCGTCGGCTGTAGCTGAAGTAGACGATCAGACCCACGACGGCCCAGGCAAAAAACAACTTGATGGTGTAGCTGCCAAGGCTGATGAACAGCAGCAGGCAACCGGCAGCCGCCAGTGGCCCCAGCACCCACAGGAACGGCGCGCGGAAGTGACGCACGTGGTGGGGCTGTGATTTGCGCAGCACCATCACCCCGATGGCCACCACGAGGAAGGCGAACAGCGTGCCGGAGTTGGAGATGTCGGCCAGTACGTCGACCGGGAATATCGCCGCAAAGATCGCCACCGCCACGCCGGTGGTCATGGTCACCACGTGCGGCGTGTGAAAGCGCGGATGCACGTCGGCGAAGCGGGCGGGAATCAGGCCGTCGCGCGACATGTTGAAGAGAATGCGCGTCTGGCCGTAGAGCATCATGAGGATCACCGACGGTAGGGCCAGCACAGCGGCCAGCGCCACCCAGTTACCGACGCCGGGGTAGCCGAGCTGGCGGAGAATGAAGGCCAGCGGCTCGCGCGAGGCGGTTAGTTCGCTACCGGGCTGTGCACCGGCGGCCCCGATGGCGGCATAGGCCACCAGCAGGTAGAACACCGTGCAGATGAACAGCGAACCGATGAGACCGATCGGGATGTTGCGCTGGGGATTTTCGGTTTCCTCGGCCGCCGTCGATACGGCATCGAAGCCGACGTAGGCGAAGAAGATCGACGCCGCTGCGCCGAGCACTCCCACGCCAGAGAGCGGCGTGCCCCAGCCATTGGGCAGCATGGGTTCGAAGTTGCCCATCTCCACAGCCGGCATGGCCAGCACGATGAAGGCGGTGAGGGCGATGATCTTGATCACCACCAGCACGCCGGTGAACTTGGCACTCTTGGAGGTACCGATCACCAACAGCCAGGTCACGAACAGTGCGATCAGGAAGGCGAGCAGGTTGAAACCGCCGCGGGCGACACTGCCATCCTCGAGCGTGATGGTATCGGCCGGACCGGCCGTCAGGCTGAGCGGCAGCCCAAGACCAGCCTCCCGCAGGATGCCATTCATGTAGCCCGACCACCCGACGGCGACAGCACCCGCCGCAACGGCGTATTCGAGGATCAGGGCCCAACCCACCATCCAGGCGATGCCCTCACCCAGGACGGCGTAGGAGTAGGTATAGGCCGAGCCGGACACCGGCACCATGGCGGCGATTTCGGCGTAGATGAGCGCGGTGAGCATGCAGACGAGGCCGGCGATCACGAACGACAGCAGCATGCCGGGACCGGCCTTGTTGGCTGCTACGGCCGTCAGCACGAAGATGCCGGTACCGATCACGGCCCCGATGCCGAGCAGGATCAGGTGAAAGGCATTCAGCTGCCGCTTGAGCGGACGCTTCTCCGCGCTGGCCAGAATGCTTTCGAGTGTTTTGACGCGCAGAAAATCCATGCTCCAGCTCCCGTGTTTTGAATTGCCATCATTGCCCAACGTCCTCTGCTGCGGCAAGGGCAAACGCCGCACAGTGAACCGGCGACCGGGCCGCAACTCGGTTCGCCCCCTCATACCGGGCGGACACTGTCCCGACCGGGTCCTGCCTTGCCTGCCGTGCTCAATAGCGCAGCGTGTAGTTCACCTTCAGGGAAAGATCGGCATTCACGGCGTGGAAGCGGTTATCGCCGTCCACATCGGAGAGTCCGTAATTGACGACCAGGAATACCTGCTTGCCCGCCTCCGGGATCCAGTGCAGACGACTGTTGATACCCATGAGTTCGGAGACATTGTCGTACTGCAGCAGCGTGCTCCACGACAGTGTGTTGGTGAAGGCGATGCGCGACTGCAGACCGAACAGTCGCGTGGTGAAGTCGCCCGCCGGCAAGTGGATACGGTTCTGCGTGTACTGCAGGCCAAGGCCGAGGTGGCGGTTCGGCCGGATGATGAGATCGGCATTCTGCTGTACGCGCCTGCCATCGAAGTACTGACCCCAGCGCGTGGTGAGGCGACCGCTCACGAGTCGCTGATCGGCGAGTTCCAGACCCAGCATGCCCTCTGCAAAGTGGTAGTTACCCGGCCCCAGACTGACCTGTCGCGCTGCATCGGCGGTCCGATAGATCACGAAGGGCTCTCGCAGCACCTCCTGATTGCTCATTAGCCGCGCGAACAGGTTATCGCCCGTGTTGTTGTTGGCGCTGACGCGCAGTCCGAGGTTCTGGCTGTTGACCGAGCCATCGTCGAGGTACTCGGCGCGGTAGCCGTCGAATGCCGTGTAGACCGAGCGGAACCAGCGCCCCGGTGCCAGAAAATGCCGGTAACCGAAATCCAGTGCATGGTCGTTCATGTCGGTCTGGTTGACGTAGCCCAGCGCCGGACTGAAGTGGCGTTCGATGGCCTTGTAAACGTAGGCCCCGCGCCACCCCTCGTTGTTGGGAAAGCTGAGGCCGAAGCCGTAGGCGGCGTCATCGTCTGTCACACCAGCCATCTGGCTCTGCTGGTAGTACGCAAAAGCCTGCAGGGCACGGCCGCCGGGCAGCCGGGAATTGCGGTAGCGAAAATCGACGCCGCCGAGCGTGGCGTCCTCGTTGGACTGCGGGGCTCCGCTGGTGGCAATCACGCCGATCTGCGATTCGCTCAGCACGTTGAGCACGGCCCTGCCGACGGCGACGTCGCGCTGGCCGACACCTGTGGCAGCATCGGCTTCCTGACTCACCAGCAAGGTACCGACGTTCCAGTCGCCGATGCGGCCGCTGAGCTTCGCGCCATAGTCGATCCCCACTGGTCCGCCGCGACGGTTGAGACCGATGCGCCGGGAAAAGAACGGTCGGCCGTTCTGCGCATTGGCACTCGGTACCGCCGGGTTGGCGCCGCCGGTTTCTTCGCTCTGCCCGCCACCGATCTGGCCGAACTCGAAGATGTCGGCCTCCCGCACGAAAAAGTCACGGCGCTCGGGAAAGAACAGACTGAAGCGGGTGAGATTGACCTGACGGTTGTCGACCTCGACCGCCGAAAAATCCGTGTTGACCGTCAACGAGGCATTCAGCTGCGGCGTCAATTTGTAGAAGAGATCCACTGATGGCTCGTACTGAAATCCTGGTGCCTGCTGCCCGTCGAAGCGCCGCTCTTCGCGCAGGGTCATGGAGGGCACGATGTCGAGACCGACCCCCTGCTGCAGGCCGCTGAGTCCACGCATGGTGCCGGCGATGCTGGGGTTGAGCTGCCGGTTGCGGCTGACCCAGCCGATGCCTTCGTTGCTGCGGCGGATCTCTCGGCGGAAATTGATGCCCCAGGCATCGGAGTCGGGGTTGAAGGAAATGGTCTGGAACGGGATGCGCAGCTCGGAGTACCAACCGTTTTCCACCACCCGCGCGTCTGCCTGCCAGATGCCGTCCCAGTTACCCTGGATGTCGGTGATGTTCTGGTAGAGCCCTTCCCAGCGCACGCCGTTCGGGTTGACCGTGAAGCGGTAGCCATTGCGGCGGTCGAGATACGGGTCGAGGATCACCGAGAAGATGTCATCGGCCACCAGACTTTCACCCTGGCGCAGCACGCTGGCGGAAATCAGCGAGGGATCGCGCTCCTCGAAGAATGCCGACACATAGAGCGCCTCTTCGGTGTAGAAGACCCGCACTTCGGTATCCTGCGACGGCGCACTGTACTCGTAGGGCTGGTACTGGTGCAGGTCGCGCACCACCAGTGCCGCCGCCCACTGCGGTTCATCGAGCACACCGTCGATGCGCAGTTCGCCGGAGAGCTTGGGCACGTCGATGATCTTGTCGCCAGTGGGCGGCGGCTCCGCCGCCCTGCCGGGCGCTACGGCAGCCAGCGCTGCGATCAGCGTGGCTGCCAGTCTCGTACGATCCTGCACGGCACCGACCGTAGGCTTACGGCGCCACCGGCGGGTAGGCAATCCCGAGTTGCTCGAGGTAACTGCCGTACTTGGTCGGGTCGTAGTAGAACTTGCTCATGGCGGGCCGCATCTGATCCATGAGCTCCTTGTTGAGGTGGATGGCCGGTTTGTCCTCGGCCGTCAGCACGGGATCGTAGCTGGTCCCGTTCAGCTGGACGTTCTGGAAGTAGTCCTTGGCGTCGGCAAGCAGCGTTGGCGACAGCAGCAGATCCAGCACGGTCATTGCCACCACCTTGGCGCCGGCGACGGCTCCCTTGTGCGCGATGGGTGTGGCCATCGCCATGGCCGAGGTCACGTGATGGCCCGTGGTGTTGGGTATGTTGGAAGGGAACTGGATGGTGATGGTGGGAACCTTCCACATGATGTCGCCGATGTCATCGGAGCCCCCGCCATTGGACGGGCCACGCGTTTCCGGTGTCGATAGCGGCGGGATCTCGCTGGCCAGCGGTTCGGCATCACCGCCGCCCGCATAAGGCACGAAGGAGGTGCGATTGCCCTTCTGCACCATGGCGGCAAATTGCTGGTCCGCCTCGCTCCAGGCCGGCAGGCCGGTGAGCTTGATGTTCTCGTAGGCCGCTTCGGCCATGGGCTTGTTGCCGTGGTTGGGCGCCGCATACCCGAGCACGCGCCGGGTCACGGTGGTTTCGGTGGCCATCGCGGCGGCTTCGGAGATGGTATTGCCGATCTCGAACAGGTTGCGCACCGACTGGAAGTCCTGCTCGCGGAAGTAGTACCAGACCGACGCTACATCCGGCACCACGTTGGGCTGCCCGCCGCCGTTGCTGATGATGTAATGGGAGCGCTGGGTGAGCGGCAGGTGCTCACGCCGCATGTTCCAGGCGTAGTTCATCACTTCGACCGCGTCGAGCGCGCTGCGCCCGGACCAGGGTGCGCCGGCAGCGTGTGAAGTCTTGCCGCGGAAGGTGTATTCCACCGACACCATGCCGTTGTTGCCGGAGTCACCCCAGCCCGTGCCGAGGTTGCGACCGACGTGGGAAAAGATGGTGGCATCGACGTTGTCGAACACGCCATCGCGCACATAGAAGGCCTTGGTCGCCAGCAGTTCTTCCGCCACGCCGGGCCACAGCATCAGCCTGCCCTCGATGCCGTCACGTTCCATGACCTCCTTCAGGGCCAGTGCGGCCGCCACCATCATCGGCATGCCGGAGTTATGGCCCTCGCCGTGGCCGGGAGCACCGGGCACCATCGGTTTGATATCGGCCGTGCCCGGGAACTGCGAAAGACCGAGCAGACCGTCGATGTCGCTGCCGAGTGCGATCAGCGGGCCCCCGCTGCCCCAGGTGGCCGTCCATGCGGTAGGGATTCCAGCGATGCCGCGCTCGATGACGAAGCCGTTGGCCTCGAGAATCCCGGTGATGTACTTGGACGTTTCCACCTCCTGAAAACCAGGCTCGGCGAAACTGAAGATGGAATCCACCATCTCCTGCACCAGCTTCGCCCGCTGGTCCACACCGATCGCCACGACCTGCTTGAGCTCCAGGCTGGCCTGGGCCGCTGCCGGCAGCGAGGTCAGTGCGCTGAGCGCCATGACGACGAGGCTGCAGAGCAAGCGAGGTTTGGACTGTCTAGGGGCAAGCATGGGAAGGCGCATCATCATCTCCTTGGCGTGAAGGGTGGTTGGTCTACTGGACTGCTTGTCTGTTGCGGTTCAGACAGAACGTCGATTGCGAGACTGCATATAGCGTGCCAGCCCCCCGGCTGCCGTGACTGTCGGCCGCGGCGCCACTTGCCGCTCCAAAGCCTCGGCACACTGCCCCAGTACTGTGCAGCACCGGGCGCCGCAGCACCGTTTCGAGGCTTGGTTGCGCACTTTTCAGAGGGTGCGATGGCTGGCGCAGCGCTTGCATGAACGGCCCTGCACTGCGCAGAAACCTGGCAAGAACGTAAGATGCCAGAGGCCCTTTCAGCCCCACGCCGGAGTCTTCGCCATGAAACATGCTTTTGTCACCCTCGTCGGCGCTCCCGCGCTCGGTTTCGCCCTGCTGGCTTCCGCCGCCAGCCGACAGTTCACCGCACTCGACTGGGTGGCGCTACTGCCGGAAGAGGATTACCAGGCCCTGCTGTCGGCGCCACCTATCCAGCACACGGGCGGTGACGCCGGCGGCGCGCCGGCCCCGCTGCAGGGCGCGGCGTCCGCGCTGAGCTTCGACGAAGCACTGTATTCCACCAAGGTCCGCAGCGAGTACGACGGGCAGGACGTCAGTCTGCCCGGCTTCATCGTGCCGCTGGAGTACGACGAGGACCAGGAGGTCACCGAGTTTTTTCTGGTTCCCTACTTCGGCGCCTGCATCCACGTGCCGCCACCGCCACCCAACCAGATCGTGTATGTCAGCTTTCCCGAAGGTATCGCCGTCGAGTCGATTCAGGAGCCGTTCGTGGTAGACGGCAGACTGAGCACCGGCATCACCAGCAACGACGTCGCGCTGGCGGCATACCGGATCGAGGCGGCAGGAGTGAGGTTGTACGAGGAATGAAAAGAGCCGGGCAGCCGCAAGGCTGCCCGGCGAGGGCTTAGAAGTTGGCACGCAGACCGAAGCGGAAGGCTCGGCCGAACGTATCGAACTGGTTGCGGTTGGTTTGCGGGTAGGCGGGCGTGTTGTTGCCAGTCGGCCCGTTGGCATACGGCTCCGGGTCGGTATTGAGCAGGTTGTTGACGTAGAAGAACGCCTCAGCTTCGCCATTGCTCACCGGCAAGTCATACGAGATCGATGCATCGAGGTAGTAGGCCCCGGGAACATCGTTGTCGTTGATGGTCTTGATATCGGGTCCGGAGATCGGGCAGTCGGTGCTGCACTCGATCCAGATCGAGTTGTACACCGTGTCGGAGAAGCCACGCGCGATCAGGTTAACGGTAGCCGGGCCAATGTCGTAGGCGGCCGCCACACGATAGGTCCAGTCGGGCAGTGACGTCGTGCCGGCGTCGTCGCTCGGCAGGTTGATGCCGTTGTCGACGATGCTGTCGATGTAATTGGTCAGCATGCCGCGAATGGTGAGATCGCCAGGACCCACGCGCAGGTTATAGGTGGCTTCCATGTCCACGCCCTTGGCATCGAGACTGGCGAAGTTCACCGGCTTGAGATTGATGCGCTGCAAAACTCCGGCACCGTCGTAGATGAGGTTGCCACAGAATTCCTGCAGCTTGTTTTCCAGACAGAGGTTGGCGGTGTTTTGCGCATTGATGACCGCGATGTTGTTGGTCATGGCGATCTCGTAGTAGTCCACGGAGAAGGTCACATCGGGCAGGAAGCGCGGGCTGAGGACGAAACCCACGCCGAGGCTGTCCGCTTTCTCTGGCGTCAGCTGCAGGTTGCCCGAGGTGTTCTCCACGAACTGGGCGGCCTGGTTGCTGGGGAACAGGTTGACGGTGTTGGTGCGTGCCGTGCCCGCGGCAAACAGTTCGGACAAGTTGGGCGCCCGGATGTCACGCGACTGCGTGACCCGCATCCGCACGTCATCGATGGGCTGCCAGGTGAACCCCAGTTTCCAGGTTTCCACCTGACCGGAGAGCTCGTAGTCGGTCCAGCGCACGGCGCCGTTGAACTCCAGCGTCTCGTGCAGCGGGGCGATGGTTTCCACGTAGCCCTCGATCACATCGTACTGACCGTCGGTCACCACGTAGTTGCCGTAGAGCCAGCCGGTGTTGTGGATCGGGTCGACGAAGCCACCGATTTGCTCCTTGCGCCATTCCAGACCGGTGGCGAAGGAAACAGGGCCTGCCCAGGTGTTGAATAACTCGCCATTGGAGATGTTGAAGGCGGCCACGTCCTGGATGAGTTCCTGCGAGCGATAGGGCTGCGAGGGACCCATGATGTAGTCGATGGCGGCCTGCGTGACACCGCCGATGCCGATGCGGTTGATCGGCACGCAGCCGTTGGTCGGTGCGGTGAGCGTGGAGCGGCAGACGATGCCTCCGGTGGCCGGGTTGACCACTGCATCCTGCGCCAGCGCCATGCGCGAGTTGTTCCAGGTATTCACCAGCAATTCGTCGGTTTCCGCCTTGCCGCGCTGGTAGTAGCCGTCCCAGTCCCAAGTCTTGCCAAACAGTGGCAGCGTCCCGTTGGCGCCCACTACGGCACGGGTAACTTGCCGTGTGTTGTTACTGCCGGCGGGAGCAATGCCGTTGTTGGTGGTACCCATCGAGAAACTGGCCAGTTTCAGGTTGGTCATCTGCGTGCGGATGCTGGCGGGTAGATAGGCATTGTCGGCGCGGATGCTGACGTTGCCCGTATTGGGCGTCTGTTGGTAATAGCTGAGTCCTTCGAACTCGCTCATGGAAAACTGCGAGTAAATCTCGGTGCTCGGCGTGAGTGCCCAACTTACGCGACCAAAGTAAGTCTGCCGGCTTTCGTCGGACGCCAGCGAGTTGGAACCTAGATGCAGGGCGCGCGTCATTTCGTAATCGCCACCGATCATCCACGGACCACTGACCTGCCCGAACACCAGCTGGCCGGTGGAGGCGGTGCCGGTGGCCGGGTCGATGGTGCCGAAATACGTGCCGCGCAGCGGTCCTGCCGTGATCAGACCGCCTGGCGTGTGCAGGCTGGGCCCGATGCCCGGTCCGACGATGCGCTCGGGAACGCGGCTGGTGGCAGTCCACGCCGGGTTCTGCATCTGGAAGAACCCAAGCTTGTTCCAGTCGCGGCTGATGGTGTGCTCGCCCTTCTGGTCGAACAGCTCCATGTTGAAAAGGGCATGACCACGGCCTTCGGCGAAGCCGGTGCCGGCGGTGAAGCTGAATTTCTGGTTGGGAATGTCGCCGTAGGTGGTCTCACCGTATTGGTAGTCGGTCTTGATGCCTTCGTAGTCGCGGTCGAGTACGAAGTTCACCACGCCGCCCACCGCATCGGAACCGTAGGCGGCGGAAGCACCACCAGTCACCACTTCCACGCGGCTCACCAGCGCCTGCGGAAACGTGTTGATATCGATGAGGCCGGTGGCCGCTGAGGTCACCGAGCGTTGGCCATCCAGTAACACCAGCGTGCGGTTGGCTCCGAGCGTGCGGAGGTTGAGCGAGGCGATGCCTGCCTGGCCATTGCTGAGTGAGCCGGAGTTGGTGGATGCAGTTGCCGTACCCTGGATGGACGGCAGCGTGCGCACGAAGTCGGTGATGTTGGCGGGGGCCACCGCGTTGATCTCGTCCGTGTTGAGAACGCTCACTGGCGTTGGCGCGGAATACCCATCGCGCTGGATACGGCTACCAGTGATGGCGATCTCTTCGATGGCCGGCGATGGCGCTGGCTCCTGTGCCTGTACGCTCAAGGGCGCCAAGACCGCTGCCGTACCGGCAAGCAAGGAAGCGACCCACAGGGCCTGACCGTTTCGCACTGACCGCGCAAGCATCCGTTCTCTCGGAAGCCCCGCCTTTGCTGCCTGCGACATTTGCATGATGCACCTCTCCTGGAGTGATTGAATGAAGCAACGAATCTGTTCTGGCTCTGCCTGCGCGAGGCCGCAGCGTTCTGCTGCCCTGCACTAATCCGCCGTGGCCAGACCACGTTCTCTCTGCGTTCGCTCAAGGGTTGCAATGCACGTGCCAACAGCGAGGGGTCGCTTTTTTTTCAAAATAATCAGCAAATTAACGGGATATTTTTTTTGGCTGAGCGCCAAAGGTGGCGAGTAACGCACCAAGCAGAGGCGCCTGCGAGCCAGAAAAAGGCGCAGGCGCTGCGGAAAAAAGGCGGCGCGACCGCACCGCGCTACTGGAAAACAGCAGGTTTTTCTGCAGCGCCCCCTGACGGGGCGTGACGGGAGATCGTCGGGCAGTCCGGCACCGCAACGGTGCGGGAGCGTCGACTCAGTAGCGGTAGTAGTAGCGTATGGCGACCGGCGCAGTGCCAGCCGGCGTCGGCCGGAAGCGCGACTGCTGCACGAGAGCCGACAGTTGATCGGTGATCGCAGCGTCCGTGCCGGCAGAGCTGCCGAGCACGGCGAGATTGGCAGCACGCCCCTGCGGCTTCACGTCGAAGGTAAAGTCCACGTAGCCACGGAACGGTGGCTGATCGGGCTGCGGCAGAGAGACGAGCGGGGAGTCGAGGAAGCCCGGCAAGATCACCGGCAGGGCCGGAGCCAGGATGGCCCGCGCCTGCTCGGCGGGGGTAGCGGTCAGTTCGAGAAAGGTCTGCAACTGCCGATACTGCAATTCTGCCTCCGCGTGCTTGCCAAATAGCAGGTGCCAGTCGGCGAGACCCTGCAACACCTCGGCAATGGCCGCCACGCTGGCAGCCGGGTCCTTTTTGAGGTAACCGATCATGCGACGGTAAGCCGCTTCGCCCTGCTGGTAGGGCTTGCCGAGATCGAGCGAGGCAGCCTTGCGGCGCATACCGGCGCGGGCAGACTCAAGCGACACGGCAGGCGTCGCGGCAGGGGCACTGACGAGTTCGCGGTGGGCGTCGGCATAGAAGATGCGCAGCAAGTTGCGCTCGGCGGCAAACAGCGTGGGGTTCGTCCAGTCCTCGCTTTCGATGAGCAGCCGCGCGGCCTCGACGAAACAGTTCTGGGCTTCCGTGAGTTCGGCGAAGTGGGTGTTGAGCACCTGCTGGCTGCCGAGGCGACCGAGCGCGAGGGAAGCCGCTTGCCGTTGACCCTGATCCGGCAGGGCGACGCGGCGCTGGAAAGATTCCAGTTTCCATTCACCGAGCCGGGCCAGCGCCTCGGCGCGTCCCGCTGCCGAGGCCACGCCTGGCTGGCTGCTCAGCTCCACGAGGAAGCGGTATTTTTCTTCGACCTCGGCGTGGCGCCGCTGGGCCCGCAGGCTCACGATCATGGCTTCCGCCAGCGCCCGCTGTCCGTCGGAGTACAGTCCACCGTGCCGGCGATCGATCTGGACCGCCTCGTTCAGCA
>Ga0255219_1000337_pt1 | contig 13200 bp, 7 predicted proteins | sample Miss_Colum_RepA__FD_183037 | JGI IMG/M metagenome (GOLD analysis project Ga0255219, IMG submission 183037) | Freshwater microbial communities from Mississippi River, Louisiana, United States - Miss_Colum_RepA_8d | ecosystem: Environmental > Aquatic > Freshwater > River | place: USA: Louisiana...
AGTTCTCTGGTTATATCAATTATATTTATATTTACACTTATTAAGAATGTCGGTTCAAGATTCACAAGTGGGATGCGCATTAGCACCTCCTCCATCCCCGGCTGTATTAGATACAATGGTTCGTATCATAATGGGTCAAACCGAAATGACACACGATGAAGTTGTTAAAGCATTAGAGCAAACAAATTATGATTTAAAGCGTGTGATTCGTCAATATATTCGCGGAGACAGTAACTTCGGTACGGGTTCAAGTTTAAACACTAGCACTAGCACTAGCAATACGAGTTCCACAAATCAGCTTCGTTTTTCAGAAATCCGGAACTTTATGGATAAATCGGATGCGTTGTATTATCGTCGTCAAGAAATGACGAAGATTTATAATCAGGTTCACGAGAGAAAAAAGGCCGCCGCTACTGCCGCTGCCGCAAATGAAATGGCATCAACGTCATCCTCATCAAATACTGAATCAAAATTATAAACGATGTATCGTGCAATCCATATGTTCAATTCCTTTCAAATATTCTCTCGGTAAGAGTTTTACACCAGCAAACTTACTCATAGAGTTATTCATCTTTGCAAATAATACCAGTGTTGGATATCGTTTGATGGGAGGGTTTAAGTTTTGTTGGACAACGAGCGTTTCGTGTGTTGCCGGGTCGTTTTTCCAAATTAGCGCTACGTGACCATATGGATAATCTGGTTTTCTATACTTCCAAAATAAAATACTACCTGGACGTAAATAAAAGGATGCGTGACGTGTATATGGATATGCATACGTTTCTAATTTTACAGATGATGAGGATGCGCTAGGATGAAGAGGTGTAAACATACCAATCCGTTTAAATAAATCACTCGCATCCACTACATCCGGAAATGTTAATCCTCTCTGAATTGAAAAAAATCTGCGTATAAGTTCAACACATTGAAATTCTATTCCATATTTTGTGGGATAGGTTGCGTTTTTATATTTTTTAATATAGAGAACAATACCATTTTCTGTTTCTGTTTCCGAGTTTTTGTCTTGTTTTGACATTTATTATTTGTATTTTATCGTATGCGCCTGTTTATATAGATATAGACGATAAAATACAAAATATCCTACTTTGCGTTATTCTGACCCACCTTGGACTACCATTGTCTTATATTTCTTCTTCATTTTAAGTGTATTCGTAGGTATAACTTTACTATTCACCATAAAATCGTTGTTGTCTTCATACAATTCAGGAAGAATGTGCGTCAAAGGTTTATTCACAATATGAATCATTATAGGTCCTTTGGATAATCCTCTATATTCTTGAATCGTTAAATTTCCATAATATTTATCCAACAAGTAATGTGGGTTAGGCGCAGGTTTGAATCCTTTCCCAGACCCATTTGGACCACCATATAACAGTTGTAATAAATGAAGACGTTCAAATTTAGTAGACGTATCTAATTGTTCCTTTAATAAAGCAGCTAATGCACATTGTGGTGAACAGTAACATCCGCTTACTTGAAATACGCCATTTACAATCATTATCGGAATATAATACACAGGACCGTCGAATTCGCACGTATCCCAAAAACACGCGGATTTATGATTCATTTTGGTTTGGTTCGTTTCGCCATTATGAAATGAAAATTTCAATCGTTGGATTTTCTTCATAATATCACGTTGCGCGCGTTCATTTAACACTTGGATAGGTGCTAATTCAATCCCAGCGGTTGATGAGAATGACGACGAAGACGAAGACGAAGACGAAGACAATGACGACGAAGACGGTATTATACTCCCAACGGTAGAATAACTAGTAGTTTTTGTTGCTGTCGAGGAAACTGATGATGACGATGACGATGACGATGACGATGACGATGACGATGACGATGACGATGACGATGACGAGTGAACCGATGCTGATGACCCAATATCCGATACAGAAACTAATGGTGCAATTTTATCATCATCGCTTTCATCTGTATCACTCAATTTCTTGACATTAATATCAGATGATTGAAGATATGTTGATTGCGCGGTATATGATTCTACTTCATTTACACACGGAACATAGTCATAATTAGAAATAGAATCATTTGTTTTCAAATCTGATACGTGACACTTAAGATGTAAAATAATATTCGGCACTTCCGTTGTATCATACAATCCATTTTTTGAATTCAAAATAAGTCCCGCCTTTGGTTTACGTCCACGCTTTTTGCTGATTTGCCCTTTATGTATTTGGTTCGGTGAAACAAGGTCATCAATTGTTTCTCCAATTCCTGTAGTAATTTGAAGAGGGTAATGATTATGTTTGACAATGTAATTATGTTCAGTTTGCTTAAGTATCACAATATCCGGAAATGTAGGTTCGGCAGTCTCGGCAGTCTCTGTGACATCAGCGTCGTATACATGCGATTCTATTTCCACATCTTCTGTCATTTCATCTGATTTTGTAGGAAAAATATAACCAGGAGTGGATGGAAACGTTGGCATTTATATCAAAGTATATCTTATACGTGCGTTATGTTTATACCCTTTATGCTGCACAATTCTATAATAAATAACTTAAAGAGATGGTGCTTAATTTAAATGTCCGCCACTGGCACTGGCACCATTATTAGCATCATACTTATTTCGGGTTTCTCTCTGATAACAACCACGGCATAAGGGTAAATAATTAGACGAACCAATGATGACTTGGTCTGTCTCATTTGTGATGCGAAAACTGAATACACCCGGAGTTCCATCCCGACACAAACTACAGAGTGATTTCAGTTTGATAATATGGTCACTAAAAGGGATTAGACCAAGTAGAGAACCCATCGGTTTTCTGTTAAAATCACCATCTAAACCGCAAATATAAACACGCTTATTTTCTTCTTCTACAAGACGTCTTACTTCGGTATCAATGTCGGAAAAGAATTGACCTTCATTGATGAGAATGGTTTCGGCGTGCGCAATTTCTTTGCTATGATGGTGAATCGCTTCTTTGATGGTATTGGTGAGAATACAAGGAATCATCTGCTTGTCGTGTGTAGACAACATTGGTTCTGTGGTATACCTGTTGTCTGCACTATAATTGATAACAGCAACACTGATATTACAAAAGACACACTTCTTATAAACGTCTAGTAAGTATGATGTTTTTCCAGAAAACATAGAACCAAGAATTAGTTCTAAATACCCAGACCCAGACCCAGACCCAGACCCAGACCTAGACCCAGACTCGGTGGAGGAGGAGGAGGAAGTGCTATGAGTTAACGACATTATTTCTATGAATATATCTTAGACAACTATATAATACGAATTACGCAATTCATATTATTCAATTTTACTTTATTATTATGACATAAAAATACTTTATGATATGATAGTATTGTAAATGGATACATCGCCGAGTGTTCCAATGAATGAGAATACAACTGCTGTTACTGTAACTGACGCGATGCCTTGGGTCGAAAAATACCGTCCGTCTTGTTTTGATGAGATTGTTCTTGACCCAATGAATCGAACAATATTATCTAATATCTTGAAAACAAACTATTTTCCAAACCTACTTTTTTACGGACCACCTGGCACTGGCAAGACCACTACGATTATTAATCTTGTTAATTCGTATCAGTCCAAATTGAATATGCGTAATCGAGGATTAATGATTCATTTAAATGCATCTGATGAACGTGGAATCGATATTATTCGGAATCAAATCAACAGTTTCGTCAGCACAAAATCTATGTTTGGTAATGGAATTAAATTTGTAATTTTAGATGAAGTTGACTATATGACGACTAATGCGCAAATTGCACTTCGTTATCTTCTCACGAGTTATACCGATAACAATGTTCGTTTCTGCCTGATTTGTAATTACGTATCTCGTATTGATGAATCTCTACAGACTGAATTTGTCCGAATGAGATTCAATCAGTTGCCAGAATCGGATATTCTAACATTCCTTCGTAAAATAAGAGACAACGAAAACCTTTGCTTGACTGATGCGAATCTAGTAGCAATTCAGCGTCAATTTCATTCAGATATTCGCAGTATGATTAACTATATTCAGACGAATCAAGACCATTTACAAGAAATAAACGTGATTACAAATACAGTTTGGGAAAGAATGGTGGAGTTATTTCGTTCGCCAGATGTTGATATTCAAGAAGTTACAAACGTATTTCGAGAGATTGGCGCGACATATTGTATTGACCCTCGAACAATCATTAAGCAGTTTCTATATTATATTGTGCGTTTTCGTTCAACGGAGATGGTCTCAAGTGAATTACTACGTAGTATAGAGCACATTATTCATTTACATCACATTCGCAGTGAGTATATTATTCATTATTTTGTTTTGAAGTTCAGTGCATATTTTCGCGAGATAGGTGTTGATACGGTGAAAGAAACATCGCGGCGTATTATCAAAGTGAAACGAAAAAAAGAATAAATTGATTCGTTTCTTCTTGATTATGGTATATATAAGATTATTATAAACATTATTATAAACATTATTATAAACCATAATGGAAATGAATACAGATGCTGAATGGATGAAATTTATGTCACGAATTACACGTCAACAAAACTGTGAAGATGATGAATATGAATCCGATGAATTTGATGATGGTAATGTAAGTAAATACAATAGTTGTTCAATCCCATTTACTGGAGGTGGCGCTGCAACAGAAGTTACTACGTTGACAACAATGACAAAAACAAAAACACGCAAATCATCTATATCAAAAAAGACGCAACGAAAATCATACTCATTTGTGGATGATACGCTTTTATTGAGTAACCCTGATGAAATCATCATACAAGATAAAACAAATGACAATGAGAAATTAGAACCGTCGCAAGGGAGCGGAATCCCCCGTAATTTGTTCTCCCCCATTTACATATCAACAAAAACCAAAATTGCGTATCTCAATAAAACAGTAAACATATACGATACATTCTGGAAAATCCCAGTTCAACATTATTACAAACGTTATGAAGGTGTCATCAAGAAACAAATCAAGTTCCAAACTACCGACCCAGACGTCGTTGCGTCGATTAAGGAAAAACTACAACAGCAACCAAGATACTATGAAGAATTTATCATTGAACATATTGACAATCCAACCGGTCGAATTCCATATAAAGACCAACGCAAAGTAAGTATCGGACTATCAAAGAAAGACCTCAGTAATGGAAACAATAAGAAAAAACGCGCATTCTTCAATTGTTTTGTCCTTATCTTACGCATCAACGGTGGTATTGCGCCACCCGATGAACGCGCACCCGAAGACGATATTCTTTATAAAGAGATGCATGTCAAGGTATTCAATACTGGTAAACTTGAGATTCCTGGTATACAAGAAGACAATACGCTCGTGCAAGTCCTTCACTTGCTTGTAAAAATATTGCGACCTCTTATAGGTGATGAACTTGATTATTTACGAAATCGGTGTGAAACTGCCCTAATCAATTCCAACTTCAATTGCGGGTTTTATATTGACCGAGACCGTTTGTTTCACCTTCTGAAATATAAATATCGTATGAATTGTAATTACGATTCCTGCTCTTACCCTGGAATTCAAAGTAAGTTTTACTATATACCAGACAAACGACCGGACGAACAAAATGGGCAACAACCTTTGTCAATGGATATGCCGTATTATGAAGTGTCGTTTATGTTGTTCAGGACTGGCAGTATTCTTATTGTAGGAAAGTGTAACGAACATATATTGAATGTAATTTACCGGTTTATATGTTCAATTTTAGAAACAGAATATTCTACAATTCATATGGGACTTATTTCTGCAGCAGTGACTGATGGTGATTCATCCACGAATACTACTGTTGTTAATTCAAAAAGTGTAAAGAACTCACGAAGAAAAAAACTATCAACCGCAAATATCAAATTCTATAAGGAATCATAATAAATCATTTAGCAAAAAATCAAGGTTGGTTGGCGCAGAAGATACGTTCGTTCGTAAAGAATATAAAGATTTAAAAATTGTGTATTCTATATACAATATTTTTTATGTCATCCACAAGTCAAAATGGAGGTGCTGCTGCGGCTGGCCAAGTCGTATCAACGGCAAATGGAAGTGAAAGTCAACAGATTAGTCGTATCCCTACGTATGCTTGCTTTCAACACGCCACCAAAGTCGCAATTTTAGAAGATAAACCAATTATTCTTGATTATTGGACCAGTTCATTGGAAAAGACATGTCTTATTGGTGTTCGTTCGAACAATGAGAAACTCCTTGTTAAGAGTGAAGATGAGTACACCAGTCCTATCGCAAAGATTTTCAAAGTAGATACAGAGTATATCATTGTCACAGCAAATTCAGTGTATATTGTTGCATCAGATATTAGCACAAGGAGGATTAACTAAGCATTGAGTTGCGCAATATTTTTATTCTTATAATCAGTTCATTATTATAAGAAATAACAGTAATAAGAACTAGTATAATCATCGTTGTTCGCGCGCCAACTCTATTTAAAAGAACTTAAAGAGAATCGTAGTTTTTTAATGTCCGCGCCACCTCCACATTCATCTCGCCTTCCAGGTATTATATACTTAAGCGACTGCACACCACTATATACAACTCTTGGTGCTCCCGCACGTGTTACTAGCATAAATGGAATTCCATTAAACGCATCTGTCCGTCTAGAATGGAATGAACCACCGAACTCTGAAAATGTAATCATCGACTCATACCTTACTCGATATAAACGAACCGGAGCACCGTTTGTTCAAGTTCTTGGCGAAATCATTTCCTTTTTTCCTACCGTAATAGTGCCGAATTTAACCAACGGTGAATCTTATGATTTTTGGGTTGTAGCCCGTAATCGTTTTGGTGAAGGTCCACTATCGCCAACAATTAGTGTTATTCCTGGAACAGCACCATCTCCATCACAATACGTTCGTCGTGCATACCATTCTACACGTTCTGGGGAATTTCCACAAAAAGTCGGTTTAGAATTTACACCACCTATTCAAAATAATGGGACTACGCCTCTCGTATTCACGTTTAAATATATGCGATTAGACAATGTGGGTAGCGGTAGCGATATATCGTATATTTTCCAAGAAAGCGTCCAAAACAATCAAATTATGCGCGACATTTCAGGTGGTTTGGCAATTAAAACAATAGGTGTAAAAGGAAACTACATCCGAACAGAAATCACTCCATTGACATCATCATTAGCAATACCACCATTTATTAGTGGACTATATCGTTTTGAAGTATTCACAAATAACATTTATGGTATATCTGGAAATCCGGACATCTCATTTGTAGTGCCGTTATATGCTGACACAGACCCTGAACGCACCACTTTTATCGCACCATCCTTTTCCACTTATTATACAAACATTCCTCCCACAGGATCCGCTGGTATTATTGCGGTTGACGCAAGTGATTCTTCATTCCGGGTTCGTTGGAAACAATATCGAGGTATAGGTCCTGGTATAAGTGTTGCGGATACTCCCCAAAATGCACACGCATATAATGGTTGGTCTTATCGCATTCAATATACAGACGACCGTGATTATTGGTATTATCCTCCCATCTCTGCGAGTGCGCCATTTACTTCGAAATATCCAGAATACATACGTGCATATGATACAACAAGCCCTGGTGCTGATAAATCTGATTTCGAATACATATTAGATATCTCTCATAATGTCTTCAATGGACGAAGGTATTACGTTCGTTATTGTGTTGTTGCAGCAAATGGCGGCGACACAAGCGAGTACTCCACCGTCACGGATGCAAATCTCTCGGTAACATCTGTTGTCCCTGGTAAAATCCCACAACCACCGCCAATTTTCAACGCAGCCGTTGATGACCGAATGGTTCATCTTTACTTTGATTGGCCTACGCGTCCGCCATCGTTAGAATTAATTGGTGGTTCTCCAGTGATTGATTATCGTATCGAGAGATATGTTATAACACGAGGGAGTGATGGAGTGATTAATGTATCAACAACGCCTAGTGCAATTTTCAATAATTTAACCGGACCATATTATCTGGACAATTTTGATATTCGTGTGAATGGTATTGAATATCTTTATCGTGTATTCACTCGAACGAACTTTGGGTTGTCTACGCTGTTCACGACGGTTACAGCAATTCCATCACGTAAGAGCGATATTGTTTATAATGTTACTGGGGCGATTGATAGTGGGCAAATCACATTGAGTTGGAATCCTCCCACAAACATTGAACCAGGTCTTCCGATTGTCCAATATTGTATTGAATATCGCGTCTATGATATATTTTCACTCTATGATGCGTCGTTTAATCCGACCATTCCACCAAATAATATTGTTGGCCCACTATCCAACACAAATACTCTTTCAAATACAATTCAAGATATGAACTCAGTCCTCGTAGATGACGCATTGTGGGCACGTCTTACCACTACGGTCTTCAATATATTTACATATAGTATGAATTTGTCGTATACCATTCGCGGTCTCATCAATAATACCCCATATGTATTTCGTATTGCTGCTGTGTCACAAGATACTGCGCGCCGAAATATTGTAGGTTTATTTATTGTTATCGGTAATAAAAGTCCGTATCTACCTCGTCCAGTCATCATTGGTAGAGTTCCGCAACGTATGACAAATGTGGAATACTTTGTCGGTTCGGGAACGGTCACTATTCAATGGACCAGCAAAGATATTCGTAATACTGAAGGCATCATCCGCTTTATTGTTGACTATCGTATTTACGGGTCTGGGTCGACGACTGAATATAGTAGACAAACATTTGAATATGTCAACGCGATTCGTTATAATGACGGGACGAGTTCACTATTATTAACAGTTATTGTGTCTGGACTAGAAAACAATGTTCTCGCGCGACCGGATACAAGCACACATAGTTATGAAATGGTGATATATGCTGAAAACTCAGTTGGTTATACCAATACAACGGATAAGATAGATTTACACGATGACCTTACGTATACAGATGTTTATGAGAATTTAGTTAATCTACCTCGTCTTGTCCGTCCAATGTCAGTGCCTTCACTCATAACAGAAGTGCGCGTATAAACAATGGGTTTAATCTTCGTGTTATGTATACAATACAATAGAATACATAACAATACAATAAAATTATGACACCAGCAATACCTATTTTGTCTAATTTCAGTGTTGCACCACGTGTCTATGGTTCGGAACCTTTTGACCTTGTAAATCCTGTATCTACAAATACCGCGCCAACAGCGATATTTACATTCTCAAGCAGTAATACTAGTGTGGCAACTATATCCGGTCAACGCACTGTGACGATTTTACGCGCAGGTCAAACCGTCATTACAGCTACACAGGCAGCAACATTGCCGGATTTCACTACAGCGTCAATTACTGCGAATTTCACGGTGAATCTCGCCACGCCTACCATCACGAATTTCAACATTTCACCAAAGTCATTTTCGGATATTTCATTCACATTGACGCCCCCAACATCTAACAGTTCGGGAGCATTTACATATCGCACATTAACACCCGATGTTGTAACTGTAAATGGGACAATCGTATTTATTAAACGCGTAGGTCTAGCACGTATTGAAGTAAACCAATTTCCTGTATTAAATTATTATGGACAAGGTAGTAGCATCGCGGAATTCGATATTCTCACGAGTATTATTCGCGCGGGGGTTCAAAATCAGTTGGACTTGTCGTGGAATCGTCCTAGAGAAAACGGTGCGACAATAAAGAACTATTTCTTTTATAAAGAAGAACGTGTCACCACTACAGTTCCCGCCCCCACGGTTAGCACTGTTATAAGCGGAAGTAGCGGCATTCCTAGCGGAAGTAGCGGCGCGGTGTCCGCAGTTCCACCAACAAATCAGTCTTACTATTCCTACGCATTACCACGACCATACTCCGCGCAAATCTTATCTGCGACTGGTCTTTCTACCGGTATAGATATCAATGCTGCCGGGACAGGGTTTTCAATTGCGACATCACCCGCATTTACACAAAGCAATCAAATCGACCTGGGTTATTACGCAGAAGTTGAAATTTCGTGGGTATATCATAATGACTCGCCGATTGTTACACTTGCTTCAAATTTTGTCGCATCCACGATTATGACATTGAACTTGTATAAAGAGGCTAGTAGCAATATCGGTGATAATCGCGTGGATTTATTACGAAATGTTGAACGCACTTATGATTCAGCTGTGAATTGCTTAGGACCACGACCTCAGAATAATAATAAGACATTGACGGATATATTCACAGTTACATTTGATACTGGAACCGAGCGGGAATTGAAATATTTTAAATCAACGGATGTCGTTTCTGGAACCGTGAAAATATCGAGTAATACATATTCTTCATTAAATGAAGGAGATAAAACGTATAGTATTATTTTGAAAACCATTCGCATCACGCCTTATCGTAATGCGTTGACGAGAGATTTTACATCGGTCGGTTTTGGAGGGGGGATTGCAGATACAGGCGTCGGATTCGCGGTTTCTACTGTAAATGCAGCAGCACCTTCGGCAACGTCGGGAATATTATATCATATGCCAAAAATGACGCGACCAATGATGGACTTTAATGAAGCGCGATGGCTGTTTTCGTGGAATTATGGCGCGAATTTGACGAGACTCGCGACTGATATTTCGTATTTACCGATTGACGTCAGTGGTGGTGGCGGCAGTGCAACCGATATCCTTGCCGCGAATTTAAATATACCGTTTCGTATACGATTACGCGCATATTCGCGACCATACTCACGCGTATTTTCATCTATAAGCGTGGAACAATATAATACAACCAATCCCGATACTTTTTTGACAAATGTTGCCGATTCTCGTTATAATACACGACTATTAATGGATGTCTCGTGGAATGATTCCGCTACATATACGCAGATTCAGAATGGGGTTACTGTATCGCGAACATTTGATATGTCCGGTGTTTTCGGATTCCCGGAATTTTCCGAAAATTTAGATACATCTCATACCCAATTTGTATTTTTGTTTCAACTTACCATTACTGACCCCAGTTATAACGCATATTTTCAAAACATTGCGATAAATGCTCCCTCCGCATTGAGTGCCGCAAGTGACGCATTTCGCGTGAAAATGCTTTCCCAAACATTCACTCCGCGACAAGAATATCAATTTCTCGGCCCAGACCCGACACTTGCGTCATCCAATTCACTTACGAGTCCTACGAATACAGTATACGATATTAGCAACCCATATACAAATGTGCTGCCATTTTACCGGTTTTACAATCTTACCAATGGAGTATTCTATTCCTATCGTATTGCGTCTAAAAATCGCGCAGGCACAAGCGCATTTTCAGAGTTAATCACACGTCGTTGCGGCTCTGTTCCGAATACGATTGTGAACAGTATTGTTGCCGGGAAAGACACGTTTTCATTGGAATCGGAAAAAACAAGCAACCAAATTAACTTATACTGGTTAAAACCGTCTTTTTCAGGGTATGAAATCCAGTATTTCGTTATCCAATTGGATATTGATGTATCTGGAAACTGGCTCAATTTCTTAGACTACACACCAGATGTTTCGCATAATACATTGACATTTAATCGTTTTCAGGATATTATTGTCACAATTCAAGATGAAGCAAAAATAGAATACGCAAATATCATTAATACCTATAAAAATAAAAATGAAAATACGAGTAATGCACTAATCAACGGTTCCAAATATTATGTTCGTATTGCTAGTGTAAATGAATTAGGTATATCTTCATTCTCGTCTGTTTTATCGGGGGTTGTATTCGCACGACCTTCATTTGCTCCAGTTACATTAGTAGGTTCACCGGTTATCGGAGACCGTCTCATTTATCTCACGTGGAGAATTCCACAAGATGACGCGGGTTCCCCCATTCTGAATTATATTATTGATTATGAAATAGAAGTCACACGAAACATAAGCGGTGTAATCACTACCCGATATGAAAATAAACGACGATATAAAATTAGTGTAGATGAACCTACACGGCAAACCTATCCCAAAGGCGAGTTTGAAGAAGTATACGCGAGTTATAAAAAATACGATTTATTAACTTCTGACGAACAAACACGTATACGTAACTTACGCGCGGAACTTACGCGATTTGTGATTCCACCTACACCCATTACACTACGAGACTCGGATTATTATGCGTCTAGACGCGACCCATCCACCGGCAATCTTTTACCACCAATACCCAATCGTAGTATTATTTTGAATTACGACCAACGCACGTTCTCATATATTGGCGACGAACTCGTGCAAAATGTGTTTGATATATCGAATATTCAGATGAAGTGGTACTATGTAAATGATACGAATTATAACTCCTGGAATACAGATGAACTTACCGTTTCGTTTAAGATGTCAATACGCGGTCATTTGAAAGATGTTACCGGATATTCGGCGCGTGATATTAACAATATCTTTTATATTCCGGAATCCACTGTATATTCCGTTAATCGAACCATCTTTTCAACTACCGCGATTTTCAAATATATAAATTATCAAACTGGTGGTGTTATACCTAACAATGGTTCTTCGTCAAGTATTGTACCGAAAATATTCATTCCAACATTACCTCGTATTGATTCGTATAACAATCAGCGATATAAACTTCAAATAGACTATGAAATTACCGAATTTACTCCGAATAATGGGGTGAACCGTTTCTTTGTGTTTTTTGCGCCAATCGTAATCAATGGCACCGCGCCGGTAAGAACGCGCGCAGGTCTGAATACGATTTTTACGTTGAAAATCCAGAATAATGCTCTTTCACCGATTTTAAATGATACAAAATATCGGTTTACAATCACGCCATTTAATCTTAATGACTATTTTACAGAAAAAACGGTGGAAGAACGTATTGGCACTGCAAACGCGGACCCAGTTACGGATGTTTCTTATTCACTTATATCTACTAGCCAAGGTGGGATTGTTCGTCTTCAGTGGAAGTATTCTCCAATTTCGGATTATTATATCGCAATAACAATTCCGGACAAATATCAAAATGGGAGTGAAGAATACCAATTGGTTACAGATTCGGGTGGTGTTGCGTTTTCTATCTTTGCAAAGACATTGACGCAAGTTAATGGTGTCGTGACATATGATATACCGTCTACATTGCCAGCAGATATTGCTAGTGGAATAGCGCAAACTTATTTGAAAGCTGGGCGCGGGTATACCATAAGCGTGGCGCCTGTGAAAATCGTTGAGGT
>Ga0255219_1000339_pt1 | contig 13172 bp, 11 predicted proteins | sample Miss_Colum_RepA__FD_183037 | JGI IMG/M metagenome (GOLD analysis project Ga0255219, IMG submission 183037) | Freshwater microbial communities from Mississippi River, Louisiana, United States - Miss_Colum_RepA_8d | ecosystem: Environmental > Aquatic > Freshwater > River | place: USA: Louisiana...
CGCTCGAGCCCGAGGAGTTGGGCTGCGGGTAGTTGCTGGTTCGTCCGAACAGCAGGTGGCCCCAGAAGGTGGTGCCTTCCCGCAGTTGCCAGTCGGCACCAGAGAACACGGTCTGCTGCTCCACCCCGAGGCGCTCCATGCTTTGCGGATGCCCGCGCAGGAAGAGGTCGTACTGGGGATCCCCGGGCGCTCCGACCATGGTGTTCTGGTTGCCGGTACCTGCAAAGGAAGCGAAGCCTCCGTTGACATAGGGAATGATGGCCTTGCCGTCTTCGGTGAACTGCATGCGGTTGAGGGCAGAACCGGTCGCGGTGGTGATCAGTCCGGTCGGCGTGAAGTTGCTGCTGTAGACATAGTCTTTGGTCAGACGCAGCGGCTGTGTCGGAGTTGCTGTCGCCGACACCCAGGCCGGATTCTTGACATAGCCTTGCTTCTTGTCCCAGTCCGCGAAATCGCGTCGGTAGGCATCGTTGATCCGCACTTCCACCGAGCCGAACACGTGGAGGTCGCCGTCGAGGAAATCGTCACCGAAGGTCACTGAGGCGCGGTTGTATTCGCCGTCCCCCTCCTCGTTGATGCCGGTGCGGTAGCTGAGGTCGAGACCGGTGAACTTGCGGTTGAGGACGAAGTTGGTCACGCCGGCGAGGGCGTCGGCGCCGTAGGCAGCCGAGGCGCCACCCGTCACCACGTCCACGCGCTGGATCAGTGTGGAAGGCAGGTAATCCACGCTCACCGAGCTGCGTCGGTCGGACGGCACGATACGCGCACCGTCCAGCAGCACCAGAGTGCGGTTGCCGCCCATGCCGCGCATGTTCAGTTGACTCTGGCCGAGGTCGGCAGTCACCCGGTTGGCGACGTTGTCGGAGCTGACGTTGTTGAAGAACTGGGGCAGGTTTTCGAGCTGCTTCGACACGCCGAGGCCGGGGTCGAACATGGTGAGCTCTTCCTGGCTGATCGCAGTCACCGGGACCGCGGACTCGAAGCCGATGTCGCGGGAGATACGCGATCCGGTGACCGTGATCTCCTCGGTCGTCTGCTGGGCCTGCAGCGTGCTGCTGCCGAGGACGGTCAGGGTGGTGATGGTGGCAATGGCACCGGCAAGCCGACGCTGCCGGCCGCGACCCGGAATATGGTCGATCATGGGATTCCCTCTGCGGATGTTTTTGCTGTTTTGTTGTTCTGCTTTTCTTTTGCTTTTCGCCGTGCGCCCCCGCCGTAGGCGGGCTTGCCGAAGTTCAAGTGTAGAAGCCCCGCTCTGTGGCCGCCATCGGCGGCAGGCGAATTTGTGGGCAAGAAATGTGACCTTTTCGACACGCGGGCCACAGCGGTCGGACAGCTGGGCAGGGGCAGGGTCGTTTCGTTGCCGGCCATCGCGTGGTCGCCCTTTACGCTGACCGCCGAAATGGAGGATGATCACCGCGTTTTTTCACGGCGCCCACCGCGCCGAAAACAACAACGAAAGCCCCGGGGACCTGTCCTTGCCGCTACCACCCTTCGGGGCCTGGCGCGGCACTCTCGAACGCCGCCGTGCTGGCAGATTTTGCCAGCGGTGCTTGTGTCCCGTGTTCCCCGAGGCTGCCTCCACCAAGCAACGCTACAACGGGGTTAACCGACCATGTGGGAACAGAATTACGTACCGATCGCTGACAGTCCCTTCCTCTCGGCCTTTGTGGCAGCCATTCCCATCTTCGTGCTGCTCACCCTGATCGGTATTCTGCGCAAGCCCGCCTGGGTCGCCGCCGTGTCGGGTCTGGCGACCGCCTTCGTGATTTCGCTGCTGGTCTACGGTATGCCGCTGGATCTGGCAGTGGGTGCCGTCACCTACGGGGCAGCGCAGGGACTCTTCCCCATCGGCTGGATCGTCTATTGGGCAATCGTGATGTACCGCATCACGCTCGACACCGGCAAGTTCGAGATCATCAAGGACTCCATCGGGGGACTGACGGCGGACCGTCGTCTGCAGGCCATGCTGATTGCCTTTGCTTTCGGTGCCTTCATCGAAGGAGCCTCTGGCTTCGGCACGCCGGTGGCCGTGGCGGCTGCCATGCTGGCGGGCCTCGGCTTTTCACCGTTTTTTGCCGCGGGCATCTGCTTGCTGGCCAACACCGCGCCGGTCGCTTTCGGTTCAATCGGCATCCCGGTGATCACGCTGGCCCGCATTACCGGTCTGGACGAACTCGAGCTGAGTGCCTGGGTCGGTCGCCTGTGTGCGCCGATTTCCATCTTCGTCCCGGCCTACCTGATCATGGTGATGGGTGGCGTGAAGGCCCTGAAGGGCGTGTTGCCTGCTGCTGCCGTCTGCGGTCTCTGCTTCGCCGGTGTGCAGTTCCTCGTCTCCAACTACGTGGGCCCGGAGCTCACCGACATCATGGCTGCACTAGCCGCCATCCTCGGCATGGTCGCCCTGTTCAAGGTCTGGCAGCCGGCCGACAAGTTCTCCATGGTCGGCGACACCAGCGGCACACTCACCATGCGTACGCATCCTTTCGGCGAAACCATTCTCGCCTGGTCGCCCTACCTGCTGCTGGTGGTGTTCGTTCTGGTGTGGGGCAGCCCGTGGGGCAAGGGTCTGCTGGATACCGTCGCGGTCGTCATTCCCTGGCCCGGTCTACACAACCAGGTCATCCAGTCGATGCCTGTGGTGGCAACGCCGACCCCGTATGCAGCGAATTACACACTCAACTGGTTGTCGGCGGCCGGCACGGCCTGCGGGTTGGCCGGTGCAGTTGCGGCCATCATTCTCGGCGTGTCCTTCAAGACCTATGTCAGCCTGCTCGGCAAGGTGTTGAAGCAGATGGCATTCTCGCTGCTGACCATCGCCTCCGTGCTCGGCCTTGCGCTGCTGATGAACTACTCCGGCTCCATCGTCACGATGGGTCTGGCCTTTGCCGCCACGGGCGTGCTGTTCCCCTTCTTCAGCGCCCTACTGGGCTGGCTGGGGGTCTTTCTCACCGGTTCCGACACATCGGCCAATGCGTTGTTCGGCAACCTGCAGGTGGTCACGGCGCGTCAGTTGGGGCTTGATCCCGCCATGATGGCAGCGGCGAATTCCGCCGGCGGCGTGATGGGCAAGATGATCAGTCTGCAAAGCCTGGCGGTCGCTGTAGCAGCGACTGGCATGGCGCGTTCGCAGGAGAGTGAACTCCTGCGCTTCACCTTCAAGCACAGCATCTTTCTCGCGTCCGTGCTGGGCGCGTTGTCGATGCTGTACGCCTACCTGTTCTGAGTTGGCGCAGTGGGCGCGGCCCAGCGGGTCGCGCCCTGTTCATTCCTTCAGCGAGAAGGGTGTGAAATTGGTCTCGCGGTCGAAGTAATCTTCCTGCTCGGCACGCTTTAGTGCCCCGACGATCAGGTAGGTCAGCGGGGTCATCACCACTTCCACCATCAGCTTGAAGCCCCAGTTGAAGGCGATCACCGCAAGCAGCGTGTCGAAGCTCCAGATGCCGGCAAAGGCAATCGGGTAGAACAGCAAGCTGTCGATGCCCTGGCCGACCAGGGTCGACCCGATGGTCCGCATCCACAGCCAGCGACCCGCCGTGAGCACCTTCAACTTGGCCATCACGAAGGAATTGGCGAAGTCGCCGACCCAGAAGGCCACGATCGATCCGACGACGATGCGCCAGGTATTGCCGAACAGCAGTTCGATGGCCGGCTGCAGTTGCACATTGAACGGCTCGTCGGGCGACGGTGGCAGATGCACGATCACCCAGGCCATCAGGGTGGCAAACACCATCGCCGCAAAGCCTGCCCAGATCACCTTGCGGGCGCGGGCATATCCGTACACTTCCGTCAGCACGTCGCCGAAGATGTAGCCCAGCGGAAAAAACAGATTGCCTGCCCCAAAACTCAGGGCGTCACCGAGCAGTGGCAGCGAAAAAGGGAAGGTCACATAGCCGACCTTGGCGGTGCCGATCAGGTTGGAACACAGCAGCACGGTCACGAACCCGGCCATGAGCAGATCGAAGTATTTGTACTGACGGACGACGTGGGTCATGACGGGCTTCCTGACTGGGGTCCGGCTCAGCCGGCGCCGGTCGAAAATAGGCGGGCGTCGAGCTGCTGCTCGAAACCGATGAGTGTGGCGGTGTTGATACGAAACACATCCTGCAACAGTTCGTGTAGCTCCCGGGCATTGGCCAGCTGGGTTTCCTGCGAGGCCTGATCCGGAAAATGCCGCACATAGCGTCGGTTCAGCAGCGCATGACGGCCGACACGATCGGGCCGCGCGGCGATCAGTTCGCGGCGGAAGCGTGACTCGGGCCACGTCGCCACGTACCAGTTGGCCATCAGGTAATCGCCTGGCGTCTGCAGCTCCAGACTGAAGCAGTATTGCGGGCGCCACTCGCCCTGCACGCAGGCGCTGAGCAGGAAGGCAGCCGGATGTTGCTCCAGCCGCCAGGGTTCGTGGGAGCCCGGTTGCTCGCTGCCGAGACCAAGATCGAGAGGCCCGGTCATCGTCAGGCCACCGAAGCCCACATCGACCAGCCAGGTCCGCCCCTCGCAGCCCACCTGCAGCGCCATGTGCGTGCGGGGCAGTCCGGCGTCCGCCACGATGACACGGGCCGCGAGTCCCGACACAGCGTAGCCCAAGGTGGCCAGGACACGCAGGAACAGCTGGTTGTGCTCGAAGCAGTAGCCACCGCGTCCGTCATCGACCAGTTTGGTGAGGATAGCCGGCTCGTCCAGCACCGGGCAGCGGCCCAGCCAGGGATCGAGATTTTCGAAGCTGATGGTCAGCGGGTGCAGGTAGTGCAGTTGCTGCAAGGTGGCGAGATCCGGCACGGGCTCGCCTGCAAAGCCGATGCGAGCGAAGTAACGGGAAAGTTCAGCGGGGCTTAAGGGAGCGTAGTGCATCGACAAACAGGCCTCCGCAGCAAGGTCCGGTGATTATGCGGCAAGGCCGTCAGCTGCTAAAGTCTCGTCATGTTTACCCGATTCATTGCACTCAAGCCGCGCTCGTTGATGCAGTTGACCATTACCGGCTTCCTCGCGGTGGCGGGCCTGCTCATCATGGCATTGGTCATTTCTGCCCGCTACATCGATGCGCTTGGCAGCAGCAGTGAACGCGTACTCAGTCTCAGTGCCGAAGCCATGGGCGCCGTACGTCCCCTCATCGAACAGGCCACTGCCATGGAACGTAATGCGCGGCAGTTCCAGGCGACGGGCGATACCAGTTATCTCGCTGTCTATCAGGAGCGTCAGCGCAGTTTCTCGGTGGCAGCCGATCAGCTGTCGGCGCTGGCGCTCGATTCCGCTTTTGCTGCCGCTGTCGACACGCTGCGCGCGCGGGAGCAGCAGTCCTACCGCAGGCTGCAGCAAGCAGGTTCGGCAGCAGTGCAGGCTGATTACCAGACGCTGCGTGAGCAGGCCGCGGCCCTGTCCGAGCAGTTGAACCTCTGGACGCGCGAACAACTGGCCGGTATCCAGCGTGACACCCAGCGGACCCAGCGTCTGCTCCGCTGGCAGGCCGGCGCGCTGACCTTGCTGGCGCTCGGGCTTGCAGCCTTGTTCACCAGACTGATCACGAGACCGCTGCGGCAGTTGGAAAAGGCGATCGATCGCCTCGGGTCCGGTGGTTACGACCGCAGCATCGCCGTCGAAGGCCCCGCAGATTTGCAGCGCCTCGGCACCAGTCTCGACTGGCTCCGCAGCAGGCTGCAGAAACTAGAGCAACAGCGTAGTGCATTCTTCAGGCATGTTTCCCACGAATTGAAGACACCGTTGGCGTCCATCCAGGAGAGCGTGGCTCTGCTGCGGGACGGGGTGGCGGGTCCCGTCAGTGGCGAGCAGTTGAAACTGCTGGCGATCAACAGCAATAACTGCCAGCGCCTGCAGGGACTCATCGACGAGTTGCTGCGCTACCACAAGGAAATCCAGTCGCTGACTTCGGTGGTGCCGAAGCCAGTGCGCGTCGATCGCGTCGTGGAGCAGGTACTGGCAAGCCACGACTTTGCCCTGGAGCAGGCCGGGCTTGCCGTTGAAGCGGATCTGCAGAAGCTGGCGGTGCTCGGCGATGCCGAGCAGTTACGCGTCATCGTGGATAATCTGGTGACCAATGCGATAAAGTTTTCCCCGGAACGCGGACGCCTGTTCCTGCGCTGGCGTGCCGACGGCGAGCGGGCCGTGCTGGAAGTCGAGGATCAGGGACCAGGCATTCCCGAGCAGGAGAGGGAGCTGATCTTCCAGGCCTTCTACCAGGGGGCCGCGCCACTACGCCGCTTTCTCAAGAGCAGTGGCCTCGGTCTCGCCATCGTGCAGGAATACGTCGGGGCAAATCGAGGTGTCATCGATGTGCTGCCCTGCGCCACCGGCGCGCATTTCCGGGCCAGTTTTCCGCTGCCGTTCGAGCAGTGACCGGCCGGTCGTGGCAAGGCAACAGGAGATGAGCATGAAGGGCGAACGCTGCAACCAAGGCTTGGGCCTGCCCACGCGGCGTGCTGCCCTGCTTGGCGTGCTCGTCTTGCTCCTTGCGCTGGTTGGCTGTAGCAGTCCCGTGGTGTTCACCACCAGCTCACTGGCACCGGAGCAGGATGCCTTGGCTTATTTCCAGTGGATCCGCGGCGCCAGTGCGGATGCACGCGAGGCGGAGCTTGCTGCCCTGCGCGCGGCGGTGCCAGTCAATCCGGTGCAGCAGCAGGCCAAACTTGCCATGCTGCTCAGCGTCCCTGCCACTGCGTCCGAGTCTGCACTGGCAGAGGCCGCCGCACTGCTGCGCGGCATACAAGCCGCCGGCAACGACGGGGGCCCCGGGTTGCCGGCCGACTACCAGCTGTTCACCACGCTGTGGCTGGACCTGCTCGCCGTGCGAGTCGACCTGCAGCAGCTCGGCTCGGAGCAGCAGCGCAGCTTGTCCGCCCTGCAGTCGGCCGAGGATCGGCTGGCCGAACTGCAGCAACGCTATGAACTGCTGTCGGCCACGCTGGTGAGCCAGCAGCGCGACAACGAGGAATTGCGGCAGCGCAATGCCGTGATCCAAGGGCAGCTCGACGCGCTGAATGGTATCGAGCGACAGCTGATCCAGCAGGGGAGTGGACGCGCAGCCGGGAGCTCTCCATGAAGCCTCGCAGTCAGGCAGTTCGCAAGCGTCTCTTGCTGGTCGATGACGATGCCGACCTGCTGACGCTGATCAGTATGCGATTGAAGTCGAACGGCTACGACGTCGTAGCGGTCAGCAGCGGAGAAAAGGCTCTCGCGCAGCTGGCGGTCTTTCGTCCGCACGTGGTGGTGACTGATCAGCGCATGCCCGGCATGGACGGCATGGCCCTCTTCGAGGAAGTCCAGAGGCGGCAGCCGCGACTGCCGGTTATCCTGCTGACGGCCCATGGCACGATCCCGGACGCGGTCGAGGCGACCCGGCGCGGCGTTTTCAGCTACCTCGTGAAGCCCTTCGACGCCGCCATTCTGCTCGACAGCATCGAGAAGGCTTTCCAGCAAGTCGGGCATGTCGCCGAGTCCGGCACCAGCCGGATCGATGACAGCTGGCGCAGCGAGATCATCAGCCAGAGTGCCGCCATGGAGTCGCTGTTGGAGCAGGCCCATGCCGCCGCCGTCACCGACGTCAGTGTCCTGATCCAGAGCCAGACGGGAACCGGCAAGGAATTGCTGGCGCGGGCGATCCACAAGGCCAGTCCCCGCGCGGCGGGGCCATTTGTGGCCTTCAACTGTGCGGCCATTCCCGAGTCCCTCATCGAGTCCGAGTTGTTCGGGCACGCCGTGGGAGCCTTCACCGGCGCCACCCGAGCCCATCCGGGACTGTTTCTGGCGGCCAACAAGGGATCGGTGTTCCTCGACGAGGTAGGCGACATGCCGCTGGCAGCGCAGGCCAAGCTGCTGCGTGTCCTGGAGAGCCATGAAGTGCGACCGGTCGGAACCACCGACAACCTGCCGATAGACGTGCGTATCATCGCGGCCACGCACCACGATCTGCTGGAAAAGATCGCGCAGGGAACGTTTCGTGAGGACCTGTATTACCGGCTCAATGTGATCACGCTGGAACTGCCCACACTGGCCGAGCGACGCGAGGACATCCTGCTGCTGGCCCACCACTTTTGCCGCATCCTTGCCGAGAAGAACCGCAAACCCCTCGGCCACTTTGCCCCAGAGGCCGTCGAGTTGCTGATCGCCGCCGCCTGGCCGGGCAACGTCCGGCAGCTCTACAACGTCGTCGAGCAGTGCATGGTGCTGAGTCCGACGCCGGTGATCGGGCGTAGCCTGGTGGCGCGCGCCTTGCGGCAGAAGCCCGAGCGCTTGCTGAGCCTGAACGAGGCCCGTGACCAGTTCGAGCGCGACTATCTGATCAGGTTGCTCAACCTGACGGAGGGCAACATCGCCCTCGCGGCCCGCCTCGCCGAGCGCAATCGCAGCGAGTTCTACAACCTGCTCGGTCGCCACGGTCTCGATCCCGAACAGTTTCGGCGCCTCAGCGAAGCTAACGCCTGATGCACTGCACGCCACGTCACGTCACAGTGGCGCAGGACGGTGCCTCTGGCCGCAGGATTCAAGAGTGTCGGGGCTGCCCGACAGGTGAGCCTTTCAAAATCAAAGGGTTACAAATCAGAGCTGCAAAGTGCTGGTCAGCCCCGACAGGGGGCGATGTGCTGCATTCCATAACCTTTTGATTCTATTGATTAAAATAGTTGGCACGGTCAGTGCATGTACTCTCCCGTAAACTGCCTGTTTGCGGAGTCGGGTCGGTTCAGTGGAGAGCCTCATGCAATATCTGATCGTGTTGTCAGCCCTGTTGTCGCTGGTAACTGCCGTTCTGGCCCAAGACGGGCCAACCGCCGCAGAGGATTTTTTCGAGGCGCTGATCGGGGATGAGGAGCAGAGCGGTGCCGTCACCGCAGCGGCTGACTCGGAGGAACCCCTGTTGCCGTCCAGTGGATCCGACGCTCCGGTGTAAGGCAGTTGAGCGAGTTCGTGGTTGCTTGTTGGTTGGTCTCAAGAGCAAGCTGATCGTCGCCAGACGATCTTTTGAAGGGCGCCCCAAGGCGCCCTTTTTTTTGGCGGGGGACCTGCTGCTGCGGCCCGCAAGGCGAGGCTAGCCGGAGGGATCGCGGTCGATCTTCGTCCGTAGCTTGATGTTGAGCACCTCCACCGTCACGGAGAAGGCCATGGCGAAGTAGATGTAGCCCTTCGGCACTTCAACGTCGAAGCCGCCTACCATCAGCGTCAGACCGATCATCATCAGGAAGGAGAGCGCCAGCATCTTCAGCGTGGGGTGCGCATCGATGAAGTTGCCGATGGATCGCGCGGACCACAGCATGACGATGACCGCCACGATGATAGCGAGCGACATGATGGCCAGTTCGCTGACGAGACCAACCGCCGTGATGACCGAGTCCAGCGAGAACACGATGTCGAGGATACCGATCTGGATGACGGTTCCGAGCAGACTTTCCATCACCCGGGCTTCCATGCCGCCCTCGGCACCCTCCAGCGTGGCGTGGATCTCCTTGGTGGATTTGAACATCAGAAACAGGCCACCGACGATCAGCACCAGATCCCGGCCGGAAATGGCGTGACCGAGGGCGGTGAACAGCGGATTCACCAGTCCCGTCAGCCAGGACAGACTGAACAGCAGGGCCAGCCGCGTGAACAGGGCGAAGCCAATGCCGAGCCTGCGCGCGACCTCGCGTTGCTCGGGCGGGAGCCGGCTGACCAGGATCGAAATGAAGATGATGTTGTCGATGCCCAGCACGATTTCGAGTGCAACCAGCGTGGTCAGGGCCATCCAGGCTTCGGGACTGCTGAGCCAATCGAACATGCGGAATTCCGGTGAAAAAGAGACGACCCATGTTCCGGGAAATCTCCGGCTGATTCAATTCTTGCGGGCGGCGGAAACTCGTGGCAGCACCGGTGTCGATGCGGCTTTCTGGCCACACAAGCGAATCCAGTGCTGCATGGCGGCGGTCCGGTACTTCTGCCGGTGGACTATCAGGTAAAGGTGTCGCGCAAATCGCCGTCCAGCCACCGGCAAGACCACGATGTCGCCCCGCTCACGGTACTCCGCCAGCGACAGCCGCGACAGACAGCCGATGCCAAGGCCAGCCCTGACCGCCTGCATGATGGCCTCCGGCTGCTGGATCTCCAGCAGTATCCGGAGGTCGGGCAGCAGGTCGTACATCACGCGATCGAAGGTCTGGCGGGTGCCTGAGCCGTTTTCGCGGAGGATCCAACTGGCCCCGAGCAGATCGGATTTGCGCAGCTGTTTCAGTGCCGCCAGCGGATGCGAGGGGCTGGCGAACACCTCGAGCGCATCCTCGCGCCACGGCGTGATGTCCAGCAGCGGGTTGTTGATCTCGCCCTCGATCAGGCCGACATCCAGTTCGAAGCCAAGCACTCGCTCGCTGATGGTGGCCGTATTGCCGATCTCCAGACTGATCCGACCCTGCGGAAAGTGCTGGCGATAGCGATCGATGAGCGGGACGCACAGGTGATTGCCGATACTGAGCGTAGCGCCTACCCGCAGGCTGCCGGCTTCGCGCCCCGGCTCCTGCAAGAGCACACTTTCCAGCTCCTGAGCTCGGGTCAGCAGTTCCTCTGCCCGCGGCAGCAGGAGACGGCCTCGTTCATTGAGCTGCAGCCTTTTGCCGAGACGGTCGAACAGTTCGACCTTGTGCTGGCTCTCCAGTTCGCGCAGCGCATCGCTTGCTGCCGACTGCGACATCGCCAGGTGGGCGGCCGCCCGACCAAGATGCTGCAGCCGGGCTGTGGCCACGAACACGTCCAACTGACGCAGGGTGAATCGCATATCCGGGATTTCCGAATAAATATTCAGTAACAAACGATTATACCTATCAATGTTCCCTGTTTAGAATGCGCCGGTCTTTTCAGGAGGCCTGCCATGAGCAGCAAGTACCAGCGCGAAACCGTGACGAGCGTCCACCATTGGAACGATACGCTGTTCAGCTTCACGACCACGCGGGACCCCGGTTTTCGCTACAAGAACGGGTTCTTCACCATGATCGGACTCGAAGTCGACGACCGGCCTCTGGTGCGGGCCTACAGTCTGGTGAGCGCCAATTACGAGGAGCAGCTCGAGTTCTTCAGCATCAAGGTGCCGGACGGCGCCTTGACCTCGCGTTTGCAGCATCTGCAGGTCGGTGATCAGGTGCTGGTCGGCACCAAGCCCACCGGCACGCTGGTGGCCGAAAACCTGCTGCCCGGCAGGCATCTCTACCTCATCGGTACCGGCACCGGACTGGCACCCTTCATGAGCATCATCAAGGATCCGGAGGTCTACGAGCTCTACGAGAAGATCATTCTGGTGCATGGGGTCCGCTACATCAGCGAGCTGGCATATCAGGACTACATCATGCAGGAGCTGCCAAGGCACGAGTTCCTCGGGGAGATCGTCAGCGAAAAACTGCTGTATTACCCGACAGTGACGCGCGAGCCCTATCGCAACAAGGGCCGGGTCACCGACCTCCTGGTGACTGGCAAGTTGCCGCGGGATCTGGCGCTACCCCCGCTCAGCGCCGAAACGGATCGCTTCATGTTGTGTGGCAGTCCGTCCATGCTCAAGGACCTCTGCCGCATTCTTGGTGATGCGGGCTTCATGGAGGCAAGGGGCGGCAACCAGGGACACTATGTCGTCGAGCGCGCCTTCGTGGAGTAGGCTGCCAGTGCTGGTGACACGAGAGTGGCGGAGAGTAGAATCCGGCCGCCGCGACGTGCTGCATCAACTCGTCGTGCAAATCCCCGAAATCGAGCTGAGGTCACCATGTCGCTGTCCATGTATTCGTCATCCGTTCCCGTCTTCGTGCACTACCTGAAAAGTCTGTCGACCATTCTGCGCAAGGGTGCAGACTATGCCGCCGACAAGAAAATCGACGAAAAGGTACTCACCGGCGCGCGCCTGTTCCCGGACATGTTTCCGCTGACCCGTCAGGTGCAGATCGCCTGCGATGTCGCCAAGGGTTGTGGCGCAAGACTGGCTGGACTCGAGGTCCCCAAGTACGAAGACAACGAAGTGACCTTCGCCGAGTTGCAGGCACGGATCGACAAGACCATCGGCTTCTTGTCGTCGATACCCGAGTCCAGCATCAACGGTTCCGAGCAGAAGCAGATCAAGCTGCAGGCGGGGCAGCGCGAGCTGGAATTCGTAGGCGATCATTTCCTGCGCAATTGGGCGCTACCCAACGTCTATTTCCACATCACGACCGCCTATAACATCCTGCGCCACAATGGCGTTGCCATCGGCAAGATGGATTTTCTCGGCGGCCAGTAGGTTCTGCCTTGGTTCTTGCTCGGCCGTAAATGAAAAAGCCCCGGTTTTGCCGGGGCTTTTCAGTTTGGCAGGGCGTCCTTGCCCGCTGATCTTGCCGGATCAGAAGCTGTAGTTCAGACCCAACTGGTAACGACGGCCGAACACGTCGAACACGTTGCTGACCCCCTGCTGGCCACCGCGCAGGTTCTGCGAGGCCACCACGGGAGGATTCCGGTCGAGGATGTTGTTGACGTTGAAGCTGGCTACCCAGTTGCCGCCGCCAGCGGTTTCACCCCGGTAGCTGACTGCCAGGTTGTGCACCGTCTGCGACGCGATCGTCGCATCGTCCACATCGAAGCCGGATCTCCAGAACACCCCGAAGCCGTTGGTGTAACTGGTGCTGTCGTAGTAGCGAGTGATCCAGTTCACACCCACGTTGCCGATGTCGTAGCCCAGCGTCGCCGTGGCGTTCCACTCGGGGCTGGTTAAGCTGCCAGTGTCATCCCGGTAGGTGGTGGTGGTCACCGAGTTCTCCAGAATGTGGTTGGCGAACAGACGCAGACGCAGATTCTCGGTCTGTGAGCTGAAGAAATCCGGTTCCAGGTCGTAGCGAACTTCGATGTCGACACCGGAGGTCACGCCGGCTGCCGCGTTCACCTGCCGGTCGTCGACGCGCTCGATCAACCCTGTGCCCGCGTTGCGCACGATCTGGTTGCAGAAGTTGGGGCTGACACCGCTCACGCACTCGTCGATCAGGCGCTGCGCGCCGAGTGGTGTGATGCGCTTCTTGACGTCGATGTCGTAATAGTCAGCCGAAATCTGCAGTCCGTTCAGCACACTGAACGTCGGCGACCAGACGAAGCCGGCAGTGAGGGTGTCTGCAGTTTCCGGGCTCAGCACGGCATTGCCGAGCGTGAGGATGGTGATGGTGTAGAACGCGTTGTTGCGTGCCCGGTCGAAG
>Ga0255219_1000347_pt1 | contig 13079 bp, 40 predicted proteins | sample Miss_Colum_RepA__FD_183037 | JGI IMG/M metagenome (GOLD analysis project Ga0255219, IMG submission 183037) | Freshwater microbial communities from Mississippi River, Louisiana, United States - Miss_Colum_RepA_8d | ecosystem: Environmental > Aquatic > Freshwater > River | place: USA: Louisiana...
GTACTGGCATCACAAGGGCTCATACGCTGCGGATCGGGATGATCCCAAGTGGCTGTGGCGGTCCATCGAGGGCAAAGTGTTCGAGCACAGCAGCATGAACCGCCTCATCGAGGTTCCGCTCAGATGACCCTAGAGGTCATGTGCAAAGTCGGTCCGGGGCGCAAGCTCGTTTGGCTTCGGACCGACGCTCGCGTAGCCTGCACCAGCAGGCTCGGTGTCATCGTCGCTTGGTAGGGGGACCGGATGGATCTCAAAATAGTGGTCTTACTACACTCCCAGCTGTTCCGGCACGGGATGGGGCTCCATGCTGCCGATGCGCGCACTGGTGGGTCGTTTCGGATCTACGGCCTCTTTGTGGAGGAGCGTGCAGCATGGCGCCTCCGCTGAAAGTCCAGATCGTGACCAAGTATTGGGTGCCCAATGGGTTTCCCCTATACCAGCTTTGGGCCGTCTACCCATTAGACCGGCGCGTGCCATTACGGGCGCCACAGTTGATGGGTGCATGCGACCCACTGTTCATTCGGAGGTTGAGATGATGCAGAAGCAGTATCTGAAGGTCATGGTCTCTCTGCACTACGCCAAGTATGAGCACTGGGCCGGCTACCCATTAGATCGACGCGTGCCGCCGCACGCCATGTTGGATGTACCTCTTTTCATGCGGGCACTAGTGTAATGACAAACACACCTGTTCTGCGATGCCGGGTATGGACCCGTACGCGACCCATCATACAAGGCAGGGTGTCGGTGGACGACCGCGTTGGAACTCTGCGCATCACCAACATCTACTGGGGGTCGGCATGAGGGCGGAGTTGTGCGTTGGGATCTCTATGCGCTTCCCGCTGTCGGTTGCTCGATACCAGACCTGGGCCATCTATTCGGTAGATCAACGCGTGCCGGTGTACGCCTTGGCAGAGATACCCCTGTTCATGCGGAGGCTCACATGCCGATAGCTCATCTGCGATGCATCGCAACCATGTACTACCGAAGCAGGTCTGGACTCGAGTCCCCATGGCTTCATGGCCTGTATCACCGGACGGATGAGCGCATCATTCAGCGCCCGTATTTCCCAGTGCGGCTGGTCCGTTTGGAGTTGCTGTGATGCGCGGGATCTACGTATGGACCTCATGCACGCTATGGTCGGTCGACGCACGCATGAACCCACGTGTCTTCCGGCTCAAGCGCGTCGAGTATTCGAGGTGGAGAGGCTTCTATGGCGAGTCAACGTGATGCCCGTCTCCGGCTGTACGCCGAGGTCTCGGTGTTTGGTAGGGCCACCGCGATCCGCACGCTGGCGCGCATGGACGTCAGACTCCCGTGCACTGGGCGAGTATTCGCAATCACACTCCCATGGAGGTATCAATGACCAAGCAGTATTGCCTGTGGAGCCTCGGTACGCGGTGGACTCTTGATGAGCGCCTGCACACCGCGTACCGAATGCGCTACATAACCGTTGACTACAGACCGATCGGAGACCACCCATGACCCAAGCCAAAGTTGAACTGAGAGTATCCACGGCGTACACGATGTACCCGGTCGACGTTCGGCTGCTCCGTCCATCGTGGTTCAAGTACATCTTCATTCAGTACAGGTGACGGCGATGAGATTGAAACTGACCAGTGAGACTCGCAACAACATCTTTCGGCTGGATACGCGGGTCAAGCAGCGCCCGCTCCACTGGAACTGCCTCCTGCGCCGGCTCCGTTGGCGCGAACCCCGGGTTGTCGTGGAGCTGCGGCGGGAGGGTGTCGAATGAACTGGAGGCAAGTCGTGTACGCGGGGGCAGTACCTATCGCCAATCGCAGCTCGTTCCGTCCGGAGTTGCGCTATGCGATTGACTCCCGCACAACCGCCATCATCCGCGGCCTATACGTCGAGCGATGGCTGTCTAAGGGTTAGACCATGGTCCGAATCTACGCTCAGTTCCAGCCGGGCCGGCTGTACTTTTACTACTACGCCGACCAACGCCGCCCTGTCGGTACGATCTGCTACTTGACCATCGAATGACTGTGCAGCACCCCCCGCTATCCCACCCCCTGCCCCGCATCTTTGTCGTCCCACACGCCCCATGGATCTGGACTTACGACTTAGACGAGCGCGTGGCACCCAACATCATCCGCTACATCAAGGTACGCCTATGAAGTCTCCCCCACGGTTCACTGCCGCGCGGTTCGCAACCCTGGCCACAAAGCCCGATGCATGGACGCTCTATACCGCAGCGACTCTGGGTAATCTCGGGGCCTGGGAGCTTGACACTCGGCTGCTCAAGGGCCAGCGCATCAAGTATCTCCAATACGCGTCAGGCCCGCTGTACACCGCAAAGCACCTCTACCCATGAGACACACCCCCATCTGCTCCTGGCAGTTCGTCCTCGTGTACGACCGCGGCTCTGACCGCTGGAGTTGGCAGCCGCTGGACTGGCGCACTCCGCACGTACTCTGCATGGTGGAGACGAAGCCATGAGGGCCGCACAACGCAGCATTGGGTGGAATGCCTTTTGGCGTCCGAGGAGCTTTTCTCCTGATTGGATCGTCACGCCTGATACGCGGATCGCGATCTATTCCGCCAGATTGAAAGGCATCCGTGTCTACCGGTGAGGAGCTGTTCCGGGCCAACATGCCCGGGATGTATGCGCTGTCTCGCGGCGCCGGCGTGTACCTACCCGACGAGCGATCTTCCCGTGAGATTCGAGCGATCATTGAACTCGTGCGGGGGCACTTCGGTGTGTACCTGCGCCATTACCGTAAGTAACCTGAAAGGACCATCATGATTGTCACCACAGCTACCGGCGTTCTGCGCGCCGAGCGGTTCGAGCCGCTCCATGGGTTTATCACCAAACGGGTCGACGAGGTTGCGCCGCCAGATCGCGTGTCGACGGCCTATGGGATCGAGGTTTACGACATCGAGCGGCACCTCCACCCCGGGCATGCGCTCCACACCTTGAGCTCGGTGTTCGCGCTGGCTGTGGCCATGGCGTCGGGTGCCCTCACGATACACGCTGGCGGTCATGACCACTACTGGGCCGCGTTCACGATCGCAGTCGCCGGTGTGGTCTGGTTCATGTACTGCGCCGTGATGGGAGACTCTCGGTATCGCCCACGCCGCAGTCCGACCTGGGTGTGTACGCTCTTTGCGGTCGCTATTGCGTTCAACGTGGTCTCCATCATTGGTGGGGCATCGTGGTACAGCGTTGCATCGCCGGCCCTGCTGCTTTTGTCGGAGCTGTTCGATGAGTGGTGCATCTGGATCACATGCAAGTTCGGCTCCGAACACTACGTCGAGCAAACCCCGGAGGACGCCGAATGACGCCGACGATGAAGCTCCGGGTGCTGGCCGGCGCCGCGGACCGTAAGCCGATATGCGCGCGATGTGTGTTTGGTAAGGGATCCTCGGATGGGGCGGATCACACCGTTTACCTCACATCTGACTTGGCGAACCACACCGTCTTCGATCAGGCACGTTACGCCGAGGCAGGGGAGATAAACTGCGGGACGATCCGCGACTGTCGGTGGGTCACAGGTGCGCTCGACCGCCGGGCTGTGACTGGGGTCATCATCCCGACCGCGCTTGTGTACGAGGTAAAGCCCCACGAAGGCTATGGTGACCTCGATGACTAGTGCCCTCAGATCCCTCGAGCAGCGGGCAGACCCGCGAGGTTGCGTCATTTGCGTATTTGGCGAAACCAGCAAGCTGCGTGTGCACAGTTGCGCGACCGGTGGGGAGGTTAGATGCGGGCTGGTGGAGGGCTGCACGTGGTTTGTCGTGAAGGCGACCTCGCGGTGTGCCGCCATCACTGGGCTGGTGACCGTGGTTGAAGACCCCCTCACGACGTAGGCCGTAGCGCATGCCAACAATCCACACCCTTATCGCGCCGACCGCGAACCCAGCTACCTTTGGTTTTTGTAGCAGTTGCGCGCTCATGACGCACAACGTAGTACCCGCGACTGACGCCAAGCCGCTGGACTGCATGACCACCCCGTCATGCCAGACGCGGGTCATTTCCAACGACGATAGAACCTCATGGCGGATCGTCATGTTCTGCCGGAGGTTTCGCAAAGTTCACTCTGTGGAGACTCTATGAAAGCTGCTATTCACCTCCCGTCCGCTGCGCTCATCCTCGTGCTGGGCGCATTCCTTGCGTACGCCGTCGCCGGCGATGACGGCGCCTTAGCCATTGCCTCTGGCGCGGGGCTGGTCGGCGCCATTTACCTTCACCGCGCGTGCATCGCGCTGCTCGAAATCAGCCGACGCATGGACAAGCTCATCGAGCTGCTGCAAGCCGCCAAGAAGATCATCCGCGATCAGAACCCGGAGGAATACGATGCCATCGCAAAACACGTTCAAGCAGCCCAACACCGAGATACCGACGCGTGAGCTGTTCAAGCGCCGCGACAAACTGCTGCTGGAGGCCAAGCGCCACTACACGTCCGAGGGCTTGATGCTATCGGTGTACGGCAAGTGCCCCACGCGGGTACATGGCGGCACCGTGCTGACCCGCGTGCTTTTGCAACGCGTTGTGGTGCCGCGCGACACGCCGAAGGCTGAGTACCAAGAAATGCTGGCCACGTTGTGCACTGTGGTCAGCATCGCCCACAACTGTGGGTATGTTCTACGTGCACGGATTGACTGAAAGAACCTATGCCGAGTAACGCTTGCCTAGCAGCCTACCTCCATGAGGCGTGCAATGAGGCCGCCGCATCCTGCCCTCAATTCGATGGGTACGAGTCCGACCAGCAAGTGATGGTATCCGGTGGCCGGTTCGTCGTCTTCGGAGGCGTACCTAAGAAGGGTATCTCCGCGGTAGTCAAGTTCTGGCGAGATCCGTGTACTGAGGGGAGTCGGATTTTGTTTGAGCTTGGGTATGAAGCCGAGCTCCCCCACGACGTGGCCGAGGTATTCCGCCGGTACGACGAGTTGGTCGCCGAGGCACTGGCGAAGCTCACGGACTCTCTTTGACACACCCCATCTCATTCGTCTAATCGTTAGAAAGGAATCATCATGGAAGCCCATACTCCCGTCGTCTCCAAGCAGGCCATGCTCGTCACGCTGACCATCGGCGTGTACACAGGCCGCAAGCAAGACCGCGCCACGCAGGCCGAGGTGGTCTCAGCCCATCAGGCCAAATCGGCGCGTGCCGCATCGGTGTACAAAAACTTGTTCTCGGACTGTGCCGAGCTCGACGCAGTGCTGAAGTTCCAGAGCAAAGCGCGGGCGCGGCACTACGAGCTGACGCTGCCGTGGGACGACCACGGACGGCGCCTGCTGCCCACCGCCGCGTTCATGACGTACACCGACGAAGTGCGCACCATGCGTGAGGAGTTTGAGTCCTTGGTGAAGGTCTTTCTGGACAAGTACGACACGCTGGTGGCCGCCGCGGCGTTCCGCCTGGGCACGCTGTTCGACCGCGACGAATACCTGACGCGTGAGCAGGTTGAGCGCCGCTTTCGATTCGATGTGGACTACACTCCGGTTCCCACAGCCGGGGACTTCCGCGTCGATCTGGAAGACGTCGTGCGCAGCGAGCTGGCCGAGAAGTACGAACAGCGCATGCAGGACCAGCTGGTCGCAGCACACCGTGATGCGTGGGATCGGCTGTACAGCGCCCTCTCGCGCCTGAAGGATCGCCTGACGCCGACGCAGGATGGCAAGGCCAAGGTGTTCCACACCACGACGGTGGAGGGGGTGCGCGAGCTGTGCCAGACTTTGACCATGCTCAACGTCACGAACGATCTTGAGCTGGAGTCGGCCCGTGCGATGCTGGAGTCCGCACTGGACGGCGTGACGGTCGATGAACTCCGCAAGGAAGAAGGAAGCCGTGCAGTCACACTCACCAACGTCAACCGAATCCTCGACGCCTTCAACTTTGGAGCGCTGTGTACTGTGGAGGTACAGTGAGGATGCATCGGGTCGCAGCACCGCGTGGGATCTTCATCCCCGTGCGCCGCTGCAGGGCCTGTGTGCGGCGCCAGTCGCGCCGGCCGACACCCCCCTCGCTGGTACAGACATCTCCGAGCTTCCGGATTGGGCGCGTGCCATCCGCGACTGCGCTGTTCTCGGCGGTCACGGGCACGTGTTCCAGTGGGGGTCTGAAGTAGCGCCGATCCGGGTTGTGTGGTTTTTCACCGAGCCGGATCTCACCTTCGTCCGCTTCCATGCGATCGCGGACCTCATGAAAGGGTAACCATGTTCAAAACCATTTTCGAGTCCATCTGGACCAAAGTCTCGCCGGCGGAGCTGCGCAACCGCCAGCTGTACGAAGCCGAAGTCGCCTTGGTGGACGCCGAGGTCAACGCCGAAGTGGCCAATGCCACCGTCGCGATGCTGAAGGCGCGCATCGAGCGCCTGCGGGGAGCTGCACGATGACTGAGCTCGTAACGGCGTTCAACAGCCTGTCTTGGCCCGGCGCATTTGCATGCGTCGGATGTGCACTCGCCATCGCGTGGATGATCCGATGAGCGGCCCCGAACACAATCCCCCCACTGGCGCCGATCCGCTGGTGCTCCTGGGCTGGGCTGACACCACCCAGCTGCTGGATCAGGTGGTCCACGCCAAACCGCAGAGCGACGCGCTGCCGCTGTACGTCCCGGCCAGCATGATGCCGAGGGTGCGCGAGGTGCAGGCAGGACTCAATGAGTCGCTGGTGCAGATGCCGCAGCTTGAGCCGGTGGAACTGGCGCAGCCGCAAGCCGCCTCGCCCGAGGGCATGGCCGTCTACAACTCCATCGCGGCGGGATACCCGTCACAGTCGCAGGGGGCGGGGGAGGCTGTTTGCCCGCTTGGCTTGCCTATCCACAACCTGAGAATCGTAGCCAACGGTCTGCGAGCGGTTGAGGTGGTCAATAAGCGATTTGTTGCCGCGCGGCTGGACGAAATCGCGGACTATCTGCGAGACATTGAGCGCACCACCCCACCCGCCAGCCAATGCGATGAGGAATGGGGGCCGACGTGCGACCTTGGCAACAATCCGGCGCACGTCAAGGTGGCGCGACAACCAAGCAGCCAGCAGGCTGTGCCGGACGATGCGCCGGAAAATTTCCGAACAGAAGTGCTCCCAAGACAAATTGGTGGGGGCTTCGCACCGATCACGATGAGCGCAGTGCGTGTCACTCACATACCCACCGGCGCGTCTGCTGAGTCGTACCAAGCGCGAAGCCAGCACAAGAACCGCCAGATCGCTTTCGACGCTGTATGCGCCATGCTCCGCGCAGCGCAGGGGGAGGCCCCATGAACCGAGAGTATTGGCAGGCCCGGGGTGAGCTCTACCCATGCCCCAACCCAGCACACGACTTCCGCATCGGTCGGTGGATCGTGCGGTGGCAACTCGCGCAGGACGCGTGGTCGACGGTCTCTTACTCAGGGAACCTTCTAACGCATAGACTGAAGTGGGCACGCGTTGAGTCACCTGAGGGGCTCGCATTCACCGAAGTGGTCGTCGGCCGTCTGATGGTCCTGTGGGCGAGGGCTCCTGAGTGACGCCGCAAGAACTCATCAAACACGTCGAGTCGAGGTGCCGTGACGACGCAGGGTGCTGGGTATGGCTGGGCTGCCTGCAGAAGTGCGGCACCACACCCGTGATGAAACTCCCCGGCTCGCGCAAGGTGGTGCAGGTGCGCAGGGTGCTCATGGAGGCCAAGGGGGTCAAGGTGGCTGGGAAGGTGACGACGTACACCTGCGAGTCGCCGCGGTGCGTGCACCCCGACCACACCGCTGTCATGACCCGAGGGGAGCTTCAGTCGCGAACCAACCGCAACATCTCCCGCGCGGTGCGACTCAAGCGGAACAAGCTCATCACCGAACGTCGGCGGCGCACCGCCAAGCTGACGCCAGAGATCGTGGCGCTGATCCGCCAATCCCCCATGCCGCGCAACCTGCTGGCTCGGTATCTGGGGGTGCGGCGGTGCACCATTGATGCGGTGTTCACCGGCCGCAGTTGGGCCGAACCCGCGACCTCCAACCCCTTTGCAGGACTGTTCCGCCTATGACGAAACTCAATCATGACCGTACCGTTGCTGTCGACCCGCTGAGGTTCTGGCAGCCGATCACTGCGCAGACCCCGCTGGGGGTGAAAATGCAGCTCATCAACCGCCGCAGTGGCGTGGCCGTGTATGGCACACTGGCTGCTGGCAACACGTGGTTCACCCACTGGGCGCCACTCCCCAAGTTTGCGCCCGAGGACTCCACTCAGGCGCAGATGACGTTGTTCCCGGAGATCGAGCATGTCGAACCTTCGACGCATTGCGAAGCTGGAGACCCAGCTGGCGCAGACACGTAAGCGGCTGGCCGCGCGCAACACCGAGTGTGTGTTGCTGCTCGATCAGATTGTTCAACTCAAGGAAGCCCTGGCCGAGCATGGCCTGGAGGTGACCTTCAACGAAAGTGCGTTCACTGATGCCTCGCAAGCCTTCCCCCTCGACTCGGACCCCGCGCCGCACGCCGGAGCCTCCGAAGCCTGAAGCCTCTGGCGGCGACATGCTGCAGGGTGACCATTACTACCTCGCCCCTGTCCCGGAGCCCCTCAACCCAGAACGGCACCCCTACGTCGCCGAGTGTGGTGACATCATCGAAGCGCTCGACATGACCTTCGCAGAAGGTGAAGCGTTCAAAGCGTTGTGGCGCGGCGCCGCGGCCCGCCAAGGACGTGCCAAGGGCACCGACCCGGTGTACGACGCTGACAAGGTCAAGCACTTTGGCACGCGGGTGGCTGCGCACATCCGTGCCCGGATCAAGCGAGGTGCCAAATGACCACGATCGCATGGGATGGGGAGCGGCTGGCCGCGGACCGACTGGCCGCCATCGACGGCACCGCGTTCTACACGCAGAAGGTCTACAAGCTGCGCGGCCATCTGGTGTCGTTCACAGGCGTGCATGCGGCGGGGGTTGCGCTGATGCACTGGTTTGCGAACGGCGCGGATCCAAGCCAGTTCCCCGCAGACGCCAAGACCGACGCGTTTTGGGCTCGGTTGGTCGTCATACCGCCGAGCGGACCCGTCCGTACATACGAGGGCCTTGGGTACCCGTGCGAGTTCGACCGAGCTCGATATGCCGCGGGTACCGGCGCGCAATTCGCGCTGGCTGCCATGTACCTGGGCAAGACCGCCGGTGAAGCCGTGGAGGTGGCGTGCGCGCTGTCGCACACAAGCCGTGGCGGGTGGACCAGCCGCACCTTCGAGGATCCCGACGATGTCCTCAACCCCTGAGTCCAAGGTCAAAGCAGCGATCCACCGCTTCCTCAAGTGGCAGAACGCGTACGCCGTCAACTACATTGGCGGGCAGTATGCGAACAACGGCACGCCCGACATTCTGGCGTGCATCAACGGCGTGTTCGTGGGCATCGAGGCCAAAGCCGGTCGCGGGCAGCTGACCGCCCTGCAGTACAAGGCCCTGGAGAAGATCGACAAAGCCGGCGGGCTGGCCCTGGTCGTCAACGAGAACGAGCTGGACTATCTGGCGACCGCGATCAACAGCCTGCAGCAACACGGCACGCGCATGTCCAACTACACCCGGTTCAAACCCGCCGGGCTCGACGAAAAGGAACCGACAGATGAGTGATACACCCAGCCCCCGTGCGGACTTCCCGCCGCCTCCCGAGGACTGCTCGGAAGGGGTGAAGCTGATCTGGAATGTTGTGTCGGCGGAGCCAGCGGCGCTCCTGCCCGGCGGGAAGCTGTACTACCTCGTTGGCGCGGCCGACGCCAGCGATTCACTGTTCTCCGGCCGCGACCGCAAGGCTATGCAGACGCTCTACACCGCGGCCCGCGAAGCCGAGTTGTATGCCCGCGTGCTGGCTGCCACGCTGGGTGGTGGCGACCTTGCCAAGTTGCGCACTACGGCGCACCCGCCGATCGGGGCAATGGTTGGGGATAGCACGTATGTGTCCCAGTTCGTCCCCACTGAAGCGCAGGTCGCGTATGAGGTGGCAAAGCGCACTTACGCGTCCCAGCACGACGCCGCGAGGCGCGCGTACGACCAGCGCAACATACAGTCCGTGCTCGAGCAGTGGGGTAGCGAATGATCCCGGTCGGACTTGACTTCGAGACCTACTACGACAACGAATACTCCCTCAGCCGGATGACTGTGGAGGAGTACGTCCGGGATAGTCGGTTTGAGGCCATCATGCTGAACGTGCAGCTGCCGGATCGGGAGTACCACGTGGTCGGTCCCGCCGAAGTGGAGCGGTTCTGCAAGTGGTTCGACTGGAGCAACGCCCTGGTCGTAGGTCAGAACACCGCGTTCGATGGGTTCATCTTGAGCGACCGATACGGCGCACGGGCCGGCCGGTATGCGGACACCCTGGGCATGTCGCGTGCGCTGTTCCCCCACGAGGCGAGCCACAGCCTCGACGCTCAGGTCAAGCGCGCGGGGTTCGAGGAGGCCAAAGGCACCGAGGTGTTGGCGGCCAAGGGCATGCGCTTCCAGAACTTCACGCAGGCGGAGCTCAACCAGTATTCGACCTACTGCCGCAAAGACGTGCGTCTAACGCTTAGATTGTTCCACCGGTATCTGGCCATGGGCTTTCCGCTGGACGAGCTCAAGCTGATCGACCTGACGCTGCGCATGTTCATCGACCCCGTGCTGCGGCTGGACGTGGATCTGCTGCGGGACCACCTGAGGTTCACCATCGACCGCAAGCAGCAGCTGATGCAGCGCGTCAGGCAGTCCGTCCTGGGCGAGTGCGACGATGCGGAGCGTGTGGCCGCCGCGTTCTCGGGCGACGATGCGGTACGGGCGTTGCTCATGTCGAACGACAAGTTCGCGCAGCTGCTGCAGGACTTCGGTGTCGACCCGCCCACCAAGGTGAGCGCCCGCACGGGCAAAGTCGCCTGGGCTTTCGCCAAGACCGACGAAGCGTTCCAAGAGCTGCAGGAGCACCCCGATCCGGACGTGCAGGCGTTGGTGGCCGCGCGCCTGGGCATCAAAACCACGATCGAGGAGACGCGCACCCAGCGGTTCATCGGCATGGCAGCGCGTGGCGCATTCCCCGTGCCCTTGCGGTACTACGGCGCGCACTCTGGTCGGTGGTCGGGTGAGCAGAGCATCAACCTGCAGAACCTTCCGGCTCGCGGCCCCAATGCCGGCCGGATCAAGAAGGCCATCCTCGCTCCAGAGGGCTACGTCATCGTGGACTGCGACTCGGCGCAGATCGAGGCCCGCGTGCTGGCGTGGCTTGCGCGACAAGACGACCTGATCGAGGACTTCCGACTCAAGAAGGACGTCTACTCCAAGATGGCCTCCCGCATCTACGGTCGGGAGATCGACCGCAAGCGTAAGGTGGTCGTGGACGGCGTCGAGACCCTGCCCGACGCGACGGAAGGTCAGGTCGGCAAGACCGTGGTGCTCGGCTGCGGCTTCGGGGTCGGGCATGCCAAGCTCAAGCCGTTCCTCAAGACGCAGGCCGGCGTTGACGTGCCGATGGAGGAGGCCAAGCGCATCATCGACACCTACCGGCACTCCGTTCCCAAGATCGTGGCGCTGTGGAAGGCGTGCCAGCGGGCGCTGATGCAGATGACCCTGGGGCGCTCCGGCACCATCGACCCTGCGGGCGTTCTGCGGTACGACCCTGACGGGATCATCCTCCCCAATGGCATGCGCATCAGCTACCCGGGGCTGCGCGCCGTCGCCAAAGAAGGGGGCGGCCACGAGTTCATCTACACATCCAAGGGCAAGCCCGTGCGCATCTACGGCGGCAAGGTCGTGGAGAACGTCGTGCAGGCCCTGGCGCGTATCGTCGTGGCGCACCAGATGCTCCTGATTGCCCGCCGCTACCGCGTGGTCCTGACAGTGCACGATGCTGTGGCGTGCCTCGTACCAGAGTCCGAGGCCGCTGAAGGCCGCGCGTTCGTGGAGCGCTGCATGTCTGTGACGCCGAAATGGGCCACCGACTTGCCCATTTCATGTGAGTCCGGGGTGGGCAAGTCGTACGGCGACTGCTAAGCTGTGACCTCGAAAGGATCAATCATGCAGTCTCACTCATACTCGTCGATCAAGGACTTCCAGGGCTGCCCCAAGCGGTACCACGAGGTCCGCATCCTCAAGCGCTTCAAGAGCGGCGACACCGACGCCACCCGGTACGGCACTGAGGTGCACAGCGCATTCGAGAACCGCGTGCGCGACAAAACCCCCCTGCCACCGGCACATTCGCGCTTCGAGCCATACGCCAAAGTTGTGGCTGACGCCGCCGCCCAGGACGGCATCGAGCTGTTCTGCGAGCACCGCATGGCCATCACCGCGGACTTCAAGCCGTGCGAGTTCTTCGCCAAGGACGTTTGGTTCCGCGGCATCCCGGACGCGCTGCTGGTGGACCGTGCGCGGGGAGTCGCCCGTGTGGTCGACTACAAGACCGGCAAGAGCTCGCGCTACGCCGACACCTCGCAGCTGCAGCTGCTGGCGGCCATGGTGTTCGCGCACTTCCCGGAAGTCCAGATCGTGCGCGGCATCCTCATGTTCGTCGTGGCCGGCGACGCCGTCCCGGCCGACTTCACACGTGCTGAGATGGCCGGTATCCTCTCGACCTGGGCTGGGTACGCAGATGACGTCGAGCAGGCGCTCGCCAACAACGTCTGGAACCCGCGCCCGAGCGCACTGTGCAGGTTTTGCCCGGTGTCATCCTGCCCCAACTTCCCGAAGTGACTGCCATGCCCCGCAACCCCCGCGACTACAAGAAGGAGTACGCCGCATACGACGGCACTCCTGAGGTGAAGAAGAAACGCGCCGAGCGCAACAAGGCCCGCCGCATGTACGAGAAGGCCCACGGCGATCTGCCGTCGAACGTCGACGTTGACCACACCAAGCCACTGGCCAAAGGTGGGGCGACCAAGCTGTCGAATCTGCGCGCACGCCCCGCGGGCGCAAACCGTTCGTTCGCGCGAACCAAGACCGCCAAAATGAAGTAAGATCGGATCACCGGTAGCCAAGCGATCGGTGGTTCCTTTCTGTCTTTGCCCGCAGGATTCACGTCCTGCGGGTCTTTTCACGCGTACTCATGGAAATTGTCAACGACCGGGCGTTGCTATTTGTGACGTCGAAAGCCGACCAAGTGGTCGCGCTCATCCCACGCGCCGAGATCATCGAGCGCAACGGCCCCC
>Ga0255219_1000348_pt1 | contig 13076 bp, 8 predicted proteins | sample Miss_Colum_RepA__FD_183037 | JGI IMG/M metagenome (GOLD analysis project Ga0255219, IMG submission 183037) | Freshwater microbial communities from Mississippi River, Louisiana, United States - Miss_Colum_RepA_8d | ecosystem: Environmental > Aquatic > Freshwater > River | place: USA: Louisiana...
CCTGATGCATGACGATGGGAATGTGCGGGAATTCCTCGAGTGCGGCCTCTATCAAGTGTTTCAGGAAGTTGGAGCCGGCGTATTTGCGTGCGCCCGCCGACGCCTGCAGGATCACCGGGCTGTTTACCTCGTCGGCACCCATCATGATGGCGCGAACCTGCTCGAGGTTGTTCACGTTGAAGGCGGGCACGCCGTAGCCGTGTTCGGCAGCGTGGTCGAGCAGTTGGCGCAGGCTGATGAGAGCCATGGAAGTATCCTCGTTGATGACTGGATCGCTGTGTGATTCTGACGATGCGGCGTGTGGCAACCACGATCACCGACTGGTGCATGGTCCTAGTGCTTCCCTCGCTCCTCGAGGATCGCTACGGCCGGCAAGATGTCGCCCTGCACGAACTCGAGGAAGGCTCCACCGCCGGTGGAAATGTAGGAAATGGCTTTTTCGATGCCGTATTTCTCGATGGCCGTGATGGTCTCGCCGCCACCAGCAATGGAAAAGCCCGGATTGGCAGCGATGGCACGGGCCACAGCCTCGGTGCCCTTCGCGAAATTGGCAAACTCGAACACACCGACCGGACCGTTCCACAGGATGGTGCTGGCCTTGGCGATGGCGCTGGCCAGCGCCGCGGCCGACTGCGGACCGATGTCGAGGATCATGTCGTCGGCGGTGACGGCGTCGACCGCCTTGACGGTGGCGACCGCGTCTTCCTTGAACTCGCTGGCGACCACGACGTCGACCGGCAACGGGATGTGCGTCTGCGCCATGATCCGTCTGGCCTGCTCGATCATCTCCGCTTCCACCAGCGACTTGCCGACCGGCTTGCCAGCCGCCGCGAGGAAGGTGTTGGCGATACCACCACCGACCACCAGCGCATCGACCTTGCTGGCCAGCGACTCCAGCACCTGCAGCTTGCTCGACACCTTGGCGCCACCCACTACGGCAAGGAGCGGTCGCACGGGATTCTTGAGGGCCCGATCGAGTGCGTCGAGTTCGGCCTTCAGGAGCGGACCGGCACAGGCGACATCGGCAAACTTGGCCACGCCGTGCGTGCTGCCCTGGGCCCGGTGGGCAGTCCCGAAGGCGTCCATCACGAACACATCACATAGCGTGGCGTAGTAGCGGGCGATCGCGTCGGTATTATCGTTTTCCCCGACATTGCAGCGCACGTTTTCCAGCAGCACGCAGTCGCCGGGGGCCAGCGCCCTCGAGGCCTCGGCAGCGAAATCCTGCGGCATGACGCGGATCTCGCGCCCCAGCAGGGCAGACAGGTGTGCGGCCACGGGTGCCATCCGCGAGTCAGGCTGCTCGGCGATCGGCACGCCCTCCTTGGGACGCCCGAGGTGGGACATCACGATGACCTTGGCACCTTTTTGCAGGGCCAACTGCAGCGTGGGCAGGGCCGCCCTGACGCGTGCGTCATTGACTATCTTGCCGTTCTTGACCGGAACGTTCAGGTCCTCCCGGATGAGGACACGCTTGCCTGCCAGATCCAGGTCGGCCATCGCCAGGATTGCCATGTCTACCTCGTGTTTTGCCGCGTTGGACAGCGGCGCGATGATACCTAATGGGCTCGCGCGCCGACCACGATTTTCTGGGCGGCGGCTTGCCTTGTTCGGACCGTAGCACCGAGAATCCAGCGTCTAGGCTCCGACCCCCCGAGAACCCCGCGATGCCGCGCCGCCTGCTCCGCCCGCTCCGACGGCGCCCCCCGTGCGGAGAACTGCGATAGACCTCGCCGCTGACAATCTCACCGGCTTCCTGGTGGCGCTGGGCGCCGGCCTGCTGATCGGCATCGAGCGAGAGCGCCGCAAGGGTAGCGGTCCCCAGCGGGCGCTGGCCGGCGTGCGCACGTTCACGCTGGCGGCATTTTCCGGCGCTCTCACGCAGTCGCTCGGCCAGCCCTTGCTGGTGCTGCTTGGCGCCCTGTTCATCGTTGCACTCAACCTGATCGCCTACTGGCGCAGCCGCGAGGACGATCCCGGGGTCACCACGGAACTGGCGCTGTTCTTCACCTATCTCATCGGTATCACGGCGATGCTGCAGCCAGCGCTGGCCGCCGGTCTGGCGGCAGTGGTCACCATCCTGCTCGCGGCCCGCTCGGTGCTGCACAGCTTTTCGGTGACGCTGCTCTCGGCGGCAGAACTGCGCGATGCCCTCGTGCTCTGCGGTGCCGTGCTGATCGTGCTGCCGCTGCTGCCAGATGCTGCCCTGCCCTGGCTGGCCGACATCAATCCGCGCCGGCTGTGGCTGCTGGCGGTGCTGTTCATGCTGCTGGAATCCGGTGGCTACGTGGCACTGCGCCTTGCCGGACCCACGCTGGGCCTGGCCTTGTCGGGACTGGCGGCGGGCTTCATTTCCAGCACCGCCACCATCGCCACCTTCGGGACACGCAGCCGGGCGCGTCCCGAATTGACGCGGGCCTGCGTGGCGGGTGGACTGTTTTCGTCGGTAGCCACCGTGGTGCAACTGGCCATGGTGGTGGCTGCTGTGCATGCGCCGGTGCTGACCGACCTCGCCGCCGGTCTGGTGCTCGCACTACTGGCCGTACTGGCAGCAGCTTGGCTGGGTTTGCGCGGCGACGGCCCGCCCGCTACGGAAAAACCGGCCAGCCGCGTGTTCAACCTCTGGCATGCCGTGGGTTTTGCCCTGCTGATGTCGCTCGCGACGGCCGTACTGAGCGGCGCCGAGGCACGCTTCGGCGCACTGGCGGTGCCGATCGGGGCCGCAGTGGGCGGCTTTTTCGATGCCCATGCTTCTGCTGCCTCGGCGCTGGCGCTGACGGCCAATGGCACCTACCCGCTCAGCAACGCCCTGCTGCCGGTCCTGCTGGCCATGACCTCCAACACGGCCAGCAAACTGGCGGTCGCGGCCTTCGCCGGCGGTCCGCGCTACGCGCTGCGCTTGGCGCCTGGACTGCTGGCCATGCTGCTGGCGCTGTGGCTGCCCTGGCTGCTCGGCTGACACTTCCGACCTTTGCCGAAATTTCACTACCCCGCCGTCGCCACTTAACGGCCACTTAACTGCGCTTCGCCACCATGCACCGCGACTAGCATCCGGTGCAGTTTTCGCCTGTGCCCGACGCTGTCATTGGTCATCCACAGGAGAAATGTCATGTCCAAGCGTATTGCGTTCGCGAATCGTATTCCTTCGCTGCCGTCCTTGCTGGTGGCGTCCATGTCGGCACTTTGCGGATTGGCGGCCCAGGCACAGCCGGGGACTGCTGCTGTCGAGGAAATTCAGGTATTCGGCAAGGGGCAGACCCGCCAGGTGCAGAGCCTCACCGCCGGTCAGCTCGACCAGTTTCCGGCAGGTACCAGCCCACTGAAGGCGCTGGAAAAACTGCCTGGTGTCAACTTTCAGTCGGCCGATCCTTTCGGCGCTTACGAATGGTCGACCCGTATCGTGGTGCGAGGCTTCAATCAAAACCAGATGGGCTTCACGCTCGACGGTGTTCCCCTCGGCGACATGTCCTATGGCAACCACAACGGCCTGCACATCAGCCGCGCCATCATGACTGAAAACCTCGGGGGCGTGACGCTGGCCCAAGGCGCCGGGGCGCTGGCCACGGCCTCGACCAGCAACCTCGGGGGCACCATGGAGTTCAACTCCACTGCGCCCGCCCAGGAATTTTCCGTGACCACCAACGCCACTCTCGGCAGCGACGAAACCCGTCGTGGTTTTGTCCGCGTGAATAGCGGTGAGCTTGGCGGGGCACTGCGTTTCTATGCCAGCTATGGCGACCAGCAGACCGCGAAGTGGAAGGGTAACGGTGATCAGACGCAGGAGTACGTGAATCTCAAAGCCATCGCCACGCTCGGTTCGGCAGAGCTCACCGGATATCTTGCGCTGTCCGACCGGGCAGAGAGCGACTACCAGGATATGTCGCTGGAAATGATCCGCCGTCTCGGCCGGGACTTCGACAACTACTACCCCGACTATGCGCGCGCCATTGCGGCCGCCCAGGGCAAATTCACCGGCGGCGTCACCAGCCTTGATGATGCCTACTGGGACGCCGCTGGTCTGCGCGAAGACGATCTGGGTTATCTGAAACTAGCCACGCCGCTCGCGGACGGCGTCGACTTCGATGCCACCTGGTACCAGCACACCAACGAGGGCCAGGGACTCTGGGGCACACCTTACCTGGCAACGCCGGGCGGAGCGCCCTTGTCGATTCGCACGACCGAGTACGACATCGACCGCTACGGGATCATCAGTGACGTCTCGGCAGAGTTCGGTGCCCACACCCTGAACGCAGGACTCTGGTACGAAGATAACGACTTCAACCAGGCTCGCCGCTTCTACGGGGAACCCTCGGCCAGCGCACCAAGCCGCCGCTTCACGGAGTTCCAGCGCAACCCCTTCACCACGCAGTGGGAATACGCCTTCAATACCGAGACCCTGCAGTTCCACGTGCAGGACACCTGGCAGATCAACGACCAACTGCGCGTGCAATACGGTTTCAAGAGCGTCAACGTCGATGTCTCTGCCAGCACCGTGGTTGGCGCCAACAAGACCGGCAGCATAGAGACCAACGAAGGCTTTCTGCCGCAGGCCAGCTTCGTCTACGTCCTCAATGACCAATACGAGCTGTTTGGCGCCGTGACCCGCAACGTACGGGCGCTGATTGGTTCGGCCACCGGAACGTCGCCGTTCTCGGCGACCCAGGCTGCCTTTGAAGTCATCCGGGACACGATCAAGCCGGAAATGTCGACCACGCTGGAAGTCGGCTGGCGCTGGAACCTGCAGAACGTCGAGGGCGTTGCCTCCGCGTACTACGTGGACTTCGAAGACCGACTGCTCGCCATCCAGCAGGGCTCGGCGATCATCGGTGCCTTCAACGCACTGGCCAACGTCGGCAGCGTACGCAGCGTCGGTATCGAGGCCGGGCTGAACTGGCAGCCTACGGAAGTGCTCAACTGGTACAACTCCGCCAGCTACAACAGCACCACCTACGAAGACGACTTCCAGAGCGGCAGTACGCTCGTCCGCGTGGCGGGAAAAAATGTGGTGGATACGCCAGAGCTGATGTTCACGTCGGAGCTTGGCCTCGAATCCGAGGAACTGTTCGCCAAGATCGCCTACAAGTACACCGACAGCCGCTTCTACACATTCCTGAACGATGGCTCCGTCGATGCTTTCAGCATGCTCAACTTCAGCGTAGGTCTGAAGCTGGGAGAGCGCTTCGGGCTCAAACAGCTCAGCACGCAACTCGATGTCACCAACCTGTTCGATGAAGACTACATCTCGACCGTCGGCAGCGGTGGCTTCAGCAACTCCGACCCGAACGGCACGGGGCAGACGCTGCTGCCGGGTGCGCCGCGCCAACTGTTCGTCTCGGTGAAGGCTTCGTTCTAGTTTCCGGCGGCTGACACCGGCACTCTGGGCCGGGGCGGAGAGATCCGTCCCGGTTTTTTTTGCCCGATGCTCGGGCGGGGAAAGCACTACGGTGGCAGGCCTCAGCCCGCCAGCCTGGCCATCAGCTTGGCTACATCCAGCATGCGATTGGCGTAGCCCCATTCGTTATCGAACCACACGAGAAGTTTGGCCAGCCGCCGGCCAGCCACGCGCGTCTGCTCCAGGTCGACTATGGCCGAGCGCGGGTCGTTGTTGAAATCGCAGGAAGCGAGCGGCTCGTCGGTGCAGCCGAGCACACCCTCGAAGTGCTGTGCCGCACCCGCGCGGACCAGCGCATTGAGCGTCGAGCGATCGGTGTCGCGCTGCAGCAGCACCGAAAGGTCGATGGCCGACACGTTGACAGTCGGCACACGCATGGCCTGCGCTTCGAAGCGCCCGGCCAGTGCAGGGAGGATGCGCTCGATGCCGCGCGCCAGTCCGGTGTCGACTGGAATGATGGACTGCATGGCGCTGCGGGTCTTGCGCAGGTCCGTGTGGTGGTAGGCATCGAGCACAGGCTGATCGTTCATGGCCGAATGGATGGTGGTGATCACGCCACTTTCGATGCCGAGTGCGTCATGCAGCAGCTTGATGACTGGCACGATGCAGTTGGTGGTGCAGGACGCATTCGACACGATGCTGTGCTGCGACTGCAGCACGCCATGATTGACGCCGTAGACGATCGTAGCGTCCACATCGGCGGCCGCAGGCTGCGAAAACAGCACCTGACGGGCGCCCTGCTGCAGGTGGATTTCCGCGCGTCGACGGTCACTGAAGGAGCCGGTGCACTCCAGCACCAGGTCTACAGCCTGTGCACGCCACGGCAGCGACTCCAGCGCTGCCACGTGCGACACCGCCAGGCGACGTCCCTGGATGACGAGCTGCGATCCGTCGACCTTCACCTCACCCGGAAAGCGTCCGTGCGTGCTGTCGTAACGCGTCAGGTGCGCCAACGTCTGGATGTCGGCCAGTTCGTTGAGCGCCACCAGGTCAAGCCCGTCGAGATCGCTGCGCTCGAACCAGGCCCGCAGCACGCTGCGTCCGATACGGCCGAGACCATTAATGGCGATTCTGTAGCCCATGAGGCCTCTTCTTGCCGACTTACAGCAAACTCTCGACCACTGCCTTGACGTTGTCGGCGGTAAACCCGAAGTGCTTGAGCACGACCGGACCGGGTGCCGACTCGCCGAAGCGCGTCATACCCAGCACCTTGCCGTCCAGCCCCACGTATTTGTGCCAGCAGTCCCCGTGGGCGGCCTCGACGGCCACGCGCTTGCGCACCGACGGCGGCAGCACCTGATTGCGGTATTCGCGGGGCTGTGCGTCGAAGGCGGAGGTCGAGGGCATCGACACCAGCCGCACGGCCTTGCCCTCGGCTTGCAACTGCCGCACGGCCTCGAGGGCGATGGCCACTTCCGAACCGGTGGCGATGACGAGGGCGGCCGGCGCTCCCTGGCAGTCCAGCAGCGTGTAGCCCCCGCGACCGATGACCAACACCTGCTCCGGCTCGCGCGCGATGGCCGGCAGATTCTGGCGCGACAGCACCAGCGCAGTCGGGCCCTTGCGCTGCAGAATGGCCGCTTTCCAGGCCACAGCCGTTTCGGTGGCATCGGCGGGCCGCCACAGCGACAGATTGGGCGTGGCCCGCAGGTTGGCGATCTGCTCGACCGGTTGGTGGGTCGGCCCGTCCTCTCCCTGTCCGATCGAATCGTGGGTGAATACGTAGATGCTCTGCTGCTTCATGAGGGCCGCCATGCGCACGGCATTGCGCATGTAGTCCATGAACACCAGGAAGGTGCCGCCATAGGGCACGAAGCCGCCATGCAGCGCGATGCCATTATTGATGGCACCCATGCCGAATTCGCGCACGCCGTAGTAGAGGTAATTGCCAGCCGGGTTTTGCGACACGGGCACGCTGCCCTTCCAGTTGGTCAGGTTGGAACCGGTGAGGTCTGCCGAGCCGCCAAACAGTTCCGGCAACAACTGGCCGAGCAAGGCGATGCAGTTCTGCGAGGCCTTGCGGGTGGCCACGGTTTCCATCTTCTGCTGGCAGCTGGCCACGTACTGGTCGAGCTGCGATTCGAAATCGGCATAGAGCTGGCGCTTGAAGCGTCGCACCAGTTCCAGCGCCAGATCGGGGTGTTCCTCTTCATAGGCAGTGAACAGCTCCTTCCAGGCCATCTCCGCCTGGTACCCGGATTCGCGCGCATTCCAGGTGTCGTATACCGGGGCAGGTATCTCGAAAGGTGCGTGCGGCCACTGCAGGGCCACGCGTGTGGCAGCCACTTCGTCGGCACCGAGCGGAGAGCCGTGGCAGCTTTCCTTGCCCTGCTTGTTGGGTGAACCGAAGCCGATGATGGTCTTGCATATGATCAGCGTGGGCTGGGTCGTATTGGCCCGCGCAGCCTCGATGGCGAGCCGGATCGCCTCGGCATCGTGACCATCGACGTTGAGGACCTGCCAGCGGTAGGACTCGAAGCGCCGGGCCGTGTCATCGGCAAACCATTCATGTACTTCGCCGTCGATGGAAATCCCATTGTCGTCGTAGAACACGATAAGCTTGCCGAGTCCCAGCGTGCCGGCCAGCGAGCAGACCTCGTGCGAAACGCCTTCCATGAGGCAGCCGTCACCGGCAAACACATACGTGTGGTGGTCGATCACCTGCAAGTCACCACGATTGAACTGGGCAGCGAGGGTGCGCTCGGCGATGGCCATGCCGACTGCATTGGCGAGCCCTTGACCCAGCGGACCGGTGGTGGTTTCCACGCCGGGCGTGTAGCCAAATTCCGGATGGCCCGGCGTGCGGGAATGCAGTTGGCGAAACTGCTTGAGGTCTTCGATGGACAGGTCGTAGCCCGTCAGGTGCAGCAGCGAGTACACCAGCATCGAGCCATGGCCGTTGGAGAGCACGAAGCGATCCCGGTTCAACCACTGCGGGTTGGACGGATTGTGGCGCAGGAAGTCGTTCCACAGCACCTCGGCGATGTCGGCCATGCCCATGGGGGCGCCGGGATGCCCGGAGTTGGCCTTCTGGACGGCATCCATGCTGAGCGCGCGGATGGCGTTGGCGCACTCGCGACGACTGGCCCTGGCCGGACGGACGGTACCCGGAGCGGAAACCGGCATGCTGTTCTCCTTACGGTTTTCTGAGCGGCGCGTATTCTCTACCAGCCCCCCGGCAATTGCCACTTGACCCGCGGTGGCAGCGTCGCAAAAGGGCCGTGCAGTCCCCAAAAACGGGGCCCGCAGCCGCCCGCCCCGCTCGGCGAACTGAATGGTTCCCTTGCTCGCATCGAGGGTGTTAAATTCGCTCGCCCGCTACGGATCGCCCGGCAGGGGACTGCGCTCGGAGAAGCACCTGCGATGAAAGCAGGCGTGAGCCCGGCAGACTGGCCGACGACCCGTATCTCGCCCACAAGAAGAGCAACCCACACTCACCGTCGAAAAGGTAGGTAACGCCATGTCAGAAGCAGCATTGTTTACATCAGAGTCAGTTTCCGAAGGTCACCCGGACAAGATGTGCGACCAGATCTCGGACGCCATCCTGGATGCGCTGTTGGCGCAGGATCCAAAATCACGGGTCGCCGTCGAGACGCTGGTGAAGACTGGCATGGTAGTAGTGGCCGGCGAAGTCACCACGGGTGCCAAGATCGACTATGAAAAAATCATCCGTCAGGTGGTCTGCGACATCGGCTACGACGACAGCCGCAAGTACTTCGACGGCAAGACCTGCGCCGTGCTGAACGCCATCGGCCAACAGAGCCAGGACATCAGCCAGGGTGTGGACTCCTCCACCACCAAGGAACAGGGCGCCGGCGACCAGGGCCTCATGTTCGGCTTTGCCTGCAACGAAACCGACGCGCTCATGCCTGCCCCCATCCAGTACGCCCATCGTCTGGTGGAGCAGCAGGCCAAGATGCGCAAGAAAAAAGTGCTGCCCTGGCTGCTGCCCGATGCCAAGAGCCAGCTGACCTTCCGTTACGTCGACGGCAAGCCGCACTCGATCGATGCCGTGGTGCTGTCAACCCAGCACACTGACGAAGTGAAGAACAAGGAACTGCGCGAAGGCGTGATGGAAGAAATCATCAAGAAAGTACTGCCGGCCAAGTGGATCGACAAGAAGACCAAGTTCCACATCAATCCGACCGGTCGCTTCGTGGTCGGCGGTCCCTACGGGGACTGCGGTCTGACCGGCCGCAAGATCATCGTTGACACCTACGGCGGTTATGCCCGCCACGGGGGCGGTGCTTTCTCGGGTAAAGACCCGTCGAAAGTAGACCGCAGCGCGGCGTATCTGGCCCGTTACATTGCCAAGAACATCGTCGCCTCCGGCATCGCCGACAAGTGCGAAGTGCAGATCTCTTACGCGATCGGTGTGGCCGAGCCCACCTCGATCCTGGTCGACACCTTTGGCACCGGCAAGATTTCCGATGCCGAAATCACCAAACTGGTCCGGGCCCACTTCGAACTGAAGCCGGCCGGCCTCATCCGTATGCTCGACCTGCTCAAGCCCGTGTACCGCCCGACGGCTTCCTATGGCCACTTCGGTCGCAAGGAGTTTTCGTGGGAGAAGACCGACAAGGCCGCTCTCCTGCGCGATGCCGCCAAAATCAAATAAGCCCGCCCACTACAGGACACCTTCATGAGTTTCACTGATTACAAAGTTGCCGACATCGGCCTCGCCGGGTTCGGCCGCAAGGAAATCCAGCTGGCGGAAGCCGAGATGCCGTCGCTGATGACGCTGCGCAAAAAGTACGGGGCCAGCAAGCCGCTGGAGGGCGCCCGCATCATGGGCTGCATCCACATGACGATCCAGACCGCAGTACTGATGGAAACCCTGATGGAACTGGGGGCCGAGCTGCGCTGGTCCTCCTGCAACATTTTCTCCACCCAGGACCATGCTGCTGCCGCCATGGCTGCGCGCGGCGTGCCGGTGTTCGCCTGGAAGGGCGAAACCGAAGAGGAGTATGAGTGGTGTCTGGAGCAGACCATCAACCAGGCCGGCAAGCCCTGGAACGCCAACATGATCCTCGACGACGGCGGCGACCTCACTTCCCTCGTGCACAAGAAGTACCCGCAGATGCTGAAAAAGATCCACGGCATCACCGAAGAGACCACGACCGGCGTGCATCGCCTCTACGAGATGCTGGCCAAGGGTGAACTCAAGGTGCCGGCGGTCAATGTCAACGATGCCGTCACCAAATCGAAGAACGATAACAAATACGGCTGCCGCCACTCGCTCAACGACGGCATCAAGCGCGGCACCGACATGCTGCTCAGCGGCAAGAAGGCCCTCGTGCTGGGCTACGGTGACGTAGGCAAGGGCTCGGCCATGTCGCTGCGTCAGGAAGGCATGATCGTCAAGATCACCGAAATCGATCCCATCTGCGCCATGCAGGCCTGCATGGACGGCTTCGAAGTGGTCTCGCCCTACAAGAACGGTATCAACACCGGCAAGCCCGGCGACATCAACAAGGAACTGCTGTCCACCACCGACCTGCTGGTAACCGCCACCGGCAACGTGGATGTTTGCGACAAACACATGCTGAAGGCCCTGAAATCCGGCTCCGTCGTGTGCAACATCGGCCACTTCGACAACGAGATCGACACGGCCTACATGCGCAAGAACTGGAAGTGGGACGAGGTGAAGCCGCAGGTGCATCGCATCGTGCGCGGTAAGCTCAAGGATGGTAGCGACGACTACCTGATCCTGCTGTCGGAAGGTCGTCTGATCAACCTCGGCAACGCCACCGGTCACCCCTCGCGGATCATGGACGGCTCCTTCTCCAACCAGGTACTTGCGCAGATCTACCTGTGGGAACAGAAGTTTGCTGATATGCCGGCCGGCAAGAAGAAGGCCGCCCTCAAGGTGGAAGTGCTGCCCAAGAAGCTCGACGAAGAAGTGGCTGCCTGCATGGTGGAAGGCTTCGGTGGCGTGATCACCAAGCTGAGCTCGCAGCAGGCCTCCTATATCGGCGTATCGGCTGACGGTCCCTTCAAGCCGGACAGCTACAAGTACTGACGCACGGCAGTGCTTGCGTACGGAAAAGCCCGCTTCGGCGGGCTTTTTTTTCGCTGCTCGCCAGCGGTCCGCCTTGAGGATGGATACAGTGCGCCAAGGCCAGTATACTGAAAATGAATCCCGTCATCGAGGCCAGTCCAATGCAAAGTCCCCGCCCTTCCCTCTTGGCTGCGGCCGCCCGCAATTTTCTTGGTCATGCCCCGTCCTGGTACAAGCTCACCATCATGGGTTTTCTCTTACTCAACCCGTTGTTGCTGTGGACACTGGGGCCGTTCGCTGCCGGCTGGGCGCTGGTGGCAGAGTTCATCCTCACGCTGGCGATGGCGCTGAAATGCTATCCCTTGCAGCCTGGGGGCCTACTCGCCTTGCAGGCCATCGTGCTTGGACTGGGTTCACCCGATGCAGTGCTCGAGGAAGTGAATGCCAATCTCGAGGTGCTGCTGCTGCTGATATTCATGGTGGCCGGCATCTACTTCATGAAGCAGATGCTGTTGGCCGTCTTCGCGAAGGTGCTGGTACGCATTCGCTCCAAGCTCCTGCTGTCGCTGCTGTTCTGTCTGCTCGGGGCGCTGTTGTCCGCGTTTCTCGACGCGCTCACCGTCACGGCCGTGCTGATCAGCGTCGCGTTGGGCTTTTATGGCGTTTATCACCGCGTGATGTCGGGAAAGCAGCCGGACGCGGACCATGACCATGCCGACGACTCTGGTATCGCCGAGACCTTGAGTCGCGAGGATCTGGAGCAATTCCGGGCCTTCCTGCGCAGCCTCCTGATGCATGGCGCTGTGGGTACGGCACTTGGCGGTGTAATGACCATGGTCGGTGAACCACAGAACCTGCTGATCGCTTCAGTGATGGGCTGGGGTTTCGCAGAATTCTTCATGAAAATGTCCCTCGTGACAGTGCCGGCCTTCATCGCCGGCATGGCAACACTGGTCGTGGTCGAGGCCCTGCAACTGTGCGGACACGGACAGCCCCTGCCGGCCCGCGTCAGGCAGATACTGCTGGAGCATGATGCGGCAGCCAACGCGAGGCGAGGCCAAGGCGAAACGCTGGCGATAGCGGTGCAGGCGGTGGTGGCCGGCTTGCTGGTGGCGAGTCTCGCCCTGCACGTGGCAGCGCCGGGACTGATCGGGCTCATGATCATCGTGCTGCAGACCAGCCTGAATGGCGTGACGGAGGAGCACCGTCTGGGAGATGCCTTCAAGGACGTCATGCCCTTCACGGCATTGCTGGTGACGTTTTTTGCCGTGGTCGCGGTCATCGAGCAACAGCACCTGTTCACGCCGGTGCTGGAGTATGTATTTACCTTCGAGGCGGGCTTGCAGCCGGCCGTGCTGTTTCTTGCCAATGCCCTGCTGTCATCGATTAGCGACAACGTGTTCGTGGCAACCGTCTACATCAACGCTGTCACCGAGCAGTTCAACGCCGGGGCCTTCGACCGGGAGCACTATGAAACGCTGGCGGTGGCAATCAATACCGGCACCAATCTGCCAAGCGTGGCGACGCCCAACGGCCAAGCGGCCTTCCTGTTCCTGCTCACCTCGGCGCTGGCGCCAGTGATCAGGCTGTCCTACGGGCGCATGGTGTTGTTGGCACTGCCCTATACGATCACGCTCACCGCAGTGGGGCTGGCTGCCGTGCTGCTCTCCGCCAACTGATCAG
>Ga0255219_1000359_pt1 | contig 12843 bp, 8 predicted proteins | sample Miss_Colum_RepA__FD_183037 | JGI IMG/M metagenome (GOLD analysis project Ga0255219, IMG submission 183037) | Freshwater microbial communities from Mississippi River, Louisiana, United States - Miss_Colum_RepA_8d | ecosystem: Environmental > Aquatic > Freshwater > River | place: USA: Louisiana...
ACATTCGCGTAGACACGGCTGAAGCCTCGCAGATGCGTGGAGTCCACTTCATCATGGTGAGCTGCCGCGAGCGTGCGCGCGACCTTGGGCTCCTTGGCGAACAGGGCGCCGATGACAGGCGCAAACCAGAGCGCGTAGAGCAGAGAACCCACCAATACCGCAAACACAGTGATCGGCAGGTAGCGCATGAATTCCCCTGCGACACCCGGCCAGAACATCATGGGCAGGAACGCTGCAAGCGTCGTGAGTGTCGAGGCGATGATCGGCCAGAACATGCGGTTCACGGCTTCCGCGTAGGCGTCTTCCTTGCTGTAACCTTCGGCCATTCGCGTATCGGCGAATTCCACCATCACGATGGCGCCGTCGACCAGCATGCCCAACCCCAGCAGCAGGCCGAAGATCACCATGAAGTTGTAGGTGAAGCCCAGCATCGAGATGATGATGAAGGCAAAGAAGAAGGAGAACGGGACGGCCAGGGTGACCAGGATTCCGGAGCGCACGCCCACGGCCGCGATGACCACGATCAGCACCAGCACCATGGAAGACACCATGTTGCCCTGCAGGCCGAGGTTCTGCTCGATCACGATGGGTGCCGTGTTGTTGAGGTAGGCGATGGTCACGGCAGGGGGCAGTGTGGGCAGCATCTGCTCCACGATCACATCGATCTTGTCCATGGCCTCGATCAGGTTGGCGCCCTTGCGCTTCTGCACATCGATGGAGATGGAACGCTCGCCATTGGCGTAGGAGTAGCGTTGCGCGTCCTTGAAGGTGCGACGCACCTCGGCGATGTCACTCAGAGTCAACACACCGAACTGGTTCGCGGCAATGGGAATGTCGAACAGATCTTCCTGCGTCTCGATCAGGCCAGGCAGTTTCACGGAAAAGCTGCCCTGACCCGTGTTCACGGCACCTGCCGGGATCAGCCGATTGTTGTTGGTCACCGCCTGCACGATCTGCTGGTTGGTAAGGCCGTAGGTCTCCAGCTGGGCGGGATCGATAATGGCTTCCAGCAGTTCCTCGCGATCGCCGACCATGTCGGCCGACATCACCTCTGGCAGGGTTTCCACCCGGCGCTGCAGATCCTGGGCCACCTGCAGCAGCACGCGTTCCGGCACGTCCTTGCCACTGATGGCGATCTGCACCAGCGGCACGGAGGCGGCCGAGACTTCCTGCACGATGGGCTCTTCGGTGGACTGCGGGAAGCGCGCCTGGGCGCGGTCGATGGCCGTGCGGATTTCCTGCAGGGCAATGGTGGAGTCCAGCGTCACGTCGAACTCGGCAATGATGGTGGCGGCGCCTTCGCTGGAGAAAGAGCTCACCTCGGTGATGCCTTCCACCGCCTTCAGTTCGACCTCGGCAGGCTTGGCCAACAGGCGCTCGGCGTCCTCCGGGGAGATGCCCTCGTGGATGATCGTGGTGACGATGATGGGCACCGATACGTCCGGGTTGAGCTCGACGGGAATGGTCAGATAGGACACGAAGCCCGTGGCCATGATGGCGGCAAAGACACTCAGTGTGGTTCTGGCCCGTGATACAGAGGCTCGTATGTAGCGCATGACAGTTGTCCGTTCAGAGGGTTGACCAGGAAGAATCGGGAACTACGGTCTGGCCGGCGAAGACAATCTCCTGACCATGGGTGATCACCCGGACGCTGGCAGGCAGGCCAGTCACCCACATGCCGGGATCGACACTGGTGTTCTCGCCCACAATGCTCACAGGTGCGAAGTGCACCAGATTGTCGGCATCGACATGCTTGATGCCGATGAGGCCGGCATCGTCCATGGTAAGCGCAGAGGCCGGCACCAGATGGGCCTGAGTCTCGCTGGCGGCAATGTAGATTTCTGCAGTGATGCCCTGCCGTATGGGTTGCTCCGTCGCGGCGATCTCCACCTCGATGGCATAGCTGCGTGAGGTGCTGTCCGCTGCCCGGGAAATATAGCTGAGTTCGCCGCTCACGGTTTCGCCCGAAAGCAGCTGCGCGCTGACTTGCGCGCCCAGCACGAGCTTGCCGACATCCTGTTCCGGCACGAGGCCGGTCAGCAGCATGGGGGTGTCATCCAGCAGCGAGGCGCACTGGCCGCCCATGTCCATCAGGTCGCCGACTTCCACGGCACGGGTCTCCATGATGCCGGCGAAGGGGGCCGTGATGCGGGTGCGCTGCAGGGAGAGCTCCGCACGCTTGACGGCGGCGGTGGAGGAGTCGAGAGCCGCCTTGAGCTGGGCCAGACCGACGCGGGACTGCAGGCCTCTGGCCTGCAGATCGAGGGCCCCCTGGTACTCCAGGCGGGCCTGCTCTTCGCGGCTGATGGCCTCCTGCAGATCGGTGGCGCGGGTGTCGATGGCGATCTCGCAAAGCACATCTCCCGCGTTCACGCGGGCGCCACGGGCCACTGGGGTCGCCACCACGCGGCCGGCAGCCTCGGCGCGCACATCTATGAGGCGGAAGGCCTTGGTCTGGCCGCGCACACGAATGCGTTGAACGTAGTTCTGCGCATCGACTCGGGCCACGCGCACAGTGAAGGTCTGGTTGTCGCTGGTGATGGGAGCACTGCCGGCGACGGCGGTGACTTCACTATCACTCTCGGGCAGTGCATAGCCGTCTTCCAGAGCGCCGCGTTCACGCGGCCAGCCCATCCATACGACTACGACAACAACCAGTGCGATGGCTGTCAGGTGTTTGATTTTCACGTCGGTCTCCAGTTATCGAAAAGTTTGCCGGGGCCGCCTGGCCGCTCATGGCATCCGTTGTCACGCTTTCAGGGCAAGTTTTACGACAGAGACGCAGCAAGTGGTCGATGCGGCGCCCGATCGGCAAGGTGCCGAGTGTCTCTGGAATGGTTGGCGGAGCCTGCTGATTTATTGGGCAATTGGTCGAGGTGACAGAGCGCTCTGTAACGCGGAGTCCCCGCAGCAGCGATCAGGGGTGTCCGCCTTTTGTGAGCGGCATTGTAACCAAGTAAATCGGCATTGCAACGCCGAGGGTCGCTAGTACCGTCTCCTGCCGGGCAATTCTCATGCCTTGGAATTGTCGAAGAGTACGAACAGGGGAGGGGGGTGGATCAGCGCTGCACTGGACGCTTCTGCAGCTTGCGTTGCAATGTGCGTCGATGCATTTTCAATTGCCGTGCGGTTTCGGAAATATTGCCGTCATTCTCCTTCAGCACTTTCTGGATATGCTCCCATTCCAGTCGGCGCACGGACATGGGTTCCCTTACGGCGGTGTCGTCCAGACGCGCTGACTTCTCCGCGCCCAGAGCGGCCAGGATCTCGTCGGCGTCGGCGGGTTTGGCGAGGTAGTTGTCGGCCCCGAGTTTGATGGCATCCACTGCCGTGGCAATACTGGCATATCCGGTCAAGACCAGAATGCGGATGCCAGTAAATCGTGCCTTTAACACCGGTATCAGCGGCAGTGAGGAATGGCCGCCCAGATTCAGATCCAGCACGGCGAGATCGAAGTCCTGTTCGTCCAGCAAGGCGGTGGCTGCGTCCAGAGTCGCGGCATGCTGCACAGCAAGTCCGCGTTGTCGCAGCGCGCGGCCGATCACGTGGGCGAAGACTTCGTCATCCTCCACCAGCAACAGACTCATGCCTGCCATGATGGCTCCCGCGTATTGCCGGCCGCGGTCTCTCTGCGGTCGGTGAGAGAGATTGGCAGTCGAATGATGCTCATGGCGCCGCCGGACTTGCGATTGAACATCTCGATGCTGCCCGCATGGCGGGTGATCGCTGCATTCGCCAGGAAGATACCCAGTCCCATGCTGTCCTGGCGCGTGGAGATGAAAGGTTCGCCCATGTTTTCCATGACCGATGCCGGAATCCCCGGGCCATCGTCCTGAATGCAGATCTCCAGACACTGCCCCCCTTCGCGCTCGGCAGGGCAAGGGCGACAGTGCACGTCGACCTGGCTGCGCGCAGCCTTGATGGCATTCTCGATGAGATTGATGACGGCATGGCGCAGGCTGAGATCGGCCGCGATGGGCAGATCGCCCGTCAGAGTGTCCACATGGAACTGCACACGGGCACGGGGATGGATGTTGACGATGTAGTCGCGAACGTCCGCAATCAGTTCTGCGCCACTGCTGCCCTGCAGTTCGGCTCGATTGGACTTGTTGTAGAACTGGGTGAGTTGATGGAGCGAGTCCTTGCAGCGCACCACCTGCTGCCGCAACAGGCTGATGTCGTCCTTGAGTGGTGTGCTGGCCAGCTCCTCGGCGCTCAGCTTGTCCAGGTCAGTCAGCAGCACCGACATGGTGGAAAGCGGTGTGCCGAGGGCGTGGGCGGTGCCGGCGGCCAGGGTGCCGATGGCCACCAGTTGCTCGTTGCGCATTTCGTTCTCGCGCGCCTTGGCCAGGGTCAGCTCGCGGCTGCGAATGGCCGCTGCCATCCGCGTCACGAAGACGGTGATGAGGATGGCGCTGAGCACGAAGGTGACCCACATGCCGATCAGATGCAGCTGGAAGTTCACCATCATGTGATCGGTGTGTTCATTCTGCAGTTCGCTCAGCAGGAAGAAGGTGTAGGTCAGGATGCTGCCGATGGAGAACAGGGTGACATAGCCCTGATTGAGCAGCGTGGCTCCGACAGCCAGCAGTACCAGCAGGTAGGAGATCATGGGATTGCTGGCACCGCCGGTGTCCAGCAACAGCGCGATCAGGAAGGCCGCATCCACCACCAGCTGCGCAAACAGCTCTTTCTGGGTGATGAGCGTGGCCCGGCGCACCCGCCAGTAGCCGACTCCCAGCGAGGCCGCGATGCCGGTTACCAGGGCCAGCAGCAACAGGGGGGCGATGTTCAAGGGCGAGAAGGCGTGGAAGATCGCTGCGCCTGTCAAGCCGAGCAGGGTCACGAGCAGTCGCAGCAGCAGCAGCCTTTGCAGGCCCTGCCGAGCCGAGCTCTCGGTGCCGGCGGGTTCCGGCTGCAGTATCTCCCGGACGCGCTGGCGCAGGGAGGGACGTGTCAGAGGGCGTGTCATGGCCGGCATTCTACCCCAGGTGCGTCGTGGCCAGGGTGCGACAAAGTGCTGCAGCCCGGCGTCGATTTCGCCCGACGATGGGGCTGGGGTATAGTGCAGCCTGTTCCCGCACTCCGGTTGCCAGCCTTGCCATGAATCCCCGCCTTCTGCCGTTCCCCTTGAATGCCTATGCCCAGACACTGACCCTGGCATCGGGCACGCCAGCCGAGCAGCTGCATTTCGGGGTGTTCGACACAGATACCGAGCTGGCTGAAGGCTATCCAGCCGCCCAGCAGCGCGCCCAGCAGCGTTTGCTGACACTCTTGCTGCCGCCCCCGGCGCGCGTGCTGGAAATCGGCTGCGGGTCCGGCACGCTGTCGCGTGATCTTGCTGCGCAGGGCTACGAAGTCACTGCCATCACCGAGATCGAGGAAGAGTGGCGCAGTGCGTGTGCCCTGCCTGGCCAGGCCGCTCATTGCGCGTGGGTGAGTCTGCGGGATTTCGCCGATGGCCGGCTGTTCGACATCGTCCTGCTGCAGCAATCCTCGCAGTATCTCGATCCCTTGCTGCTGTTCTCCCGTGCCGCCGCTCTGCTGGGGGAGGGAGGACAGCTGCTGCTGGCCGATGAATTCCTGCTCGACGACAGTCGCATGCAGCCCGAGCCGCGTCCGCTGCTGAGCAATTTCCTGCAACTGGCCGAGCGCTGTGGATTCCGCGTGGCACGCCAGCGCGAACTCGGGCGCCAGGTGGCTCCCGGACTTGCACTGTTTGCAGGATTGCTGCAGCGATACCGGGCAGAACTCGCCGAGAGTCTGGCACTTGGTGACGAGCAACTGCTGGCGTTGGAACAGGCGCTGCAGAGTCAGGCGGCAAATTTCGCCACTGCGAGGCTGGGGTATACGCTGCTCGATCTGCGCCGCGGGCCGGTCGAGACCATGAGTACCGAGTACGGCAGTGCGGGCACCTTCACCCTCGACGAGGTGCGCCCCTTGTTCGAGCGCAGCTTCGAGGGGCCCTTCAGCGCGGCGGTGTGGCAATGGAAATATGGTGACGGGCGCGGTCGCGCCGTGGGCGCGCGCCAGCACGGGCAGCTGATTGCCCACTACGGCGGTGCGCCCCGGGATATCCGTTACTTCGGTGCGCCTGCGCGCGCCGTGCAGATCTGCGACGTGATGGTGTTGCCCAAGCATCGCAGCTTCGTCAGTCGCGACACGTTGTTCTTCAAGACGGCTGCGACCTTTCTGGAACAACAGATCGGCAATTGCGCCGAGCACCTGCTGGGCTTCGGCTTCCCCAATGCCCGTGTGCTGAAGGTGGCCTGCCGGCTCGGGCTGTACGACATCACCGACAGCTTCATCGAACTGCGCTACCCGCGTGAACCATGTGAGGCAGAGGGCACTGAGCTGCGGGTGTTCCCCTTCGCGCTGGCGGACGAAGACTGCCGCGAGGCTGTTGGCGAGTGCTGGCAGCGCATGGCGCAGTCCCTGCAGAGGGCTGTCGTCGGCGTGCGGGACCTGGACTATCTGCAGTACCGCTACTGTCAGCATCCTCTGTGGGAGCAGGGAAACTACGAGAGTCTGGCTGTCCGGGCCGATGATGCGACTGCGCCAGTGGCCATCGTGGTGTTGAAGAAGCTGGGCCAGGAACGTCTGCTCATGGATATCATCGGGGCCGTGCAGGACATGCCTGCCGCACTGCAGACGCTGCGTGACAGCCTTGCACGGCAGCAGCTCGGCCTGCATGCCCGCATCACCCGGGCGCATGGCGCTGCCCTGCAGTTGCCCGACGCCGTGGTGCACGAACTGGACATCGAAATTCCCTGCAATGTCTGGACGCGCGGGCCCACCGCCGCCACTCTCGCCGGGGCCTGGTGGCTCACGGCGGGGGACATGGACTTCCTCTGAACGGTGTCCGGCAGTCAGCGCCTCAGAAGCGTGCCTGCAGCGTGACCCGCACACTGCGCGGTTCGGCCGGGTGAAAATGCAGATCTTCCACAGGCGCCGCTTCCCCGGGCAGCTGCGACTCATAGAAGTAGGTGATGTCGTGGTCGTCGCTGTCCAGCAGGTTCAACACCTCCACGCTCAGTGACCAGGCCGGACTGAACTGGTATTGCGCCTGGGCATTGAGCAGCAGGGTGGACTCGGAGCGCATCGAGTTGTCTTCGATCAGCGGTGCCGCGCCCAGGTAGCGCAGGCGCAGCCCGCCACTGAAATTCTCCAGATTGTTCACGATCAACCCCAGCGACGCCGTGCGATCGACAGAATTGGGGATGCGATCATCCGTCCCTGCGCCCAGCAGGCGCGCCCGGGTCAGGGTGAGGTCGGCATCCAGCAGCAGCCAGGGGCGTGGCGCGTAGATGGCGCCGACTTCGATGCCGCGGCGCTTGCTCTCGCCCAGGGCCTCGGTGGTGCCCGCATCGCCCACATACAACAGCTCCGAATCCAGCGTGAGGGAGAACAGCGACACGGCCAGCTGCGTGTTGTCCAGCGCCGAGGTACGCAGCCCCAGTTCGACGCTGCGCGCCTTCGCCAGCGGGTCGACCGGATCTGCCGGGTCACCGCTCACCGGGTCGATGGCGATGGTCGTGCCGCGGGCATCATTGCTGTGGAAACCCTGCCCTCCGCTGAGGAACAACTCGGTGCTCTGGGTGGGGGCATAGATCAGGCTGAACTTGGGGCTGAACAGATCCTCGCTGCCGCTGCCGGTATTGACGGCCAGGCCGGCGTCCACGTCGTAGTCATAATGATCGACCCGCAGCGCCGCGACACTGCGCCAGCGCTCGCTCCACTGCTGTTCCAGCGCGGCGTAGGCGCTGGTGAGGTGCTGCCGCACGTCGTCTTCCCGCGTGGTGGCATGGCGCACGCGGCGCTGCGTCTTGTGCAGGCCCACGTCGATGGCGTCGTTGCGGGTCTGCAGACCCAGTGCCAGCGTCGAGGGTACGGCCAGCGCCAGCGGGCGCACATAGGCGGCGTTCAACCCCCACACACGGCGATCCTCCGTCTGCTCGAACTGGTCGCCGCGCAGGGGGTCTTCCAGGAAGTAGGTGAAATTGGAGAACAGGTCCAGTCCGTAGTCCATGACATAGCCATCCACGCTCAGCACCGACTCGCCGTTGTCGCGGCGCCAGTCGCCGGAGAGGCTGCGTCGGTAGGTGTCGCCGCCGTCCGAGGTGTCAACCGTGCCCCAGCGGCTCAGGCGGCCGTCGCGCACCGCGCGCAGGGGAATCTGATCCGTGGCGTCCCAGGCATTGGCGAAAGCCTGCGCGGTGACGCTCCAGACCTGGTCGCCGGTTTCCTGGTGGTACTTGAGCAGGAGATTGCGTTTGTCCAGAGCCTGCTCGTTCTTCCAGGGGCCGTCATAGCCGGTGCGCTCGGCGGCGGCGGTCAGATGTCCCGCACCCGCTGCCACAGAGCCTGCGCCGAACAGCCGCTGATAGGCATGGCTGCCGCCCGTCAGGCTCAGCTGCGCCTGCTCCAGGGCATCGACATAGGTGAATTCGGAGGAACCCGCCGTGCCGAAGTCGCCGATCTCGGCGTAATAGGGCCCCTTGCGGTATTCCAGATGATCGACCATTTCCGGCATCAGGAAGTTCAGGTCGGCATAGCCCTGACCATGGGCGTGGGAAGGCATGTTCACCGGCAGGCCATCGACCTTGATGGCCAGATCGGTGCCGTGATCCAGATTGAAACCGCGCAGGAAGTACTGATTGCCCTTGCCTTCGCCGCTGTGCTGGGTGGCGATCAGGCCGGGCACCAGCTCCAGCAGCTCGGCAGGACGGGAGACGGGCCGCTGCTGGAGCTGGGCACCGACCACATAGCCCTCGGTGGCGGACAACGGATTGCCGGTCAGCACCTTGTCGCTGCCATAGACGGTGATCTCCTCGATGCTGTTGCCGGGAATCCCGGCGCCCTGGGCGCTGGTGGCGATGAGCGTGGCGATGGTGGTGGTCAACAGGCGCTGGTGCATGCGGCACTCCTCGGGGTTGTGCTGTTCTTGTGGTGTGCTATCTTCCGCGCAGGCCTGGCAGGGGACACTGCCTTGCGAGACGCTGGGCGCAGAGTCTAAGCGCCGCGCGCAAGTGGCGCGAAGAAATCGCGCAGGCAGTGGCTAATTCATATCGCAACACATTGAAATAATTAAACTAAAAAGGAAGTGGAAAGACCGCGCGGCAGTCGGTTTTCAGGCGCGCGGTGGGCTGTTACCGATGATCAAGAAGCGTTCCGCATCAAACATGCTGCCCAATACCCTGGGCGAACTGGAGCTGGGGGTTCTCGAGGCACTCTGGCAAGAACCCCACCTGGACGCCAAGGCCATCTGCCAGCGCATCCCCGCCATTCGGCAGCCTTCGTTGAGCACGGTGCAATCCACGCTGGAAAGGCTCCACCGCAAGGAGCTGGTCACGCGCAGCAAGACGGGGCACGCCTATTCCTATGCGCCCAGGGTGTCGCGCTCGAACCTGCTGGGACGTCTGATGGGCGACATCATTCATCTGCTGCACGATGGCAGACTGGAAACCATCCTCAGCAGTTTCGTCACTGTGGCGGCCGACCTGGACGACAAGTCCCTGGCTGACCTGGAAGCCTTGATCGCACGCAAGAAGCAGGAACAGGGCAGGGCACCATGATCAACAGTGTCGGCACATTCGCATCCATCTGGCTGGGCCTGTGGCTGGCACTGAGTGTGCTGTTCGTGCTGGTGTATCCGCTGCTGCGCCCCTCGCTGCTCAAACTGCATCCGCGCCACGGCAGCACCCTGCTGCTGGCCTACTGGGTGTTGCCCTTCGCGGCCTCGCTGTTGAGCACCCTGATCCTGTTCATGCCGCCGGCAGAAACCCTGCTGGTCAAAGCCCACTGCCATGTGGACTGCGAGAGCCACGCGCCGTTGATCGATTCCCCGGCGCTGGCACTGGCGGGTATCGTGCTGGCGACGCTGGTGGTGACGATGCTGTTCTGGCGCTTCGTCACGACCCTGCGCCGTTCGCGTCAGCTGCACGCGCAGTTCGACGTCCTGGAGCGGCGTCGCGGCACCTGGTACGAGATGGAAGCCGAATGCCCCTTGGTATTCACCCTCGGCTGGTGGCGGCCACGCATCTACCTGAGCAGCGGGCTGCGCGAGGCCTGCACGGCGCAGGACCTGGACATCATTCTGCAGCATGAGCGCGCCCATCAGGAACGCCGCGACAATCTGCGCCTGCTGGTGGCGCGGCTGTGCTTTGCCATCCTGCCTGCGCCTGTGTCGCGCCATGGGCTGGCCGATCTGCAGGGGGTGACCGAGCAGGCCTGCGATTTCCGTGCTGCCGAGCGCTGCGGAGAGTTGGCCGTGGCCGAGACCCTGCTCAAGATCAAGCGGCTTGTGCTCAGCCGCCCGGCGCTGCTGCCCCGGGATGCCATGGCGTTTGCCGAGCGCGATGTCGAGACCCGCATCAAGGCATTGCTGCAGGCGTCTGCGAGGATACGTCTGCGACGCTGGCAATGGCTTGCGCTGCTCGCGCTCGGTGGGGTGTTTCTCGGCACCCTGGTGGGCCCTCTGCATCACGGGTCGGAGTGGGTCATCTCCGCGCTGGGTGACCACGCCAGGCTGACGCACTGAGTCGGGAACGAAACCGGCTGTCAGGACTCCAAGGAACGTGAGTCCGCGCCCCTCGTAACGCAAGCCCTGATCCAGGTTTCACAGGACTATTGGCATGACAACGCTCGCCCGCATTCCTCCCCTTTCCTGCGCTCTGCTGGGTTTCGTCCTCCTGGGCCTCGCCGCGCCAGTGCAGGCGCAACCCGATGCCGGTGCGAGTGCTCGTGTGCGCCTGCCGGAGATGCCGGCCATCACCGAGACTTCAGCCTGGAGCTGGCTGGAAACGCGCCGTGACACTGTCTCGCGCAATGTGTCCGGCATGGGTCGTGGGCTGGACGACTGGCTGTCGGGGGGTGGGGTAGGGGAGCGCAGCAATCAGAGCTATCTGCGCCTGAAGGTGAACCAGCAGGTCAGCGAGAAAGGGGACTACCACTCCACGGCGCGCCTGAGTGGCCGCATCGACCTGCCCCAGGCCACCGAACGCTGGAAACTGGTGTTCGAGTCGGAGCAGACCGAGACCGACTCCCTGCGTGACGAGCGACTGAGCAATATCCGTCCTGCGGAGTTCTCCGGGGGCTTCAGCTACGAACTACCCGAACGCGACGGCCTGCGTTTCTCCCACGACGTGGGGGTAAAGGGCCGCATCCCGCTCGACCCGTTCTACCGTTTCCGCACCCGCTATGGCCTGGAGCTGAACGACATCTGGTATCTGGGCGCCGATCACAAGCTGTGGTACTACCATGCCGAGGGCTGGGGTCAGGACGCTCGCATCTATTTCAGCCGCGAGCTGAACGACACGATGTTCCTGCGCTTCGACACCGATCTGGACTACAGGGACCGCTACAACCAGTTCGAGTTCGCCCAGACCGTGTCGGTGCATCAAAGCCTGGGTGAGCGCGAGACCCTGACCTATGAGGCCGGCGTACTGGGTTTGAGCCAGCCCAATCCCCGGGTGGAGAACTATTACGTACAGACGGTGTATCGCAAGGCGGTCTATGAGGACTGGCTGGTGCTGGAGCTGGTGCCACAGCTGATCATGGCGCGGGACGAAAGCTGGGACCCGGAGCCGCGTTTCCAGTTCAACTTCGAGATCTACTTCTTCGACTTCTGAGTGCGGCAGGTCGGCCTGTCGGCCTCATAGTGGCAGGCGCAACCAAGGGCCTTCCACGCGCAGCTGTCCCTCGCCTGGCAAACCGGCATCGCACACGCCCTGAGGAAAAGTCGCTTGCAGCGCTGCCCACTGCGCGTCGCTGAAGTTTACCGGGTAGGCGCCGCGTTCCAGCGGTCGGCGTGCGCAGACAATCACGTCTTCCGCGAATTCGCCGCCGGCTGCCAGGCGGGGGGTCCCGTGCACGGGGTACAGCCCGAGGCATTGCCCCGGCGCGGCAATGTCCAGTGTGTCGTCTATGCGCTCGCCTGCTGCCGTCCAGCAGGCATCCACCGCCGAGGCCGGTCGCGCGCGGATTGTTCGTGTCAAGGGCGGGGCCTGTGGGTCTTGTGCCTGCAGCGCATCCAGCCACTGCGTCATGGTTTGCAGTGCCAGTGCGCGCAGTGGCTCGAATGGCAGAGTGTCTGCCTGAACCCAGATGGTCTGGTTGTCGCTGTGACCATGGGCCTGACGCAGCCGTTCGCGGATCTGCAGGTCGCGCAGAAAGTCACGCACATCCCCCCGGCTGTCGGTGTAGGCGCGATAGTGCAGTATCGGGATGCTCGCCAGCGCTCCGGCACCGCGATTGATGCGCCCGCTGCGGTAGGCCAGGGCGACCCCCTCTGCCTGCGCCTGGGTGCGTGGTGGCATCCAGCGGCCGTCGCGATCCACACCGCCCACCCGTTCATTCAGTTCCACAAAGGCAGCGGGCGTGATGCGGCCGTCGAGCAGGGCCTTCAGGCCATACTGCACGCCACGATTGTCCAGTACCTGGTGGGCGAAGCGCGTTGTCGGGTCGCGCCCGACGCTCGCTACATTGGTGTCGAACATGGTGCAGCGCGCGCCGCCTGGATTGCGGTCGGGATGGTAGACGAGGGCCTCGTCAATGCCGCAGCCTGCGTCCGCCACCAGGACATCTGCCGGGGTGTCTGCCCACGCCGCGCAGGTGCCTGGCGCAAATCCTTCTACCGCCTGGCGCTGCTCCGGGCTCCAGGGCAGGCTTGACTGCTCGAAATAACGCTGCAGCAGACGGCAGTCCGTCACGGCATTGCGCATGCTGAACGCGTCGGAGTAGCTCATGCCGGGCAGCAACCCGTCCAGCAGGCCAGGATAGTTCTGAGCGATCAGCAGAGTCAGAGCGGCGCCACCGGCTTCTCCTAGTCCCAGCGACCACACC
>Ga0255219_1000360_pt1 | contig 12840 bp, 13 predicted proteins | sample Miss_Colum_RepA__FD_183037 | JGI IMG/M metagenome (GOLD analysis project Ga0255219, IMG submission 183037) | Freshwater microbial communities from Mississippi River, Louisiana, United States - Miss_Colum_RepA_8d | ecosystem: Environmental > Aquatic > Freshwater > River | place: USA: Louisiana...
ATGAGGGCACTGGGTCCGGGTACCGGCACCACCTTGAGCCCACGGCGATGAGCCTCACGTACCAGCACGAAACCGGGATCTGAGATCAGCGGCGTACCGGCATCGGAAATCAGGGCAACCGCGTCGCCTTGCTGCACGCGCGACAGAATGACCTCGGTGCGCTGCGCTTCGTTGTGCTCATGGCAAGAGAGCAGTGTGGCTCGCGTGCCGATTTCCTGCAGCAGGCGACCGCTGTGGCGCGTGTCCTCCACAGCAATGAGATCGGCCCGCTGCAGGACTGCGCGCGCACGCGCCGACAGGTCGGCGAGGTTACCGATGGGTGTGGCCACGATGTAGAGGGTACCGCTCATGGAGCAGGCTCGTTGCCAGCCCGCCACTTGATGTTGCAGCCGATGCTGGGCTTTTGCTCGGTGTTCTGAGCGGCGCCAGTCAGCACGGCAGCGATGGCAGAACGCAGGTCCTGCCCGGTCACGGGGATCTGGTTGCCGGGCCGGCTCCCGTCCAGTTGCCCTCGATAGACCAGTCTTCTGCCGGCATCAAAAAGGAAAAAGTCGGGTGTGCAGGCCGCCGCGTAGGCCTGCGCGACCGACTGGGATTCATCGAGCACGTAGGGGAATTCGTAACCGGCCGCACTCACTTCTTGTCGCATGTGATCCATGTCATCGGCCGGGTAGGCCCGCGTGTCGTTGCTATTGATGGCGATGACGGCGAGCCCATCCGACCGGTAGTCACGCCCCAGCGACGCGAGTTGCGTACGCACATGCTTGACGAAGGGACAATGGTTGCAGATGAACATGACTAGCAGCGCAGGTGCAGACGCAAACGACGCCAATGAGTACTGCTGACCATCGGTAGCGGTCAGGTGGAAATCAGGAGCGAGCGTGCCGAGTGGCAGCATGCGGGAGGCAGTCAGGGCCATGGTCGTGATGGTCCGTGCGTGAATCGGGACGCCATCTTGCCACAGCGCTACGGACTTGCTGAATGTCCACGGCCCGGAAGCGGGGAGCAGGTTGGGCTATACTGCCAACAGTCCTCCTCATCGTTTACCGCATGCTCACTTGTTCCAAGGCCTTGCTGCGCCTCGTCTGCCTTGCCGGCAGCGTGCTGCTGGCAGCTTGTAATTCGACCAGTACCGGGCCGCAGCCCCCGCTACCGCCGGTGGTGGACGTCGTGCCGTTGCTGCCACCCACCGCCGAGGATCTGGTCACACTGGCTGCTAGCCTGACGCCGACCGAGGCCATCCCCCGACTGATGGAGGCGGCCTCCCTGCACCGCGCCGAAGGCGACCTTAATTCAGCGAGCGCCGCCCTCGACCGGATATTTCAGGCTGCGCTGAACCCTCTGCAGGCGATGGAACTGGCGATCCTGCGCGCCGAACTGGCACTCGACCGCAACCTCCCCCGCGAAGCTTTGCTCGCTCTCCAGGTTGAGGGCCTACCCAACCCGGACACCCTGCCCACGGCCTTGCAGATCCGCTTCCATGAAGTACGCGCGCTCGCGCAGGAAGCCAATGGCGCCATGCTGGTCAGCGCGCTCGAACGCATATCCCTCGATGCGCTGCTGTCGGCGACCCAGCAGAGAACGAATCACGACCGCATCTGGCAGGCACTGGCCACCCTGCCCCAGCAGCAACTGCAGTCGCTGGCGGCGACGGCGACCAATGCCGCAGTGCGTGGCTGGTACGAACTTGCCTTGGTGGCGCGTTCGTTCGGCAACGACCTGGACCGGCAGCTGATCGAGCTGCAGCGCTGGCGGGCGGGCTGGGCAGCACACCCAGCCGCCCTCGTGCTGCCACCGCAGATGGAGCTCATGGAGACCCTTGCCAGAGAGCGACCCCGGCAGATCGCCCTGCTGCTGCCTTTTGGTACCAATGCGGGTGCCATCGTGCGGGATGCCTTCATGAGCGCCTACTTTTCGCTGCAGGAGTTGGGCGGTCAGGTACCGGTGGTCAAGTTCTACGACACCACCGACGTGACCGATATTCTGCAGTTGCATCGGCAGGCCCGCAGCGAAGGAGCTCAACTGATCATTGGTCCGCTGGCAAAGCAGCACGTTGCTACCTTGCATGGTGAAGCCGATCTCGTTGTGCCGACGCTGGCCCTGAACAATGTGGAAGGCCAGGCCCCGTCGTCCCCTCAGCTCTATCTTTTTGCACTGTCACCAGAAGACGAAGCCCGGCAACTCGCCGCGAAAGCCTGGGAAGATGGCCATCGCTACGTAGCGATCTTCAGCCCGCCCGACTCCGCGGAAAACGAACTCTTCATGCGCAAGCGCGAGGCTTTTCGGGAAACCTGGACCGCGCTCGGCGGCCGCATTGCCGTCATCGACAGCTACCAGGAAAACTATACGGATAGCATCAGCCGCATGCTGCTGCTGGACGAGAGCACCCGGCGCAGCGAGCGCCTTGAAGATCTGTTGGGGCGCTCGCTGGTGACCGAGCAACGGCGCCGTCAGGACATCGACTGCATCCTGCTGCTGGCCACGCCAGCGGCCGGCCGTCAGATCGTGCCGAGTCTGGCCTATCTCTTTGCCGGCGACATCCCGGTTTACGCCAGTCAGGACGTGAATTCTGGCGTTGCACGACAGACCGACGACCGGGATCTGAACGGCGTGCGTTTCGGTGAAAGTCCCTGGCTATTGGGCGTCAGCGGTGACGTAGGACGCGCGCGACAGCTGTTTCCGATGAGCACAGCGACTACCCTACGTTTGCAGGCCTTCGGCATCGATGCTTTTCGTTTGTACCCTCGGCTGCGTCTGCTGGAGTCGAGCTCGAGCGCCAGTATTCCCGGCGTCAGCGGCCTGTTGCGGCTCGGACCCAATCACAACATCGTCAGGCAATTAAGCTGGGCAACGATCTCGGATGGACTGATCACGACCGCGCCCTGAGCTTGCAAGGTTCACGGAGGAACCATGGCAGAAAAGATTCCGCGACACGCATGGCGGCAAGCCAAGGGCCAGTGCTTCGAAGCACTGGCTCTGCAGTTTCTCGAGGCGCGGGGACTGGAACTGCTGGCTCGCAACGTACGCTGCAGGCTCGGCGAGATTGACCTCGTGCTGCTCCACCATGGCACCGTGGTGTTCACCGAAGTGCGTTATCGTCGTAGTACCCGATACGGCAGTGCCCACAGCACCGTGGATCACCAGAAGCAACGGCGCATACGCGATGCCGCCCGTTTCTTTCTATCGCGCCATCCATTGCTGGCCCGACAGCCCTGTCGCTTCGATGTCATTGGCATGGAGGGCAGCGATGCGGGCGACATTACCTGGATCCGAGGCGCCTTCTACTGAGAGGCCCCAGCAGAGGGCCCGGGGCGTGTCATTGCCCATGCAGCATGGAGACCTGCCACAGATTCCGCTAACATGACTGGGTCAGGAGAGGAGCCATGCAAGCCAACCAACGCGTCGCCGAGTTGTTCCGCGCCAGTCTGGAAACAAAACAGAAGGCTATGGCTGTGCTGCCAGACAGGATCGCTGCGGCGGCTGGCGTGATGGTCAATTCGCTATTGGCAGACGGCAAGATTCTCGCTTGCGGCAACGGTGGATCCGCCGGGGACTCGCAGCATTTTTCGTCGGAAATGCTCAATCGCTTCGAGCGCGAGCGTCCGGCATTGCCGGCCATCGCACTTAGCACGGACACGTCCACACTGACCTCGATCGCGAACGACTACAGCTACGAAGAGATTTTCTCCAAGCAGGTCCGGGCCCTCGGCCATGCTGGCGATGTACTGCTGGCCATTACCACCAGCGGGAATTCGCGCAATGTTCTGGAAGCGGTGAAGGTGGCGCAGCAGCGACAATTGCGCGTAGTGGCGTTGACTGGGCGCGACGGCGGTGCGCTGCGCGGACTGCTGCAATCTGGCGATGTGGAAATCTGCGTGCCCTCCTCTGTCACGGCACGCATCCAGGAAGTGCACTTGCTCGTCATACATTGTCTTTGTGACTTGATCGATAACCAACTTTTCGGAGGTGAATGATGCGACGTCTACTCCTTCTGGTTTTTGTTTCTTTCGCGCTGCAAGGCTGCGCGACCGTGGTAGGAACTGCCACAGGCGGCGAAGGCATAGCGGACGATCCCGGGCGACGCAGTCTGGGCACCATCATTGATGACAGCAGCATCGAGACGACAGTCAAGGTGAATATCCAGGCGGCAGATGAGAGCTTGCGCCAGTCTCATATCACCGTCGTGAGCTTCAATGGCGTCGTGTTGTTGGTAGGGCAGGTCGCCTCACAGGACCTCAAGAATCTGGCCACACGCGTGGCCACGAACTCCTCGCGCGTACGGACTGTTCACAATGAACTCGAGGTCGCCGGGGGCACGACTTTCCTGTCGCGCAGCAACGATGCCTGGATAAGTACCAAGCTGAAATCACTGATGCTCGCCGATCCCACCGTGGCGGGACTGCGAACCAAGGTGGTGACAGAAAACGGTGTCGTTTATCTAATGGGACTGGTGAGCCAGGCAGAGGCTCAGCAGACGGTGGATCTGGTCAGCAATGCTAGCGGCGTAACCAAAGTCGTACGCGCATTCGAGTACATCGACTAGAAGACTTGGCTTGGATTCTTGTGGTCAGGCGCAGCGTGGGCTATTTGACTACTCGCAGCGACGGTTTGTTTTTGGGTTTTGGCACGTCACCGGCAGGATCGGCCATGTCATCCGCTGGCGGCGGCGGGTCAGGGTTGTTTTCGTCCCGATCAAAAATCATTCCCTGACCGTTCTCCCGCGCATAGATACCCATGACCGCTGCAGTCGGGACATAGACTCGCGTGGGAATACCACCAAAACGACCATTGAATTCGATGCCGGCGTTGGTGATGACGAGACCCTGCACCGCGATAGGCGAGATGTTTAGAACGATCTGGCCGTCCTTGACGTAGTTTTGTGGTACTTCTACACCTTTCTCAAAGGCGTTGACCAGCAGGTAGGGCGTGCAGTTGTTGTCGAGAATCCACTCGTTGAGCGCTCGAACGAGGTAGGGCCGGTGAGTGGTCATCGGCATACGGTCGAGCCCTCCGAAAATGAAGACACGGCGCCCCTCTCAGGAGCGCATTTCCTTTTCCTGTTCCGACAAACTCAGCTTAATGGATTCGCGTTCCATGAGGCGTGCGCGGTAATCCAGCAACGGCTTGGTCGCCTTGGTCTCTGGCAATCGAATACCGATCTCGGGCAGACGCCAGAGAATCGGAAATACACAGCAATCCACGATGGTGAACTCATCACTCATGAAGAACGGCTTTTCTGCAAAGATGGGAGAAACCGAGATGATGCTCTCACGCAGTTCCTTGCGGGCCTTGTCCAACTCGGCTGCCGTGCCTTCCTCAGCTTGGAGTTTCTCGACGAGATGGCTCCAGTCCCGGTCTATCCGATAAATCCATAGCCTGCTCTGTGCGCGCGCTACGGGGTACACGGGGAACAATGGGGGGTGCGGGAAGCGCTCGTCGAGGTATTCCATCATGATATTGGGTTCATACAGCACCAAGTCACGATCGACCAGTGTGGGCAAGCTGTTGTAGGGATTCAGTACGGCGAGATCCTCGGGCTTGTCGTAGATGTCGACATCCACGATCTCAACCGTAACACCTTTTTCCGCCAGCACGATGCGGACGCGATGACTGAACTGGCTCGAACCGTCCGAGTAAAAGAGCATGGACGAGCGTTTCGTGACAACTCCCATGGGAGATCCTCAATCCTGCAATGAATTAATGAACGTCTTTCCAGTATTCGCGGTTCAGCATGTAGGCGAATACAAACAGGAACGCGAGGAAAAACAGTACATAGGTGCCGATCCGCTCACGATGCAGGGCGGCGGGCTCCCCAAGGTAGGTCAGAAAGTTCACGAGGTCATAGACAACCTTGTCGAACTGCTCCGCACTCAGCGTACCGGTGCCTTCCACGTGGGTAACCGCCGTACAGGCCTCGTCTGTGCAGCGCTGCTCGCCCTGCAGGTTTCCCAGCACGTGGGGCATGCCGACATTGCGGAACACGACATTGTTGACACCAAATGGCCTGGAGGGATCCTGGTAAAAACCCTTCAGATAGCCATAGAGCCAGTCGGAGCCCCGGACCCGAGCCACCAGAGTGAGATCGGGTGGCGCTACGCCGAACCAGTTCTTGGCCTGCTCTTCCGGCATGGAGCTTTCCATGAGATCCCCGATTGCCGCATCGGAATCGAAGAGGAAAAACTCTTCGGCCAGTTCCTCCGGTATCCCCAGATCACTGGCAACGCGTTGGTAACGCGAGAAGCGGGCGCCATGACAGCCCATGCAGTAATTGACGAAAGTGGTGGCTCCGGACTGCAGGGATGCCTTGTCCTCCAGATTGCCCTCATAGTGCGGAAGCGCCGTCGCCGATTCAGCACCGACCGCCATCAAAGGCAGGGTCGTCAGCCCAGCGATAAGGACCAGTGCCAGCAGCAACTGCGGAATGGAAATGAAACGGCCCGTCAGTCGCGCCGGGGGAGTGCCAGTCTGCTCCTTTCGCGTGTACCACGGCATACCGAGGAAGAATGCGAAATAGTACAGCGTGCAGATCTGCGCCAGCGTCGTACGCGCCTCGGTCGCAATCTTGGTTCCCAGCACGCCGAGAATGATGAAGCTGACGACAAAGAGCAGCAAGCCAATACGGCTATACCAGCCCTTGTAGCGCATGGACTTCACGGGGCTGCGGTCGAGCCAGGGCAACACGAACAGAATGGCGATAGCGGACGCCATTGTCACGAGCCCCCACACCTTGGCATCGATGCCAAACAGCGGGTAGGTGCAAGCCCGCAACATCGAGTAGAACGGTGTGAAGTACCAGACAGGGGCAATGTGTTCGGGTGTCTTGAGGTTATTCGCTTCCTCGAAGTTGGCATGCTCGAGAAAGTAGCCACCGCCTTCAGGGGTGAAAAAGATAACGAACGAGAACACGGCCAGGAAAATGATGATGGCGACCAGGTCATGCACGGTGTAGTAAGGGTGGAAGCGAATACCATCCACTGGCAGGCCGGTGACCGGATCCTTGTTCTTCTTTATCTCCACACCGTCTGGATTGTTGGAGCCGACCTCGTGCAAGGCGAGTATGTGCAGGAACACCAGACCGACCAACGCCAGCGGCAGAGCCACAACGTGCAGCGCGAAAAAGCGGTTCAGCGTAGCGCCCGAAATGAGGAAGTCTCCCTGGATCCACGTCATCAGATCCGGGCCGATGACTGGAATCGCACCGAACAAACCAACGATCACATTGGCGCCCCAGTAGGACATCTGTCCCCAAGGCAGCACATAGCCCATGAAACCCTCTGCCATCAGCACCAGATAGATGGTCATCCCGAGGATCCAGATCAGTTCGCGCGGCTTCTGGTAGGAGCCGTACATGAGCCCGCGGAACATGTGCAGGTAGACCACCACGAAGAAGGCGGAGGCACCTGTCGAGTGCATGTAACGCAGGATCCAGCCGTAGTCGACGTCTCGCATGATGTACTCGACGGACGCAAAGGCACCTTCTGCGCTGGTATTGAAGTTCATCGTCAACCAGATGCCTGTGAGCAACTGATTCACCAGCACGACCATCGAAAGCACACCGAATACATACCAGATGTTGAAATTCTTCGGCGCGTAGTACTGGCTCATGTGCTTTTCGTACGCCTGCACGATCGGCAGACGTTCATTGACCCAGCCCAGCAGGCCGGTCAACTGCGGTTTCGCATTGTTGTGATCACTGCCAGCCATCAGGAATTCTCCGAGTCAAGACCAATGACGATGACGTTGTCATTTACGAAGTAGTGTGGCGGTACCCGCAGATTGTCCGGCGCAGGTACGCCGGAGTAGACGCGCCCCGCGAGGTCGAACTTGGATCCGTGGCAGGGGCAGAAAAAGCCGCCCCGCCAATCCGCATCGAAATCCTGCGGCTGGACTTCGGCAAACAACTGTGGGGAGCAGCCGAGGTGCGTGCAGATACCCACCAGCACCATCAATTCGGGCTTTCTGGAGCGAAACTCGTTTTGCGCATAGTCTGGCTGCTGGTCGGGCTTCTCCGACGCTGGATCTGCCAGATGAGCTGTGTGTTCCTTCAGGTTCGACAGAGTGGTTTCGTCGCGCCGCATGACGAACACGGGCTGACCGCGCCAGGCTGGCATAGGACCCAGCAACTCGCCTGGCTCCAGACGGCTGATGTCGATGGTGATGGGAGCGCCGGCCGCCAAGGCTTTGGCACTGGGATTCCACGAACCGACGAAAGGTACCGCCGCACCTACGCCCCCGACGGCACTCACTGCTGTCGTGGCGCCGATCAAAAAGCGTCTGCGGCTCTTGTTTGCAGTGCCGTCACTCACGAAACGTCTCCTAAATTTGCCCCAAGAAACAGGGGAGATAACACCGGTGAAAAGGCCGCGCGCATCGTAATCAAATCAAGGATTTCGTTCAAGAAAAAGCACGCTGCACGGAGAACCTGGAGCCCGGAAGTTACCCAAAAAAAACGCCGAAACCCGGGAGGTTTCGGCGCTCTTGCCGCGCTCCCCGCCTGCGGGGGATCAGCGCTTGGAGTACTGCGGACGCTTGCGGGCCTTGCGCAGACCGACCTTCTTGCGCTCCACCTCGCGAGAGTCGCGGGTGACGAAGCCCGATTTCCGCAGCAGGGAGCGATTGCCTTCGTCATACTCGATCAGGGCGCGGGTCAATCCGTGGCGGATCGCCCCTGCCTGCCCGAAACTGCCACCGCCAGCTACCGTGATCTGGATGTCGAACTTGTCGGTCGCACCAATGAGTTCCAATGGCTGTCGCACGATCATGCGCGCTACTTCGCGCCCAAAGAAGTTATCAATGGTGCGATTGTTGATGGTGATGTTGCCGGTGCCCGGAGTGATGAAAACGCGGGCAGTGGAGGTCTTGCGACGTCCGGTTCCGTAATACTGGGAGGCGGCCATGTTGCTGGGTCCGAATGATTAGAAAGAAAGCTGGGCTGGTTGCTGGGCTGCGTGCGGATGCTGGCCGCCGGCGTAAATCTTGAGCTTGCGCATCATGTCGCGGCCCAGCGGCGTGCGGGGCACCATTCCCTTGACGGCCAACAGGATGGCGTCCTCGGGTGAGCGCTGGATCAACTCGCGAAAGCTTTGGGTCTTGTGTCCGCCCGGATAGGTCGAATGCCTGTGGTACATCTTGGTGCGGGCCTTCGTGCCGGTTACCGTGACCTTCTCGGCATTGATGACGACGATGTAGTCGCCGGTATCTACGTGAGGCGTGTATTCGGGCTTGTGTTTGCCACGCAGGCGATGGGCTATCTCGGCTGCCAGACGCCCGAGGGTCTGACCGGCAGCGTCAACGACGTACCAGTCATTCTGGGCAGTTTCCTTCTTGGCGGAATAGGTTTTCATGAATGCTTTCCAGGTACAGACAGATCTTCGGAATGACTCAGCCTAACGTGGCTCGGAGCCGGGATTCCTGCTGCCACACGCGCCAACGGTTGACAAGCCGGATTCAGGGGCGCGAATTCTACCCACCGAGCAAGGGATAGGCAAGCCTGCACGAAACTTGCCTCCGCACCCCGGGCATTCGCCAGCCCCGACACTCTGCAAGCGCCGTTGCGAGACGGCAGGAGACGAGCCGCAGCACTGGTGATGAATCTCGGTATAATCGCGCCCGGTTTTTACCCGGCCTCGCGCCATCCAACTGGTTTTGCTGATGATTTTCCTTGTTGCCTTGGGCAGTCTGCTGGTAGGGGCGCTAGCCGGTGCCCTGCTCTTCAAGAGATTCGGATCCGACGAGATCCGCGTCCAAAGGCTTGAGGCCCAGTTGCAGGAATTGTCCAGTGAGCATGCGGCCTACAAGGCGCAAGTGAATCACCACTTCACAGATTCGGTGGTGCTCTTCAACAACTTGACGCGCAGCTACCGGGATGTATTCCAGCACATCGCCAGTGGCGCGGAAGCGCTTTGCCCCGATCATATCGCCAAGCAAGTTGCCGCAGTGCCACTCGGACTGGAGTCCGGAGACTTGCGTCGGACAACATCGCTGCGACCGGACCTTCCTCCCTTGGACTACGCAAACCCCGACCTTCTGCCCGATGAGGAGGCTGCCGATCGGGTCGATCCCGAGTTGTACCGGCGGTAGTTGCCGCGCAGCATTTCGGCGAGCCCCAACAGGCAGGGGCTGATGGTCCACCTCGTAGCGCGCCCCCACTTTCCCAGGAACCCTGAAGAAAAGCATGACAGCCCATCAACTGACACATCTCCGACAGCTCGAGGCCGAAAGTATCCACATCATTCGGGAGGTTGCCGCCGAGTTCGAGCGTCCCGTCATGTTGTATTCGATCGGCAAGGACTCGGCTGTCATGCTGAGCCTGGCGCTCAGAGCGTTCTATCCCGGTCGACTGCCCTTCCCGTTGCTCCACGTGGACACGACATGGAAATTCCGGGAGATGATCGAATTCCGGGACAACCTGGCACGCAAACATGGCTTCGATCTGATCGTGCACATCAACGAGGAAGGCGTCAAAGCCGGTGTGAATCCGTTCAGCTATGGCAGTGCCAAACATACGGACATCATGAAAACCCAGGCGCTGAAACAGGCCTTGAACAAATACCAGTTCGATGCCGCATTTGGAGGCGCCCGCCGCGACGAAGAAAAATCACGTGCCAAGGAACGAGTGTTCTCCTTTCGCGACAGGAACCATACGTGGGACCCGAAAAACCAACGGCCGGAACTCTGGAGCCTCTACAACGGCAAGATCAACAAAGGCGAAAGCATTCGCGTGTTTCCCTTGTCCAACTGGACGGAATTGGACGTCTGGCAATACATCCATCTCAACAACATCGAGATACCCTCCCTGTATTTCGCCAAGGAGCGGCCGGTCATCGACTACGAAGGGGTGACCATCATGCTGAACGACGAGCGTGTTCCGCCGGAGTTCCGCAAGAATCTGCGCAACCAAATGGTCCGTTTCCGCACCCTTGGTTGCTACCCACTCACCGGCGCCATCGAGTCGCAGGCCACCACGCTGCCAGAAATCATTCAGGAAATGCTGCTGGCGACCACCTCTGAGCGACAGGGTCGCCTGATCGACAGCGACCAGGCCGGCTCGATGGAACAGAAGAAGCGCGAAGGTTACTTTTAAATTCTTTCTCGTTGCCGGCGCTGCAAGGTTACTTTTGGTCACACTCTGGCGCACGGCGCCTCAAGGCAGGATTCACCATGTCGCATCAGTCCGACCTCATCAGCACCGACATCAACGCGTATTTGGCGCAGCATGAACGCAAGGAGCTTTTGCGGCTGTTGACCTGCGGAAGCGTGGATGACGGGAAGAGCACTCTGATCGGCAGGTTGCTTTACGACACCAAGATGATCTACGAGGACCAGCTTTCCGCCATAAAGTCTGACAGCGTCAAGTCTGGCACTACGGGCGACAAGGTGGACCTCGCCCTGCTGACCGATGGTTTACAGGCAGAGCGCGAGCAAGGCATCACCATCGACGTCGCGTACCGTTATTTCTCGACGGCGAAACGCAAGTTCATCATCGCCGATACGCCAGGTCACGAGCAGTACACACGCAACATGGCAACCGGTGCATCCAATTGCGAGTTGGCCATCATCCTCATCGATGCCAGACACGGGGTGATGACCCAGACACGACGCCATACGTTCATCGCATCGTTGCTCGGCATACGCCACCTCATCGTCGCCATCAACAAGATGGACCTCATGGATCACGACGAAGCGGTTTTTGAGGGCATCAAGAGGGACTACCTTGCGTTCACAGCAGACCTGGAAACCGGCGACCTCACTTTCATTCCGATCTCGGCGCTCAACGGCGACAACGTCGTGAACTCCAGCACCCAGATGCCCTGGTACGCCGGGCCCACACTCATGCACATGCTGGAAAACGTCAAAATCGCCGCGGACAAGAACTTCGAGGACTTCCGCTTCCCCGTGCAATACGTCAATCGGCCCAACCTCAATTTCCGTGGTTACTGTGGAACTGTTGCCTCAGGCGTGGTGCGCAAGGGAGATACCGTGACTGTATTGCCTTCGGGCAAGTTGAGCCGGGTCAAGTCCATCGTTACCTACGATGAAGAACTTGAGGCCGCCTTTCCCCCGCTGGCGGTGACTCTCACGCTGGAAGACGAGATAGACATCAGTCGCGGAGACATGCTGGTGCACGGAGACAACCTTCCGCTCTCTCGCGACACGATGACCGCCACGCTGGTCTGGATGAGTGAGGAACCCCTGCTGCCCGGCAAGCTCTATGATTTCAAGCATACGAGCAAGGTGAGCAGCGGACGTGTGTCGGCAATTCATCACAAGGTAGATGTCAATTCACTGGAAAAGCTGCCAGCACCGGCGTTGGCGCTCAATGAAATCGCCCTCTGCGAGCTCGTGCTCAGCCAGCCTCTGAATTTCGATGCGTACCGGCGAAATCGCAGCACCGGCGCCTTCATCGTGATCGATCGGCTTTCCAACGTAACGGTGGGCGCCGGCATGATCGAAACCAGCGGTGGCAAGGGCCACCGCCACAGCGAGCGATCGGGCCACGTCACGCCCGCCGAGCGGGTGGCTCGTTATGGGCAGCAACCCGCTACCGTGCTGTTTGTCGGGCTCTCCGGGGCAGGCAAGTCGACCTTGGCCCATGCGCTGGAGCGCCGGCTGTTCGACATGGGTCGGGTATCCACCGTGCTGGATGGGAAGGGGTTACGATCGGGACTGAGCCGTGATCTTGGTCATGACGCCAAGGGTCGAGCAGAGAACCTTCGTCGAGGCGCTCACCTCGCGAGATACCTAAACGAGTCTGGATTCATCTGCGCTGCAGCGTTCGTGGCAGCCAGTGCCGAGGCGAGAGCAGATGCGCTTACTGTGATAGGTCGCGAAAACTGCTTG
>Ga0255219_1000363_pt1 | contig 12804 bp, 10 predicted proteins | sample Miss_Colum_RepA__FD_183037 | JGI IMG/M metagenome (GOLD analysis project Ga0255219, IMG submission 183037) | Freshwater microbial communities from Mississippi River, Louisiana, United States - Miss_Colum_RepA_8d | ecosystem: Environmental > Aquatic > Freshwater > River | place: USA: Louisiana...
TTCTTAACTAAATATTTATATTTAAAATTATATATTGACAATTCAACAAAAACTTTATTCTTATCATCTTCATATTTTAATTTATAACCATGAACAACTTTATTATCTATTTTATATACAACCTTACCTATTTTATTTTTTTTTATATCTAAAAAACTAGATAGTTTATTAATAATACTATTTTCGTTGTTAGTAAATATATCAATATCAATATCGCTTTTTTCTCGTATATAATCAAAACGTTTAATACTTCCATAAAAACTAATTTCTGTCTCATCATCTATATTATTTTTAAGCTTATTTAAAAAATCTTTTTGTTTATCTGTTAATCTATTATTAATAAAATCATCCATATTAAAATATACAAAGATTATTTTTTACACCTTTGGAAATTTATAACTCTTTGTCTTCCTTTGAAAAATTATGAAACAAAATATCAGGATTTGAATTAGTTATCTCTCCTGATAACATTGCTGACTCATATAATTTTCTTAATACATCATTTGGTGCATTACTACCTATTTTAATTAAATTATGTTCCCTCAAATATGTTTTAATATCATTAATATTTTTACGCTTTAAATCTTTTTGAGCGTTTAATACTTTTTTTCTTGTTCCTCTATCTTTAATTAATACACTAACAGTCTTTTTTATTTTAGATCTACCTAATGTATATTTTTTTTTAATTGTTTTCTTTGTGATATGTTTTGTTGCAATTAATTTACCGCCATTTTGCTGAGTAGTTTGTTGTGAAATAATTGGTTGCTGACTAGTTTGTTGTGAAATAATTGGTTGCTGACTAGTTTGTTGTGAAATAATTGGTTGCTGACTAGTTTGTTGTGTGTCAAGTGGTTTTTTAATTAAATTTTCACTTGTTAATGGATCAATAGATACTTCCGCTGTTTTATTTTTTATTTTTTGTTTTAATAAATTTAATCTATTCTCCCTAGCAGTTTTTTCGGAAGATAAATTGCCGCCTTGAATAATTACCGAAACATTAGGATTTGTAACAATATTACTCTTTTGTGTTTTTGTCCATTCTCTATAGCTAGGTTTTGTTCCACCTTTTAATATACCATAGGGTAATTCATCTTTTGGTTTTATATAAAATGGTTCAGTATTTATCGGAATAACTGGTTGTATTAATTCTTCAGGTAAATCAATATTTATAACAGGTCCTTGAGTTAAATTTTGTCCTCCCATCGAATGATAATTTCTAATTGTTTTTCTCTCTAGTTCTTCCCTTTGTTTTTCTTTTAAAAACTCCGTGTTCCTTTTTTCTTCTTCAATTAGCCTTTGTTTAGATAATGTCTGTAAATAATTAATAGAATCTGTAAATTCATCGTTATAATTAAGCATTTCATTTTTTGGTTTTATTGAATCATTTTCGATGTTAGTCAATTTTCTTTTATTATTTTCTAAATTTTGGGTTTCTTTTTGTTTATGTTCTTTAATTCTTTTTAATAGTTTATTTTTTAAAACGCTTGGTGATATTAATGGCACAGCAGTAGGGTTATTTTTTCTCTCTCTATTTTTTTTAGTTTTACTTCCACCTACACTAAATAACGATGGATTAATAGAAATAGTTTTATGTGACATTTATTATAAATATAAAATAAAATTATATATATTTTTTAACTATAAAGTGTATTATACAAATGTTTTTTAAATTCCTTTTCATTTTTTCTATTTTTTATGTCATCATTTCTGAGAAAAATTTCAAAACCTTTATCTAAATCTTTTAATATTATTTTTTTCTTATATATTTCAGGTAGACAAAATACTCTTCGGCTATGTGCTATTTTTGTTTTTGCTAATAAAGTTTCTATATCTCTACCATAGAATTGGAAATAATCCTTATTTTTCTTAAACCAATCGGTCGTTATTTTTGAATCTATATTAATTTCCCAACCAATATCATTTACCATTTTAATTAATATTTGATATAAATCTTCAGCAGTGTATTCATCTGTCTTAAATCTCCAGGTAAAACGCGAATCTAAACCTTGATTAAAATCAAAAAAATTCTCTTTTAGCTCCTTCTCATATCCTGCTATAATTACCATTAAATTTTCTTTATTATCACTTAAAGCTTCACATAATGTATCAATACATTCCTTTGCAAAACTATCACGTTTCTCAGGATTTCCAAGAGCATAAGCTTCGTCAATAAATAATACACCACCTAATGATTCTTTAATAACATCTTTTGTTTTTAACGCAGTTTGACCTAAGTAACCAGCAATTAAGTCACTTCTAGTGACCTTTTTAAAAGTGCCGTTTGAAAGAACACCAACTTTGCTATAAATTTTACCCATTATTTTTGCTATTTCTGTTTTACCTGTTCCAGGTGGTCCATAAATAACTGTATGTAAAAATTCACCTGAAGAATTTTTATTTTTATGAAAATGTTGAACAAAATATAAAATTTGATCAACTATATTGTTTTTTAAATCTTTCATACCAATCATATTATTTAATTCCTCAAGAGGTTCTTTTATATTATGTAATGCTTTAATGTCAATATTATATTTAATTGCTGGATCGTTTTTATATGTATTAATTAATTTTAATATATCCGAAATATTATTAATTTCAACTTCAATATTTATTGTCTTTCCAATTTCGACTTTTACTTCTTCCTTTTTAAGAGGATATATATTTACAACTGATTTATAGTTTTTAATATTTAAATTTTTATTTATAAAATCAATATACTTATTAGGGTCATTTGGTTCAATATTTGACATTGAAATATCATTTTGTGTTTGTCCAGTAAAATTAGATGAAGATATATTATTTAAACTAAAATTATTATTTATGTTTTCAATAATTTTATCAATTTCGTTTTTAATATTTTCATCTGTTCTCAATATTTGTTTTATTTGTTTTATTTCTTGTAATTTTGGTTTTTTAATTGAATTATCTAATGTGCATAAAAAATTATTATAATTATTTATTCTCATCGGATCTATTATATTTTTTTTACGTTTATTCAGCATTACATATTCTTATAATATTAATTTTATGTTATTTAAAATATATTATAATATTGTCATATTTAGAATTTAATCAAAGAATTTTTTATGCAACAAAATCTAAATATATATATAAACAATTTAAAAATAAATTGAAATATAAAATAACCGAATAAATGATGTCAAATAGTATCGATAACCAAACAGCCACAACAATGAGTGTTACTAATTTAAATGAGGTATTTGATATTGAGAACGAACCTTATATTGAAACGCCTTGGAATATTATTGAATCTTATTTCAAAGGTCAACAACTCGAAAGGTTCGTTAGACATCAATTAGAATCTTACAATAATTTTGTAGGATATCAAATTATTAAAACTATCGAAATGTTTAATCCTCTTCATATTGCGTCAGAACAAGATTATGACCCTCAATCTAAAAAATATGCCCTAGAAATATTTATTACATTTGAAAACTTTAATATTTATAGACCCCAAATTCATGAAAATAATGGAGCTATAAAGTTAATGTTTCCACAAGAAGCGCGTCTTAGAAATTTTACTTATGCGGCTTCTACTACTATTGATATTAATATTAAATATATTGTTAGAAATGGTGAGAATTTAGAAAATACACAAACATTTTACAAGACCATTCCTCGTGTTCATATTGGTAAATTGCCAATTATGTTGAAGTCTAATATTTGTGTATTAAACCAATATAAGCATTTTGACAATTCTCAAACTGGTGAATGTAAATTTGACGCTGGTGGATATTTCATTATTAATGGTTCTGAGAAAACAGTTCTAGGACAAGAACGAGCCGCTGAAAATCGCGTTTATTGTTTTAATGTGGAAAAGAATGATACCAAGTATTTATGGAAAGCTGAAATTAAATCTGTTCCTGATTTTAAGTGTATCTCGCCAAAACAGATTTCTATGCTTATTTCATCTAAAAATAATGGATTTGGTTATCCAATTGTTCTTGAAATTCCACGAGTAAAACAACCTATTCCATTATTTGTTGTATTTAGGGCATTAGGCATTATTTCAGATAAGGAAATTTGTAAGAAAATTTTACTTGATATTGATAATATAAAAAATAAACAATTGTTGGAAGCCTTGCAAGCATCCGTAATCGACTCCGATAAGTTTTTAACTCAAGAAGAATGTATAAAATATATTACTAGTTTTGCCATGTATACTCCAATTAATATGGACAAAGAAACCGGAGCTAAGAAGAAACATGATTTTACATTAGATATTCTAAACAATGATTTGTTTCCACATTGTCATAACATGGAGCAAAAGATTTATTTCTTAGGATATATGGTTAATAAGTTATTAATGGCATATTTTGAAATTATTAAACAAGATGATAGAGACTCTTACTTAAATAAACGTGTTGACGGAACTGGAACACTTCTTAACAATTTGTATAGAAATTACTTTAATAAACTTGTTAAGGATATGGAAAAACAAGTAATTCGCGAAATTAATACTGGCTCATGGCGTTCAAAAGATGATTATATAAATATTATCAATTTAACAAATATTTATAAAATTATAAAGTCAACTACTATAGAAAATGGTATTAAACGAGCATTATCGACTGGCGATTTTGGTATTAAACATAGCAGTTCTAATAAAGTAGGTGTTGCTCAAGTATATAATAGACTTAATTACGTATCCAGTTTAAGTCATGCCAGAAGAATTTCAACTCCAACTGATAAGAGTGGAAAACTTGTGCCACCTCGTAAATTACATAATACTACATGGGGTTTCTTATGTCCGGCTGAAACTCCTGAAGGCCAATCTGTTGGTATTGTTAAAAATTTAGCTTATATGACTCATATGACTATTTATTCCAATTCGTTGCCACTATATGAATATATTATGCCAATTATTACAAAAATCGATGAAAAAAGCTTAACAAGTGAAATGATTTATGATAAAGTAAAGATCTTCATTAATGGTGCCTGGGTTGGTATTAGTGATAAACCAGAAGAATTATACTTGATGTTGAAGGATAAAAAAACCAAAGGAATTATTAATATTTATACATCTATAATATTTGATTATAAATTAAAGGAAATTAGAGTTTGTAATGATAGTGGAAGATTAACTAGACCATTATTACGCGTAAAAAATAAAAATATAATTCTTACTAATAATATTTTAAATAAGTTAAAAATTGGTGAATATAATTGGGATAATTTATTGACATCATCTAAAATTGATGATGCTGTTTTAGAATATATCGATCCAGAAGAGCAAAGCTGGTCTATGATTGCTACAAAACCAAAAGATCTTATTAATATCGAGAATAAATTGAAAAAGTTTACTCATTGTGAAATTCATCCATCAACTATGTTTGGCGTATTAGCATCTTGTATACCTTTTCCGGAACATAATCAATCACCTAGAAATACATATCAATGTGCTCAAGGTAAACAAGCAATGGGTGTTTACGTGACAAACTATGAAAATAGAATGGATAAGACCGCCTATATTCTTAATTATCCAATGAGACCGCTTGTTGAAACCCGTATTATGGATTTAATTCATCTTAATAAAATTCCATCAGGTTCACAATTAATCGTAGCAATTATGACTCATACTGGTTATAATCAAGAAGATTCATTGTTAATTAATAAAGGTTCTATTGATAGGGGCATGGCTTTAACAACTGTCTATCATACTGAAAAAGATGAAGACAAACAGAAAATTAATGGAGATGAAGAAATTAGATGTAAACCAGACCCTAATAAGACGAAAGGTCTTAAAATGGGTAACTACAATAAGGTAAATTCTAAAGGTGTTATTCCAGAAAATACATTAATAGAAAATCGTGATGTTATCATTGCTAAGGTTATACCTATCAAAGAAAATAGAAATGATCATACAAAAATTATTAAATATGAAGATCAAAGTAAAATATACAAAACTACTGAAGAAACCTATATTGATAAAAATTATATTGATAGAAATGGCGAAGGATATAATTTTGCTAAAGTAAGAACTAGAGTTGTAAGAAAACCCGTAATTGGTGATAAATTCTCTAGTCGTCATGGTCAAAAAGGAACTACTGGTAATATTATTCCGGAATGTGATATGCCATATACGGAAAGTGGTTTAGTCCCAGATATGATTATTAATCCTCATGCTATTCCATCTCGTATGACAATTGGACAATTAAAAGAAACTGTTCTTGGTAAAGTATTAGTTGAACTTGGATTATTTGGTGATGGAACTGCATTTGGCGACTTTGATGTTAAAGAAATTTGTGATCTACTATTAAAAGCTGGTTATGAAGCTCATGGCAATGAATTATTATATAATGCATTAACTGGCGAACAAGTTGAATGTAGTGTATTTATGGGTCCTGTATTTTATCAACGCTTAAAGCACATGGTAAATGATAAGTCCCATAGCCGTTCTATTGGTCCAATGGTTAATCTTACTAGACAGCCTGCCGAAGGTCGTAGTAGAGACGGAGGACTAAGATTTGGTGAAATGGAACGTGATTGTATGATTTCACATGGCGCTTCTAGATTTACTAGAGGAAGAATGTATGATGCCTCAGATAAATATTCAGTATATGTTTGTAAAAAATGTGGACTTATCGCATCATATAATGATAAAATGCACATCCACTTATGTCATACTTGCGGTAATAGAGCAGACTTTGCTTATGTAGAAATTCCTTATGCTTGTAAGTTAATATTCCAAGAATTGAATACAATGAATATCGCACCGCGTTTGTTAACAGAAGGATAAATCTTACACCTTTGGACATTATATACAAAATTTTATAATACTATTATTTTGTTTTATTATTTTTATTTTTTCTTTTTGTTTGTTTACTTCTTCGTCTATAATATTTATTCGTTATTTTATTTTTTCGTTTTCTTGTTATTTTATTACCTCCACCTGTAGAAGGTTGTGAAAAATACATGAATGTTGTATTACCTCCAACAAAACCACCGCTTGCTTTTGGATTTTTACCGGAATCTGAATTATTTAATAATTTAAAAACACGAACACCAGAAGGTCTATCCCCCATTAATCCATATGTATTTTTTGTGCGGATTCCTTGGACTTCAACACTATATCCTCCATTAGATAATGTGCTATTTATTTCTTGAAATATATCACCAACAGCTTTTTGAGTTCCTAATTTTAAAATAGATAAAAAATAATCTGTTCCATATAAATGGTCCCATAAATCATCAATATTACTACCTGGTGCTGTTTTCCAAAGCTCAATAATTCTATTTATTAAATTTTTAAAAACATAATTTGCTTGTAAAACGATTGGCTGTGAATCTAGTTTTATATCAATAAAATTATATATTTGTAGATTATTATAGCTAATACCATAGTTTATATTTACAGATGTTAAATCCTTCTTTATATTAGTTTGTCCATAATAAAAATTATTCTCAACATCCCTTGCTGTAACTGAAAAATTCATATTAGCGTATTCTTTTTTACCGGCTGGATTTACACAGCTACCAAAAGAACCCATACCATCACATACTGAACTTGTAGGACAAACAACAATTGTTGAAATTGCTTCTTTCATCGCTTGTGGCACCGCATTATTAATTACACGACAATTTGTTTTATTACATGATTTAAACATATTATCCAATTGAGTTAGTGTATTATTACCAGAAGAAATATTACCTCCTGTACTTGTTCCATATGTTTGAATAAAATGAGTAATTAAGACATCATCTGCACTTATATAACCTTTATCGTATTTGGCTATATTGTTTAATATTTCAATTTGTTTATTTAAATCTAATAAATTTGTAGGCGAATCTAAATTTGTAGGTGAACTTGATGCGCCTGTTAATGCTAGTATTTTACTAGCAACTAATTTTGAAACTCTTTGAACTGCAGTTTTTGCACTACCAGAAATCGAACTTCCATCTCCATTATCTTCACTTCTTGCTTGTATTCTATTTTTTACATCATTATAAACATCAATAGTTTTAACAAATATTAAATCAGTGATAGTATCTACCATCTCTTGAATATTCTTTGTGGCATTTCTTCCACCTTTATTAGAAGCTGTTTTTTTATTCTCAATAATTGTTCTTTTTACATTTAACATTTGTTTACCAACAATTAGTTCTATTACATTTTTTCCTTGAATATATGATGCACTTGTAATAAAATTCTCATATTCTGAATAAATTTGACCAACAAATATCATATTACTTAGATTTTGTAAAAGTGTACAATTTATATAATTTATATATAGATTTGTTTGTTTAAAAGTTTCTATTATACTATCAAATTGTTGAAATATTGATATATTTTCCGGCAAATTATAAGTTGTTCCATTAAAAGCTCCTCCAACAATAATTTTATTACCGCCTTGCTGTCTACCTAAAGAAGTAGGAATTCCCCTACGAGGAGGCGCAACACCTCTTGCCATAAATTTAGAAAGATTAAGTTGTCCTTTAGCCTTATCTAATGATGGTGTATATTCCTTTATTACATCTTGACTTGTAGCAGAAACTGATAATAATGCTGTTAAACACAATTTTGCTTGTTCTCTAATATCTGTATTTTTACATTGTCCAACAATAAATATAGATGCACTATCTTCTATTAAACTATTATTAAATATCTCTAGTGGAGAGATTCCCGGAATGGATAAATTTAAATATGAATACATAATATATTCAAAAAAACTGATAAGTTGTAAATTTTCTGGGGTAGTCTCCTTTATCTCTTCAATAATATCTTTAATTGATGCTATTATATCATCTCTTGTTATGATATCAATTCCGTTTCCTCCCTTTTGTTTTTTATTACGTTTAACTCCACCACCACTTCTTCCTGGAAAACTAGTAATAAAAGCTGACCTAAGCTTACTAATAATTAAAAATTTGCCTTCTTGAATAAAATCTTTTAGACGCTGCATGATATTTATTTTTTTTGTAGTTGTTCTAGTGACCCTTTCAATTGGAATTGTTTCAGCAACTATATTATAAAGTCTAATATTTTCATTAACAATAGCTGGAATTAGAGATTGTGATGTTATCTGAGAATCAGTAATATTAATTGGCTGTAATGGTTCAGATATTAAATTATCTTCCATTTGACTTACATAGAGTTCTTCTATTGTTAGTGTTTGTGTTGAATCATCAACTGGATTATCTGTTGGACTTTGAGGATTTGGAGTAGTTGTATTTACTCCATTGGCTAACATTATTTCAGTTCCAAATATATTCTGATTATCTATTTGTGTGTCATATTCAGGCCTACTCGTTTCTACTCCTACAGGAAGCATAATTGTATTTCTCACAGAATTTGGGTTATCACTATTTTCTGCTATATCGCGTTCTTGTTCTACAGCCAAAGCTTGAATCGAGGGTGAAAATGCCTGACTAACTAAATCAACCTCTTGTGGAGATACTACGTTTTGAACTAAACCCATTATATAATTTAAAATTTTCCCCATTCGTCCATAATTATTAAAATCATGTATAAAGTCATGACCAACAGCATTTAATATATAAAATAAAAGGTCATCTTGGCTTTGAAATTTATATTTAACAGTACTCATAAAATATGTTAAGAATTTATTTTAATTTTCTTAATCGCTAAAATGTAAATTGATAATAATTAAATTTTAGCGTAATAAATTAATAATATAAGTTGTAGCAGCAAAAAGTAAACCACCCCATAATGTATCAATTATAACAGACCAAATAGACCAATCTTTTAATAGTGCATAATTAGTAGTTTCATAAACACCATAAATAATTATACCTAATAAAAATGCGTCGCTTATACTTCTTCGTGGTTTAATAATAAAATAATTAATACCAACTATTAAAAATACATAGCATAGCGCTGCTCCTAAATAGTTTATTTTAATTGGCGTGCCTTGAACCATCTTAATTTGGTTATCAAAATAACTTTTCATTACATTTAAGTAAACAAAATCAATTACAATTAAAAGAATAGCACTTACCAAGAAAAGAAAGTTGAACATTATATATTAATTTAATATTTTTATTATGTTTAGATAAAGTTTGTAAAAACTTTTTTACTATTGTATTATATAAATGTCGACATCTGTTGGATATACAAGCCCTATAAATGGAACTAATGTAGCTTTTAAATCATTGGTTGTTAGACCTGGTAACTCTGGTGGAGCAATAAATGGTTATATGCCACAACAAACCCAAAATGTAGATAAGCGTTATCCTGAATTTGAACATATTCGTTTCACTTTAAAAAACGCATGGAATACTACTTATCCTAGTCAATTAAGAAGAGATAATTTAAAACAACCTATTACAACGCCATTTAGAGCAGTTAATAACGCTGGTGATTTATTAAGTCGTTTAAATTATTCGTGTGGAGGTTCATGTCAAACCCCGCAAAGTAGACCAGGATTAAGAGGTTTGAGAAATCATTTTGGTGCTGTTCAAGACACATGTATTCCATCTGCTACATATAGCAATCTTCAATTATTAAGCAATATTCCTGCTTCTGCATGCAATGTCAAATATGTCTATGATAGTTCAGATTATGTAACTTATTTAAAACAAAAAGCAGTTAATAAAAATTATAATGATCTTACATATGGAGGTGATCAATCTCATACAAACCAATCTGCTATTAGAGCTATTAGAAGATATTAAACTTATATAGGGTGTAAAAATATTTTTTAGGAATGTAATATACAATTATGAATAATCATAGACTTCAAATGTTATATCAAAAAACAGATTTCAATGCTTCTAAAATATGTCAATTAGACGGAATATTTAAGTGTTGTAAATGTAAAAAAAATAATTCACTCATCGTTGAACCTAATAGTTTAGTTCAATTATGTTTATTTTGTGGCACACCTAATCTAGTTAAAAATGTCCAAAGGTGTAAATAAAATATATTTTGATATATATAATGACAACTCCATATGCAGTATCAACAAATATAGGTTCAGTTTCTTATAATAATTATGTGAATGCTCCTATAACAGGACCTTTAAGCACAAATCAAACACCATGTCAAATTCCATATCATAGTTATGGAATTTTAACAGGTATTAGACCAACACCACCACAATTTTATCCAACTCAAGAACCTGTTTATGCTGAAATGAATTCAAATATGAGAAAACAATATTTAAGAACTGCTATAAGCCAATCAGTTAAGGCACAACAAATCGCTTTAGGAAAAATGTCTGTTCCTCAAGCGTATGTTATTAATTCTTCTCAAAGACAACTGCCAGTATCATCACATACAAATTATATTCCACCAATACCATCATCTATGTATGTTAATATTGTTAAAGCCAATGCTGTTGGTCAAACTGCTTATAAAGTCAACTTACCTAATTCAGCACCAACTGGTAGTAAAAGTTACTATCCAAGTGGAACGCGTTCAACAATAAGAAGAGCTCGTTCAGGAGGATGTATAGCACCTAAAAAAAAAGGTGCTATTGAAAATACTGGTTTAAGGAATGGACAAGTTTGCGCATGGGGATCAATTGTTCGTCAAAATTATTAAATAAAAAAAATTATTTATTTTATAAATATTTTATATAATGAATAAATATTTAGTCGAGTTTTTAGGCACAATGTTTCTTGTTTATGTTATTTTCGCAACTGGTAATTGGGTGGCTATCGGTGCTGCTTTAGGTGTTGCTGTTATGTTAGGTGGAGCTATTTCCGGTGGAGCGTTTAATCCAGCTGTAGCAATTTCATTATATGCTGCTGGTAAATTACCAGAAGCCGATGTATTTCCTTATATTATTGTAGAAATATTAGGTGCTTTAGCAGCTTTTTATGCTTATAAAAAATTTGTTAATAAAGCTTAAAAATTTATATATTAATTTCTTTTTGTAATATATAATGCCAAAAAGAAATAAGAAGAGATTAAACGGAGGTATGTGGCCTTTTGATAGTCCCTCTGGTACATCTAGTACCTCTGGCACTTTTAGTAGTTCTGGTTACGGTAGTTCATCTGGTTATGGAAGCAATTCTTGGAATCCATTTAGCAGCTCTTCTGGATCTAGTTCAGGGTCCATGTTTGATTGGTTTGGAAATAAAAAAACTACTGGAAATGGAACTTCTGGATATGGAATTAGCGGAAATGGAACTTCTGGATATGGAATTAGCGGAAATGGAACTTCTGGATATGGAATTAGCGGAAATGGAACTTCTGGATATGGAATTAGCGGAAATGGAACTTCTGGATATGGAAATGCTAGATATGGTGGAAGAACTAAAAGACGTCGTATGAAAGGAGGATTTAAGGATAATACTCCTACAACTGGTTTAGCAAGTCATGCTGCTCCATTTTCTGGTGAAACTGCCCAACCTCATAATTCGGTTGGTGGTAAATCAAGAAGAAAATATAGCAGAAAACAAAGACGTAATAAATCTCGTAAACACAGAGATTAAATAAATAAAAAATGAACTTAAAAATTTATTATTACATTAATGTAGTTTAATAATGAATTTATCTCTCGAATCAGATATATATGAACCAAATACAGATGGTGGTGGAAATTATGCAGATTTTTTGCCACCATCAAGTAAATTTAAAAATGGTTTAAGATGTCCTTGTGGTGCTAGAAAAGATCATATTTTTGATAGTAGACAAAGTTTTTCTTCACATATTAAATCAAAAACACATCTAAAATGGTTATCAGATTTAAATACAAATAAAATGAATTTTTTTACAGAATGCGAAAAGCTTAAAGAAATTGTTAATTCGCAAAAAATAATTATAGCAAAGCTTGAAAAAGAAGTCAATACACATAAGCATACAATTATTAATTT
>Ga0255219_1000366_pt1 | contig 12745 bp, 8 predicted proteins | sample Miss_Colum_RepA__FD_183037 | JGI IMG/M metagenome (GOLD analysis project Ga0255219, IMG submission 183037) | Freshwater microbial communities from Mississippi River, Louisiana, United States - Miss_Colum_RepA_8d | ecosystem: Environmental > Aquatic > Freshwater > River | place: USA: Louisiana...
GCTTACCGCTTTGCTTACCGCGTTGCTTACCGCGGCGACTGCCCCGCCCTTTTGTTCATTTAGTTTCCTTACACCCCAATACACTAAAACCAGCACGAATGCAATGAGGAGTCCCCACAATACGTTGGATGCGGGGGCTGCGGCATTGGGTTTGGATACGTTTAATCCAGACGACGACCCCTCGTCGCACTCGTCATTCACCACCACTTCATACAGCGCGTAGTCCCCGGCTGCACTTGATCCCATACCGCTCACTACCGGACCGCCCTTGCTTTTTTGAAGCAACGCCGGCGGAGGGGCGATTTTAATTTCGCTTGGAACGAGGTTGAGAATGGGGGTTCCGATGGAAATGGGGTCCGTAAACACGGCGTAGTAGTAATTCCCGCCGCACGATTCGTACGGCAGCGTGCCGTTGTACACGTAAAATGGTTTGGACGGAATGAAGTCGTTCACGTCAACCGCGCCGGGAATCGGCGCGGAGGCAGTCATCGCAAGCGTGCCGGGGTTCAGCGTGTTGGCAGCTGCAATGATGGTGTTCAGCACCGACCCTTTGCTTCCGACCATTGCAATGGGCACGCTGACGATCAACCCGCGGCTGGAACCGGACGAGTGCACGATGAGGAGCTCCGCCTCCGCATGGACGCCATTGAACGTGTGCAGCGACGGCTTGTAGATTCGGATTTCTGACGGGGTGTAGGTTCCCGAATTGAAAAATGATACCTTGCTGTTGCCGTTGGACGTGACTTTGACGGACAAATGGCGGAGATCCTTGGACAGGGTCACCGTTGATCCGGAAATCAGAGTTGCATCGTAGACGCAGTTGAACGACCCGGAAATCGTTTTCACGGGTTGCTTTGTATCAATGTTAATAGGGGCACTGCATGCCATTCTTAGTTAATTAATATATTAATTGTGTTTAATATATTGTTATAAAAATAAAAATAATAATACTACTAGACGGCACTGCAAGCGTTGCTGGTTTGTATGGGAGGAGGGTTTGCCAGGGCGCTGTTACTGATGGAGCCCCCCACACTAAAAACCGGCGAATGAGGGGTGCCTCCCATGTACTGTTGGTAAGGGGCATTTGCGCCGCCGGTAAATAGAGCCGCACTCGCGCTCAATGGAGCCGCGCTTGAACCGCCGCGCCGAGAGCGCCCGGCCCTGCTGCTACGTTTGCTTTTGCAGTGGCACTTTCCCCTGCAACGGCAATAACGCACCCGTTTGGTACAGTGACACTTTCCCCTGCAACGGCAATAAGGATTCCGGCTGCGCTTGCTTTTGCGCTTCATTCCCCCTGCGCGCCGCATTGTGCCGCCGCCCTTCATAACAACATTGTAGGCGGGATTGGAGCCACCCCCACCGCAACCGCTTGCTGCCCCCTCAATGGAAGAAAACGGATTGGTAAAATGTGCGCCCGACGGGTTGGCACCGCCGGTTAGATTGGGTTGAAGCACTTGATCAGATCCCGAAACGAGAGAATATCCCAACGACATTTGATTTGATTTGATTTGATTTGATGGCACAGTATGAATACTCTGGATATTTTATTTATATTGAATTATTTAGGGTTTCGGGCAGTTCCCGCTGCATTTGTTTTCAAAGTAGTAGTAATCCAGCGGTTTGGGCGACCCGTCCGGATTGTTTTTAAAAATGGGGCCGTACTCGTTTCCGGACACGCACGATTCGGCGCCGCCCATGCGGGCCCATACGCAGCAGGAAGTAGCCGTGCAGGAGTTCTTGCTCATTTTACCGCACTCCGTTTCCAGCTCGGCGGGTTTGCCTAAATACGACTTGCAAAACCCGGCCTTCAGTTTCGCATCCAATGAATCTGAACCGGGTAAAAACGGCTCCACAACCACGGTTTGCGCGGGTTTCCCTGATGCGCGGCCTGACCCGCTGATGTCCACACCGTGTTGCACGTACATGATTTGCTGATACACCAGCGCGCCAAGGATCATCACCACCATTATGCATATGGCAACAATGTTTTCTATGAAGTATTTGCCCAGTCGTTCCAGTAGTTCAATCAAATCAATGCCAATGTTGTTATTTATGCCGGCGTTGTTTGCGCCGGTGTTATTTATGCTGTTGACCGCATTCATGATCCCGAAAAAAATGTTATATATTGTGCATATTTTATTTATTTGGATTTGTGTTTGCGTGGATTGCGTTGTTGTGTTAATGGGTGGTTGGATTGTATGGGTTGCGTATCAGAAAACGAATACCATTCGGGTGCGGGTCTCTGCTTCTTCCACGCCGCAATGCGCCGTTTTTCGGGCGACATGTAGTATGCCCGATACGACTCCACCGCATTGCCACTTCGGGCCTTGTACTCCTCCGGCATCGCCAGCGCGAAGGGCGTGAGGCCCGCGCGGGGACATTTGAATAAATGGTCGCGCGGCACGTGGCGGCGCAACAGTTGCGCAACTTCATACGACCTGTGAAATTTGGTTTCGGGATGACCGTATCGGAAGCGCCACTCCTCGTGCAGCGCCTCCACTAGGTCCAGCGTCCAGATGAAGTTGTCGCGCGATTCACGCACCCAGATGCTGACAGGGTGGTTCAAGTGCGCTACTTTATAAATTTGGTCCTTGATCGGCGTGTCGGGGACCAGGACGTGCATCGCCGTGCAGAGCATTTGCACCGCCTCCAGCAAAATTTTGTTGACGTGCTTGTCCATGTATGCTTCGGCGGCTTCGGTCGGGATCAATGAGAGAATGAAGAGATTCATTTGATTTGGTACACTGTGAGGTTGATTTCAAATACTAAATTGAAATCAATTTTTTTTAAGTGCGCGTACGTATTCATTTAAAATCATTTCATTTTGTTTTTTTCTTTACATGTATCTAATACCATATCTTAAATCGCAAACCAACCCAAGAGAGAAAGAACCTTCGTTTAGAGGAGATACGTATAAATATAAGCCTATAGGAATGTCTGATGCAGATTTCGAAGATACTCTCAATGCTCTCAATAATCCTAATATGGGTGGCAGGCGCATGTCCCACCGTCGTAAACAGCGCGTGCGTCGTAGTCGCCGTGCATCCCGTCGCAGCCGGAATTAAACAACTATCATTTAGGCGCACTTTGTGCCTTGTACCTTTGTGCCGTCTACATTTGTGCCGTGCACCTCGTCGTGGCATCGGGTGCAGAGCGCCATCAAGTTTGCCACGTGGTTTTTCGGCACGTGGCCAATGTAATTCATTGCATCGGCGTCCTTTTGCGGCAACAAGTGGTGCACCTCTTGCGCCAGTTCTTTAGAGCATCGCTCGCACACGCCCTTCAGCTTGCGCGCGTTGAAATGCGACGGCTCAAACGACAGGATGCCGATGTCGGACGGCGGCGCCCGGTGCCGCAGCCGCACCGCATTCGCGAATTCCAAAAACGCGTCGGGCAAATGCAGCGCCTTGCACACTTCCAGTCCGTACATGCTGGCCCCCGGCCCGTCCGCCAGCTTGCGATTATAAATTAAAGTGTCCTTGACCTTGTCGTACACCACGGTCAAGTGCTTCATGCACATATTATTTAATAGGCGCACTTCGTCGTAGCCGTTGATTTCGTGCATGTGCGTTGCAAACAGGAAAGTGCAGCCCACTTTATGCAGGTGCGTCAGTCCCGCGACGAAAATGGCAATGGCGGAGTCCATTTCGGTCCCGCTACAGAGCTCGTCGCCCAGAATGAGACTGCGGTCGGTGGCCGTGCGCAGGATGACGCGCAGCTCGCTCATTTCCACCTGGAACGTGGACAGCCCCTTGAACAGGTTGTCGTTGCCCAGGATGCGCGTAAAGATGGTGGTGTACGGATGAAATGTGAATGCAGAGCACGGCACGTAGAGCCCCGCTTGCGCCATGATGATGGCAATGCCGATGGCGCGAATGAGGCTCGTTTTGCCGACGGCGTTGGTGCCGTAAATGAGCATGCCCCGGGGGGCAAAGCCCCCCACACCCCCATTTCCGCTTGACGTGCCTATGTCCCGGGGGGCAAAGCCCCCACTTCCGCTGGATAAGCCCAGCGCCACGTCGTTCGCCACGTAGGTTTCATCCTCGTTCAGCCGCTCAATGAGGCAGTGGCGCAGATCCCGCGCGTCAAAAAACGACTTGGACCCTTCGGAAGCAGCAATGACGGGCTTGCAGAACTTGAAGCGCGTCGCAATGTAGCACTGGTTCTGCAGCAGGTCCAGCGTGGTGACGAAATGAATGAGCTGCTGGAACACGGGGTCCCAGTCCCGCAGCTTGTCCACGAAACCCGCATAAATCTGGCCCACCAGGTCCTTGATTTTTTGGTTGGACGTGATGATGCTGCGGCACAGCTCGGCCAGCTGCGGGCTCGTAATTTCGTTGTTGGCGCTGGTGGCGGCGGGGTACGCCAGCGCTAACAGCGAGAACGTGCGGTCGCAAATGCACACCTGGTCCAGCCCCTGCTGCCGGATTTGGTCGGCCAGCAGCTTGGTGCGGCGCTTGGTGGCTTGCACGGAAATGCAGCCCTTTTCGGTTTCATGAATTTTCACGATCTCGGCGGACGCGTTGGACCGGCCCTTCTCTCCGCACGCAATGAGGGAATCCAAATAATTCCGGAATTCGTGCAGCGTTCGGACCGCGGATTTGTTTTGCGCGCACAGCGTGTCCAACCCGGTGTGAATCCCGGGGCGCACAAAGTCGCAGTCGCCCAAGTCGGCGCCCACGTTGGCGCACTTGTCCATGTCAAATGTGGTGTCCAAATGCTGGCGCAGCCGGGCGCACATGGCAGACACGGATTCTTTGGTTGCGTTGGTTGTATTGGTTGTATTGGTTGCGTTCAAATGCGCTTCTACCGCGGCATCTATGGCCAAATGCAGCTCGCCGATTACACCCAGGTTGTTGTACAGCGTGTGAAGCATGTGGGGCGAGCACTTGCGCATCATGATGAGCCGGTTGAATTTTTCCAGGTCTTTCAGCTGCGCGAGCTGAGGGCGCCAGGCGTCTGTTACATTGTCGGCTGAAAGCAAGTGCGCGGTGATGTCGTACTCGCGCTGCAGCTTGGCAACACAGCAGGACGGGTTCAGGAGCCGGGTGCGGAAGTGGCGCGCGCCCATGGGCGTCATGCAGTTGTTCAGCAGCCTGTACACGGACGAGCACTTGCTTTTGGCGCCGTTGTCGTCGTCAATGATGTTGAGCTGCTTGAGCGAGTGGTTGGCCAGCACCATGCGGTCCGTGCAGTTTTCAAACGCGGGTTCCGCAATGCGGTGCACCAGGTGCGGGTTGTGTTCGTGCACGAAGTTCAGCAGGTACGTCAGCGCCTGGGTCGCAAACTCGTACGCGGTGAACTGCATCAACCCGGGTTTGTCGGAGCCGAAGAACCGGGCCATGATCTCGCGCTGGTACACCTGCTTCCGGGATTTCTGCACCCCCGCATGATCGGAATCCAGACGATGGATCAACCGGGCACACCCGGCAATTCCCGTAAAGTTTATCAAATCGTCCACCTCTTTTTGAGAGAAATTCTCAGTAATTAGAACGACCTCGCTCGGCGTGTGCGACGAAATGAAGCGCTCCAATTCGTCGTACGTGGTGTGGGCGTGCTTGGGTTCGGTTTCCACCTCAAACACGCTGGAGCGCCCGGTGAACACGTCAATGTTGGCCATGCCAATCACCGTTTTGGCGCGCATGCGCTCCAGCCAAATGCAGGCCACGCAGTTGGAGAGGGCCGCAGATTCGCCGGTGAAAAACGTGCCCGGCGAGTAGACGCCGCTCAGGGCGCGCTCCTCCTTGATCTGCGCGTCCTGGGAATGCACCACCACGGTGTACCCTACCTCCTGCAAGCGGTTCAAATACTTTTCCAGGCTGTAGTCCCTGAACCCCGCCATGACGACGCCGGGGGCTTTGTTGGCGCAGGCCAGCTCGCACGTGCGGGAGAACTCGTCAATCATGTCGCGATTGTTGGTTTCGCCGTAGCACTCGTAGAATGCGCCGACTTGCATGAGCAGCACCGTTTTTGAGCCGTACTTGGCTACCGCTTCCTTGGACAAACGGAAATAATCCTTGATGAGAGACATTGTTTTAATAACCTTGTTACTTGTGTTACTGGTAATGTGTGTTATTTATTAATGAATTTCTCTCTTTAAGTGCATTTGGGTTTGTGTTTTTTATGGGTTTGTAATGATCAGCGTGGGTGGGCATCATCTGCGTTTGCAATGAAGTTGTGCAGCAGCACGTGCTTGTTCACGTTGTTGACGTCGCCGGTGAGCCGGGCGGTTTCATACATGCTGCGGAGCACGTCGGGGGGCGCATCGGACCCGATCTTCAGCAGCCCATGATCGTGCAAATACTTTCGGATTTCAACAATGGACTCTCGGCGCAGTGCGCCGTGCTCTTCTTGCACCCTGTGTCGGGTTTTGTTGTCCTTTATCAGCACGCCGACCACGTTGCTGCCCGGCGTTTTGCCCAGCTTGTACTTCTTGGTGATGGTTTGTTTTATTTTGGTTTTTATGTCCAACGGACGAGCATTGGTGTTATTGTTGTTGTTATTATTATTGTTATTATTGTTTGCGTTGGTTGCGTTGATAGCGTTAGTTGCGTTGGTTGCGTTGATAGCGTTAGTTGCGTTGGTTGCGTTAATAGCCGCCGTTTTTTCTTGCAACTCTCTCAGCTTGCGCTGCCGTTCGTGTATGAGGGCGTCGTCTTGCGAATTCGGGTTCACGTTTACGTTATTGAATGAAATTGGTGCAGTTAATGCAGTTGACGAAAACGGTTTTTTCAGGGTTTTATTCGCATTGGTGTCCGAATGGGTTGTTGTTGTTTTTTGCAATTCGCGATGATACGTGCGGTAAGTGGGCTTGATTCCACCGCGCAAACATCCGTACGGAACGTCTTTTAAAACAACCGGATTGGTAGCAACGCGCGGTTCATTTACCATCGGTTCAATAATATTTACCATCGGATCAATTGCCATCGGTTCAATCACCATCGGATCATTCACCATCGGATCATTCACCATCGGTTCAATAATATTTACCATTGGTTCATTTACCATCGGATTAGCAGCGGTAGTAGCAGTAGTAGCAGTAGTAGCAGTAGTAGCAGCAGTAGTAGCAGCAGCAGTAGCATAATATGGGATGACGTGATTTATTTGTAATTCAGGGGGTAAATCCATAGACACTTGTATGACGGGTTGTTGTTGTTGTTGTTGTTGTTGTTGTTGTTGTTGCATTACGGGTTGCATTACGGGTTGCATTACGGGTTGCATTATGGGCTGTATTACAGACTGTGCCAGTGGTTGCTGCACCGAGGGTGTTTTCGGTTTTAGTTTGTTTCCATGTTTTCGCGACGATGCCTCCTTTTTTTTGTGAAGGAGTTGTTCCAAATAGTTGGACGACGACTTGAACTGGTTGGCCAAATCGGTGTTTGACATCATGGGTGATTGCAGCGGGGTTTCTTCATTGCGACGCTTATACTCTTTTATTTTTTCAAGCAAGTTTTTTTTAACAGTGGTGTGACGAATGGCGTCACCCGGCGGTTTCATTTTGCGCGGGCGTTTCATTGTGGTGGTGGTGGTGGTGGTGGTGGTAATAGGCTGGCCAATGGGGTCAATCGTGATTTGTTTTTTTGAACTCATTCCAAAAACAAAACAACTAAAATAACCAAATATATGTCATAATATAAAATATTTTGACACATATTGCGCGCTAAAAAAAAACAACAAATCCATTACAGGTACATGGTTGAAAGTCCGGATGGAGCAGAATCTTTGCGCCGTTTGACTTCCTCGTTGGACATGAACATGGTCATGCCCTTCTCTAAATCGGACTGAGTCAACCGCCGCTTATCCGCCGGCGCACAAAACACGCGACGGCCGTGCGCGATTTTGGCGCGGGACAGCAGCGTTTCCATGTCGCGCCCGTAGCACTTGAAATACTCCATGCGGGCCTTAAACCAGTCCGGATGAACCGGATCGTGCAGCTGCCACCCGCAGTCGTGCACCTTTTTCTCGTAGATTTTCGCAAGTTGCTCCGGCGTGTAGTCGTCAATGTTGTACCGCCACGTGAACCGCGAATTCAGGCCCGGATTGGCGCTGAAAAAACAGTCGTTCAAGTCCTTTTCGTACCCGGCAACAATGACCATGAGGTCGGACTTGTGGTTGCTGAGCGCTTCGCACAGCGTGTCAATGCACTCCTTGGAAAAGGAGTCGCGCCTTTCGGGGTTGCCGAGCGCGTACGCTTCGTCAATGAACAGCACGCCACCCAGGCACTCTTTAATCACGTCCGCCGTTTTAATTGCGGTTTGACCTAAGTACCCGGCAATGAGGTCCGACCTCGTGACCTTTCTGAACTTGCTTTTTCTTAAAACGCCCATGCGGGAAAAAATGGCACCGATCAGCTGGGCCACTTCCGTTTTGCCCGTGCCTGGCGGGCCGTAAATCACGGTGTGCATGTAGTCGTTGAATGCGCCCTTGCCGCCCTTGTCTTCTTTGTCACCCTTGATTTCATTTTTGTGCAGGTCCTGCATGAAGTAAATGATTTGATCCAGGACGTGCTCTTTCAGGGAGTCCATGCCGACCATGGCGTCCAGCTTGCGCAGCGGCTCCGAAATGCGGTGCAACGCCTTAAGGTTGATATTGTATTCCACGTTTTCGGCCACGGGGTGCTCCTTCACGATGTGCAGCAGGTCGGCAATGCACGTGATTTCGCAGGTAATGTTGATGCGCTCAATGACCAGCTCCTTTTTGGATGGGGGCTTAATGCGGGGGCCCACAATGCAGGGCTGATCAAACAAGGCGGAAAACATGCGGTCGTTTGCTGTTACACAGTCCATGACGGAGTGGTGCTTCATGGGTTGGATATCCGCCGGTTTAAACTAATACAACTCGTACTTATTTTTTATATTGATTTTCGCATTTGCATTTAGTTATTTAGTTACTACAATACGGACTCTGTTTTTGTCATCCACCCGTCGGTTTTAGAATGCGGCCAAACAATCCATTTGTGCGGCTTGCCGCTGGTTTTGAACGCGCTGTCAAACCGCATGGTTACATGCGCGGATTGGTTCAAGTGCAGCTCCAGGTCGGATGCGATGTAGTCGCGACGGTACAGTGAATTTCCATTCGCGTCTTCGTATATGACCGCGCAAAACGAACAGCGCCCCAGCTGAGCGACGGCATCGCCCGCCAACTCAATGCAGTGGCTGAACGACGTCTCTTCCTCTTCCGGGTAGCCCTCGGTGGGGTCGTCCGGGTTGGGTGCCGGATTGGGCGGCACCCCGTGCTCCAGCGTGTACTTCTGCGCCCGGCGGCGCTTGAATGAAATTCCGGCATAGCGCTCGTACTCTGCCAGCGTTCGCTCCGGCCCAAAATCGTACATCATTCCGAAATCTGCGGGTTTTGTCAGCCCGTCCATTTCAAACAGGGTTCGGTTTCTAAGGTGGGACCGGGTGTTTTTTTCATGCCATGCGGCGTCATCGTCCCATTGTTTCACGCGGTTGGTTCGCGTGTATTCGTGCCACACAATGATTTTATGGGGGTGAAACAAATCATAGCCCCACGTGTACGCCCGAACCGCGATTGAAATCTCTTCCCCGTGGAAGTACATGTCGGGATCGTGCGGAACCTCCGTCACAAAGCAGCCGGCGGCAAACGCAAAATGCGCGGAGTAAAACCGGGCAGGGACGGGTTCAGTTGCGGCATCATCCATCCCGGCCGGCAGAAAAAACACGGCGCCTTCGGGGATGAACCGATCAAAGTTCATTTTCCACGGGTGCTGTGTGCGTTCGGCGGGATCATTGCCCGGGTTGTAGGACGGGGCATAGGTGGTTATCAACGGTTTTTTGTGCCCGTTGGATTTCAACCGCTCGTGCATTGCAATCAGCTCTTGGTCCCAGCCGTCAATGAACCGGTGATGCGAATCCAGCTGCAGCGTGTAGTCTTCCCCGGCGTACTGCTGCTGCAGCTTGTTTCGGGCCCAGCACGCCCCCTTGGCGTCCTTGTAGTCAATGTCAATTATTTTGAAACGGGGATCGTCCGAAAACGCGTCCAAGTTGTCCCACGCGTCGTCGGCCGAATGCTGCCATGCGATGGAAAACACCAAGTTCTCGGGGAACGCCGCCTTGGACAAACAATCCCGAATGGTGGGAACCAACTCGGGGTCTCGGTATGCCGCAATTTGAATGAATATTGAGTTGCCTTGCGTTGCCTTTGAGGGCGTTACATTTGATGGCGGTACTAGCGGCGTTACCTTTGAGGGCGGTACTAGCGGCGTTACCTTTGATGGTTGCTTTAAGTGAAGTTTGGGTTTGCTTTGCATTTGCATGGTTTGTGGTATAGTTAATAATTCAGCGCGCATGTTTTAAGTTTGTTTTGTGCTCGTACATAAACCCATAACACATTTCAAAATATGAAAAATGCATTGCAAACCCATTTAAACATAAAAATTGATTTGAAAATTAGCCTGCCAAATACATCCCATACAATATCCACACACACAACAATGTCGGAATCGGAACATATTCGCAAGGAACTGGAGGCCGCCATCGGCCAATACGTGGAGGAGCCGTGGGACATGATCGGGTCGTATTTTGCAAACGGGCATTTGGAGCGGCTGGTGCGGCACCAGCTGGAGTCCTACAACGATCTCGTATACAACCAGCTGGAACGCACCATTGGAATGTTCAATCCCGTACACATTGCATCCGAGCAGGACTACGACCGGGCTGCCAAAAAACACCGCCTGGAAATCATCGTGGAATTCAAGCACTTCAACCTCTACCGCCCGCAAATTCACGAAAACAACGGCGCCACCAAACTCATGTTTCCGCAGGAAGCCCGGCTGCGGAATTTCACGTACGCGTCGTCCATGACGATAGACGTCAAAATAGAGATCATTGTTCGCACGGGTACTGATCTGGAAAACGTGCAGCACCACCACAAAATTCTGCCCAAAATCCCGATTGGGAAGCTGCCAATCATGCTGAAATCCGGCATTTGCGTGCTGAAACAGTGCCAGCACGTGAGCCACCTGGAGACGGGGGAATGCAAGCACGACGCGGGTGGCTACTTCATCATGCACGGCAGCGAGAAAACGGTGCTGGGCCAAGAGCGCGCGGCCGAGAACCGCGTGTATTGTTTCAACGTGTCCAAGGGCAACACCAAATGGACTTGGGTTGCAGAAATCAAGTCGGTCCCCGATTTCAAGTGCATTTCACCGAAGCAAATCAACGTGATGATTGCAAACAAAAATAACGGATTCGGCTTCCCCATTTACGTGCAAATCCCGCGCATCAAGCAGCCGATCCCGCTGTTCGTCGTATTCCGGGCGCTGGGCGTCATCACGGACAAGGACATTTGCGAGATGATTTTGCTGGATTTGGACCACGACCCGGTCGCACTGGAAGCGCTGCAAGGGTCCATTATTGAAGCGAACACGGTGCTCACGCAGGAAGACGCAATCAAAATCGTGACGAGTCACGTGATGTACACGCCGGTCAACGTGGACAAGGAAGCGGGTGCGCGGAAGAAGCGCGACTTTGCGACCGAAATTTTGAAGAATGATTTGTTTCCGCACTGCAGTACACCTGCGCAACGCGTGTACTTTCTCGGGTACATGACGCACCGGCTGATTTTGGCCAGCTCACTCGGCCAACAAGACGATCGCGACTCCTACGTGAACAAGCGCGTGGACACAACCGGCGCGCTCATGAACAACCTGTTCCGCAACTATTTCAACAAGCTGGTGAAAGACATGACGAAACAAGTGATTCGCGAAATCAACACGGGGTCGTGGCGGTCCACGGACGACTTTTTGAGCATCATCAACCGCACCAACGTGTACAAAATCATCAAGTCCTCCACCATTGAAAACGGCATCAAGAAGGCGCTGTCCACCGGCGACTTTGGCATAAAGAACGTGAGCTCCACAAAGGTCGGCGTTGCGCAAGTGTTGAATCGGCTGACGTACATATCCAGCTTGAGCCACTTGCGGCGCATCAACACGCCGATTGACAAGAGCGGCAAGCTCATTCCGCCGCGCAAGCTGCACAACACCACGTGGGGCTTCCTGTGCCCCGCCGAGACGCCGGAAGGCGGCAGCGTGGGCGTGGTGAAAAACATCAGCTACATGACGCACATCACCACGATCAGCAACTCCGAAACCATTCGGGAACAAATCCAGGCATACATTGTTCCATTGGAGGGCGCCACGCACGCGCAACTGCACGCGCAGGTGAAGGTGTTTGTGAACGGGGCTTGGATTGGGAACGCGATTGACGCCCAGCGCTTGTACGGCGATTTCAAGGACAAAAAAACGCGCGGAATCATCAACGTGTACACGTCGGTGGTGTTCAACTATCGGACACAGGAAATCCGGATTTGCACCGATGCGGGGCGGATCACGCGTCCCGTGCTGCGCGTGAACCAGCAAACCGGCGGCCTGTACGTGACAAAGGACATTATACACCGGCTGCGAACCAAGGAGCTGGACTGGGACGACTTGCTGACGGATTTCCGGATTCCGGATGCGGTGATTGAATACATTGACCCGGAGGAGCAGAACTTCAGCATGATTGCCATGAAGCCGTCCGACCTGCATTCCCCGCGCGACGACGCGTTCAAATACAAGTACACACACTGCGAGATCCACCCGAGCACCATATTCGGCGTCATTGCGACCTGCATTCCGTTCCCGGAGCACAACCAGTCGCCGAGGAACACGTACCAGTCGGCGATGGCCAAGCAGGCGATGGGCATGTACGTGACGAATTTTGACAAGCGCATGGACAAGACG
>Ga0255219_1000370_pt1 | contig 12655 bp, 10 predicted proteins | sample Miss_Colum_RepA__FD_183037 | JGI IMG/M metagenome (GOLD analysis project Ga0255219, IMG submission 183037) | Freshwater microbial communities from Mississippi River, Louisiana, United States - Miss_Colum_RepA_8d | ecosystem: Environmental > Aquatic > Freshwater > River | place: USA: Louisiana...
GTCACTGAACACGCGCAGGCGCTCGGACGGGTCGCTGTCCGTGCCCAGCCAGTTGATCTGGTCCATCTGCGCCAGCCCCGGAGGCGTCGGAATCTTCTGGGCCGTGTCCATGCCGTAGAAGTGGGCCAGACTCATGGCCACCGAGTCGGCACTCACGCGTCTGTCCCACTGTCGCAGCACTTCCATGGGAGCCTCCAGCGAAGGCCAGTTGGCGGCGTCTGCGTCCCAGGCCGATACCAGCCCGGGGATCAGTTGCTCGAATCCTGGCAGATAGGGGTCGTAGGCCAGTTCGATCAGCGAGTCGAGTGTGAGCTGTGAAGCCTGCTCCAGCAGCGGTATCGCATGCAGGGCTCGGAAGTTCTGAGCATCCGGCGCCATGTAGGCAGGATAGTCCTCGGCACGTGGACTGAATTCTCCCGCCGCGGTATAGGGAGTGGAATTGGTGTTCTGGATCCAGCCATTGGGCGGGTTGAGCAGCGTGATGGTTTCCGCTACCGGGTGCACGCCCTGCCAGTCAGTGGCGGGATTGCTGCCATCCACCGGCTGCGAGTAGTCGAATTGCGGGTCGCGCCGCGGCATGAAGTTGCCGTGGAAATAGGCGATGTTCCCCTCCGCATCGGCAAACACCGTGTTGTTGGAAGAATTGGTGCGGATGTCCATCATGTCGCGGAAGGCCGCGTAATCTGCGGTCTTCATCCGCAGATAGGACTGTCGCAATGCATCGACGCTGTTCCAGTTGATGCGAGTGACCACCCAGCGGTCATCCAGAAGGTGTGTGACTGGGCCATGGTGCGTGCGGTAGCGGGGAAAGCTGTGCTCCACCAGCGTGTCGCCCTCCCGTACCTTCAGCGTCACTTCGCCGACGTCAACATCGCGCAGCTCGTCACCGTAGCGGTATTTCAGCACGCCGTTGTCACGTACCACGTCTTCCACGAACTCGTCGATGAAGTCGGCTGCCGTCGTGGTGTGCATCCAGCCCGTGGTTTCGTTGAAGCCCTGATAGATGAAGAACTGCCCCCAGGTGACAGCCCCATAAGCGTTCAGGCCTTCCTCACTGACGACATGGGCCTCGCCGCGAAAGAAGAAGCTGGTGTGCGGGTTGATGAGCAGCATGGCGTCGCCAGAGGCCGTGCGTGCGCCGCTGATCGCAAAGCCATTGGAACCGGCAGGTTCCTCGAGGATGGTGCGCGCAAGCGCATGGCGATCGGCGTGCACACGGTCCAGGGTTTCTGCCTCGAGCGCAACCGTGTCTTGCGTGGCATCCGGCACCCTGTCTTCGATGGCGGCGGCGTCAGAATAGAATGCCTCGATGCCGCGCAGAGGAATCTGTTCGATGTCGCCTCCGATGGAGCCCTCGAAGAAGTAGAACGGCATCCACGGCTCGAAGCGGGTCAGCAGGCGGGGCTGTACCTGCGGGTTGCTGGCCAGATAATGATTGAGTCCGTCGGCGAAGGCGTCACACAGGACCTGCAGCCAGTCAGGGGCGGCGGCATAAGCGGCACGCGCCTCGTCTTCACTCATGTAGAGCCGCGCGCGCAGGTCGCTGTACAGGGCCGTTTCCCCTTCCACCTCGGCAAGGCGCCCGATGGCCCAGATATAGTTGCGCTCGACACGGGCGAAGTCGTCTTCAGCTTGTGCGTACAGCAGGCCGAACACGGCATCGGCGTCGGTGGGCGCATAGATGTGCGGCACACCGAAGTCGTCGCGAATGATGGTGATTCTGTCGGCGATGGCCTGCAGTCTTGCGGTCTCGCTTTGCCCACTGGCTGCGGATGCTGCCGCTGTGTCAGGCGCGGCAGGTGTCGTGGCGGAGGGTGAACAGGCCGCGAGGCCACACATAAAGATCAGGCTTAGCAGGATCGCACGCGGGTGTCGAGAAAACATGAAGGCAGGCTCCAGAGGTGTGAGAGTGTGCCGAGTAAACCCTATTGGCCGCACGAACGGAAGCGTGGGCCTGCACGCGAAGATCTGCAGTGCGCTGCCGCGCGTACTCACTTAGACTTCATGCACCAGGACGGAGAGTCAGTGCTCATGCATGCACCATCAAACGGCACGCTGCGCGTGTATTACGACGGACTTTGCCCCTTGTGTGTTAGAGAGATGCGTCATCTCGAACGACTCGATCAAGGACGCAGGCTCGACCTGCAGGACATCAATACCGCTGATTTCGCCGAACGCTTTCCACATATCGATCGTGTGCGGGCCGACCGCATCCTGCATGGCGAATTGCCTGACGGCACGCTGCTCTTTGGACTGGATGTCACCGTCATGGCGTGGCGACTGGTCGGGCGTGGCCGGTGGGTCGCATTTCTGCGCTGGCCCCTGGTTCGGCCGGTGGCAGATCGCGCCTATCTGTTTTTTGCGCGGCATCGGCATCGTATCTCAGGGTGGTTCGGACGAGCACCGGCATGCGCCGATGAACGTTGCTCCTCGCGTTGATGCTGTGCCTGCCGGCACCCGCATTGCAATGGCATTTCCGGAATGTGCCTTTCAATACCCAACAGGCGCTGCTAGCATTGTCTGGCGCACACCCTTTCTCACTTTCATTCGGATCAATCGCCATGTCCTTCGTACATCGCTCCCTGTTCCTTGCCATTCTGGCCGTCGCGGCCTGCAGCCCAGCCGAACAGACACCGGCACCGACTGCCCCCCTCACTGAAGTCGTGCCGGCTGCCGAGCCCGCAGCAGAAACAGAGGAGGCACTCATCGCCCGTGCGCGCGGCATACATGAGCGCGTGATTACGCTCGACACGCATGCTGACATCAATACAGCGAATTTCACCGAGACCAACAACTACACCGCCGATCTGGACACCCAAGTGAATCTGCCCAAGATGATCCAGGGCGGGCTCGATGTGGCCTGGTTCATCGTCTACACCGGGCAGGGACCCTTGACCACGGAAGGCTACGCCGCCGCCGAGGCCAATGCCCTGGACAAGTTCAGTGCCATTCACCGTCTTGCCGAGCAGTTTGCGCCGGACACCATCGAGATGGCCTATACCTCTGACGACGTGCGCCGCATCGACGCCGAGGGCAGGAAGGTCGCGATGATCGGCGTGGAGAACGCCTACCCGATGGGTCTGGACATTGCCAATATCAAGCGCTACCAGGAGCTGGGCGGGCGCTATGTCTCCCTGGCCCACAATGGTCACAGCCAGTTTGCCGACTCCAATACCGGCGAGGCCGACGGCGTGTGGTTGCACAACGGGCTGAGTGAACTGGGCCGCCAGGCCGTGGCTGAATTGAACAAGTGGGGTGTGATGGTGGACCTCTCGCACCCCTCCAAGGCCGCCAACATGCAGACCATCGCTCTCTCGCGTGCGCCCGTCATCGCGTCGCACTCTTCGGCCCGCGCACTCAACAATGTCAGCCGCAATCTCGATGACGAAGAGCTGCTGGCGATTCGTGACAACGGCGGTGTGGTGCAGGCCACGGCATTTGCGGCCTATCTGAACAGCGCCAAGCACAGCGCGCATCTGGCAGCACTCAACGCGCTGCGCGCCAGTGTCGCGGCAGAGCTTGGCTACACGATCCTGCCACCTGCCGAAGTACGTGTACTGGCCAGTGCCGAGCGCGCCGCCTACGACGCCCGCATGGACGAGATCGAGGCGCGCGTGGCTCCCCGCAAGGCAGCCGAAGTCGATGCTGTCGCGCCGCCGGTGGATGTTGCCGATTTCATCGATCACGTGGACTACATGGTCGAGCTGATCGGCATCGAGCATGTGGGTTTGAGCTCTGACTTCGATGGTGGCGGCGGCATTTCCGGTTGGAATGATGCATCAGAAACCTTCAATGTAACGCTGGAGCTGGTGCGTCGAGGGTATACCGAGGAGCAGATCGCCTTGCTGTGGGGCGGCAATCTGTTGCGTGTGCTGGATGAAGTGCAGAGAATCGCGCTGGAGATTCAGGCCGAGGCCTGAGCGAATAAGCAGCGCCGTCAGGCGCTGGCAGAGAACCAAGGCGATGCGGCAAGTGCCACATCGCCTTTTTTCATTCACTCATTCATCCAGAAGGGCATAGATACGACGGATGCCGCGCACATCGGCACCCGGGGCGCGAATCTGCGCGTAGTTTACAGAATGATTCGTCATGTCGACTTGTGCCGCTGCTTCTTCAGCCGTCAGCCCGCTCGCCTTCAGAGCCGCCGTCTTGGTCCACAGATCGCTCAGGTAAGCCTGGAAGTTGCTGATGACCTGCTTGTCCTGGAAGGGAGATCCGTGACCCGGCAGGATTACGTCGATCTCCAGTCCCTTGAGGGCTTCCAGCGTGTCGACCCATTCCAGCGGAAAACTGTCACCCATGTAGGAGAGCGAGGGCAGCATCATGTCGCCGGTAAAGGCCATGCGCTCCTGCGGCAGATACACCACCACGTCGCCTGCGGTATGTGCGCGCCCCAGATGCAGCAACTGGATCTCGCGGTCCTGCTGGCCTTCGCCCATCTCCTGGAACAGCGTCATCTTTTCTTCCAGCGTGATGTTCGGTGGCGTCGGGATGATTTCCTGCAGCGAAATCATGTGCGCTTCCTGGGCGTTGAGCTGACGCTGCAGCGCGGCGCGACGTTCCGGGTCAACTGTGTCTGACAACTGACGGCGCAGACTTTCCACCAGGGCAGGCACGCCCTCGGTGAAGCTCACGTGGGTGCTCTCCGTCAGCACATTGCTGCCCATCTCGCCGTTGAGTTTGATGCGGGTATAACTGTGGCCGATGATTTCGACCTGCTCGGGAAACACCTGATTGCCGTGGGCGTGATCGAAATGGTAGTGGCTGTTCACGAGGTAGCGCACGGGCTTGTCGGTGACCTGCTGGACAGAGCGCAGCAGGGCATTGGCGGCATTGGGTGTGACGTGGGAATCCACCAGCAGCACATCTTCGGTGCCCACCAGCATGAGCGCATTGCTCATCAGATACACCTCGCCCGTGCCGGTGACCTGGTACACGCCCTCGGCCATGCGCGTGAAGACGTGGGAGCTGGTCTCGATGATCTCGGGCGGCTCGCCCTGGGCGTTCACGTAGCCGAACACGGCCATCAGCATGCCGCTGCCCACGAGGCCCGCGATGGCAGCATGCAATCGATTGTTCTTGTTGTTCATGGTGTTGATCCTGGTCTGAGGAGACGGGAAAGGAAGGGTCCTGGGCATGCTACTGCAATCGGCTCAGGCGAGGAAGCCAGCCTGCCGCAGCAAAAATCAGAATCTGCCTCAGTGCTTTCATCGGTCTGCCACAATTGCAGTGCACAGTAATCCGCACGATCGAGAGAGCCACAGGAGTATCGGATCATGTCAGCAGTACCGAACGATTTCAGGAGCTTCCCCACCGCGTTCTCCCTCGCGGCGGGCAGTTCCAGCGATCCAGCCGTCAAGGAGGACAAGCCGGCCAGAGCGTTGGACCTGCTCTACTCGATCGACCAATTCACCGACGAACTGCAGGGGGAAGACGAAGCCCTGCAATTCCTCTGGGGAGACGTCTCCATAGCGGCCCGCCATCCGGCCCATATTGCCGCCTGAGCGGCAAGCTGTTCCCCTTCACACGTAGAGCGCGTCGATCCGTTGCACCAGCGGGTCGGCGGCCATGCGCGCGCGATGCGCAGCAATGGCCGGCAGCAGCGCGATGTCCACGCCGTCCCCCGCCAGCCAGCCACTGATCGTGTACAGGTACATGTCCGCCACGCTGTATTGCGCCCCCATCACCCAGGGCCCCCCCAGCATGCTGTCCTCGATGAGGCGCATGCAGTCCAGCATGTTCTGCGGCACCTTGCGCTTCATCGCGTCGATGGCAGCGGGATCATCGGCCCAGCGGGCGCCACGCACGCGATGGGCGTGGGCCACATGGACCGTGGCACACAGATAGCTGTTGAAAGCCTGCAACTGTGCCAGTGCGAACGGGTCGTCCAGCGGCGCCAGCGCGGCGTCGGGGTAGCGCTGGGCGATGTACAACAGCAGGGCCGGAATCTCCGTCAGGGTGCCTCGTTCGGTTTGCAATGCGGGTACGCGCCCCTTGGGATTGAGTGCGAGGAACTGCGGTGAACGCTGGTCATTTGCCGCCAGATCGACGGCGACCGCCTGGTAATCGGCGCCGGCGTGTTCCAGAGCCAGATGAGCGGCCAGTGCACAGGTGCGGGGGGCGTAATGGAAGATCAACATCGTCTGCTCCTTTGCGGGCGGGCTCATCGGTTCAACTGCCGGCATTGTACTGTCGGTAACGCACACCCAACCACAGCGCAAGCAACAGCCAGACGGCAGACACGGGCACCATCGTCAACGCCAGACTCGACACCCCCAGCCCGAGGCTTCCCATCAGCGTGTAGGACCAGGCGCCGACCTGGTCTCCCACGCGATAGACGAAGGTGTCGTTGAAGTTCTTGGCCTTGTACTTCTCGGTGCGCGGCAGCACGGTGTAGAGCACCTCGCGGGCCGGGCGCTGGATGGCGAAGTTGCCGGCACGACGCAGAATCTGGAACACCAGCACTACCAACAGCGCAGGAGCCACGCCGACCAGTCCGAAGCCGATCAGGCTCAACAGCGGCAGGAACGCCAGACTCATGCCCACGCCCAGCCAGCGCAGCAGGCGGCCGGTCAGGAACAGCTGGGTGATCAGCGTGATGATGTTGACGATCAGGTCGATGTTGGCCAGTAACTGGGTGCGTACGCGTGAATCCTCCGAAGCGCCTGCCACTACGTCCAGCTGCATGAAGTACAGATAGGTCGAGGTGATGGTGAACAGCAGCATCAGCAGGGCGATGCCCAGCAGATAGGGTGAGCGCAGCACATCGCGCACGCCATCCAGTACGCCACCGCCGATGACTTCCTGCTGTTTGTCCGCCACCTGCTGGCGTATGCGTGCCTCCGGATCGTTTGTCCCACCGTCGGCGTCCAGCTGCTCATCCTGCAGACCCGCCACGGCCAGCCCCTGCTCGGCCTTCTCCAGGGCGCCCGAGACCCGCGCTGCGGCCTCCAGCATGAGTGCCGAGATCAGCAGCAGATTCACCGGACCCAGGGCCTGCACCAGGGCCGAGGTAATGCCCGAGCCCGTCATGGCACCGATAGTGCCGCCCACGGCCAGCACGCCGAACAGCCGCTTGCTCTGGGCGGAGCGGTAGATGTCCGTCATGAAGGACCAGAACACCGAGATCACGAACAGATTGTAGATGCTCACCCAGATGAAGAAGATGCGGCCGATCCAGACGCTGTTTTCAGGTACCAGCTGGAACAGGGCGAAGAACACCACCAGGTTCGCGATGAAGAAACGATAAGTCAGGGGCACGAAGCGTCGGCGTGGCAGCGATTTCACCAGTGTCGTGAACACCGGGTGGATCAGCAGCATCCCCACCAGGGTCCCGGTGAACAGCCAGGCCAGATTGTCGACGCCGCCGGCGATGCCCATCTCGTCCCGGATCGGACGCAGAATGTAGTAGGAACACAGCAGCAGAAAGTAATAGGCGAAGGACCAGCCCAGGGCGGCTCCTTCGCCTTCGCGCAGATTGACCGAGCGCGTGACCAGGCGCGTGATGGCAGCTTGCATGAAGAGTCCTTGTTGTTATCAGGCGTTGGCGACGAGGGCGGCCATGCGTTCGCGCATCGCTGCGTCGGGCAACAGGCCGCGCGAGGCATTGAAATTGTCCGCAAGATACTCCGGTCGCGCGGTGCCGGGAATCGCTGCTGTGATGGCCGGATGAGAGACATTGAACTTCAGCGCGAACTGAGCCCAGGTCTCGATACCCAGCTCGGCGGCCCACTCCGGCACAGCAGTGTCGCCAAAGGCGTCAAATACACGACCGCGGCCGAAGGGCAGGGCGGTGAGCACCGCGATGCCGCGCTCCTGCGCCAGGGGCAGCAGCAGATCCTCGGCCGAGCGATTGTCGATGGCGTAGTCCACCTGGATGAAGTCCAGTGGCTCGCTGCGCATGAAGCCGGCCAGCGCTTCGTACTGCTCCTTGGACGTGGTGGTGATGCCGTAGTAACGGATGCGACCCGCCTGCTTCCACTCCCGCAGCACCGGCAGCATATCGGCCGTGCCGGCCAGATTGTGGATCTCCAGCAGATCGAAGTGGTCCGTCTTCAGTCGTAGCAGCGAGCCTTCCATCTCGGCGATGCCGTCCTCGCGACCTTGCCGTCCCGCGCCCACCTTGGTGGCCAGGAAGATCTGATCACGTATCCCCAGCTCCGCCAGCAGATTGCCTACTACGGTTTCGGCGCTGCCATAGGACGGCGCCGTGTCGATCAGCTTGCCGCCCATGGTGGGAAAGGCGCGCAGCACTTCGCGCAGGGGGGCCAGTTCCGCCTCGGTGCTGGCAATGTCATAACGGCGAGCCGTGCCGATGCCGATCAGCGGGATCCGCTCTCCAGAAGAGGGAATCGGCTTGCTCAGCAACTCGCCGGCTGCCGCCTGGGCGAGCAGGGACTGGGGTTGCAGGGCGAGGCCGGCGCCAGCGGCCAGGCCTAGCTTGAGGGCATCGCGACGGGTCAGAAAACGGTTGCCGTGGGACATGCAAAACCTCCAGAGACGATGAAAATGGATGATGACGATGCTCAGGCAGTGACCAGCCATCGCCTGCAAATTTTCTTCAGTTCAATCCTCTGCCCAGAGCCGCAGCAGATTGCTGCGCGTCTTCAGCAGCAGCTCCAGGCTCTCGCTGGCGCTATTCCCGGTGCGTAGCGAGGCGATCACACGATCCAGGTCGAACAGGGCCTCCCGTGCGTCGGCGTGGCGCACCTGGCTGCGTTCAGCCGGCCGTCGTCCTGCCAGAGCCGAAGAGCGGATCCTCGGCCGCGAGGGTCTGGCATCGGGAGAGCCGGGCGGGCGGGAGAGGCTGAGCAATCTGAAGCAGCATGAAGGCGCCTAATTGAGAATGATTCTTGTTAGGTGTAGGATGATCTCCAGTTTAAGGGGCTCCCCGCCCGAATTCAAACCCGGCATCTGTCCCATGGAGGCACTATGGAAATCAAGCAACGAATCTGGCTCGGTCTTGGCATCATGCTCGCCACCAGCACCGCCTTCTACGCGGGTACCCGCCAGGGTGGCATGGACCACGACATGGCGGTGATGACGGAAGAAGGGGGTGAAGGCGGGGAAGGTGCCACGACGGTTGAGGCCATCGACAGCACGGCGGCCTATCTCGCCCAGCTCTCGTTCATTCGCGGGCATCTCAATGTGGGCGTGAACCTGTATCGCGAGAACGCGCTGGACGCCTCTGCCACTCACATGAAACACCCGACCGACGAGCTTTACACCTCCCTGGAGCCCGCTCTGCTGGCGCGTGGCGCCAAGGGCTTCGCGCCACAACTCGAAGCCCTTGCCGTGGCGGTGGAACAGCAGCAGGGGGCGGCTGCGGTCGAAGCGGCCTACGCGAACTTGCTGGAGGCCATCAGCCAGGCCGAGGCGGCGGTGAAGGACGTTGATGCCACCACGGTGGCAGCGGTGATCGTCGACCTGGTCCGTACAGCAGCGGCAGAATTCGACATTGCCGTGGGCGAGGGAGGAGTGCTGGAGAACGAACACGAGTACCAGGATGCCCTGGGTTTCGTGCGCACCGCCAGCGAGTGGCTGCCGAAACTGGCGGCGCTGACTCGGAACGCCGACGCCGTGGCTGCCATCGAGACACAGATCGCGCTGCTGCTGCCGGTGTGGCCCGGGCTGCGCGCGCCGCAGCGGCTGGAGACGGCGCCCTCCGTGATCTACGGCGCAGCGGCCCGCATTGAGTTCGCGGCCCTCAAGCTCTGAAGGCGGCTTAAATCCAGCCCTTGCGCTTGAAGTACCAGTAGGGCGCGATGCCCGAGAGGATCATCAGGGAGATGGCCCAGGGATAGCCCAGCACCCAGTCCAGCTCCGGCATGAACTCGAAGTTCATGCCATAGGCGCTGGCGACCAGGGTAGGCGGCAGGAAGACCACGGCGGCGATCGAGAAGGTCTTGATGATCTGGTTCTGCTCGATGTTGATGAAGCCCTGGGCCGCATCCATCAGGAAGTTCACCTTGTCGAACACGAAGCTGTTGTGGGGCAGCAGGGATTCGATGTCGCGCAGCAGCTCCCGGGCGTGCTCGGCGTGCTCGCTCTGCAGCCTGCCGTGGCGCAGCAGGAAGGTGAGCGCACGCTGGGTGTCCATCAGGCAAAGGCGCACCTTGCCGTTGGTGTCCTCGTGGCGCGCCAGCTCGTCGATGGCCGATTCGATGGGGCTGTCGTTCTCTTCCAGCACCAGATTGCTGGTGTGTTCCAGTCCTTTGTAGACCTCTTCCAGGGTGTCGGCCAGATCGTCGATCTTGATCTCGAACAGCGCCAGCAGGATGCCCACGCCATCCAGCACCAGCCCTTTCTGCCGTTTGGCGCGCATGCGCAGCAGACGAAAGGCCGGAATCTCCCGCTCGCGCAGGGTGATCAGCTGGTTGCCGGTGAGGGTGAAGGCCACGGTGGTGTTGCGCGGGCGATCCTCCACGTGGTGCAGGAACATCGAGTGCACGCGCAGGCCGCCAGCCTCGTCGCGATAGGAGCGGGCGCTGGCCTCGATCTCGCCCACGTCCTCGGTGTCAGGCAGAGTCTGGCGGTGCAGCACTTCCACGAGTGTGCGTTCCTCGTCGCTCGGGTCGACGAGGTCCAGCCACAGCGCCGTGCCGATGGACTGGGGCGTGTGTTCCTCCGGTCCTGCGTGCAGGCAGTGCTCATGGGTCAGGTGATAGGTGTGCAGCATGGGCTGACTCTACTCTGGTCTTGTGACAGTTCGCTCTAGCGGGTGTCTTACAGGTACTTGTCCGTCACGGCGCCTTCCGAAGCAGACGCGACGGTTTTCGCGTATTTCGCCAGCAGCCCGCGGGTATAGCGCGGCGCCGGCTTGTTCCAGGCAGCCAGGCGCGCGGCGATGTCGGCGTCGCTCAGGTGCAGCTTCACCTCGTGGCTCTGCGCGTCAATGGTGATGGTGTCCCCGTCCTGCACGATGGCAATCGGGCCGCCTTCGATGGCTTCCGGTGTGATGTGACCGACCACGAAACCGTGGCTGCCGCCGGAGAAGCGACCGTCGGTGATCAGCGCCACGTCCTTGCCCAGGCCCTTGCCCATGATGGCGGAGGTGGGGCTCAGCATCTCGCGCATGCCGGGAGCCCCCTTGGGCCCTTCATAGCGGATCACCAGCACATCGCCCTTCACGACTGTGCCGTCGAGAATGCCGCGCAGGGTTTCCTCTTCCGAATTGAACACGCGGGCAGTCCCGGTGAAGGCCAGGCCTTCCTTGCCCGTCAGCTTGGCCACGGCGCCCTGTGGCGCGAGGTTGCCGCGCAGGATCACCAGATGGCTGTCCTTCTTGATGGGTTTGTCGAAGGCCTGGATGATCTCCTGGCCTGCCGGATAAGGTGTGACGTCCTTGAGGTTCTCCGCCAGGGTCTTGCCGGTGACGGTCAGGCAGCTGCCATCCAGCATGCCGCGATCCAGCATCATCTTCATCAAGGGCTGGATGCCGCCGATCTTGATCAGTTCGGACATCAGGAAGCGGCCGCTCGGACGCAGGTCGGCCAGCAGCGGGGTGTCCTTGCCCAGACGAGTGAAATCATCCAGGGCCAGCGGCACACCCACGGTGTGGGCAATGGCCAGCAGGTGCAGCACGGCATTGGTGGATCCGCCCAGGGCGATGACCACCTTGATCGCGTTTTCGAAGGCGGCGCGGGTCATGATGTCCGATGGTTTGATGTCGCGGCGCAGCAATTCCATGATCGCCTCGCCTGCACGGCGGCAGTCGTCCACCTTTTCGGCCGACACGGCATCCTGTGCCGAACTGTTGGGCAGGCTCATGCCCAGCGCTTCAATGGCGGAGGCCATGGTGTTGGCGGTGTACATGCCGCCACAGGAGCCCGGGCCGGGGATCGCGGTTTCTTCGATCTGCTTCAGTTCGATGTCGGAGACGCGGCCATTGGCATGTCCCCCGACGGCCTCGAACACGGAGATGATGTCTGTGTGGTTCTTGCCGGGCTGGATGGTGCCGCCATAGATGAACAGGGAGGGACGGTTCAGGCGAGCCATGCCCATGAGGCAGCCGGGCATGTTCTTGTCGCAGCCGCCGATGGCGATCACGGCGTCGTGGCCCATGCAGCCAGAGACGGCTTCTATGGAGTCCGCGATTACCTCGCGGGAGACCAGGGAGTACTTCATGCCCTCGGTGCCCATGGAAATGCCGTCCGATACGGTGATGGTGCCGTAGATCACGCCCTTGCCCTGCGCCGCATCGACGCCTCGGTTGACCTCTTCCGCCAGCGTGTTGATGTGCATGTTGCAGGGAGTGACCATGCTCCAGGTGGAGGCGATCCCGACCTGCGGGCGCTTGAAGTCCTCGTCACCAAAACCCACGGCGCGCAGCATGGCGCGACTGGGCGCATGTTCGACGCCGTCGACGACCTGGCTGGAATACTTGCGGGTGTTCTTGTCACTGGATTTGTCGGTCATGGCGGCTCACTCGTACAGGCTCTTGAATTGCGGAAAGAAACTGGGCCGGCACTATACACCAGAGGGCCTTTGGCGGGCTACCACAAAGCCCCGACCGGCGGTCGCCCAAGGCCGTACAGCCTGTGTATACTGCCTCGGCGCGAAGGCGCGGTGGAGACGCAAGGTTCAGGGACGACTTCTGCAGCACTACAACAACAAAGGTATTCCTACTATGTCGACGATTGTGAAACTGTCAGCG
>Ga0255219_1000382_pt1 | contig 12336 bp, 13 predicted proteins | sample Miss_Colum_RepA__FD_183037 | JGI IMG/M metagenome (GOLD analysis project Ga0255219, IMG submission 183037) | Freshwater microbial communities from Mississippi River, Louisiana, United States - Miss_Colum_RepA_8d | ecosystem: Environmental > Aquatic > Freshwater > River | place: USA: Louisiana...
ATTGTTATCAGACTAATTATCAGCCAAATTAGTTTAAACTATTTGTAGAAATCAAATCTCAGGAAACTTTATGCATCTACTTCGAATATTCGCACTTTTAACTCTTCTATTACTTGGTGTTATAGCTAATGCTAAACCTGATCCGTCTAGCTCTATTGATAATTATACCAATCCCGATCTTGTTTTTAAGCTCTTGTTAGCTGAAATTGCCTCTCAGCGCGGCGAACTTAATCTTGCTAGCGAACTTTTTTTAGATTTAGCAAAGCAAACAGATAATGCACTTTTGGCAGAGCGTGCAACCAGACTGACTAGCTATACAAGAAATGGTGCAATAGCCTTAGAGGCTTCTAAAATTTGGAACGAACTTAATAAAGACTCTATTGATGCGCAACAAGCGCTCAGTGAGATTCTAATTGCAAATAACAAACTTAATGAAGCTAAGCCAATTCTTCAAAAACTTCTGCTAAAAGAAAAAACAAGAGCGAGTGGTTTTTTGTATTTAAATAGTTTGCTCTCGAGAGTGTCCGATAAAAAAGCCGTTTTGACTCTTGTCGCAGATTTAGCGAAGCCCTATCCTAAATTAGCCGAAGCGCATTTTGCGGTAGCACATGCGGCCTGGTTAATCAAAGATCTAAAAACATACGAAAAAGAACTGGCGTCTATAAATCAAATCAAGCCAGATTGGGAGATGCCTATTTTATTTAAAGGGCAGATCTTGGCTCAAGACGATCCTGAAAGAGCTCTTGCTTTTTATATTGAATTTTTAAACAAATATCCGAAGTCAAGTGAGGTAAGGCTCGAATATGCAAAATTACTTACTAATGGTCGAAAGTTTAACGAAGCAAAAACTGAATTTATCAAACTTGTAAATACTGCTAATAGTTCAGCAGAAATTACAATCGCAGTGGGTTTATTATCAGTAGAACTTGAAGATTACGATCTTGCGGAAAAATATTTCCTTCAAAGCCTAAAAAGAAATCCCAAAGATAAAGATCAAATATTTATTTATCTTGCAAAGATAGCAGACAAAAAAAATCAAAGTGAAGCAGCGATCACTTGGCTCAATAAAATTAACAATGGGCCTCGATTTATTGAATCAAAATTAATCACGGCAGAAATTATTGCAAGAAAAGAATCTGTTGACAAAGCCTTAGAGTTTTTAAACGGACTCAAAGCGAATTCACCTGAGGAAAAATTAAGCCTTGTTCAATCAAAGGCATCATATCTCACCAGGTCTAATCGCCACCAAGAAGCTTTTCATCTTATGCAAAATGAGGCATCGAACTTCCCTCATTCACCTGAATTTAAATTTGATTATGCGCTTCTAGCCGACAAGTTAAATAATTATGACTTAATGGAAAAACTTTTAAGGGAGGCTATTAAAATCAAACCTGACTATGCTGTTGCTTACAATGCCCTTGGATATTCATATGCGGATCGTAATATCAATTTAGAAGACGCTAAAAAATATATTGAAATTGCTTTATCAATAGCACCTAACAATCATTATATTTTAGATAGCATGGGCTGGTTATATTATAGATTAGGCAAATTAGATTCAGCGCTTTCATTTATTCAAAAAGCATACGACGTGCAACCTGATCCTGAAATTGCAGCCCACCTAGGTGAAATTTTATGGGCTCAGGGAAGAAAAAAAGAAGCAAATGATATTTGGGATATTTCACTTCAATCATTTCCTGATAATGAAATTTTGAAAGAAACGCTTAAAAGGCTTCATTAATTTTCAAGAGTTAACCATCAATTGAATTTTAAATATGCTCAATTTCTTTTAGTGCCTTTTTTTCTTTCTGCTTGCACAACTTTAAATGATTCATTTGAAATATTTAAATCTCATGCGCCTTCAATTGAAACGCCACAAGCAATTAATGAAAATCGATTCATTGAAGAATTTTCTATAAAAGCTAAATTCTCCTATTCTGTTGACTCTAAAGGTGGCTCGGGTCGACTTATTTGGCGCTATGAAAACAATCAAGATGAAATTGATATTTTTTCACCTTTCAATAATCAGATTGCAAAAATCATTTACTCATCTAAAGAAAAAAAGATTATTGATGTCAATGGAAAAGTTTTATCTGGTAATGATTTTGATCATTACATACAAACCTTATTCGGAAAAAATATTTCACCGGATTTGTTTAGACATCTTATTACAAATCATATTGAACAAATTAAAGATTTACACAAAGAAGATAATCAATTGAATCGAGCTACGCATTTTTATAATGATGAATGGAGGATTGTAATTAATGCATTTAAGACGCAAGGCAAACATACCATTCCATCCAAAATATCAATATCCCAAGGCACATTCAATTTTAATTTTATCGTAGAAGAGATTATTAACATTGCAGGCAAATGAACTTATAGGTATGGGTTTTAAGGAGTTTTTAGCGCCTGCTAAATTAAATCTATTCCTTCATGTCGTTAGCAAGCGAACTGACGGCTATCACAATATTCAAACAGTTTTCCAGCTTATCAGCCTTTATGATCATATTTTTATTAAAACAAATACATCTGGGAATATTCGTCGCATTTCAGGTCACCATGCAATTCAGGAATGTGATGATTTAACAATTAAAGCGGCTCAAATATTAAAGCCTTTTTGTGAGAATCAGTCGGGAGCAGATATTTTTATTAAAAAAAATATTCCAATGGGGGGTGGCCTTGGCGGTGGAAGTTCAGATGCTGCTACAACGCTTATTGCTTTAAATGCCCTATGGCAATGCCATCTAAGTCAAAAAAAGCTTCAAGAATTAGCCATTAAATTAGGGGCTGATGTCCCTTTCTTTGTTTTTGGCCAAAATGCTTGGGCTGAAGGTATAGGCGAAAAACTTACGCCTTTCTCTATCACAATGCGAGATTACCTTGTTATAGCGCCGAATGAGACGGTTTCTACAAGAGAGGTTTTTGAGTCACTTGAATTGACAAAAGACCGGATTCCATTGAAAATAGCAAGCTTTTCCAATGAATTGGACCTAAAAAATTTGGCCAACGACTTAGAAAAAGGAGTCCTAAAAAAATTTAAAGGCATTGCCCTTGTTTTTGATTGGTTAGAGCAATTTGGCCAGGCAAAAATGACAGGCTCAGGATCATGCATCTTTATCCCTTTAAATTCGATAGATATTGGCAAAGAAATTTTAGAAAAAAAGCCTCAAGACACAGAAGGCTTCATAGTTAAAGGATTAAATAGCCACCCGCATTTGAATTTAATGCTGGGAACATAATAACCATAGGGGAGTCGCCAAGCTGGTTAAGGCACTGGATTTTGATTCCAGCATGCGAAGGTTCGAATCCTTCCTCCCCTGCCATTTTTAAATAGACCGCTCATAATTAGGACAGAGATTTTGGACAATAATAGTGTCATGATATTTACAGGGAATGCCAATCCTCTTCTTGCTGAGCAAGTGGCTGGTAACTTAGGCATTCATCTTGGGCGTGCCGATGTAGGTCGTTTTAGCGATGGCGAAGTTATGGTTGAGCTTCTTGAAAATGTTCGCGGTAGAGATGTTTTTGTTCTTCAATCTACAAGCCATCCTACTAACGATAACTTAATGGAAGTTATGGTGATTGTAGATGCCTTAAGGAGATCTTCCGCATCAAGAATTACAGCGGCAATTCCTTACCTTGGATACTCAAGACAGGACAGAAGACCAAGATCGGCTCGCGTTGCAATTACTGCGAAAGTTGTAGCAAACATGCTAACAAGTGTTGGTGTAAATAGACTCCTTACTATGGATCTACATTCCGACCAAATTCAGGGATTTTTTGATATTCCTGTAGATAATATATATGCAACACCTGTACTTCTCAAAGATTTGCTTGAACAAAATCATAAAAATCTTGTGGTGGTTTCACCTGATGTAGGTGGTGTTGTAAGAGCAAGAGCTTGCGCTAAACAATTAGGCTCCGATCTTGCAATTATTGACAAACGTAGGCCCAAGCCCAACGTGTCTAAAGTGATGAATATTATTGGTGAAGTGGAAAATAGAAGCTGCGTCATTATTGATGACATGGTTGATACTGCAAATACACTTTGTGAAGCTGCAGCTGCTCTAAAAAAGAATGGTGCTATCAAAGTGGTAGCTTATGCAACGCACCCGATTCTTTCAGGGGACGCCACAAAAATTATTACCGAATCTGAATTAGATGAATTAGTTGTAACAAATACCATTCCACTAAGTAAGGCGGCAATGGCATGTAAAAAAATTAGACAGCTTAGTGTTGCTGAGCTTTTGGCAGAAACAATTCGTCGAATAAGCCAAGGCGACTCCGTAAGTTCTCTTTTTATGGAATAATGAATTTGGTCATGTTGGCCAATAAACTGCTGCAGTCTGGTCGCGGAATGCAGATTTAAATTAAGGAGTAGTAAATGAAAATTGAAATTAGTGCAACAAAACGTGATGTGAAAGGTACGGGTGCGAGCCGCCGTCTTCGCCACGCTGGAAGTGTTCCTGGAATTTTATATGGTGGCGGCAAAGAGCCTATCTCTCTTGACCTTGAACAAAAATCTTTATTTCTACAATTTAGACATGAAGCATTTCATGCATCGATCTTAACGCTTAATTTAGAAGGCAATAAAGAGTCTGTCTTATTAAGAGATTATCAAATGCATCCTGTAAGAAATACAATTCAGCATATTGATTTTCAACGCGTTAATGAGAATGAAAAAATTCACGTCAAAGTGCCATTCCACTTTATTAATGCCGAAGTTTCTCCGGGCGTTAAACTTAACGGCGGTATTGTTTCGCATATCATGACTGAAGCAAATATTTCTTGTTTACCAAAAAATCTTCCTGAGTTTATTGAAGTTGATTTGGCAGGAATTGATATTGGTCAATCAATTCATTTATCAGAAATTAAGATGCTTGAAGGTGTTGAATTCGTTCAGCTTGCTCATGGTAATGATGCAGCAGTAGCTTCTGTTGCTAAACCAAGAGCCATGGTTGAAGAGGTTGAAGCTAAGCCAGCAGAAGGTGCTGCTGATGCAGCTGCCCCAGCAGCTGACGGTGCTAAGGCTCCAGATGCAGCTCCGGCTGAAGACGCTAAATCAGACAAAGCTAAGTAATTTAACTTTGATACGAATAAGGCGCACTTTTTTTAAATTAAGTGCGCCTTATTTTTTCATATGAGCCAAATTAAATTATTTGTAGGCCTGGGGAACCCCGGCGAAAAATATTCTGACACCAGACACAATGCAGGTTTTTGGTGGATCGATCTTGTCGCTCACCAACAAAATATCAAATTACAAAATAGCGATAAATTTTTCTCAAGTTTTGGAAAATCTTCGAATACAGAAGAATTTTATTTTGCAAAGCCCAACACATTTATGAATGATAGTGGCAAAGCAGTTGCAGCAATTACAAAGTTCTACAAAATAAATCCAAATGAAATTCTGGTCATTCATGACGATCTTGATATAGATGTTGGACAAGCTAAACTAAAATTTGGTGGCAGTCACGGAGGACATAATGGCCTTAAAAGTATATTTACCTCTATTGGCTCACAAGATTTTTGGCGCTTAAAGATTGGTATTGGGCACCCGGGTGAAAAACATTTAGTTGTAGATTACGTATTAAAAAATCCTTCGTCTAAAGAGAGAGATCTCATTCATGAATCTATAGAAACAAGTAGTCAGCTTTTTAATGAAATTGCATCAGGTCAATTTGAAAAAGCGATGCTCAATCTTCATACCAATAAATAAAGAAAAATAAATTATGAAATGTGGAATTGTAGGATTACCTAACGTTGGAAAATCAACGCTATTCAATGCGATTACTAAGGCAAGTATTGCTGCAGAAAATTATCCTTTCTGCACCATTGAACCCAATATTGGGATTGTAGAAGTGCCGGATCCTAGAATTGAAAAACTTAAAGCTATTGTTAATCCAGAAAAAACACAGCCAGCTATAGTAGAATTTGTTGACATCGCAGGCCTTGTCGCCGGAGCATCAAAAGGCGAAGGTCTTGGTAATAAATTTTTAGCGAATATTAGAGAAACTGACGCTATAGTGCATGTAGTTCGCTGCTTTCAAGATGACAACATTGTTCACGTTTCTGGCAAGGTAGATCCTCTTTCTGATATTGAGATCATCAATACAGAACTTATTTTAGCTGATATGGAAACGGTAGATAAAACACTTCAGCGAGAAAATAAAAAAGCAAAATCTGGTGATAAAGAAGCCATTCAACTTGTTTCAATTCTGACAAAAATTTCTGCTCATCTCGACCAAGGAAAATTGGTTAAAAATTTAAATCTTGACGATGATGAAATAAAACTTATCAAACCTTTATGTTTAATTACAATTAAGCCTGTGATGTTTGTAGCTAATGTCAATGAAACAGGATTCACTAACAATCCTATACTCGACTCACTGAAAGCTTTAGGTCAAAAAGAAAATCTTCCTGTTATTTCTATTTGCGCAAAAATTGAAGCAGAGATTGCTGATTTAGAAGACGAGGATAAGGCTATATTCTTATGCGAGCTCGGATTAGATGAGCCAGGTCTTGATAGGGTAATTAGATCAGCTTATGCCTTATTAGGATTACAAACATACTTCACTGCAGGTGTTAAAGAAGTTAGGGCATGGACCGTAAAAAAAGGGGCAACTGCACCCGAAGCTGCAGGCGTTATTCATACTGACTTTGAAAAAGGCTTTATTCGAGCTGAGGTTATTTCTTACGATGATTTCATTGCTTACAATGGCGAACAAAAATCTAAAGAAGCTGGGAAAATGCGCTTAGAAGGCAAGGAATATATCGTTAAAGATGGTGATGTTATGCATTTTAGATTTAACGTCTAATATCAGCCTTTGACTTTAGGTGTTTAAAAAAATATAATTCAACGCTTTATTTTGTTTCATAAAAGGTGATGTAGCTCAGCTGGTTAGAGCGCAGGATTCATAATCCTGAGGTCGAGAGTTCAAGTCTCTCCATCACCACCATCTTTTAAAGATTTAAATCGGTTTTATATGGCGCTCTTTCATTAAGTTCGTTTGTATATTGATCAATTCCATTCTTTTCTCTTCTTAAAAAATCTTTAATTGCATACTCAAATTTTTCATCAAAGATTCGATGAAATGAAAATGTATTGAATGGCTCAAAGCCTCTAGCAAGTTTATGCTCCCCCTGCGCTCCCCCTTCGAATACAACTATTCCATTTTCAATACAAAATTCCTGGCCTTGGTAATATGAAAGTTCAAAATGCAAGCCAGGATAAAAGGATTTTGACCCCCAATATCTTCCATACAAATTTTTATCATCATAAATAAAAAACGATCCCGCAACAGGTATATCGCCCTCATAAGCCAATATCAATAATACATTCTCAGACATGCTATCTCTGATAAGGCTAAAAAAATTTCTTGTGAGGTATGGATTTGAATGATGTTTTTGATAGGTATTGCAGTAACAAGCGTAAAAAAAATCCAGATCTGCTTCTATAATTTCTGGGCCTTTTATTTTTTTAATTTTAAGGCCCAAGCCCTGAATTTTTTTTCTTTCTTGTTTTATTTTTTTTCGCTTATCGTGAGAAAGTTGAGATAGGAATTCTTCAAAATTTTTATAACTTTTGTTAAGCCACTTAAATTGCACGCCTTTTCTTGGTATCCATTTTGTATCTTGATATATACCTCCCTCGCTCTCATCACAAAACAAAATGTGACTTGATGATATTTTATTTTCGTAAGCTAGCTCTTCTATTTGCGCAACTATATTTTTTTTAATTGACGCATCTAATCCAAAAACTCTTGGTCCAGTAGCTGGAGTAAATGGTATGCATGAAACAACTTTTGGATAATAGCTTCCCCCATATTTTTGATAAGCTTCCGCCCAAGACCAATCAAATACATATTCGCCGTAAGAGTGCTGTTTTAAAAACATAGGTGAAGCACCAATGATACTTCCTTGATGAGTGACGATTGCCGGGAAGGGATGCCACCCTGTGCTTCCCCCTATTGAATGCGACGCTTCAAGTGATTGAAAAAATTCAAGCTTTAAAAAAGGATTTGATTTTATAAGATCATTCCATTCTTTTTGATTAATATTTTTAAAGCTAGATTGAAATTCTATGCGCGCCATAGCGATCTATTTTAACGAAGATTCACTAAGGGGAAAATTTATATGGGTATTTTAGTACTTGACGAGGCTTGGTTATTTTTACGTTTGTTAGTATCTAAGTAATTTTTTTGAAATTCTTTTGCCAAGAAAGCAAGTTCATCTAAGGATATAACTTCATTTTCGTCGAGATCGAGTCGATTAAACTGACGGGCCACCTGGGGTAAGCATTTTGTCGTTTCCGAAAGATCGAGTGTATTATCATTGTCCTCATCACAAGCAATAAAACGTGACTCTAAGCCTTTTAACATTTCCCTCTGTTTCTCTTCAATAAGGCTACTTTCCTTACCTGAAGATTTTGCGTACGCAGCAAGTGCGCGTCTAATCCTTGCTCGCTCTTCTGGTGATAAAGCGTTACTTTCTTTTAATTTATTAAGCTCGGTAGCAACCGATGAATTGCTTTCTGATTCTGCTTTTGGGGCTTGATTATTTACTCCAGCAAACACCTCTAAAGAGAGCCCAAAAACCGCAGCAAAACAAAATAAAAAAGGTTTTAAAAAATTATGCAATTGATTGATTTTCATCTGGAAAGGTCTGTTATCTTCAAGCCTAAATGTAAATACTTTATTACAAAAAAATGCATATTTGTTTCTATTTGTAACAATAGATCATATTTAGTTTGATGTAAACTGATACATTAAGTTCATTTCGTACTAACTAATTTAAATTAAACTCATGGCAATGAATCCAGCATCCATTTTAATTGTTGATGATGATCCAAAAATAAGAGATCTCACAAGTCAATATCTTATTGACCAAGGCTTGAATGTTCATACAGCCAATGGCGGCAAGGAAATGGATTTATTTATTGCTAACCACCAAGTTAGCCTCATTATCCTAGACCTTATGATGCCGGAAGAAAGTGGGCTTGCTATATGTCAAAGATTGAGAGGCTCAGGAAATTTCACTCCTATTATCATACTCACGGCAAAAGGAGATGAAATTGATCGCATTGTAGGCTTGGAAATGGGGGCAGATGATTATGTATCAAAACCATTTAACCCTCGAGAGCTTTTGGCACGTATTAATGCCGTATTAAGACGAAATGAATTAAAACAAACCCAAAACTCAACTACTGAAAACTTAGCGTTTGGTCCTTTTGTATTTAGTTCAGACACAAGAAGTCTCACAAAAAACGGGGCTCCTATTAGCATTACATCTGGTGAATTTGAATTATTAAAAGTATTTATTGATCATCCTCGCCAGCCCTTGTCTCGTGATCAAATTATGCAATTAGCAAAGGGTCGTGAACTTGATGTTTTTGATAGAAGTATCGATGTTCAAATCTCAAGATTAAGAAAAATTCTAGAAGAAGATCATACAAGCCCCAAATTTCTTCAGACTATGTGGGGCTTCGGGTATATCTTTGTTCCAGATGGTGATACTGCACATTGAAATTTATTCCCAATACACTTCTTGCTAGATTTCTTATTCTTATCGCAACAGTGCTTATCATTGCGCAGATTGTATCAATCCGCATATTTGATTATTTCGAAAGAGGTCCCAGAGCCGAAGCGGTAGCTCAAGAAATCGAAACGGTGGTTAATTTTACAAGAGCTTCTCTTATATCATCAAGAGAAGATAAAAGACTTGAGCTTCTGTCAGAGTTATCCACCAAAGGCGACGTCAGAATTTACCCTGCATATTATTTCGAGGATATTGAACCTCTAGCTCCAGATCCTTTCTTGCAAGTTGTTGTAGAAAAGTTAAAAGAAAGACTCGGTGAAAATACAATTGTAATTACCGATCACTATGGCATCCCGGGTCTTTGGGTAAGCTTCTCTATTGATCAAGATGAATTTTGGGTGGTAATTCCTACGCCAGGTGATAGGCCTTTCCCGTGGCATTGGATTGGTTGGGGAATCATTGTTGCTGGTCTTTCAATTATTGGCTCATACGCTACTGCAACAAGGATTAATCGGCCTTTGAATCTCTTAATTCAAGCCACAGAACAACTAAAAAAAGGTGAGTTTCCCAAAAAACTTCCTTTAGATAGTGTGACTGAATTTCAAGCCATGAGTCAGACATTTAACGAAATGGCGGAAGGCCTTAATAAGGTAGAACAAGAAAGAAAACTTCTTCTCGCAGGCATCTCACATGATGTAAGAACTCCGCTCACGAGACTTAGAATTGCTATCGAAATGCTTCCGGAAAAAATAGCTGTCAAACTTAAAAAAAGTATGGAAGAGGATATAACTGAAATAGACAGCATTCTTAACCAATTCATGGATTACGTTCGGGGCTTTGATCAAGAAAGCAAAATATTAACAAATTTAAATGATTTTTTTAGCCACATAAAAGAACAACACAAAATACTTAATCACAATATTGTTTTGGTAAGTAATCTTAAAATACCTATTTTTTATGACATCAGGCCCGTTTCATTTAGAAGACTATTTGATAATTTAATCAATAATGCGTTCTCATATTCAAAAGGAGAAGTATTAATTACACTTAAAAAAAATAAGGACAGCATTACGATTAGTGTCCTAGACGACGGTCCTGGTATACCACCTCAAGAAATTAAGCGCCTTCTTAAGCCCTTTGAGCGTTTGGATGAAGCCAGGGGAAATAGCGAAGGTTGCGGCCTGGGTCTTGCCATAGCAGAACGTATTACTCAGTCACATGATGGAAAACTTACGATATCTAATCGACCCAAAAAAGGTCTTGAAGTTAAAATCACCTTACCTTTAGTAAGCGAAAGCTAATTAAACCAATTTAATTTTCTTCGAAGTTTAACAACATTACCAATAATAATAAGTGATGGTGATTTTAATTTTTCGCTTTTTACTTTTTGAACGATATTCAAAAGACTGCCTGTAACAACTTTTTGACTTGAGGTTGTCCCCTGTTCTACAACTGCAATCGGTAAATTTTTAGAAGCACCGTGTTTAATAAGTTGATCGCATATTTGCGAAAGCGCTAAAAGGCCCATATAAACCACTATTGTTTGATTAGGCTTTGCTAATGAATCCCATTCAAGCATCAGCTTTTCATCTTTCATATGGCCTGTAACAAAAGTACATGATTGCGCATAATCTCTATGTGTTAATGGAATGCCTGCGTAACTTGATACACCATTAGCTGCCGTAATTCCAGGTACAACTTGAAATGGAATTTTATGTTCCATAAGTATTTCTATTTCTTCTCCTCCCCTACCAAAAATAAAAGGATCACCACCTTTTAAACGCAAAACTCGCATACCTTTTTTTGCTAACTTCACAAGCAATTGATTAATTTTTTCTTGTGGCACAGTATGTCGATCTCTTTCTTTGCCAACATAAATAAGCTCGGCATCGCGCCTCACTAAATTTAAAACATCTTTACTAATCAATTTGTCATAAACACATACATCCGATCTCTGCATTAAATGAAGCGCTCTGAATGTAAGTAAATCCGGATCGCCCGGTCCGCCTCCAACCAAGAAAACTTCCCCTTGTTTCTTTTGTATTTCATTTTTTTTTACCAAGGCTATTAATTGCTGTGCAGTTAATTTCTTAGTTTGATTAAGAAACTGCCTTACTAGAGGATGATCAATAAAATTTTCCCAAAAAATTCTTCTTGACTGTGTTGTTTCATATCGATTTTTGATGCTATCTCTCATAGAGCCCATGACAGAAGCAAGCTTACTAAAGCTATGTGGAATCAAAGCTTCAATTTTTTCACGAACAAATTTGGCTAGAACAGGCGCATTCCCTTCACTGGAAATTGCAATCAATAATGGTGATCGATCTATGATTGATCCCATTGTGAAAGTACAGAGCGAAGGCTCATCAACCACATTTACAGGGATATTAAGTGCTTGAGCAGTTTTAGATACCAATAAATTAACTTTTTTATTATCGGTTGCTGCAACAACGAGCACAGGATTTGTTAAATCATTTCTCTCAAAAGACTTTATTTTGACGTGAATTCTTTTTAGCTTTTGATAGTTCTTTAATTCTTTACATAAGCTAGAAGCAATCACGGTAATTTTTGCATCGGCCTTAAGAAGCATTTCAACCTTTCTTAAAGCGACGTCACCTCCTCCTATTACCAATACGGGTTTTTGTATTAAATTAATAAAAATTGGGAAACTTTTCATAACATCATTTTACATGTTCATTGAAAGATAGATCTTATCTAAAATGCAATAATTTACCTGTATTATTAATCACTTAAAGCCACTATACTTAACACAACCTAATTTTAATGCACCGCTTA
>Ga0255219_1000385_pt1 | contig 12316 bp, 9 predicted proteins | sample Miss_Colum_RepA__FD_183037 | JGI IMG/M metagenome (GOLD analysis project Ga0255219, IMG submission 183037) | Freshwater microbial communities from Mississippi River, Louisiana, United States - Miss_Colum_RepA_8d | ecosystem: Environmental > Aquatic > Freshwater > River | place: USA: Louisiana...
CTACCCAGAAAAGCCACGTGTGGATCTATTTCACGGAAGACGCCCTCTTCGTCGCGAGTTTCTTCGAAGAGCCCGACATGTCGAAGATCTCTGCCAACGTGCTGCGGCAGGGGCAAGGGCTCAACAGCGACGACATTTTTGCCTTGATCCTCGATCCATACCTCGACCGCCGCAGTGGCTACCGCTTCGAGGTCAATGTCAACGGCGTGCGCTGGGAAGGCCTGTTCCAGAATGTCACCGAAATCGAGGGCAATTGGGACGGTATCTGGCAGGCCGATGCGCAGCGCACTGAAAATGGCTGGTACAGCGAGATGCGTATTCCCTTCCAGACGATTGCTTTCAATCCGGATTCCGATACCTGGGGCATCAATTTCCGGCGTGCCATTCGCCGCAACAACGAGAGCATCGCCTGGGTGTCCCGCAATCGACAGGTCAATCCGGGGGTGGCAGGCACCATCACGGGACTCTCGGGTATGAACCAGGGAATCGGCCTCGACGTCGTTCCTTCGATGGCACTGCGCGCCAACCGTGTGTACGGACCCGCCAGCACCTCGGCACAGAATTACGAGCCGCAGATCGACGTCTACTACCGGCTGACCCCGCAGCTGAATGCCTCGCTCACCGTCAACACGGATTTTTCGGCGGCCGAGGTGGATGGTCGCCAGGTCAATTTGACACGCTTCAATCTTTTCTTTCCCGAGCAACGGGATTTTTTCATCCGGGAGGCAGACATTTTTGAATTTGGTCTGATCGGCACCAGCGGTTTCAATCAGGGTGGCGGCGGGGGCAGCAGCGGCAACCCGGCGGTGCCCAACGCGGCCGCACAGAATGCCCGGCCGTTTTTCTCTCGAAGGATCGGTCTCAGTGCCCGAGGCGCGCCAGTGGGCATCAACATGGGTGGCAAGATCAGCGGCCGCATCGGCGACTGGAACGTCGGGTCGCTGGTGATCCGGCAGGACGAAGATGTAGCTACCCGTCTCGATAGCCGGGACATCTTCGTCGGCCGCGCCGTGCTCAACGTCCTGTCCGAATCCCAGCTCGGTGTGATCACGACCTATGGAGACCCGCAGTCGAATCTGGACAACAGCATGACGGGTGTGGATTTCCGTTACCGCAATTCGAAACTGCCGGGCGGACAGACCTTGCAGGGGGTCGCCTACTATCAGCAGTCCGACAGCCAATTGCTGCGAAACGACAATGCGGCCTGGGGTGTCGGCATGGCTTATCCGGCCAGTCAGGGCTGGCGCGCTGCCTACAACTACAAGCGCGTGGAAAAGAACTTCAACCCTGCCGTGGGGTTCGTGAACCAGTCAGACATGGATGAGCACGCGCTGGATTTCGGCTACCGGCGGTTTTTCCGACCGGGTGCGCTTCTCCGCTCCACCTACGTGGGTTTCGACGGCTACCGTGCCAACTATCTCGATACGGGCACCCTCAACAACCAGAACTACGGCATTCGGTTGACCAACAACACGAATTACGGCGATGCGATGTTCGCCCGTCTCATTCGCAATGAAGAGGTGTTGCGAGTGCCTTTCACGATCAACCGTTCCTCCGATGGGCGTCGCCGCACCGTCTTGCCAGCAGGCAGCTATCAGTTTGATGAAGTATTGATCGGCTTGGACATGGCCAATCAGCGCAAGCTGAGTGGCCGTTTGTCGACCCGCTTCGGCGAGTACTATGACGGAGAGCGGATGCAGCGTGGTGTGGACCTGAATTGGCGACCGACGGCCCGCTATGGTTTTGGGGCCAGCTACACGGAAAATGCCATCAAGTTGCCCTACGGCAACTTTACCGTCCGTTTGTTCACGTTGCAGACCCAACTGGCTTTTTCCAACACGCTGTCGTGGACCACTCTGTTCCAGTACGACAATGTGTCGGAAGTGCTGGGCTTCAACAGCCGCCTGCACTGGATCCCGGAGGCCGGCCGTGAGGCATTCCTCGTGTTCAACTACGGCATGAACGACCTGGACAAGGACAATGACTTCACGTCCACCACCGCCGACGTGTCCCTGAAATTCAATTACACGCTGCGGTTTTGAGTGGTTTATAGTCTTGACCTCTCCAACCGAGCGGTGAGCACATGAAGCGAGGCAATTTCAGGCCGGGCAAGATGATGGTGGCGGCATTGCTGTTGCTGTCCGGTTTCGCCCTGGCCCAGCGCTTTCCCTTTCGTGACTCCGCCTCGCTGCAGGGCGATGTTCCGGCCGATGCCGATGGTGCGGAATTCAATTTTGCCCGCCTGATCTACGGTGGTGATGGCTACAGCGACCGCTATGCCGGCAGAGGGCGCAGCTGGACCACCGACATGCCTGAAGCAGAGCATTTTTTCATGGAGGGACTGCTCAGACTCACGCTGGTGGATGGTCAGTCCGTGAGCCTGTACAGCGGTGCCGGTAGCCATTTCATCAATCTCAATGAAGACAATGTCTTCGACTATCCGTTCCTCTATGCCGTGGAAGTCGGCTACTGGCGATTGAGCCCGGAGGAGGCAGCCATCCTGCGGGAGTATCTGCTCAAGGGCGGCTTTCTCATCGTGGATGATTTCCACGGTTCTCAGGAATGGGCTGGTTTCATGTCATCGCTGCAAAAAGTTTTCCCTGATCGGCCAGTCGTGGATATAGAAGATGGTGACGAAGTGCTGCACGCCCTCTACGACCTCGACGAGAGAATCCAGATCCCCGGTCTTGCCGCGCTCTACAACGGAGTGACCTACGAACGGGACGGCGTCACCCCTACCTGGAAAGGGGTCTATGACGATCAGGGGCGGCTCATGATGGCGATCAACCACAACATGGATCTCGGTGATGCCTGGGAGCATGCCGATACGCCCGACTATCCAGAAAACATGACGGCGATGGCCTACCGCTTTGCGGTCAATTACGTGATTTATGCGATGACGCACTGAGGCGATTGCCCTCAGGCGCTGGAGTTTATCGATGCAGTTCCGCTGTTCGCTGTCACTTGCCGCTGTTTTGGCTGCTTGGTCCTGTTCCCTGTTCGCGGCCGATGTCGACGAGGCGCTGGCCCGAGCCGTGCATGAGCGGGTCTTTACCATCGACACCCACGACGACATCGATCTGGACTTCGCCACCAGCGCTTACATGCCAGCAGATCATGCAGAGGCGCAGGTAACGCTGGATGGTATGCAGCAGGGAGGCCTCGACGCCGGCTTTTTCATCGTTTACGTGGGTCAGGCAGCGCGTACGCCAGAGAACACACTGAAGGCGCGTGCTGATGCACTGGCCAAATTCGATGCCATTCACCGCATGGTGGCGTTGTATCCGGAACGCATAGGGCTTGCGACAACAGCCGCCGAGGCCAGGCAAATTCATGGTCAGGGTAAGCTGGTGGCACTGATCGGCATCGAGAATGGCTTTGCGATTGGCAAGGAACTCGCCTTGCTGGCGGATTTTCGCCAGCGCGGAGCGCGCTACATGACCTTGGTGCACAACGGTCACAACGATATTGGTGACTCGGCACAGGCTCGTCAGGAGTTTGGCGATGCAGGACCCAGCGAACATGGTGGCTTGAGTGACTTCGGGCGAGCCGTCGTCGATGAACTCAACAGGGTTGGCATACTGGTGGACGTTTCCCACGTTTCCAAGGCAACCATGCTGCAAGCCACCCAGCGTTCGAAGGTGCCTGTAATCGCCTCCCACTCCAGTGTCTCCGGTGTCTTCAGCCACGCCCGCAACATGGATGATGAGCAGTTGGCAGCGCTCAAGGAGAATGGCGGTGTCATTCAGATCGTTGCCTTCGCCAGCTATTTGAAGCAGGGCGGCGCCGCTACTGTCGCGGATTTCGCCGACCATATCGACCATGCCGTCCGTAAAGTCGGTATTGAACACGTGGGTATCTCCTCAGACTTCGGTGGAGGTGGCGGTGTGGTGGGTTGGAACCATGCCGCGGAAACCTTCAACGTCACCTTGGAATTGCTGCGTCGCGGCTATTCCGAGCAGGATCTTGCCGCTCTGTGGGGAGGCAACGTCCTGCGCATCATGGAAAGCGCTGAGCGCTTTGCGGAGGCGGCCGGAGTTCCCCAGGGCTGATTCCATGCCCGCTGCGGCCTTGACAGCTTGGTTGGCCTGTCGCTAGTCTGGCGCCCGCTTGGCGTGTGGAACGGCCGATTACCCTTCAGCCATTTTCCGTAACGACTTCTGCGGCAGGTTGCGTAGACGTTTGCGAGAGAGCCACGCACTGGCGGACAACCGCCAGTTGCAGTCAACGACCCTCTTGAATCTTCGGTACTTCTTGTATCGCCTCGGATTCTTCCTCTGGCGCATCACGCCAAGGGTCACTGGTTCAACCAGAACCTGTTTTCAGTTGGCCCGCAATCGCTCCGATCCGCACTTACCAGAACACCGTGCTCCTGCGGTGCCGATGGTTTTGTGGTTTTTCGGCCAGACCGACGCGCTGGCCCCCAGGACCTTTTTGGAGGAATTCGCTCATGGCACTGCTCAGCGGTGGTGAAATGTTACTCAGGGCTCTGCACGACGAAGGTGTGGAGTTCATTTTTGGCTACCCCGGCGGGGCGGCTCTGCATATCTACGATGCGATCTTCACGCAGGATAAGGTGGAGCATATTCTGGTGCGGCACGAACAAGCGGCAACGCACGCCGCGGATGGTTATGCCCGTGCCACTGGCAAGCCTGGCGTAGTGCTCGTGACCTCCGGTCCCGGGGCCACCAATGCCATCACCGGCATTGCCACCGCTTACATGGATTCCATTCCGCTCATCGTCATATCGGGGAACGTTCCTCGCGATTCACTGGGCACCGATGCCTTCCAGGAAACCGACATGATCGGCGTATCGCGGCCGATCGTTAAGCATAGTTTCATGGTCCAGAATCCCCAGGACATTCCGGCCATCGTCAAGAAGGCCTTCTTCATTGCGACGACGGGGCGTCCGGGCCCGGTTGTCATCGACATTCCGAAGGATGTCACCGACCCCAGTGCAAAGTTCGAGTATGTCTATCCCGAGTCCGTGAAGATTCGCTCTTACGTGCCTCCAGCAAAAGGTCACGGTGGCCAGATCAAGAAGGCGGTCGAGATTCTGCTGTCCGCCAAACGCCCCATCATCTATACCGGGGGTGGTGTGATCCAGGGCGAGGGCGCGGAGCTGCTGACCACGCTCGTGCGCAAGCTTGGCTATCCTGTCACAAATACCCTGATGGGCCTCGGTGCCTACCCGGCCCCCGACCCCTTGTTTCTGGGCATGCTTGGTATGCACGGCACCTATGAAGCCAACATGACCATGCACGAGTCCGACGTGATATTGGCGATAGGTGCTCGTTTCGATGATCGGGTCACCAATTCCGATGTCCGGAAGTTCTGCCCGGATGCCACCATCCTACATGTCGATATCGATCCGGCATCGATCTCGAAGACGGTCACGGCCCATGTGCCTATCGTGGGTCCCGTTGTACCCGTCTTGCGTGAGATGCTGGATCTCGTCGAGGTGGGCAAGTCGCGCATCGACAGTGCTGCCCTTGCAGCCTGGTGGGCGCGCATCACTCACTGGCGCCAGCGGGACTGCCTGAAGGTGGTACCGGGTGATGACGAGATCATAAAGCCGCAGCAGGCGGTCCAAGCCGTCTACGACGTGACCCGAGGAGATGCCTACGTTACCTCCGACGTGGGTCAGCACCAGATGTTTGCCGCCCAGTACTACCATTTCAACAAACCGCGTCGTTGGATCAACTCCGGTGGTCTCGGCACCATGGGCTTTGGTCTGCCGGCTGCGATGGGTGTTCAGCTTGCGTTTCCCGAAGCCACGGTGGTCTGCGTGACCGGCGAGGGCTCCATCCAGATGAACATTCAGGAGCTGGCAACCTGCAAGCAGTTCGCTCTGCCGGTAAAGATCGTGAATCTGAACAATGAGGCCTTGGGAATGGTCAAGCAGTGGCAGGACATGCAGTACGGTGGTCGTCACTCCCACAGTACCTATGCAGACTCGCTGCCGGATTTCGTGAAGCTTGCCGAAGCCTATGGCCACGTCGGAATCAGGATCGAAAAAATCAGCGAACTCAAGGAAAAGTTGCAGCAGGCTTTTGCGATGAAAGACCGATTGGTCTTCATTGATATCGCCGTGGACCGTGAGGAGCACGTTTATCCGATGGCAATTCGTGGCGGTGCCATGAGTGAAATGTACCTGAGCAAGACTGAGAGGACCTGAGCATGAGACGCATCATTTCCGTCCTTATGGAGAATCAGCCAGGTGCGCTGTCGCGAGTCGTGGGTCTGTTTTCCCAACGAAACTACAACATCAATTCACTGACGGTTGCACCGACTGACGACCCGACGCTGTCGAGGCTCACGCTCACGACGGTGGGCGACGATCGCAAAATCGAGCAGATCATCAAACATCTGAACAAATTGGTGGATGTCACCAAATTGGTGGACTTGACCGAAGGCAATCATATCGAGCGCGAGTTGATGTTAATCAAGGTGAAAGCCACGGGCGCACAGCGCGCCGAGGTCAAGCGGGTTGCTGACATCTTCCGTGGCGTCGTGGTTGACATAACTCCGACCATGTATACCATTCAGGTCACTGGGACCAGCGAAAAACTTGATGGTTTCATCGGTGCATTGGCAGGCACGCCAATTCTCGAAGTAGTTCGGACCGGTGTTTCGGGTATAGCAAGAGGGGAAAAGGTACTCAGCCTCTAAGCGCTGATTAGCCGCTGCCGTCAACTCCGAAGCAGTTGAGTTGGCTTGATCTAGAAGCTGAAAGATTGAAGCTGAAAGAAGTTGCTTAGCCAGCAAAGCAAGCCTTCAGTGACGCAGTAAGCATCGTAGTGAGCGGCAGCGGAGTCTGACTTTCTCAACGTTCTGAGAGTCGGTTCAGCGAATAAAAGAGGGCAGTACACGACAACTAAAAAACTGCTGTAGATTACCGAGCTGCAATGGGATAGATAAAGCCAAGCCAAAAAGCTTGGCTTTTTTATTAGTGGAAGGATGAAATGATGGTCTTGAAGGGAGCAGGTGCGAGTCCGCACCTGCCATCAAGTTGGGCTGCCGTCGATACTTTCAGACCACCTTCTTCATGTCGGTCATGTGGCCTCGTAGCAACTCCCCGACCTTTTCGACGGAGTGCCTGCGGATGGCACTGTTGACCGCGATCAATTCGCGATCATCCACACCGTAATCCTTCAACGCGAGACCTTTGCCGATTACGCTGGAATCGAGCTTCGCCATGAACGGCTTGAGCAGGGGCACAGCAGCGTGTGAGAAAAGGTAGCATCCATATTCCGCGGTATCTGATATGACTTTGTTCATCTCGTAGAGTTTCTTGCGTCCAATCAGGTTCGCAATCAGCGGAACTTCGTGCAGCGATTCATAGTAGGCCGATTCAGCGACGACACCCGCGGCAACTAGTGTTTCGAAGCACAGCTCTACACCGGCTTTGATCATGGCCACCATGAGAAGGCCCTTGTCATAGTAGTCCTGTTCACTGATTTCGCCGGCTGAGTCCTTGGAGGCGAGTTCAAAGGCCGTCTTGCCAGTCTCCTCTCGCCAGGTAAGCAACTTGCGATCATTGTCCGCCCAGTCCGCCATCATGCCCTCGGAGAAGCGACCCTCCATGATGTCATCCATGTGTTTCTCGAAAAGCGGGCGCAGCAGGGACTTCAATTCCTCCCCAAGTTGGTAGGCACGAATCTTGGCCGGATTGGAGAGTCGATCCATCATATTGGTGATGCCGCCCTGCTTCAGTCCCTCCGAAATCGTTTCCCAGCCATGCTGCACCAGTTTGCACGCATAAGCGCTCTGGATCCCCTGAGCAACCATTAGGTCGTAACAGAGAATCGAGCCGGTTTGCAGCATGCCGCACAAAATCGTCTGCTCACCCATCAGGTCGGACTTCACCTCGGCGACGAAAGAGGATTCCAGCACGCCTGCACGATGTCCACCCGTTGCTGCAGCGTAGGCTTTGGCAATCTCGATGCCATCACCTTGTGGGTCATTCTCCCGGTGGACCGCAATCAGAGTCGGAACGCCAAAGCCGCGTTTGTACTCCTCACGGACCTCTGTGCCCGGACATTTGGGCGCTACCATGATGACCGTGATGTCCTTACGGATCTGCATGCCTTCCTCAACAATGTTGAAACCATGCGAGTAGGCTAGGCAGGAACCCTGCTTCATCAATGGCATCACCTTCTTGATGACCCCTGTGTGTTGCTTGTCAGGAGTAAGGTTCAGCACCAGGTCTGCCGAAGGAATCAGCTCTTCGAAGGTGCCGACCTTGAAGGCGTTTTCGGTCGCACTTTTCCACGACTGCCGCTTTTGGGCGATGGCGTCCTCGCGCAGTGCATAGGCGATGTCGAGACCGCTGTCTCGCATATTGAGACCTTGATTGAGCCCCTGAGCGCCACAGCCGAGTATCACTATCTTTCTGCCGCGCAGACGCTCTACGCCATGTGCAAACTCAGCTTTGTCCATGAAGCGGCACTTGCCCAGCTGGTCAAGCTTTAGACGGAGCGGCAGTGTATTGAAGTAGTTCATGCATGTTCCTCGGTAGCGTTCTGATGACGGTGGCCATGGTATTCCCGCCTGCTCGTTGCGTAAAATGAAATTACTGCAAGTATTCATTCTGAAAAATGCAATGTAATGACCATGAATCTCCGTAATCTGGAACTTTTTTTGCACCTGTCCAACAGCTTGAGCTTCGCCAAGACGAGTGTTGCCTGCCATGTCGTGCCATCAAGGTTGAGCAGGGTTATCCAGAGGTTCGAGCAGGAGGTAGGAGAGCCGCTATTCGAGCGAGACAGTCGCCATGTAAGGCTTACCGATGCCGGAAAGGCTTTTCTACGTTTTGCTGAGCACACCATGGCCGGCTGGGCTTCGTTTCGGCATTCCTTGCAAAACAGTTCCACTCAGCTAGAAGGTGAACTGAGTCTCTTTTGTTCAGTGACTGCAAGTTACAGTTTTCTGGACGAGTTGCTGGGGGAGTTGTGTCACCAGCATCCCGGCATCGAGATCAAGTTGCACACGGGGGACTCTGCGGAGGCACTGGAGAGAATAAAAGCTGGAAGAGAAGACATCGCTATTGCCGCTTTGCCATCCAGAGTCTCGCCTGTTTTTGCAGTACAGCCGCTGACTCAGACTCCGCTAGTGTTCATCGCACCGAGAAACAATCGTCTCGGATTGCCTGAATTCCGTGACGGCATAACGCCAGACTGGAGCGGGGTCCCTCTCATCCTCTCCGAGCGCGGGCTTGTTCGGGAGCGCGCAGATCGCTGGTTCCGCGAGCAAGGAGTCAAGCCGCAGATTTACTCGCAGGTGGCGGGGCATGAGGCAATCGTCAGCATGGTGGGTCTGGGGCTGGGCGTAGGATTGGTTCCCGGGATCGTCCTTGAGAACAGTCCATTGGCTGACAGAGTGCAGCAACTGCCTCTGCAGCATGGAATGGCGCCCTTCTCGATTGGTCTCTGCGTCCTGAAAAGAAAACTTGGAAATCCTCTGATTGCAGCCCTGTGGGCGACAGCCGCAAGCTCAATTCGCGCCGGCAAGTCGGTATAATGAAGCATCCAGCGACTCAGAGGCACGCATGACAGAAGATTCCAATTCCGGTGAGCAACCAACCGATTCTCACAATGAATTGCCAGCCGACAATGCGCTCATCGATGAACACGAGGAGGTCGTTTCGCAAAATGGCAAACAAGTGCGGCGAAAAGGCATTTACCTCCTGCCAAACTTGCTCACGACCGGGGCATTGTTCGCCGGGTTCTATGCAGTAATCGCCGGGATGGGTGGTGACTTCCACAGCGCTTGCATCGCCAGCGTGGTGGCAATGTTCTTTGATGGAATGGACGGCCGGGTGGCGCGCCTGACCAACACCCAGAGTGCCTTTGGTGCCGAGTTTGATTCGCTGTCGGATATGCTGGCCTTTGGGGTTGCTCCGGCACTCATTTCCTTCAGTTGGGCCCTGTCCGGGTTGGGGAAAATCGGTTGGACAGTGGCTTTCATCTATGTGGCCTGCGCGGCACTTAGGCTCGCCCGCTTCAATGTGCAGCGCGCGTCCGCCGACAAGCGCTTTTTCGTTGGACTGGCAAGCCCATCCGCGGCAGGACTCGTGGTCTTCATGGTCTGGGCTTTTTCTTCGTTTGGCGTGGAAGTCACGATGCCAATGTCAATCGTCGCGGCCGTGGTCACAGGAATCGCTGGTGTTCTTATGGTCGTTAACGTTCGCTATTACAGTTTCAAGGAGTTGGACTTCAAGAATCCCGTGCCCTTCTTCTTGACTCTCGTAACTGTGTTTGTAATCGTCGTGGTGTCTTGGGATCCGCCCACCATGCTTTTTTTGATGGCGGTTACCTACGCGGCGTCTGGTCCATTGATGGCAATCTATCTGAAACGGCGAAAGCCCCGAACCGCTGGGGCCCCGCCAAGTTCAACAACCTGATCTTCTTTAGCGTCACGAACCTGCGCGGAGCAAGACTAATGCTTATCCGAACAAAATCTTCCCTCGATATTCCATCCTCGGAGATTACTCCTGAGGCCGTCTATCACAGTCGCAGGAGTTTCATGGGACTTGGCGTGGGCATTCCAGCTGGAGTGTCACTGCTTTCCCCCGCCGCAACTGTGTATGGACAGGTCTCTGCTGCGCGCTCAGCTACGGATCTTAATTTGGCAGGCAAGCCACGCTGGCTTGAGCAAAAACTACAGGGAGAACCTCTTGTCGCGGCAACGGGGTCTTTTCTGGCAAAAGAAAGCTTGACCCCTTTTGAAGATGTTTCGACTTACAACAATTTCTATGAATTCGGTACGGACAAGACTGACCCTTCGACACGTGCAAAAAATTTTTCCGTCGATCCCTGGTCCGTGGAAGTAACCGGAGAATGCGGCAAGCGTGGAAAAATTGCTCTCGAGGATTTGATAAAGCCGTATGCGCTTGAGGAGCGAGTCTATCGCCTACGCTGCGTCGAGGCCTGGTCTATGGTGATTCCGTGGATCGGAGTACCTTTGGGGGAAATTCTCAAGAAGCTTGAGCCCAACGCTGACGCAAAGTTCGTTGAGTTCGTCACTCTCGTAGATCCGAAGCAGTTTCCAGAGCAGGGATCGCGGTTTGCGACCATCGATTGGCCGTATCGCGAGGGCCTCCGCTTGGATGAAGCCATGCACCCGCTATCGATCTTGGCGTTAGGGTTGTACGGTGACGTGTTGCCTGCTCAAAATGGCGCTCCCCTACGACTTGTCGTACCGTGGAAGTACGGATTCAAGAGCATAAAGTCGATTGTTCAGATCAATTTTCGCAAGGATATGCCCCGAACTACCTGGAGCGACTTGCAGCCGAGCGAATATGGTTTCTATGCTAACGTCAACCCTGCGGTTGATCACCCGCGTTGGAGCCAGGCAGCGGAGCGCCGGCTCCCTACCGCAGGTTTGATTCCATCACGTGTCCCAACACTGCCCTTCAATGGCTATGCAGACGATGTCGCTGGTCTTTATGCTGGTATGGATCTAAGGCGTTTCTATTGATGGCCCTAACGAACCCGGTCATTCGACGTTGGTAGCCACAGCAAAGTTACTTAAACCCTTGGTCTTTTCGTTGAGCTTGCTGCCCGCTTTGTGGTGGGGTTGGCAGGCCTATTTGGTGGCTATAGGCGACTTTGGCCGTTTGGGACCGGATCCTGCCAAAACGCTTGCGCTTGTATCCGGGGAGTGGTCGATCAGGATGCTAGTGATCGCTCTAGCTGTAACGCCTCTCCGCTTTCTTTTGAATATGCCTGCGTTGTGGCGGTTGAGACGGATGATCGGGCTCTACGCCTTTTTCTATACCTTGCTCCACTTTTTAATCTTCCTTTTGCTGCTTCTGCAGTTGAACTGGGCGGACTTGGGCGTGGAGATCGTTGAGCGCCCCTATATTACGGTCGGATTTTTGTCTTTCCTGATTTTATTGGTGTTAGCTGCTACGTCTTTCGATACGGCTCAGAGACAACTGGGTCGTCGTTGGAAATCGCTACATCGACTTGTATACATTGCCGGCATGTTGGCAATTCTTCACCTTGTCTGGATAGTGCGCTCGGACTTTGCTGACGCGCTTCTTTACGGAGCGTTAGTGTTCGTGCTTTTAGCCTATCGGGTCTTGCACGCCAAGAGCTCAGTGGTTAGACAGTTCTCCCCGAGGTGGTCCTCTTTCCCGAGGAAAAAAAAATAACTGCATCCGTGCTTGCGTAGCACGGTTGGGTGTGTAAAATGCGCGCTCTCCCAAGGCGAGGGTTTTGGGGGGCATGCTGGGGTTGAGTCCTTGGCGAAGGTCTTTAACAAGTGGATCAAGTAATAGAAGTGGGTGCTTGTGTGAGGGTTCGTAGGT
>Ga0255219_1000389_pt1 | contig 12233 bp, 18 predicted proteins | sample Miss_Colum_RepA__FD_183037 | JGI IMG/M metagenome (GOLD analysis project Ga0255219, IMG submission 183037) | Freshwater microbial communities from Mississippi River, Louisiana, United States - Miss_Colum_RepA_8d | ecosystem: Environmental > Aquatic > Freshwater > River | place: USA: Louisiana...
ACTTGTCATGGCGCGATGCCGTTGTTGAATGCGTCGAAGCCCACCACGGCATCGTAGAGAAAGGAAACATAAATGTTTAAGTTGATTTTAATCCCCTTGATTGGGCTGTCTTTCTCTGCACATGCCTGTAAGGACACGTTCAATTTTACTGAAGATAAACAGAAACATGCAGCAGTTTCCTTTGTACTTGGGGCAGCCTCTGCTGCTGTAATTGAAGATAAGAAATATGCTTTCGGTGTAGCAATGCTCCCAGGTATTGCTAAGGAAGTGTACGATATTCGTAATGGCTGTGCATCAATTCAAGACCTGTTGTATGACGCTGTAGGTGCATATGTAGGGGTTCAAACAACAAACTTCATCATTCGTAAAAACTTTGTAGGATATAATTGGGTGATTAAATGATTATTAGTTGCGTGTTAGGTTTACATCTTGCCACATACCATTTCGATAGGAATGAGGGGCTGAACGAAATCAACCCTGGGGCGTACGTTTCCTGTAACGATTTCGTTGTTGGAACCTACCGCAACAGTAACGACAATCAATCCTCTTATGTAGGTTATACTATCCATAAATGGAACATAGACTTCCTAGTTGGAGGGATTGCTGGATATGAGAACAAAATTGTTCCAGCAATTCTTCCCTCCTACAAATATAAGAGTGTGAGGTTTACAATCATTCCAGCATACCAGCCTGGTATACATATTTCAATTGAGTATTGACATGAGCTATTCCAATCAAGACTATTGGTATTGGCATTACCAACATCGTTACTTTGAGAAACAAAAGGAGATCAATGAGCAAGTGCGTAGAGAAAATTAAACATTCCTGTGGCTCCTATGCCCTGCAAGTGTTCCTTCGTGATGACGGTAAGTATGACGGTTATTGCTTTGCTTGTGGTAAGTATGAGCCAGACCCATATGGAGACAAACCTCCAGGGTATAAGCCCAATCTAGTGCTGAAGAGTCCTGAACAAATCCGAGCTGAGCTTGAAGAGATTGGCGATTATCAATGTCTTGATTTGCCGCAGAGAAAACTGAGGAAAGAATCTCTTGACTACTTCGGTATTAAGGTTGGCGTGTCTGAAGAAGATGGCCGTACACCTGTGTCTGTATACTTTCCGTATAGAACAGACAATGAGTTGATTGGCTATAAGGCCCGTCTTCTTGATCCTAAGAAGATGTGGGCAGTTGGTACAACTAAGGGTGCAGACCTATTTGGTTGGGACAAAGCCATCGCTACAGGCGGACGTAAGCTATACATCACAGAGGGTGAGTTTGATGCGGTAGCTCTGTATCAAATCATGAAAGATCAGGCAAGAGGAACAGCATACGAGAATAACAATCCTCCAGTTGTATCGTTGGTAAACGGTGCAGGCTCTGCCAAGAAAGATCTTCCTTTGATGCTTCGACGTATCAAGGAACATTTCAAGGAGATTGTCCTCGTATTCGATATGGATGCTCCAGGGAGAGAAGCAGCAGAAGCTGTTATGAAGCTCATTCCTGAGGCAACTGTTGCTGTACTCCCAGGTAAGGATGTCAACGATTGTTTGATTGAGGGACGTTCAAAGGCTGTACATGCTGCTTGTGTATTCAATGCAGCAAAGCCCAAGAATACACGTATCGTTAGCGGAGACACTCTACATGAATCTGCTAAGGAACCTCCTAAGTATGGCATGGCTTGGCCTTGGAGACATATTACGAAAGCCACTCGTGGTTTACGTTTTGGTGAAACAATCTACATTGGAGCAGGTCAGAAGCAAGGTAAATCGGAAATCGTTAACACTCTAGCTTCTCACTTCATTACTAACTATGGCTTGAAGGTTTTCCTTGTAAAGCCAGAAGAGAGTAATAAGAAGACATACAAGCTCGTTGCTGGTAAGATGGAAGGTAAGTTCTTCCATGACCCAGAAATTGAATTTGATATGGAAGCTTATGAACGTGCTGGTGGTAAGCTACAGGGACATCTGTTCTTGTTGGATTTGTATCAACACGTTGGATGGGAATCTCTCAAAGCGGACATTCGTCATGCTGCAGCCGTAGAAGGTTGTAAGGTTGTGATGATTGATCCTATTACCAACCTAACTAACGGCATGGATGCCGCAACAGCCAATGTTAAATTACAGGAAATTGCTCAAGAGCTTTCATCTATGGCTCTTGATTTGGATATTCTTATCTTTATATTCTGTCACCTCCGTAACCCTGATGCTGGTCCGCCTCACGAAAGAGGTGGCGAGGTTCTTTCTAGTCAGTTTGCTGGTAGTCGTGCTATGGCCCGTAGTTGCAATCTTATGTTGGGACTTGAAGGCAACAGAGATCCTAATCTCTCTCCTGAAGAAAGAAACATCAGAACACTTGTCTTGCTTGAAGACCGAGAGTATGGGGAAGTAGGACGATTCAAGCTCTACTGGGATAAATCAACTGGACTGTTTAACGAGATTTAATATGGACAAACAACTGTGTGACTATTGTGGTTGTGATAATGAAGCCACAAACTACGATGAAGAATTAGAAGCCTGGTTTTGTGATGAGCACGAAGGTGGAAGTGGAGACCCTACAGGCTATTGTAGTCGTAGTTGTCAGCTAGGATATGGTTGCGACGATTCTTGCTAAAGAGATTTAAATGAACACGATTCAACTAATTGAAAACCATTACAAAGAAAATTTCAAGAAGCATTTGAAACGGATGACCTTTCGTGCTGGTGGACACCATCAAGCAGAAGACATCGTTCAAGAGGCGTACGCTAGGGCTTTGAAATACTACGATTCCACACGTATTGATGAATTCGATAAGTGGTTTTCGATGGTGTTGAATAATTCCTACAACGACTATATGCGAGATGAAATTGGTCTTTCATATATCGACGAGGACGATGAGCCCCTTGGTGCAATTGATTGTTCGATTTTGAATAATCAAACATTGAAGGAAATCTATGACCTGATTGATACTAAGAGCGAAGTTCAAATCGAAGTGCTTACGTTGCACATCAAATATGGATTTAGTGCGACAGACATCTCTAAGCAAACAGTACACACTTACGCCAACATTCATAAGATCATCCAGCGATTTAAGAAAGAGCTTGAGGATTTGTACAAATGAGAATTGCATTTGGTGACTTAGAAGCTAACGGTCTTCTGCGACAAGCAACTAAGATTCATTGCGGTGTATTCAAGATTCAAGGAGAGAAACAACTACACAAGTTTCGTCCAAATCAGATGGAAGAGATGTTCAAATTCCTCGATGGTGTTGATGTTCTCATCATGCACAATGGAATTGGATATGACTTTCCCCTGATGGAGAAGCTGCACGGATACAAATTCAAGGGTAAGAAAGTTGACACATTGTTGATGAGTCGTCTTCTTAAACCTAAACGAATGCTTCCGTTCAACTGTCCTAACAAGAAGATTGGCCCTCATTCTATCGAAGCTTGGGGCTATCGGGTAGGACGTGGCAAACCTGAACATAACGATTGGGAAAACTTCTCTGAAGAAATGCTCCATCGTTGTTCAGAAGACGTAGAGATTCTTGAGCTTGTGTATAACGCTTTGATGAAGGAATCTGAAGGAAGCAATTGGCGTAATGCTTTCTTGTTGACATTTGAGCTGTTTGAAAATCTTCAGAAACAAGAAGAATACGGATGGCTTGTCAACAGGGAACACATGCTTAATTGTATTCATCAGCTTGATCGTTGGATTGCACGTATCGATAGAGCTGTCTCTAAGTATCTTCCTCTTGTATTGGAGGTCGATGAGACGAAGAACAAAGGTGAGTATGGATATATCAAGAAGCCTTTCCTCAAGTCTGGAAAGTATTCTGAAAGTGTCAATACTTGGTATGTTAATTGCAACATCTCTCCTGAAGATGTTCAAGTAGAAGGATGTTTCTCTCGTATAGGGTTTAGACGTACAAATCTTAATTCAAACGAAGAGACAAAAGACTTCCTTCTACAGCTTGGTTGGGAGCCATTGGAATGGAATACGAATGATGAGGGTGAGCGAACTTCTCCTAAACTTTCTAAGGACGATCCCTTTGAAGGAATTAACGGTGCGTTGGGTCGCCTCGTTGCGAAACGCGTACAATGCCGACAACGAAAGAGCATTATTGAGGGGCTTATTGAGAGCATTCGTGATGATGGGTGTCTTGCTTCTTCTGTGGCAAACTTGGCCGAAACAGGTAGAGCAACTCATCGTGGAATTGTTAATGTTCCTGGGGCAAAATCTTTTTACGGTAAGCAGATGAGACAAATCTTTACTTGCAAGCCAGGATATGTGCTTGTAGGTACAGACTCAGATAGTTGTCAGATCCGTATGCTATGCGGTCGTATGAACGATCCAGTGTATACAGATAACGTTCTTAACGGGAGGAAAGAAGATGGAACGGATATCCACAGCGTCAACATGCGCGCTGCTGGTCTTCCTAACAGAGATGCTGCGAAAACGTTCTTTTATGGATTCTTGTTCGGTGCAGGAGATGCTAAGGTTGGAAAGATCGTTAGAGGAAGCGCTGCAGACGGTAAGAGACTTAAAGAGCAATTCCTTAAAGGACTGCCTGCCCTTGGCAGATTAGTAGAGGGACTGAAGGCAGAATGGCGTAAGAATGCAAAGCAACGGTACAATCCTAAGTTTGATCGTATGGAATACTACGACGGATGGGTTACAGGGCTAGATGGTCGTCCAGTATTTGTTGCTTCTGAACATGCCATTCTAGTTTATGTCTTACAATCAGACGAAGCTATCATGATGACGAAAGCCTACAATCTATTGTGGGAACGGTTATCTAAGAAGTATCGTTACAAAGAAGATTTTGGTGTCGTGTGTTGGTACCACGACGAATATACAATCGAATGCCGTAAAGAAATTGCAGAAGATGTCAAGAAGATTTCTGAGCAATGTATTGTTGATGCGGCAGAACATTTTAAAATTGCTTGCCCTCACGTTGGTGATGGTAAGATTGGAACGGATTGGTACGCAATCCACTAAGGAGAAAGATATGTACAGCACATTTAATGGTTGGAAGTTGAAGGGTCGAGTGGTTATGCAAGGCGAGCGTGGCTCCCACCGTAATGAGTACGGTGACATGATGTTCCACCGTTCACAAACAACACCTATTGGTGGCATCGAACGAATCACTGTCTATCGTGACACACGTGGTCGTTTTATCAAGCAGACAGTTACTGTCGTTCGTTAATTAAGGAGAATTTTATGGATCAAAAGTTGGCTACAGTTTCTATTTACTTCCGTGACGCATTTCAAGACCCAGTGTTTTTTGACAATGTAATCGGTTATCAAGTTGGTGGCTCTGCCGTATTGGTGGCAGTTGACACTGGCGTAACTAAAATCTACCCTCTGGACTTGATTGCTTCTGTTGAGCACAAAGTCAAAGAAGGTCAAGAGTAATTTTTAACAACAAAGGAAATCGAATATGGCACTAACCGCACCCAAGGGCAACCCCTCTAGCACTAAGTTTGCTCCCCAAGAAAACATCAAGCCTGGTGTCTACCCAGGTCGTCTGGTACAAATCATCGACTTTGGCTTGCAGCCACAGAAGCCCTACCAAGGGAAGGATAAGCCACCTGTACAAGAAATTGGTCTGACATATGAACTCGTAGATGAGTTTATGAAGGACGAAAAAGGTAACGATATCGAAGACAAGCCACGATGGATTAGTGAAACCCTTCCGTTCTACGGCTTGTATGCTGATAAGGCCAAGAGTACACAGCGTTATCTGTCGTTTGATCCCTCTCAAGAGTGGGGCGGTGACTTCTCCAAAGCGATTGGTTTGCCAATCAACGTAACCGTTGTCAATAACAAGAGTGGCGATAAGGTTTACGATAACGTAGCCAGTATTGCTGCTATGCGTCCTCGTGATGCTGAGAAGTGTCCAGAGCTGAAGAACACTCCTCGTGTGTTTGATTTGGACAATCCAGACATCGAAGTGTTTAACTCGTTCCCTAAGTGGATTCAAGACAAGCTGAAGGGTAATTTGAACTACGCAGGTTCTAAGCTGGAGAAGCTTGCAGGAAATGCTCCTGCTCCTAAGAAGGAAGAGCCAGCTCCTAAGGCAGCTCCTCAGGAGGAAGCTCCAGAGAACGCTCCCTGGTAATACATGCAGCCCCTGATCGATGCGGATGTTCTTCTGTACGAAGTAGGGTTTGCTGCTGAAGCTGGTTGGCAAGGAGAAGGTGTCCCTCACTTCGACTATGTTGAGGAACTTCTCAAGCTACGGATTGAAAACATCTGTGCTTGTGTAGAAGCCACTTCTCCTCCAATCTTCTTCTTTACTGGGAAGAATAATTTCCGAGAGCAAATTGCCACACGGCAAACTTACAAAGACAGACCTAGTGCTAAGCCTTGGCACTATTACAACATCAAAGCTTATATAAAGGGCAACTATGACTACCGAGAAAAAGATGGACTGGAAGCAGATGACCTTATGGGAATCGAACAAACAGAACGAGTGCTTGAAACAATCATCTGTACCAGAGACAAAGACCTTCGAGCTGTTCCGGGATGGCATTTTGGTTGGGAGTTGGGAAATCAGCCCCAGTTTGGACCGTGTTATACGGATGAGATTGGACACATCAAACTGTCTTCTGACAGAAAGTCCATCAAAGGTACGGGTTTATTGTTTTTCTACGCCCAATGCCTCACAGGTGACCGTACGGACTCTATTCTCGGCGTTGACAAGTGTGGGCCTGTTAAAGCCTTTGCAATCCTAGAAGGTAGTAAGACATCAACTGAGGCATTTAATCGCGTTAGAGAGGCTTATAGGGCCTTCTATGGGGATCGTGGAGATGAATATCTCCTTGAGTCTGGACGTCTATTGTGGATGACCAGAAAACTTAACGAGGACGGGAGTCCTGTATTGTGGGAGTTTCCAGAGTGACTGTATGCGTTTTATGGTATGACGACCAAAACACTAACAAATATATCGTTGGAATTTTCAAGACAAGGGAATCTGCTAACGGTACACGAGATAATTGTAGCGTATATGAACGAGAGAATATGTGGATAGAGGAGTTTGACCTGCTTGACTAAAATCAAAACAAGAAATAACGGAGAATGGACGGAAGCACGTTATCGTAGCTTTGTCAAGAGTGCTCTTAGATCGGCAAGCCAGAGATGGCCCCCTAAATATCAGTCACTAAATGAAGCTTGTGTAGGAACCAAGCTGAATACAAAAACAGGACGTATGGCTAAGCACTATAAGTGCAATCAATGTAAGAATGATTTCCCTGCTAAGGAAGTGGAAGTAAATCATATTGTTCCTGTTGTCCCCACATCTGGATTTACTACGTGGGATGAAGTGATTGAGAGAATGTTCTGTGAAAAAGATGGTTTAGAAGTAGTTTGTAAACCGTGTCACAGATCAATTACAAAAGAAGAGAATAAGGAAAGAAACAATGACTGAACAAACGAACGGTAATACAACTAACGAATACAAGGGTTTCTGTCTGTTCAACGATATCGAAGACACCGATCTTCGTATTCGTAATCGTGCTGTAGTAATGGCCAATATTGCAGAGGCCAATTCTAAAGAACGAAAGATTTCTGCTAATGGTATGGGATTGATTATGGGCTATTTCAATAACGTTGTTAAAGAAGAGCGTAATCAAACATTGACTAAGTTTGTTGAATTCATGAAGGAGCGTGGTTATGTCGTCACAGTTGCAAGCAAACAAGTTTGATTCTGAAAAGATTCGACTTGATCTTGTAGACCCTTTGGCAATTGAGGGACTGGCTTCTGTTCTTACTTTTGGAGCTAAGAAATATGCTGCTCACAATTGGCGTCAAGGTATTAGCAATAGTCGCCTTATTGCTGCTCTCCTCCGTCACCTTTTCGCTCTCATGCGAGGAGAAGAGATTGATCCCGAGTCTGGTCTACCTCACATTGACCATGTTGGCTGTTGCTGGATGTTTCTATCTAATAACATGAAGACACGTCCAGACCTTAATGACAACCCACTAAAGGAAGCTAAGTGAAAATTTCCCCAATTGAAGTTGCTCTGATTCATTACATTGGTGATGACTTAGACGTAGTTAATGCAGCTCGTGTCTCATTCCAAAAGAAAAGCTATAGCTTGGACGAACGAGATAAGAAGCTTATCAAATATCTGGCTGAACATAAACATCATTCTCCGTTCAACCATTCGTTCTTGTCCTTCCGTGTCAAAGCTCCAATCTTCGTAGCTAGACAATTGGTTAAGCATAAGTTTATGCCCTGGAACGAAGTGAGTCGTCGATACGTAGACAGTGAGCCTGAGTTCTATCTCCCTGAGTATTGGCGTAGGAAGGCAGATAACGTTAAGCAAGGGAGTAGTGAGGAGAAAGTTGTTCTTCGTCTATATGATCCGTTCGAGGATGATGACGGATTGCTAGAAACTCCTTTCGACCATATTAAGCTGTCTCTTCAAATGTACGAAGACATGCTCTCACAGGGGGTGTGTCCTGAGCAAGCTCGTATCGTCCTCCCACAGAACATGATGACAGAATGGCGTTGGTCTGGTACTTTGGGGGCATTCCTTGACATGCTTGTTCTACGTCTTGATTCTCATACACAGAAGGAAAGCAGGGACGTAGCAGAGCTTATCGCTAAAGAAGTTAAGCAACTGTTCCCTGTTGCGTATTCAGCCTATCTAGGAGAGTGAATGAAACATTTTGTATTGCCGGATGTACAGGCTAAGCCTGGAGACAATTTCGATTTTCTCACTAAGATTGGTGAATACATCCTTGAGAAGAAGCCAGAGAAAATCATCTGTCTTGGTGACTTCGCTGACATGCCCTCTCTAAGCTCCTATGACGTTGGTAAAAAGAGCTTTGAGGGTAGGCGCTACACTAAGGACATTGACGCCACCAGAGAGGCTATGGGCACCTTGCTGAGCCCTATTTGGGACTTCAATGTCAAGGCTAGACGGAATAAAGAAAAACTCTATCGCCCTGAGCTACATTTCGTTCTCGGTAATCATGAGAATCGAATTGAACGAGCAGTTAATAACGACCCAAAACTGGAAGGTTTGGTTTCTTTAAATGATCTCTGTTATGAAGACTTTGGTTGGAAGGTTTATCCATTCCTTGAAATTGTTGTTATCGATGGTATTGCTTATTCCCACTATTTTGTCACTGGTCTTGCTGGCCGTCCTTGTGCGACTGCTTCTGCGCAACTGAATAAGACACATATGTCTTGCATCTCTGGCCATCAACAGGGCTTGCAGATTGCTACAGGGAAGAGTGCTAACGGTAAGCTGATTCATAGCATCATCGCAGGAAGCTGTTATGAGCATGATGAAGACTATCTGGGACGTCAAGGTAACAACCATTGGCGTGGAGCATTGATGTTGAACGATGTACGAGAGGGTGATTTTGATATTATGCCTCTTCGTTTGAATTACTTGGTGAATCGATGAGGGTTCTTGTTGCTTGTGAATACTCGGGGGCTGTTAGATCTGCCTTTGAGAAAAGAGGACATTACGCTATGAGTTGTGATCTATTACCTGCTGAAGACGGGGGAGAACACTACCAGGGAGATGTAAGGGAGTTATTCATTCATCCTTGGGATTTAATGATTGCTCACCCGCCTTGCACACATCTAGCAGTGTCTGGGGCAAGATGGTTTAAAGACAAGAAACAAGAACAAGAGGAAGCCCTCTCCTTCGTTAGAGAACTGATGGATGCCCCTATCGAAAAGATTTGCATCGAAAATCCAGTAAGTATAATCAGCTCTAACATTAGAAAACCGGATCAAATCATTCAACCTTGGATGTTTGGTCACGAGGTATCCAAGAAGACATGCCTGTGGTTAAAGAATCTAACACACCTCGAACCTACCAACTTAGTTGGTAAAGGGGAATACGTAACGTTTTCGAGTGGAAAACGTATGCCGGCCTGGTACAATCTGTCTCCTGGACAAGATCGTTGGAAAGAACGCTCCAGGACATTTCAAGGAATCGCCGATGCAATGGCAAAACAATGGGGATAACAATGAAACTAACACCTAGAGACTGGTGCGATATTAAGCGTATCCAAGCAATTAAAGAAGATGATCCTGACAGAGCTAGAGAACTACGGGCAGATGCTAGAAAGTTTGAATTGTTAGCTGAGGAGATTGAATATCTACAAGAAGTCGTCAATGACTTGTCTGTTCGTATGTGTAAGGACTAATATGAATTTGAATGAATATCAAAACACAGCAATGACTTTCCGTTTGGAGAGTGCAACACCTGAATATGCTTTGTTCAATCTAGGAGCAGAAGCGGGAGAGGTGTTGGGAGTCGTAGCCAAGAGCATTCGTGACCAACGAACATTCGACTACGATCAGAAGATTAAGAAAGAGCTAGGGGATGTGCTGTGGCACGTAGCTGCTGTAGCTCTGGATAATGGCTTTACATTGGAAGACATTGCTGCAGCAAACATTGCTAAGCTGTCTGAACGAAAGAAACAAGGAACCATTCAAGGTTCTGGCGATAATCGATAATAGGAAGAATAGAAAATATGACACAATCACTGCGTAGCCAACTCATCACACGACGTACCTACAACCGACCCAAAGACGATGAGGGCAAAGCATTTGAAACATTTGAAGAGACAGTAGATCGAGTTATTGGTCATCAAGCATGGCTCTGGACTAGGGCAGCTAAGCTGGACTACGTTCCTAAGCAGTTTACAGAAGAATTGGAAGAGCTTCGTCAATTGATGTTGGAACGTAAGGTTCTAATGTCAGGGCGTACATTGTGGCTTGGTGGTACAGAGGTGGCTAAGCGTCGAGAAGCCTCTCAGTTTAATTGTAGCTTTACACACGTAGAAACTGTTTACGATTTGGTTGATGTGTTGTGGCTGCTGATGCAAGGGTGTGGTGTGGGTTTTAAGCCTATAGTTGGTCAACTTACGGGCTTCCAAAAGCCCATTAACCAAGTTGAAATCATCCGATCTACTCGGACAACAAAAGGTGGGAATCAAGAGAATGTCGAAACATTTGATGAAAACACAGGAGTGTGGACAATCCAAATCGGAGACTCAGCAGAAGCCTGGAGCAAGAGTATCGGTAAGTTGGCCGCTCATAAGTTTCCCGCCACTAAACTTGTACTCGATCTATCCCAGATTAGACCAGCAGGTGAACGCCTTAAAGGCTATGGATGGATCAGTTCGGGAGACGCTGCCATTGCCAAAGCATATAAAGCAATTATTGAAATCCTGAACAAACGAGCAGGAAGCTTGCTAACCCGTATCGACATTCTTGATGTTGTTAACTGGTTGGGCACAATCCTTTCTTCTCGTCGTTCTGCTGAGATTGCTCTGTTTGAATACGGTGAAGACGAATGGCAAGAGTTTGCTGTAGCTAAGAACAATTGGTGGGTGGACAATGTGCAACGAGCACAGAGTAATAACAGCTTGTTGTTCCGTACCAAACCTTCTCGTGATGAACTGGATCACATCTTCAATCTGATGGTTGAGAGTGGTGGTTCAGAGCCAGGGTTTATCAATGGTGAGACAGCTATTCGTCGTGCCCCTTGGTTTAAGGGCTGCAATCCTTGTGCTGAAATTTTGTTGGGCAATAAGAGCTTCTGTAATCTGACAGAAGTTGACGTAGCTAAATTTAAGGGAGATAGTAATGGCCTTCGGCGTGCAATTCACCTTGCCTCCCGTGCAAACTATCGACAGACATGTGTTAACCTGCTTGACGGAATCCTTCAAGAAGCATGGCATCTTAATAACGGATTTTTGCGTCTATGCGGAGTGGGTCTTACTGGGATCGTACGTAGACCTGATCTTAGAGCCTATGACTACGCAGAACTCAATCGAACTGCTACAGCGGGCGCTTACTCGATGGCAGATGAGCTTGACTTGCCACGACCAAAGAACGTCACTACTGTCAAACCATCAGGAACATTGTCTAAGGTTATGGATACCACAGAGGGGCTACACAAGCCTCTCGGAAAGTACATCTTTAACAACGTTAACTTTGGCAAATACGATCCTCTCGTACCTCTCTGTCGAAGTGCTGGATACAAAGTTATCGAGAATCCGACAGATCCGGAAGCAGTGCTCATCACGTTCCCTGTGGCGTGGGAAGATGTACCGTTCGAGAAGTACGAGCGTGATGGAGAAACGATTGAGGTCAATACCGAGACAGCGATTTCTCAGCTTGAACGATACAAGATGCTGATGCAGAACTGGTGTCAACAGAATGTCTCTGCAACGATTAGCTATTCTCCTGATGAGAAGGATGCTATTGTTGATTGG